>Ga0066187_1000198_pt1 | contig 24042 bp, 20 predicted proteins | sample WorMetexBAHAMAS1_FD_58706 | JGI IMG/M metagenome (GOLD analysis project Ga0066187, IMG submission 58706) | Marine gutless worms symbiont microbial communities from Max Planck institute for Marine Microbiology, Germany - Inanidrilus exumae... | ecosystem: Host-associated > Annelida > Digestive...
TGGCAGAGCAGCTGACTCTTAATCAGCGGGTCCAAGGTTCGAGTCCTTGTGCGCCCACCATTCTCCCAATTTCTGGGACAGTGTGAACAATCGCCCAACGTGAAGTAGGGGGCTGGGCGTTTTTGCAGGGTCTGCATTGGCCGACACAGCGTAAGCAGATTACTACGAAGCGCAGTATTCATAGAAGTAATCGCCTTTTTTTTTCGAGACAGATATTGCTGCGACCAAATCCTGTGTTTCCATGAGAGAATCACCGGCAAATAGCCTTTGGTGTTACTCGTCGGCGGCCAGGAAGAGTACGGGTGATTCTTTGCGTCCGCGTACACTACTCTTTTCGGCATTGAACTTGAATGCATTGATGGTGATAGACTCCAATGAAAGTTCTCACTCAGCGCGCCCTCAGGGTATTTGCAGTTCTAGAAGATTACAGGGCGGGGTCACCTGACATTCTTGATGCGATCTTGCCGTTCTTTGAACCGATTCTGGCAAGTCACTCGGGCGAAATCCTCAACCAAAATGAACTCGCACAGGAAGTTCGACAGACCTATCAATGGAACGTCACAGCTGACATCGTCGAAGAACTTATTCCGCGTTTCAAAAACAAAGGATGGGTTGAGCAGGGCGCTTCGACCGACGAAGCGGCTGCATATCATATCATTTGCAGTTCAAAACCTAGCTCCGATGCCTTAGCGGAAACTTCAGATGCGCACGAGACTCTGTTGTCAATTGCGGTGCACTTTCAGGAGTTTGTCACTGATCTCTCCCCAATTACGGCTTTCGATAGAAGCCAAGAAGAACTGGCCGATGTATTAGTGGAGTGGTTGATCTCTGCAGATGCTTACTCTGAGGATGTTCTGCTTCGCCAAGCAAAGAACGAGATTACAACTGAAGGCACGCTCTCGATAGATCCTGACCTAGCGGAGGCAAGCAGGGGATCGACAGAGGAGAAGTATCTCTGTGCAAGATTCGTAAAGCACATGATTGATACAAACTCACCATACATAGAAGCCCTCTGTAAAATCGCATCGATAGGCCTTTTGACCGAAGTAGTTCAGGATTTTCAGAAGCCGATTACATCGGTTAAGCAGACAGATCTAGTAGTCTATTTGGATGCTCCGGTTGCACTTGACCTCTTGGGGACATCTGGAAATGCGGCCGCTAGTAACATCCGTCCAATTGTCAAACAGCTTCAGGGCATTGGAGCGACTGTTCGAGCACTGAGAGTTAGTGTTGAAGAGCTTAGGCAAGCACTTGAGGCGATTCTCAGGCGACCGGCAGCGGAACGTATCGGACCAACGGCCGACGCGCTTCGTAGGGGCGATGTGTTGGAGGCGTATATCCGAGAAGTGGCACGTGATCCAGAGGCCGCACTCAGGAAGTTTGGTATTCGAGTGGTCGATAGAAACCTAGATCAGTTCCCAAATGAGCACGAGTACTTCACCCAAAATGACTACGAGCACTTAGTTGCCCGAATGACGTGGCATCGAGACATGCCGCGTCGTGAGCATGACGCTACTGCCATCGCATTGGTAGTACGTATGCGCAGAGACAGACAATCGCCCGATCTATTCAGCACCCGCCACGTCCTGGTAACCCGCAATGGAGCGCTAGTCCATTCGGCCCGCCGTTTCTGTCTGGAGCATGATTTGGTGCACGGAAACTGCGTCGGTCCTGCTGTCCACCAAAGGCAATTGGCGACAGCTGTTTGGCTGCGTACAGGCCTTCGAAACGAAGAACAAGAAGAGGTGCCGCGTCGCTATTTGCTGGCTGCATGCGAGCGCGTGCTGGCTCTAAAGAAGAGTGTGGTTGAACAGGTCCGATTGACTGCAAAAGGACTCACGACAGAGCAAGCGGAGCAATTGGACCTGCTTCTATCTCAGGATAGGAGTTCCCAGATGCTCATGGATAAGACCCTTGGGATTTCGCATGTCATCTCGTCGGCCAATATTGAACGTTTGATCGATGTAATGAAGGCCTCGTTAGTGGATGACATTGAGAAGGAAAAATCGGCAGAGGTCAGAGAGATACGAAGGGAAGCCAATAAAAAAATAAAAACAGAAAAAGATGCACGTGCCGCAGCTGAATATGAGGCCAAGAGCCTAAGAGATAATATATATAGTTTGGACAAAGAAGATGAGAGAATTGTGCGGATTTTGGTTGATGAGGTGAATACTTCAATGGGTAGGAGGTATTCCGCCGCAAGACTTGTGGTTTTTCTCGTGGTTCTAGCAATAGGCATACTGCCAGCATACGCGGGTATCGCAGATGGTACGCTTCAACTCCTTGCAATGTGTGCAACTGGAGTTGTTGCGTCGGCATTGGCGTATTTCCAGTTGTTGGATAAGCCACTGGGGATTAGTGCACGACTAGAGAATTGGGGCCAAAAACGGCTATCCGTGCTGGCTGAAAAGCGTGGTGCCACAACAAAGCTAGGGAAATTCAAGCTAGCTATTGAGGATCGCCGCATCGCCATATCAAAAGTCCACGACCGAGATGATCTTGGGCTGTGACTGCTCAAAGCAAAGCGACAAAGGCTCAAGATCGCGCCTCTTGTGGTGAAGAGGGGAAAACCTGAAGAACTTGCTTTGGCAACTGCTCTCGGTTGCGCGATGCGCTTGAGGCGCAAAAAAGTAAAGGGGGCAGGTCTTGCATTAGGCAATCTCGGACAATGCACAATTCAAGACCGACCTAGTTATACTGTCGTTTGGGACGGCATACCCTTCGAAGCCGGATTGCTCAGTAGGACGGAAGCAAAGCCATGCTGACCGCTAACGACGTAGAGAGAGCATCAGAACTACTTCGGCGACGCCGCTGGATCAGCAGTGCCAAATGGGATGCGATTGTTATTTCGTCATTTGATCGAGATGGGTATCGCGAGCCGTTCGATGATGGGTTGGCAATCGCTGTAGAAGACTTTCGTATACGCCGGCTTGCTGCCATCGACGCCGAGCTTAGGGCACTCGGGGTCGATCCGACGGACTAGTTGAGCTCGCAAGCGAACGCAGAGACGGGGTCAGGTCTTGAAGTGTGCATTTCCGCAAACCGCCTTACGCGACCGGGTTATCTGGAATGGAGTGTTCGCTAGACAGTGCAGGAGGCTTGCCTTGGCCAATGCACAATTCCAGACCTGACCCTGTGCCCCTAGGCCTGCACAAAGAACTCAGAAAACAGGTTTGCCCGACATGAGATCTTCCGCGTTCCGGGAGTTGGATGACTTTATCCGTAACCGCATGCGGATGAGCCATGTGTATCAACCAATCATGTTGCGAGCGATTTTTCGCAACGGAGGGAATGCGTCAACAAGAGAGATAGCAACGGCACTTCTTGCCGAAGACCGAAGCCAAATCGAATACTACGAGCGAATTGTCAATCAAATGCCTGGGCGCGTCTTGAGGTCTCATGGTGTTGTCGAAAAGCATGGATCTGAATATCGGCTATCAGAGTCGTTTCAGGATTTGGACGCAGAGGAACTGGGCATGCTCATCGAGCAGTGTGAGCGCCGACTTGACGACTATCTCGAAAAGCGGGGATTGGCACCATGGCAGCACAGGCTCAAAAGCAAGGGTGCTATCCCGGGAAGTCTTCGTTACGACTTAATCAGACGTGCAAAGGGCCGCTGCGAAGCATGTGGTGTTAGTGCGGAAGATAGAGCGCTTGAAATCGACCATATCATCCCGAGGAACAAGGGCGGTTCCGACGAACATTCTAACCTCCAGGTGCTCTGTTTCTTGTGCAATGCACAGAAGCGGGATCGGGATGTCACCAACTTTGCCGCGGTTCAAGCGAGCTATGAAGCAAGAGATGATGGCTGCGTTTTCTGCAATCGCGAATCCTCAGAAGGCATGCCGAGCAACGAATTGGCTACGGTGGTGAATGATCGCTATCCGGTCACCCAAGGTCATTGTCTTGTGCTTCCCCGCCGCCATGTTGCCGATTGGTTTGAGCTTCACAAGCCAGAGCGCAACGCAATGGAGGAATTGCTGCTGGTCGCCAAAGAACGACTTTGCACTGCGGATAACTCAATTCGAGGTTTCAATATCGGCGTCAATGTTGGTGATGCCGCAGGACAGACCGTTTCTCATGTCCATATGCATCTGATACCAAGGCGCTGTGGGGATATGACTGATCCGAGAGGAGGCGTTCGAGGCGTCATTCCGGAGAAGCAAAGATACTAGGCTCGACTTGAGTCGCCGGACCTTGACCTAGGCGCTAGTGCTCATGGTGCACAGAAGGAGTCTGGTCTTGGATATTGCGAGTTCGTGTAGTGCACAATTTAGGAGCTGACTGCAGACGCCTGCGAACCGCCACCTTTTGCGCCTCAATCTAGTGCCGGGTTGCATCTGGAGGTACGTCACTTGGTAGTCCACTCCGGCGGGATAGCCAGTTCACGATGTCGGCCTCTTCCTTCATTCGCACTTTGGCGTGAAGCAGAATATGATCGCGGTGAGCCGTTGGGAGCCTGCGCACGGCTGCCAGGACACGGCCGCCTGGATCGGCATCGCGCGATTTCCTTGCCTCCTTGATGGTCTTTATGCACTCATGATCCTGTCCAAGGTGTTCTTCGGCCACAGCCGCAATTGCGTCTATGTATGCGGCGGTGAGTTCAACCATGTCTGAGCCCCGTCTTGTTTCAACTGGCAAGACCTTACGATTCCAGGATATCACATAGAATGCGGGGTAAGGTCTTGAACTGTGCATTTGGCGGATGCAAGCATTCATGCACAATTCAAGACCTTACCTCATTGCATTTCTGACCCCGTTGCAATTCGAGCTACACGATTAATCTGGTGAGTAGCACATCTATGAGTACGAACGCGGAAAAAGCTCATGAGATCATAGACAATAACCACAAAGAAGCACTCGCTCGCAGCCGCGAGCAAGGTGCTGCAATGCAGCTTTTTCTGCTTGCTGTGAACGGCAGTTCACTGGCTGCGGCGTTTAGTTTGGCCGGTGCGTTTAGCGACGAGCCAGAATTTCTGAGTGTCTTAGTGTTACCCAGCGCTAGTTTTGTGGTTGGTCTAATTCTGGTTGGGGTCCAGTACGTAATCTCCTTGGTCTCACAAGGGAGAAAAATGAAACTTGCCCAGAACTTGGAAGAACAAACTCTAAAGAAAAAAACCAATGAGGATCTCGACGAAGAGTACATTGATGAGATAAGGAGACGCTTTAGTGATCTAAATAAGAAAACAAAATGCTCGGCTATATTCGCTCAAATCTTGCAGGGCTTCAGTCTTCTTGCATTTTTATTCGGGGCTGGTTTTGGCGTGTGTTCCATTCACGGGTACGCAGCTCCAACCGCCAAGTTTGCTGGAATGGTCTCGAACGTGGTGGATGGAGCTACCTTTGATGTTGCGGGTACGAGGGTTCGTTTGAAAGGTATTGATCCACCAGAGCGAAACTCATTGATGGGCATAAAGGCCATGGCGCATCTTCGGCGCTTAGTTGAAGGTCGTTACGTTGAATGTGAAGACACTGGCAAGAAGTCCTTTGGGCGTGTCGTGGCAGTTTGTCAGTTCGAGGGTGGTGACATAGAAAATGCTATGAAGAAGGCTGGCTATGTTCGAAATTGATTTCACGATTCTGGGCCGGGTAGTCACTCATTCCTTAGACTTGGCTACTGCGCGTTACTCGGGAGACAAGTCCGTAATTTGTGCTGAGCCACATTCCAGGATCTAGCTGCGTCAGTTTAAGCCATTTGCGAATAGCATTCACGACGCTACCGACCTACCGGACGGCTTCTTGGACAGGCACGAAACAAGGGGATGGACGTGATCACAACCATTCGCCGCTTTCTGGTATCGGCCGCGGCCGCCTTCTCCCTGTCAGCGGGCCTGACCGTCTCCACCCTCGCCGACGACGCCCACATCGGCCCCGACGCCGCCGCGGCGCTTCCCCTGTTCGACGCCCACGTCCGTTACAAAGAACCCGCCTGGGCGCCCTATCCGCCGGGGACGGTGATCGAGCTGTTCGACCGGTCGGGGGGTGCCATGGCGCTGGTGTCCGCCACGCCCGACGAGGACACGATCAAGCTGTGGGATTATGCGCCGGAGCACGTGGTTCCGGAGATCCGGCCCCATTGCGGCTTCGTCGGGTCGTCGAACTGGACCAAGGCCGAAGGCATGTTCGACTACATCTTCGTGTCCGGCTGACACGAACTGGCAAGCATTGACCCGCGCCCCACCCTAGTTATCTGAAAGGACCGAAACCGTCATCCCACCCAACAGGGGGTTCCATGGGCGATCGCGACGAGGGCAAGCCGGGCATTTCCCGGCGCCGGTTCATGCAGGACACCGCGGCGACCACGCTGGCCTTGGGCGCCGGCGCGCTGGGGACGACCGGGTCCGGCCAGGCGGTTGCCCAGGCCGCCGGCGACACCGACGCGGCACCCGGCGACCGGCCCTACAACATCCCGTTCATCCTGACCGACCAGGAACGCTATTTCGACCCGGCCGCCCTGCCGCCGGGCTTCGACCTGCCGGGCCGCGACCGGCTGCGGCAGCGCGGGGTGACCTTCACCAACCACCAGATCAACGCCGCTGTCTGCACGCCGTCGCGCTCGAACATCTATACCGGCCGGCACATCCAGCAGACGCGCCTGTTCGACAACATGGACTTCCCCTGGATCGACGACCTCAGCCGGGACCTGCCCACCGTGGGCACCATGCTGGCCGAGGCGGGCTACTACGTGGCGTACAAGGGCAAGTGGCACATGTCCAAGACGCTGGGCACCCACGACGAGCTGGCGCTGCCGCAGGAGAAACTGTCGGCGATCCTGGCCGAATACGGCTTCAACGATTATGTGGGCATCGGCGATGCGATCGGGCTGATCCATGGCGGTTTCGTCAACGACGACACCATCGGCACCCAGGCGCGGCGCTGGCTGCGCGTGCGCGGCCAGCCGATGGCGCGCGAGAACAAGCCGTGGATGCTGGCCGTCAACCTGATCAATCCCCACGACGTGATGTTCTACAACACCGACGCCCCCGGCGAGCATGTCCAGGACACGCCGCCGCCCTTGATGGGCATCGCGCGCGCGCCGGAAACGCCGCTCTACCGGCAGCAGTGGGAGCTTGCCCTGCCCGAAACCCGCAAGGAGCCGTTCGACGCGCCGGGCCGGCCGCCGGCGCATGGCGAGTACCAGCGCGCCCGCGCCGCCCTGGTCGGCGACTTTCCCAACGAGGACGCCCGCTGGTGGCGGCTGCTGAACTACTATTTCAACTGCATCTACGAGACCGACCGGGTGGTGAACGGCGTCCTGGACGAGCTGGAGGAGCTGGGCCTGGCTGACAACACGATCGTGGTGCTGACCGCCGACCATGGCGAGCTGGCCGGCGCCCACGGCAGCCACGGCAAGGGCGCCACCGCCTACCGCGAGCAGAACCACGTGCCGATGGTCGTCTCCCATCCCGGCTTTCGGCAGACCTACGGCCAGACCTGCCGGGCGATCTCCTCCCACATCGACCTGGCGCCCACCTTCCTGCGCTGGTCCGGCGCCGATGCGGCGGCCCGGGCGCGGATCGGGCGCGACCTTCCGGGCCGGGACCTAACGCCGCTGTTGGCGAAGGGCGCCACGGCGGGGCTCAACGACCTTCGCCCGGCGACGCTTTACTGCTTCAACATGTTCTTCTACCTGGACAGCGACCTGGCGCTGCGCATCCAGAGCTTCCTGAATGCGGGCGGCGAAAAGGCGGAGCTGGCGCGGAAGAAGGTGCGGCCCAACTTCGCCAAGCGCGGCGCCATCCGCAGCGTCTTCGACGGCCGCTACAAGTTCAGCCGCTATTTCGCGCCCAAGCAGTTCAACCAGCCCCGGACCCTGGAGGGCATCTTCGCGCTCAACGACGTGGAGCTGTTCGACCTGGAGGCCGACCCGCTGGAGACGCAGAACCTCGCCAGGGCGCCCGACAGGAACGGCGAGATCATCCTGGCGATGAACGAAAAGATGAACGCCCTGATCGAAGCCGAGGTGGGCGAGCCCGACGACGGCCGCTTCCTGCCCAAGGACGAGGGCGGCTGGGCGGCTACGCGGTTCAGTCCTTGAGGCAACCAACCGGTTGCAGCCATGTGCTTCGAGACGCGCCCTTCGGGCGCTCCTCAGCATGAGGTCGTGCTCGCACCCCTCACCCTGAGGAGGGCCGAAGGCCCGTCACGAAAGCCTGCCCTGAGCCTGCCGAAGGGGGCGTGGCTGCAAGCGCCCCGTTCGTGTGGCCCGGTCCAAGCCGGCGATAACAGCGCCCGCTTAACTGCAAAACCCCTTACCTGAACAGTCGCTTAGGTTCGCCTGTGATGATGGTCACAGGCGACGCGCCGTTCGCCGCCATAGGATCGCGTCCGTCCAAGAGGCTAAGCGGATGGTTCCAGCTGGGGCCAACCGAACAGGTTTGTTCATTTGCACGGACAGCACGAGCGCAAACCGCATTCAATCGAAAGAGGTCCATCATGGCCCATGGCAGCAAGCATTTCGACATTATCGCACCGCGTTCCCCGTTCTATCAGGGTCCCTTCGGGCGGCTCTGTCCGGACCTGCCCGCCTGGTCACCGCCCGGCGTGCCGGAAGAAATGCTCGACGATTTCTTCACCGCAATCGCCGTCAAACAGATGATCGAGGTGCCGGGTCAGAAGCCCGGCGACCTGATCGGCGACGAAAACAACCTCGACACCAAGTTCGGCTCCAACATCCCAGCCGGCTATACCTATTTCGGCCAGTTCATCGACCACGATATCACCTTCGATCCGTCCCCATTGCTGATGCGGCGAAGCGACCCCAGCGGGCTGTTGAATTTCCGCACGCCCCGTCTGGACCTGGACAATCTCTACGGCAGAGGACCTGACGATCAGCCCTATCTCTACGAGCAGTCGGGCGAGCACAAGGGCGTTAAATTCGCCATCGGTCAGATCGCCGGCACACCCACGCCGGACCTGCCCCGGTTCCAGAACATCGCGCTGATCGGCGACATGCGCAATGACGAGAACTCCATCGTCAGCCAGCTTCAGCTTGCCTTCCTGCTGGCCCACAACGAACTGGTCGACAGAGCCAAGGCCGCCGGCATCCCGGTCAAAGAGCGGCTGGAGGCGGCGCGCAAGACGCTGCGCTGGCTGTATCAGCATATCGTCTGGAACGACTTCCTGCGCCGGGTGACCGAGCCGTCGATCCACAAATGCGCGCTCACCCTGGAAGGCGCCTGCGGCGGACGGCGGCGCTGGGTCTGCGGGCTGGACGATGTCTATCGCTGGAAGCATCAGCCCTTCATGCCGGTGGAATTTTCCGTCGCGGCCTACCGGTTCGGCCATTCCATGGTCCGCAACGCCTACCAGACCAACAACCCGGTGCGCGGTTTCGGCAATTTCGTCCCGATCTTCGACAATACCGGCGCCGTTCCGACGCCGCCCGGCCCCGACGATCTGCGGGGGTTCCGGCCGATGGAGGAACGCAACGCCATCCAGTGGGACTGGTTCCTGCCGATGGCCAGTTCCGGCGGGCCGTTCCCGCAGATGGCGCGCAAGATCGACACCAAGCTCGCCAATGCGCTGGCCTTCCTGCACGAAGGGCCCGCGGGCGATCCGCTGAACGTGCTGGCCTTCCGCAACCTGAAGCGCGGCTGGACCTTCCAGCTGCCCAGCGGGACGGCGATGGCGAACAAGTTCTGCCTGAAGCCGGTGCCGCTGAACAAGGACGAGCCGGACTCGCTGTGGTTCTACATCCTGAAGGAGGCGGAAGTCGGCGGCGGCAACCATCTGGGCGCCGTCGGGTCGATCATCGTCTGCGCGGTGTTTGCCGGGCTGTTGAAGGGGGATCCCAATTCCTGGATCAACCAGGAGCCGTGCTGGCGCCCTGACAACGATCCGCTGCTGAAGCCGGGCACCGACAATGTGGACGACCGGAGCTGGACGCTGGCCTCGATCATCCGCATCGCCGGGCTCAAGGCCGACGGCATCGGCTTCGCCCCGTAATCGTCGTACTAGGAGTAAAGGAAAGGGCGGCCCGCCGTGGCCGCCCTTTCGCCTTTTTTCTTGCGGTTGCTGCATCCCGGTCCGCGCGCCGGTATGCAGCAAATCCGAGACAAGCCGCACCGGAGGCGATAGGCTGTTGGCATGGACTCCGACAGCACCCGGGACCAGGAGGCCGGCCGCGCCCAGGCCGACAGGCGGGCCGAAACCCACTATGCGGTCCTCGGCACGATCAGCTTTGGCCTCGCCGTCGGCGTCACCTTCGCGGTGATCACCGTGGTGCTCGGCCTGTTCGCGACCTTCCTGGGGTGGGGGTTGCTGGCGGTCTCGGCGCTGTCGTCGGTCTTCGTCGGCTACGGGCCGACGATCGTGGGCATCATCAGCGGCGGCGTCTGGGCCTTCGTCTGCGGCTACATCATCGGCCTGATGGTCGCCTATCTCTACAACCGCTTCCTGCTGCGCCGCCGCGGGCATCCGGCCCTGCCGCGTTAGGCGGAGAGGGCGGGCCGGGCCGCCCGGCGGAGACCCGACCCAGCCTTCCGGTTCGCTTCAGCTTCCGGCCAGCTCCGGTTCCCGCGCGGCCGATTCCGTTGGGCTCACCTCGCCGATGCGCTCCAGCACCGTCCCGGTGGGCACCACCTCCGCGACACCGGTTGCCAGCACCGTGTGGATCGCCCGCTTGATGTCTTCGATGGGGGCCTGGCCGAACCCGGCGTCGTTCAGCGACGGGCCGTCGTTGGCGTCGGCGACGAAGATCACCTTGTAGTCCAGGTCGTGGGCGTGCCGCGCGGCGGTGACCGAGCAGTACTGGGTCATGAAGCCGGTGACGATCACCGTGTCGACGCCCAGCGCCTTCAGATAGCCCTCCAGCGGCGTGTTGGTGAAGGAACTGAACCGGGCCTTGTCGAACCGGATGTCGGTGCCGTCGACCGTCAGGCGCGGGTCGAGCTCGGCGGTGGCGGCACCGTCCTTCCACAGGCCCTGGATGCCGAAGTCGCCCAGCCGGCCCACGTCCCGCTCGTTCTCGTCGTAGATGTGCCGGATCACGAAGACCGGCATGTCCTTGGCCCGGCAGGCCGCGGCGATGGCGTTGATGTTGGCGACGGTGCCGTCGAAATCCGAGACGCAAAGCGGGCTGTCTGCCTGGGAATAGACCTTCTGGGCATCGATGATGAGCAGCGCCGTGCGGTCCGGTCGGATGTTGTAGAGCTGGTTCTCTTGGCTCATCGGAGGCCTCCTCGTTTGGATGCAGTGGGCGGGGGCTTCCCGCACCGTCCGAAAATCCCGGACGGCGGTGCCAGGATACCCAGCACCCGGTTGAAGTCACTTAATCTAGATCAACCGAAAGACGTCGACGCGCGGTCGCATCCGCCGGCCGCACGGCGCAGAATCATCGCTCGCGAACTGCCCTGAGGTGCGCGCGCATGTCCTTTGCGGCGAGGTCGAGGTCGCGGTTGGCGCTCGCTTTCAGGATCCGGTCGTGTTCCGCAACGCTTTTGTGATCGGGCTGTTGTCGCAGGTTCCGCGGCAGGCGTCGTTTTCCCCGCCGATGCCGGGCGCCGATGAAGGGGAGGAAGAGCCCGTGTGGCTCCTTTGTGAGGGCAGTCACATAAACGTCGGCTGATATGTCATTTGGTAGAGATCTGAACTGGATCTCGGGGGAGAGACATGACGTATCGCCTTCTGTGCGCGGCATCGGTCTGCGCCGTGCTTTCGCTCACCATGCAACTGTCGGATGCCAGGGCCGCTGCGCAGTGCCCGGCACCGCAATTGGATACAACGACGGACGACCCGCAACAGGTGCTGCTGGATTATCTTCGGCGCTCGGAAGACCTCGCCGAGGATCTGGGACTGACGCCCGCGCTCAGTGGTGTGGACTTGAATGCGCTGCGCGTCATTGCCGAACTGTACGCACAGCATGACCGTCTGCCGCTGCATATGGCGGCGCCAGAGGCCGGCGCCGGTGTCGGGCAGGACGCCGTACTGGGCGGGGCTGCGAAGGCGCGCTCGGTTATCGGAGGCGCCGAAGGCAGCGTGATGATCGACCGGAACGAGTTGATCGGTCTGCAGCAGCTCGCCACGGTTTCCGGCGGAAGTCCGGCTTTGAACGAGTTGACGGTCCGCCCCGGCCCGGCCGGCGAATTCGTGCTCGAACGCGAGAGCGTTCTTCCGGTCCTGCCGGTCGGGCCCGGCGGCATTGGGAGCGGATTGTTGCCGCCGCGGCTGGGGAGGAACTTGACCCCCTATAGGGTCGTTCCGGGAGGGGACTTCGGGCAACCCTTGCAGGCTCCAGCGGACATTTCCTCCGGACTCGTGCCCAAGGGACTCCAGGAACTTGAACAGTGCGAAGGACCTGGTGACCAGATCGCGGATTACTTGGAACAATTCTCTCCACCGAGTGTCATGAATTCGCTTTTTTATGGGCCACCGTGGAACTGGCAGGTACGTGTCGGAAATGACGCGCTGCATTACGTGAACCTTGCCAATAATTTCGATGCTTGCTGTTTGAAGACACTGGATCTGCTTGAAGCCAGTGTCAGACAACAGATCGAACAAAACACAGGCGTCATCCTCGAGACCACGGACGGCGGGCCCGCAATAGCGCGTGGCTCCGGGACGTTGATTGCGCCAGGTGTCGTGGTCACAGCACGTCATGTTGCGCGAACGGTCAAGCTGGAGCGAATGCGGTTCAGCTCCTTCGCCGCTCCGTCGCGTCTGTTCACGGTTCTGCAGGTCCTGACGAGCGAACGACCATACACCGACAATGATGATCCCAACGACTATGCGTTTCTGATCATAGACGGCGATACCCCGGCGGGACTGGCGGTTGGTCCCGGTCCTAAAAAGGGATTGCCCCTGCTAATCGCGGCGCCGAACCGCATCACCTATCAGATCCAGACGCTGTTTCAACGTGTTGCCGGGGTTCAACCGTCGATGCCGGCTTGGCATCGGGCCGGACGCTGGGATGCCGCGGGGCACTGCCAAGTCTAGCAGTTGATCGATGTTGATGGATCTGCCGACGCCTGCTTCTGGCACGGATGCAACTCCGAGGAAGGGTCAAGCGGTGCAGGCTTGTTCGGTGTGGGCTCGGACGGAACAGCCTACCTCGTCGGCATCCACATCAGAGGAGCGACCTGGGAGGGCTGCGTCCCGGAAGACTACTCGAAGGGAAATATCGGCATCACGCTAAAGCCTGAAATCATCGAGCACGCCCAGCGTGAGGGCGCGCGCGTTAGAGGGGGAGTAGACCAGTGAAATCTACAAAACTCATCATCGCTTCAACACTGTGCGTCGTTCTTGGCGCCTGCGGGACCAGCACGGCACAGAACGGTGCGGATGTTCGCAAGGTAGAGTCGATCGAGGAAACACGTGTCCTTGTTGCTGAGAAGTGTACTGACGACGCTGCTGGCAAAGAGGTGTTTGGGACAATCGTTGCCGGCGTAGCGGCCGCTGTCGTGCCCGCGCTCATCGATGTCGTGCCCGCGCTCATCGATAAGGGCGTCACCGAGATGCAGGCGTGGATGGAGAGGCGTGCGAAGGAATACAGCACCACCTACAGCAGTCGAGGTGCCGGCCAGTTTTACCTCGTAACGCAACAGGGAACCGTCGAGTCCAAGCCCGGCTGCATCACCGTCGTTCGCGGCAAGTTTGGCCCCTCTGGTAATCCAGAAGGTGACGACCATGTGAAGTCCGCCCATCTCAAGAAACTGGGATTGGTCGAACGGCCGGCGTTTTTGTTCGAAGCGAATCTTGCCTATTCGAATGACGGAACGATCAGGCTCAAGCCGCATCGACTGTACTTCCGCGAACGTGCGGCGAAGCGTGCCCGAAGCTGCGACGGCAACAAGGCCGGGTGCAAGACCCTGAACCTCACCTTTACCTTCGAGAGCCCGGTCAAGGGCAAAGAAGACGCTGCGATCATCGGGGTGGCGGCCTTCTCGTTCAAGGAGGTTCAAGTGGGAACCTACTACGACCCGCGCGTGCTGAAGTCCTCATCCGGCTTCGGCGGAGCAAAGGAAGGGATGACGACCCACTGGGTCGTGACTCCCAAGCTGCCAGGGCAAGAGGAGATCGACGCCCTAAAACAAAAGACCGACGACAAGGATCGCAGGACCGGCGCGTTCACTGTGCTTGCTACCGTGAACGAAACGGAAGACGACGACGACTTCTTGCTCTTCCTTGCCGGTGTCCTAAACGAAAAGAAAGCAGACGTCACAAAGGCGATCTCAGACCCCATCGTCGCGGCGATTCAGGAAGCGGCGAAAGACGATTGACACAGACGAGACGGATGGGTCCCGGGCTGCGCCGCGACCAAACACTGCGTCGCGGTGGTTTCAGGCGAAGAACGCGGTTCGGAACCCATCCCTCATTTGTTGACTTCCGTTCACATCAACTCGATCAGCCGACCAAGCCGACTGAAACCTCGATTGCTTTGATGTAAGGTCGTTGCGCCGGTGTCGTCACAGACCTTGGCGTCGCGACTTTTCAGGCCGCGCATTTCAGAACTTCGATCTCGCGCCGTGAGCCTGTTGCCCAGTAGAACCGGATGCGCAGGGTCAGGCGCCGGCCCGCCAGATGCGAGCCGATTTCTATTCCGCCGCCGTGTCGAACGGGTGCGAGGACAGCACGCCTTGGTGCGAGGACCTCTGGCTGCGCGCTGTCTGACATCTGCCGGGTGGCTGGGCGACGCCGACGGGGGAGGCTTGCGGTGTCACGATCAGCTCGACCAACCCGCGTTGCTCGATGGTGTCGTACTTGAGACGCCAGGCCCGTTCGGTTCGCAAGGTCTCGACTAACGCCATCATTTCACACTGGGGCAAATGAATATGGAGGATTCCATTCGGGTGAAGGGAATCCGACGGGATTGGTGCGCCGTCCCGGACGCCGCAGAGATAGCCCAGGTAGGCGCCGGACGGCGCGTAGAAAAAAACGAACCCCGCATGCGGTCCTGTTCCGCCAGTCTCCCTGTCAAGCAGCAGGACCTTGTAGGTGCCAATGGTGTGCCTAACAACCATGAACACGCGCTCCGCCGCTTGAATGTACCGCATGGCCGCATTTCACGGCCGCGCGATGCATGATCGAAGGCCGGCTGCGAGCCGTCTGTGAGAAAAATCACACGATGCATGGCCCTGTTTCGCCGGCGAGGGCGTTGGCGGGTCTCGCTCAGGCGCCGCGCTGCGCCCAGTAGTCCAGCACGGTCACGTGTTCCACCCATTGGCCGACCCAGTCGGCGAACGCCTTGTGGTCCGGGTGGGGCAGATAGGCGTCGCGGGCGGCGGCGGTTGCGAAACACAGGAAAAAACAGTGGCTCAGGCCTTGGTTCAGTCCCTCCGGGCTGTTGTTCTCGCCCCATTCGAATGCCTCGATGCCCGGCACCAGGTCCTTCAGGGCCGTGAAACGGCAGACGATCTCGGCGACTTCTTCGGGGCTGGTCCCGGTCTTGAAACCGAACATCACCACATGTCTCAGTTCTTGGGTCTCTGCCATCGTTACCCCCCTTCTTTCGATTGACGGACCGCCCCCTTCCGGTGGCGGACGCAGCCCCACGACTTGCCCCCAGATCGGCCCCCGCCGTCAAGGGCCATTGAAGCGGCAACCCGTCAAGCCGGTTGAGCCTGCAGCCGGGATCGGCTTATTTTGCTCCCCCCACGGCGGGCATGCAGGCCGGAACGGCGCGATGGGGCGCCTTCCGGCGTCAAGATGGAAAGGCCGCGCGGCACGATGGAACGATACGCGCTAGTGCAGGATGTTCTCGAAGCCCTGGCCCACCCGGTCGTCATGGTCGACAACCGGCGGCAGGTGCTGGCCGCGAACGCCGCGGCCCATGCGGTCTGGCAGGGCAGGCTCGTCGGACGCAATATCGCCCTGTCTGTCCGGCATCCGGACGTGCTAGACGCCTTGGAGGAAGTCCTGCACGGCGCCGCCGCCCGGGATGTGGAAGTCACGATGGGCGGGTCCATCCCGACCATCTATCAGGTCCGCGTCGCGCGGCTTAGTGTCACGGCCCGGGCGGACGAGCCCGCGGCGCTGATCGCGTTTCAGGACCTGACCGCGGCGCGGCAGGCAGAACGGATGCGCGCCGATTTCGTTGCCAATGTCAGCCACGAACTGCGTTCGCCCCTGACCTCATTGCTGGGCTTCATCGAAACCCTGCGGGGCCCGGCGCACGACGATCCGGACGCCCGGTCGCGTTTTCTGGAGGTGATGACCGGCGAGGCCAAGCGCATGGCCCGCCTGATCGACGACCTTCTGTCCTTGTCGCGGGTGGAGGCAGACGAGCACGTGCCGCCGCGCGGCGTCGTGGACCTGCGCGGCCTGTTGCACGAGATCGCCGCCAACCTGGATCCGCAGGCCGCGGCGCGCGACATGCGCATCGATGTCGACTGTGAGGGCGACCTGCCGCCGGCCCTGGGCGCGCGCGACGAGCTGACCCTGGTGTTCCGCAATCTGTTGGACAACGCGATTCAGTACGGCGATGCCGGCACGGCGATCTCGGTCACCGTCCGGGCGGTCGGGCGGGTGCCCGAGATCGGCGGCCCCGGTGTCGCTGTGGCGGTGCGCGACCGCGGCGTCGGCATCGCGGCGGAGCACATACCCCGGCTGACCGAGCGGTTCTACCGCGTCGACAAGGGCCGGTCCCGGGTCATGGGGGGCACGGGGCTGGGCCTAGCCATCGTCAAGCACATCGTCAGCCACCATCGCGGGCAGTTCTCGGTCCGCAGTACTCTTGGCGAGGGCAGCGTTTTCACGGTGACTCTGCCCTGTGCCAAGGGAGTCGGCGACCGTCATCAAACTGTCACATAACTGTCACTAAAACAGTGCCCGGACGGGCCTAGAAACGGTCCGCGAGGGCGGTCCGCCAACACCCAACAAGACCGTAAGGCAGCAGGAGACCTATCGTCATGATTAGGAAGGCAGTTTTGATGTCCTCGCTCGCGCTTTTCGCCCTCGGCGGGGCGGCGCAGGCGCGCGACCAGATCCACATCGTCGGTTCTTCGACCGTGTTTCCGTTCTCCACCACGGTGGCGGAGCAGTTCGGCAAAGCGACCGACTTCAAGACCCCCGTCGTGGAAAGCACCGGCTCCGGCGGCGGCATGAAGCTGTTCTGTTCCGGCGTCGGCCTGGAGCATCCGGACATCACCAACGCCTCGCGGCGGATCAAGAAGTCCGAGTTCGAGACCTGCACCAAGAACGGGATCGACATCACCGAGGTGATGATCGGCTTTGACGGGATCGTGCTGGCCAACTCCAAGTCGGGCCCGCAAATGAACCTGACCAAGCAGCAGATATTCCTGGCGCTGGCCAAGCAGGTTCCGGATGCGAACGGCAACCTGATCCCGAACCCGAACCAGAAGTGGAGCGACATCGACCCGTCCCTGCCCGATGCCAAGATCGAGGTTCTGGGCCCGCCGCCGACCAGCGGCACCCGCGACGCCTTCGTGGAACTGGCGATGGAAGGCGGAGCTGATACGTTCCCATCGATCGAGTCGCTCGGCAAGAACGAATACAAGGCCGTCGCGCACTCCATCCGCGAGGACGGTGCGTTCGTCGAGGCCGGCGAGAACGACAACCTGATCGTGCAGAAGCTGGAGGCCAACCCGAACGCGGTCGGCATCTTCGGCTTCAGCTTCCTGGATCAGAACATCGACAAGATCCAGGGCGCCCAGGTTGGCGGTGTGGATCCGACCTTCGAGAACATCGCCGGCGGCGAATACGGAATCTCTCGCTCGCTGTTCTTCTACGTGAAGCAACAGCATGTGGGCGTCGTGCCGGGTATCGAGGCGTACCTGAACGAGTTCACCAGCGAGAAGGCCTGGGGCGACGAGGGCTACCTCGTCGACAAGGGACTGATCCCCTTGCCGGCGGCCGACCGCAAGCAGATGCGGGAGTCCGCGACCGGGATGGCTCCGCTGTCCATGTAAGTGTTAAGGGCCCCGACGGCCGGCCATGCGCCGGCCGTCGGGTTTCCCATTATCCCGGTGAACGCGTGGTCGTGCTTTGACCCTTTGCCCGTGGGCGCGCGCGCGTGGTCACCATCCGCCCGGCAGGAACAAAAATGACACTGGCACTCACGGCGGCACTGTTAGTCTTGACGACGCTCGCGTACTGGCTGGGACGCAGTCGTGCCTTCGCCGTCAGCGGCGGGCATACCCGGTCGCTGCATTCGCGCCCCCAGTATCACGGGATGTATCTCGCGCTGTGGTGCGCGCTGCCCAGTTTCATTCTTGTTGCTGCCTGGATGGCGCTCGAGCCGATCGTCGCGCAATGGCTGCTGATTGCCAATCTGCCGGACGACGTTCATTCGCTTGAGCCAAGCCAGCTCGGCCTTCTTGTCTGGGACATCAAGCGCCATGCCATGGGTAATATCGTCACCCGGGCGCTGGAGCCGGAGATGCAGCTGGCGGCCGACGGCTATGCCAGGTTCCGGACCCTTGCCAACCTGGCCATGGTGGCTGCCGGGCTTTCGGCAGCGGTGATCGGCCTTTCCTGGGGACGCCGCAGGATTTCCGGCGACTTCCGGGCCCGCAATCGGGTCGAGCAGATTTTCGACATCATCATGATTGTCGCCTCCACCGTCGCGATTCTCACGACGTTGGGCATCGTCCTGTCCTTGTTGTTCGAGGCCATGCTGTTCTTCGGCGAGGTGTCGTTCTTCGAGTTCCTGTTCGGGCTGCACTGGAGCCCGCAGACCGCGTTGAGGGCCGACCAGGTCGGTGCATCGGGCAGCTTCGGCGCCATTCCGCTGTTTGCCGGCACCTTGCTGATCGCCTTCGTCGCCATGTGCGTTGCCGCGCCGATCGGTCTGTTTTCGGCCATTTACATGTCGGAATATGCCGGGCCGAGGGTCCGCGCAACGGCCAAGCCGATGCTGGAAATCCTGGCCGGCGTGCCGACCGTGGTCTACGGCTTCTTCGCCGCCCTGACCATGGCGCCGTTCGTCCGCAACGTGGGCGAGGCGATCGGGCTGGAGGTTGCGTCGGAATCCGCGCTGGCCGCGGGGATCGTCATGGGCATCATGATCATCCCGCTGGTGTCCTCGCTGTCCGACGACGTGATGAATGCGGTGCCCCAGACCCTGCGCGACGGCGCCTATGCGCTGGGAGCGACCAAGTCGGAGACGATCAAGCAGGTGATCATTCCCGCGGCGCTTCCGGGCATCGTCGGCGGCATGCTGCTGGCGGTCAGCCGGGCGATCGGCGAGACGATGATCGTGGTCATGGCAGCCGGCCTGGCGGCCAACCTGACCGCCAACCCGCTGCAGCCCGTCACGACGGTGACGGTGCAGATCGTGACGCTGCTGGTCGGCGACCAGGAATTCGACAGCGCCAAGACCCTGGCCGCCTTCGCGCTGGGGCTGGTGCTTTTTCTCGCGACCCTGGGGCTCAACGTGATCGCGTTGCACGTTGTGCGGAAATACCGAGAGCAGTATGACTGAGGCCGTGTATCAGCGTACCACCGCCCAAAGACGGGCATCGTCCGAGGCCCGGCTGCGTCGCAGGCACGCCGCCGAACGCCGTTTCCGTGCCTACGGGCTGATTGCCATCATCACCGCAGGCGCCATCCTGGCCCTGTTGCTGGGCAACATCACCCTGACGGGGGCAAGCGCCTTCAGTCAGACCTTCATCAAGCTGGAAGTCACTTTCGACGAGACGTTGATCGATCCGGACGGGACGCGCGACCGGTCGGTTCTGCGCGGCGCCAACTACCGGGCGCTGGGGGCGCGCGCCCTGCAGGCCCGGTTCCCGGACGTGACGGGGCGCAGCGACAAGCGCCGTCTGGGCCCGATCTTGAGTTCCGGCGCGGCGCTGACCCTGCGCGAAATGGTGATGGCCGATCCATCGGTGATCGGAACGACGCAGTCCGTCTGGGTGAAGGCGTCGACCGATGTGGACAGCTTTCTGAAGGGCGAAATGCCGCGGGAACTGCCGGAAACCGGACGTCGCTTGAAGGACATGGAGGTGGCCTGGGTCGATGCGTTGACCGCGGACGGGGCTGTGGAGACCAGGTTCGATGCGGACTTCTTCACGTCGGGCGATTCCCGTGAACCGGAACTGGCCGGGATCTGGGGCGCCGTCGTGGGCTCGTTCCTCACGCTGATCGTCACCCTGTTGTTGAGTTTCCCGATCGGCGTTCTGGCGGCGGTCTATCTCGAGGAGTTCGCGCCCAAGAACCGCCTGACCGACCTGATCGAAATCAACATCAACAACCTGGCCGCGGTGCCGTCGATCGTCTTCGGACTGCTGGGGCTGGCGGTGTTCCTGAATTTCTTCGGTCTGCCGCGATCGGCGCCGCTGGTCGGTGGCATGGTGCTGGCGCTGATGACCTTGCCCACGCTGATCATCGCGGCGCGCGCAGCGCTCAAGGCGGTTCCGCCGTCGGTGCGCGAGGCTGCGCTGGGTGTCGGTGCGTCCAAGATGCAGGTCATGTTGCACCACGTGGTACCGCTTGCGATGCCGGGAATCCTGACGGGAACGATCATTGGCATGGCGCAGGCGCTGGGCGAGACCGCGCCGCTCTTGATGATCGGCATGGTCGCCTTCATCGTCGACGTGCCGGGCGGCTTCACCGATGCCGCCACGGTGCTGCCGGTCCAGATCTATCTGTGGGCCGACAGCCCGGAGCGGGCCTTCACCGCCAAGACCAGTGCCGCGATCCTCGTGCTGCTGGCCTTTCTCATCGTGATGAACGCCCTGGCGGTGTTACTGCGCAAACGTTTCGAGCGGCGCTGGTAGGAGAATCTGATGGCTGAGAACGTGATCGATATGGAAGAGACGGTGCCGCCGGGCGCGATCGCGCAGAACCCCGCCAAGATGCACAGCACGGACGTCAATGTGTTCTACGGCGACGCGCACGCGCTGAAGCACGTGGATCTGGATATCCGCGAGAACGAGGTCACAGCCCTGATCGGCCCGTCGGGCTGCGGCAAGTCGACCTACCTCAGATGTCTCAACCGGATGAACGACACCATCGACGGGTGCCGGGTGACGGGGGACATCACCCTCGACGGCGAGGACATCTACCGCCGCGAACTCGACGTGGTGCAGCTGAGGGCACGGGTCGGCATGGTGTTCCAGAAGCCCAATCCGTTTCCCAAGTCGATCTACGACAATGTGGCCTACGGCCCGCGCATCCACGGCATGGCCGAGTCCAAGGCGGAACTGGACCAAATCGTCGAACGCAGCCTTCGACGTGCCGGCCTGTGGGACGAGGTGAAGGACCGTGTGGACTTGCCCGGGACCGGTCTCTCCGGCGGTCAGCAGCAGCGCCTGTGCATCGCCCGGGCGATCGCGGTCCAGCCGGAGGTGATCCTGATGGACGAGCCCTGCTCGGCGCTCGACCCCATTGCCATGGCCCGGATCGAGGAACTGATCGACGAGCTGAAGGAGAACTTCACGATCGTGATCGTGACCCATTCCATGCAGCAGGCGGCCCGGGTATCGCAGCGAACGGCGTTCTTCCACCTGGGCGAACTGGTGGAACTGGGCGACACCGAGATGATCTTCACCGCACCCAGGGACGAGCGGACCCAGGCTTACGTCACCGGGCGCATCGGCTGAGGAGACGGCGGATGGTGGACTCCGAACACATCGTCAAGTCCTATGACGAGCAGCTCGCCCAGCTCGAACGCCTGATTGCGGAAATGGGCGGCCTGGCCGAAAGCCAGCTTTCCTACGCAATCGTTGCGATGAGCAAGCGCGACACGGAACTCGCCCGAAAGATCGTCGAACGGGACCTCCGCATCGACGCGCTGGAGGTCGAAGTCAATACCTTGACCGTCCGGGTCCTGGCGCTTCGCCAGCCGATGGCCGAAGACCTTCGGATGGTGATTGCGGCGCTGAAGACGGCCAGCGAGCTGGAGCGCATCGGCGATTACGCGCGCAACATCGCCAACCGGTCGCTGGCCCTCACCCAGACCCGGCACCTGGGCAGTGCATCGCAGACGATCGGGCGGATGGCGGCGCTGGTCCAGGGCATGATCAAGAACGTCCTGGACGCCTATGTGGGACGTGACGCCACCCTGGCCGAGGATGTTCGCAAGCGCGACGAGGAGGTCGACCTTCTGCATACCAGCCTGTTCCGGGAACTGCTGACCTACATGATGGAAGATCCGCGGAACATCACCACCTGTACCCACCTTCTGTTTATCGCCAAGAATGTGGAGCGGATCGGCGACCACGCCACCAATATCGCCGAACATGTCCACATGATGGTTCACGGCGAGGCACCGGAAGCCGAAAGGACGAAGGGCGACAGTTCCAGCGTGACCGTGGTGGAGACGCCGGGAAGTGTGAAAGAGGGAGCGTCGCATTGAACCCGTTGGTTCTGATTGTTGAAGACGAGCCGGCCCAGGTCGAAATGCTTCGCTACAACCTCGAGGCCGAGGGGTACCGCACGATCGCGGCGGGCGACGGCGAGGAGGCGCTGCTGCGCCTGGAGGAAGACGAGCCGGACCTCGTCATTCTGGACTGGATGCTGCCGGCGGTGTCGGGGATCGAGGTCTGCCGGCGCATCCGCGCCAAGGACAGTTCGCGGAACCTGCCGGTCATCATGGTGACCGCGCGCGGCGAGGAGGACGACACCGTCCGCGGTTTCGACATCGGGGCCGACGACTATGTGGTCAAGCCGTTTTCGCCGGCCGAGATGATGGCGCGGGTGCGGGCGGTGCTGCGCCGGACCCGGCCGGAGCTGGCCGCCGACCACCTGGAATGCGGCGATATTGCCATGAACCTGTCGACGCAGCGCGTGACCCGCAATGGCCGCACGGTACATCTCAGCCCCACCGAATTCCGTCTGCTGCGGGCGTTCCTGGAGCGCCCGGGGCATGTTTTTTCCCGTGAGACGCTGCTCAATCGGGTCTGGGGCCGGACGGCCGACCTCGAGCTGCGCAGCGTCGATGTGCAGATCGGCCGGCTGCGCAAGGCGCTGAAAGGCGATACCGGCAACGACCCGATCCGCACCGTGCGCGGCGGCGGCTACGCGATCGACGGCGACCTGTACTGAAGCCGTTGGCGGGGTTCTAGCGCGGCGGTGCGGGGGCGCACTGGTCTCTGGTGTCCGCTGCGGCGGCGCTTTCCAAGGTGCCGCTGCCAATCAGCACCGGGTCGAATTCATGCAGGTATGACCGGAAGACACGGGCGGAGGCGTTCCATGACCGTTGCTCGGCAAAGGACCGGCATGCCGACCTGTCCAGGGTCAGGGCCGTCCGCACGGCGGTGCCCAGGTCTTCGTCAAGGCAGCCCACGCGCGTGTCGGTGATGACGTCCAGCGGGCCAATGACGGGAAGGGCCGCCACCGGCGTGCCGCAGGCCAGGGCCTCCAGCATGACGAGACCGAAGGTGTCGGTCCGGCTGGGAAAGACGAACACGTCTGCGGCGTTGTAGAAGGAAACCAGGTCCTCGCCGTGTTTCGCCCCGACGAAAACGACGTCGGGATAGCGGCGTTTCAGCTCCTCCAGCATCGGTCCGTCGCCGACGACCACTTTCGTCCCGTCCAGGTCGAGATCCAGGAACGCCTCGATGTTCTTTTCGATCGCAACGCGCCCGACACACAGCAGGATCGGCCGCCTGCCGGGGATCTTCGCCGGCGGGCCGGGTTTGAAAAGGTCGGTATCGACGCCGCGCCCCCACAGCTTCACGTTCCGAAAGCCATGATCGCTGACATGGCGGACCACGGTCGGCGTCGGTGCCATGACGACGCTGGAATGGCGATGAAAACGGCGCAACAGGGGATAGAGCCAGGCCGCCGGGATGCGGAAGCGTGCTTCGACATATTCCGGAAAGCGGGTATGGACCGCGGTGGTGAAGGGAAGCCCGCGCCTGAGGCAGAACCGGCGGGCCGCAAGGCCCAGCGGTCCTTCGGTGGCGATATGGATCGCACAGGGCAGAAACCGTTCCACCGCCCGTTCCACCGCCCGCGGTCCCACCAGCGCCAGGGGGATTTCCGGGTAGGTGGGGCAGGGCAGGGACCTGAAGCCCTCCGGCGTCAGCATCTGAACGTCGTCGCCCATGCGCCGCAACTCGTCGCGCATGGCGGTCAACGTGCGAACGACACCGTTCACCTGCGGATGCCAGGCATCCGTTACGATAAGGATTCGCA
>Ga0066187_1000199_pt1 | contig 24035 bp, 21 predicted proteins | sample WorMetexBAHAMAS1_FD_58706 | JGI IMG/M metagenome (GOLD analysis project Ga0066187, IMG submission 58706) | Marine gutless worms symbiont microbial communities from Max Planck institute for Marine Microbiology, Germany - Inanidrilus exumae... | ecosystem: Host-associated > Annelida > Digestive...
CAGCGCCTCGAAGGTCGCCAAGCCTACGAATTTATCCAGCAAGAGTCGGACTTGACCGACGAACAGCCACAACATATTGATATAAAACCTAAAAAACGTGGCCCCGTAAAACCTCTTCGGACGCAGCACACAGGCAGGCGGAAAAAAAAGTCGCTGCCGCGGCGAAACCTCACGTCGAAGAGCCCAGCGAGACTCGAAACCATATCTTAACGTATCGACTATACCCTTGATTCCGTTGACTGATTCGCGGAGTCCGCTCTTGACAGAGGGACAAACTGCGGACATCTTTCGGGGCAACAACAACGCCGAAGGCCGAACCGAAGAAAAAGTCGGACGGCCGGACGCCCCGGGAGGCGGTGGCGGAAACGGACAAGGCCTAAGAAACGACATGCTTTTGAGGGGACTATTATCGGCGGCCGGCATTGGCGCAGCCCTGGCCGTCTCGACCGGATTCTTGCTCGGCACGGCGACTTCCAAGGAATTCGACGTCAGCCCGGAAGGCGAAAGGGCCAGCACCATCGCCTTGGCGCCGATCTCGCTCGGCAATCCGTCGACGGCGCGAGAGGGGCTGGCTACCGAGACGCCGCGACCGGTCGAAGACGGCGCCACGACCGCGGTCCAACGGAAAACCGTCAGCCAAGTGTTCAAGGCCCGCAAGGGCGATACCCTGGCTCGTCTGCTCGGCCGCGCCGGCGCGCCTAAAAAGGACGCCCACGCCGCCATCAAAGCCCTCAAGGGCCATTTCAACCCGCGTCGTTTCCGACGCGGCCAGGAGGTTCGTGTCGTTTACCGGGTCGGCGCCTCGTCCGCCGATATCGACAGCCCGACGCCGGGGATGTTTAACGGATTCAGTCTGCGCCCCGACTTGAAGCGTGAGATTCGTGTGGCCCGGACCACCGACGGTAAGTTCTCAGCCAACGCCGCCGAACGCCAGCTCGACAAGACGCTGGCTCGCGCCGATGGCGTCATCAACAGCAGTCTCTATGTGGCCGGCAAGAAGGCCGATCTGCCGAACGCTGCCTTGGTCGAACTGATCCGGGCGTTTTCCTGGGACGTCGACTTTCAGCGCGACATTCGCAAGGGTGACCGCTTCCAGGTCATGTACGAACGCACCCACGACGAGGAAGGCCTGCTGGTCAAGAGCGACACCATCTTGTTCGCCACCTTGGCACTCAGCGGCAAACATCACACCATCTACCGTTTCAAGGGCGACGACGGGCACATCAACTATTTCAACGAAAAGGGCCACAGCGCCCGCAAGGCATTGATGCGCACGCCGATCGACGGGGGCCGGCTGTCGTCGGGTTACGGGCGGCGCAAACACCCGATCCTCGGCTATACCCGCATGCACCGTGGCGTCGACTTCGCCGCCCCCCGCGGCACGCCGATCTATGCCGCCGGCAACGGCACCGTCACCTATGCCGGGCGCAAGGGTAGCTACGGCAAGTACATCCGCATCCGCCACAACTCGGATTACTCAACCGCCTACGCCCATCTCAACGGCTATGCCCGCGGCATCCGCAAGGGCAAGCGGGTCAACCAGGGCCAGATCATCGGATACGTCGGCTCGACCGGTCGCTCGACCGGCCCCCATCTCCACTACGAGATCTTGAAGGGCGGCCGGCAGACCAATCCGCTACGCGTGCGCATGCCGTCCGGGCGCAAACTGAAGGGCGACGAATTGCAGCGCTTCCTCACCGAACGGGCGCAGGCCGACGAACGCTTCGCCGCCATCGAGACCGGCCGGCGCCTGGCCGACGCCCAAGACTGACGGCGCCGGACCGACCGCGTCGCCCCCTGCCCGATGGAACTGGCCTATTCCGAAACCGGCGACGGCCCCCCGGTGGTCATCCTGCACGGGCTTTTCGGCTGGAAACGGAATTGGGCCGGCGTCGCCAAGACGCTTGGCGTTACCCGTGAAATCCTCGCTCTCGACCTCCGCAACCATGGAGACTCGCCGCACGACGAGGAAATGACCTACGAGGCCATGGCCGACGACGTGGCGCTATTCATCGAAAAAGGCGAACTCGGGCCGGTGCCGGTCATCGGTCACTCCATGGGCGGCAAGACGGCCATGGTCCTGGCGCTGACCCGGCCGGAATTGGTCGAGCGGCTTCTGGTCCTCGATATCGCGCCGATCGTCTACGGGCACGGTTTCGAGGATTTTATCGAGGTCATGGAAGGCATCGATTTCGCCACCATCCAGCGCCGCCCGGAGGTCGAGGCGGTCCTCGCCGATGCCGTGCAGGAGCCGGGTGTGCGCGCCTTCATCATGCAGAACCTGAAATCGGGTGGCGACGGCAGCTATGCCTGGCGGGTCAATCTCAACGCTATCGACCGCCATATGGAGGACATCGTCGGCTTCCCGGACATCGAAAGCGAACAGGCCTTCGAGGGTCCGACGCTGTTTCTCGGCGGAAGCGAATCGGATTACCTGCAGCCCTATCACCAGGCCGAGATCGAGCGCCTGTTCCCCATGGCCGATATCGACTTCATCGACGGCGCCGGCCACTGGGTGCATGCCGACCGACCCAATGAGACGGCCGAGCGGATCATCGATTTTCTGAGTTGAGGATCAGTCCGGCGACGCCGGTGGCCGGAGGCCGGCGGCGATGTTGCGGTTGACCTCGACCATGGCCGCGATTCGCGCGCTGCCCGGATCGATGACGGCGCGCGCGATCTCGCGATCGACGAACAGGCTGAGGCTGAGGAGTTCCTGTTTGAGCGCCTTCGGCGCGCCGTTGCCCGGCCGCGACAGGTCGGCGCGGATGATCGACCAGAGCGAATGAGTGAAGCGGAGCGCCCGCACGTAGGCGGTGCCTTGGCGCCCGCCGTCATGAAATGCGTTCAATCGCCGGGCCGCCGTCAGGAAGGCTTCCGCCTGCAGGTGACGGCCGCTGAGGGCGAGGCGCTGCACTTGTTTATAGCCGCCGAATGCGAACGTCATTGTCAGCTCCCAATGCCCAGCAGCTGCTGAATCGCCGTCTCGCTCTCAGCGGCGACACCGAGGCTGAAGGCGCCCAGTTGATCGCGGGTGCGGGCCGAAACGAGCCTGGCCGCTTCCTCGTCGAGGTCGGCCAATACGAGATCATCGACACCACCTTGCAGGGTCGCCGACAAGTCCGATGAGAAGGTTTCGCGGATGTTCAACAGAGCCACGCCGGATCCCAGCCGCGAGGCGGCACCGCGCAGGACATCGACGGCGGCTGCGATGTCGGCGCCGGTGGCGAAAGCGTTATAGGTTCCCGACGCCGTACCGATGCCGAGGGCCGAGGCGCTGGCCGCCTGGCCGGCGATGTCGGCCGTGGCGCCGCTGACGTCGCCGACCTCGACGGAGAGTGTCCCCGCCGGATCGCTGAGCAACGAGACGCCGCCGTAGGAGACGTCGGTGGCCAACGCGTCGAGTTGGTTTCGCAAAATGTCGAATTGCTGGGTGATGGTCGGCAACCGATCGGCCGAGGCGTCCTGCGCCGACAAAGCGAGGCCGCGCAGTTGCTGGGCCAGTTCCTCCGCCGCCTCGATGCCGACGAGACCGGTCTCGACGGCGCTCAAGGCCTGGCCGATGCGCCGGCCCGTCTCGTCGATGTCGGCGATGCGATTGCTTAGCGCCCGGGCCTGGAAGAACGCCGCCGGATCGTCGCCGACCCGCTCGACCCGCTTGCCGCTTTCCAGCCGCCGGGCCGCATCGAGCCGCGCATCCGCCGCGTTCTGCAGGGCCAGGAGCGCGGTCCGTGTGGCGGCGTTGACGGTGAGGTCGGACATTCGGGTTCGAAGCGCCTTTTGCCGGTTTCCAGTGTTTTACCACAGATCAGGATACGCGGCGGGCGCCAGACTTACAGTGACACGGGTCACAAGTCGTTTGAGGCAAAGAAACTTAGGAAAATCGCCATCCGGAGACCGCCACACCGAAATTCGCGATGGCGACAGCAACGAACAGCCCGCCGGCGACCGAGGAGCCGGAATAGAAAAACAAGAGGGCGATGGCACCTGCCAAAATGCCGAAGTAGTTGAATGGATTTTTCAAGGCTTTGTCCAGCTTAACCCGGGCCCCACTGGTGGCCTTTCGACGCTTTTTCAGTCGAATCGTCAACCATGCTTCGAGGGCCATAAACCCGAAAAAAAGAAGCGCGACGATCCAGCCGTCCATCAAGCCGCTTCCAGGCGCTCCCCGTTGACCGTGAGGCCGCCGTCGCCGGCCGAAACGTCGACCGTCTCGCCGTCCTTGACCCGGCCCTCGAGGATCATCGAGGCCAGCGGGTTCTGCAGGCGCGTCTGGATGACCCGCTTCAGGGGCCTGGCGCCATACACCGGATCGTAACCCTCATCGGCGAGCCGCGCCTTGGCGGCGGCATCGAGTTCGAGCGCGATGCCGCGTTCGGCCAGCAGTTCGCGGAGCCGGCCCAGTTGGATGTCGACAATGCCGTCCATATGCTCGCGGAACAGCCTGTGGAAGAGGATGACCTCGTCGATCCGGTTGAGGAACTCGGGCCTAAAGGCGGCGCGCACCACCTCCATGACGGGGCCCCTCACCTCGTCCGAATCATGCCCCTCCTCCTGACCGGCGAGGATGTCGCCACCCAGGTTCGAGGTGAGGACGATCAAGGTGTTGCGGAAATCGACGGTGCGGCCTTGGCCGTCGGTCAAGCGCCCGTCGTCGAGTACTTGCAGGAGCACGTTGAAGACGTCCGGATGCGCCTTCTCGATCTCGTCGAACAGGATCACCTGATAGGGCCGGCGGCGCACCGCTTCGGTCAGCGCCCCGCCCTCGTCGTAACCGACATAGCCCGGCGGAGCCCCGATCAGGCGGGCCACCGAGTGTTTCTCCATGTATTCGGACATGTCGACCCGGACCATGGCCTGTTCGTCGTCGAACAAGAACTCGGCTAGGGCCTTCGTCAGTTCCGTCTTGCCGACGCCGGTGGGGCCCAGGAACAGGAACGAGCCGATCGGCCGGTTCTGGTCCTGCAGGCCGGCCCGGGCGCGGCGCACGGCATTGGCGACGGCGACCAGCGCCTCCTCCTGGCCGACGACCCTTCGGCGCAGGCTCTTTTCCATCTCCAGGAGCTTCTCGCGCTCGCCCTGCAGCATCTTGTCGACCGGGATACCGGTCCAGCGCGACACAATCGCGGCGACGCGTTCCGGCGTCACCGATTCCTCGACCATGCGCGACTTCTCGGCCTTCTCGGCTTTGTCGATCTGTTCCTCAAGGCGCGGGATCAGGTCGTACTGGAGCTCGCTCGCTTGTTCCAGCTGGCCTTCGCGCATGGCCCGCTCGACGGCGAGGCGCGCCGTTTCCAGTTCCTCCTTGAGTTTGGTGGCATCGGCTAAAGAAGCCTTCTCCGATTCCCATTGACGGGTCAATTCGTCGGATTTCGCCTCGAGGCCGCCCAGTTCGTCATCGAGTTTGACGAGGCGCTCCTTGGAGGCCTCGTCGTCCTCCTTCTTGATGGCTTCGCGCTCGATCTTCATCTGGATGATGCGCCGGTCGAGCTCGTCGATCTCCTCGGGTTTCGAATCGACCTCCATGCGCAGCCGGCTCGAGGCCTCGTCGACCAGGTCGATGGCCTTGTCCGGCAGGAATCGGTCCGAGATGTAGCGGTTCGACAACGTCGCCGCCGAGACCAAGGAGCTGTCCAGAATGCGTACCCCGTGGTGCAGTTCATATTTCTCCTTGATGCCGCGCAGGATCGAGATGGTGTCCTCGACGGTCGGCTCGGCGATGAATACCGGCTGGAAGCGCCGGGCCAGGGCCGCGTCCTTTTCCACGTGCTTGCGGTACTCGTTGAGCGTGGTGGCGCCTACGCAATGGAGATCGCCGCGGGCCAGGGCCGGTTTCAGGAGGTTCGAGGCGTCCATGCTGCCCTCGGCCGCACCGGCTCCGACGATGGTGTGCATTTCGTCGATGAAGAGGATGATTTGGCCGTCCGACGCGGTGACCTCGGCCAGCACCGCCTTGAGGCGCTCCTCGAACTCGCCGCGGAATTTGGCTCCCGCGACAAGCGCGCCCAGGTCGAGGACCATCAGTTTTTTGGTCTTCAGGTTCTCCGGCACGTCACCGTTGATGATCCTCTGGGCCAGGCCTTCGGCGATCGCGGTCTTGCCGACACCGGGCTCACCGATGAGGACCGGGTTGTTCTTGGTACGCCGGGACAGGACCTGGATGGTCCGGCGGATTTCCTCGTCGCGGCCGATGACCGGATCGATCTTGCCTTCGGCCGCCGCTTCGGTCAGGTCGCGGGCGTATTTCTTGAGCGCGTCGTAAGAATCCTCGGCCGTGGCGCTGTTCGCCGCGCGGCCCTTCCGGAAATCCTTGATCGCGGCGTTCAGTCCCTGTGGATTGACCCCGGCGTCCGTCAGGATGCGCGCAGCCGGTGTGCCTGACGCCATGGTGAGCGCCAGCAGCAGGATCTCGGCCGTGACGAAACTGTCACCGTTCTTATCGGCCAGTTTTTCCGCCTGCTCGAACAGGCGCGCCGTTTCCGGTGCCAGGTAGACCTGGCCGGCGCCCGTTCCTTCGACCTTGGGCAGTTTGTAGATCTCGGCACCCGTCGCCTCGAAAGCCCGCGCCGGCTCGCCGCCCGCATCCTTGATCAGGCGCGATGACAGACCTTCGTTGTCTTCGAGAAGCGCCTTCAAGATATGCGGCGGGGTCAGTTGCTGGTGACCCGACTTCAAGGCCAGGGTTTGGGCGTTCTGGACGAAGCCGCGTGAGCGCTCCGTGTATTTTTCGAAATCCATCGTCTTACCCTCGTTCGACCGGGTATTCCGCCCCGCTCTAGCGGCTGCCGGAAAACCCCTCAAGTTCAGAGGTTACTCCCCTAAATATGGATTCCCTGTGCGAACCCGCAACCGTGAGCGAATTATATCCGCGCTTGGTTGGCGATGCGACGGTGCATTGACTCCGAAGGCGCCCCGCCCAATGCTTTAGGTATGCAGTTTCCCGTTGAGACCATCTACCGCTATCCGGTCAAGGGCTTGAGCGCACAAGCCCTCGATACCGTCGCCGTTACCGAAGACAAAGCGATTCCCCACGACAGGCGGTTCGCCCTGGCCCTCGGCTCGACGCCGGTCGACAAGGCGGCAACGGAATGGATGTCGAAAACCCATTTCCTGATGCTCCAGCGCAATGAGAAGCTGGCTCAGTTGCAGACCGAGTTCGACGAAGACACGGACGTGTTGACCATTCTCCGAAACGGCAAGCAGGTGACCCGAGGCAAGCTCACCGATCGGATCGGGCGGTCGATGGTCGAGGACTTCTTCTCGGCCTTTTTGGGCGCCGAGGCGCGCGGCGAACCGAAAATCGTCGAAGCCGCTTGCGGTCGCACGTTATCGGACCATACCGCTCCGGTACTGTCGATGATCAATCTGGCTTCCGTCCGCGACATCGAGCGGATCACCGGACAGGCCGTGGACCCCTTGCGGTTTCGCGCCAACATCTATTTCGACGCCGACGATCCCTGGGTCGAATTCACTTGGACGGATCGGGAACTGGCCATCGGCGAGGCGGCTTTTTTGGTCAAAAGCCGCATCGACCGTTGCGCCGCCACCGGCGTCAATCCGGCGACCGCCGAACGGGATCTCAATGTGGTCAAGGCCCTGCAACAGGGTTTCGGCCATATCGATTGCGGCGTCTACCTGAGCGTCACGAAAGCAGGTGCGTTTTCGGTCGGGGATCCGATCTCAACACCGGCCGCCACTGATTAAACCTGATCGCTGAAAATCTTGAAACCGGCAGCCGGTCAAGCCGGTGCCGTCTCCGCGTCGGAGCTGGATTCGGTCGTTTCCTTCTTCGGCCGGCTGCGCCGCCGCCGCACCGGTTTTACCGGCTCGTCGGCCGCTTCCTGTCCGGGATTCCCGGCGTCGGTGGCCTCGACGGGTGTTTCGGGCTGGTCTGCGACCCGAGGCACCTCGGCCACGGCCTCGTCTCGTTTTTCCGACTCGACGGGCTCCCGATTCTTCTCGGGGTTCGGCTGTTCGCCGCCAGACGCGGCCGGCTGCTGGCCATTGCCGCTGGACCGGTTCTCGAAACGATCCCGGCGCCCTTGATTGTTCGCCCCTTGATTATTGCCTCCCTGGCCGTCGGCGTTGGCGATCCGATAATAGTGTTCGGCGTGCTGGAAATAGGACTCAGCGGCGATTCGATCACCGGACGACGTCGCGTCGCGCCCGAGAGCCAGGTATTTCTCCAACACCTGCTGGGCCGTTCCCCGCACTTTTACGTCGGGACCGTTGCTTTCAAAGTTATTGCGCCCGCCCGGCCGTTTGCCGCTGTTGCGAGAGCGCGATCTCCTGTTCGGACTTTGTTTCATTGTCTTCCGGTTCTTGGTGAAACCCCAATGCCTTCCCCGCTCGCGAAACGGTTGCGAATCGGTGGGCACACCACCGACGGATCCGTCAATCCCACATGAACTTCGGCATCCGCTGAGAGAAGTTTCCCGGGGTCAACAGGCCCTTAGGCTTGGACCCCCCTGGCGGCTCGCGACCGCCTTGAGAACAAACTTAGTCGGGAAGGCCGGCCATTCCAACTGTTTTTTTTCACTCATCGTGACGCCACCCTGCCAAGCACGGCAACACGTTCTATTCCGGCGAGATCGCATTTCCGGGCAATCGTCTTCAGTCCGTGATCACGGGCCAGACGGCCGATCTCGCCCGCTTGCCCGTCGCCGGCCTCGAAGGCAGCAACGGCACCGTCAGCCATCAACTTCGGTATCCCGGCTAGGATGGCGCGATAGGCGTCCAGGCCATCGGTGCCGGCCGCCAGGGCCGCCCTCGGTTCGTACCGTGAGACCTCCGGCGCCAAGCCAACGATCTCCTGATCGGCGATATAGGGAGGGTTGGAGACGACGACATCGAATCCGGGATCCGCGTATCGATCGAGACCAGTGCACCAATCGGCCAACTGGAACCGGGCCCGGCCGCCAACGCCGTTCCGGTCCGCGTTGTGGCGCGCCACCGTCAAGGCACCTTCACTAATATCCGTACCGACGCCTGCGGCGTTCGGATATTCCGCGAGGATGGAGACAAGCAAGCATCCGCTGCCCGTCCCCAAGTCGAGCACGCGAATCGGCTGGGTGCGGTCGGGGTGAATTCCGAGCACCGCCTCGACAACCGTTTCCGATTCCGGCCGCGGCACCAAGGTATCATCCGTCAGCGCGAAAGGCAGGCTCCAGAACTCCTTTTCACCGACGATCCGGGCGACCGGCTCGCGGGCTTCCCGGCGCCCGAGGAAGGCGCCAAGCGTCGTTTTATCACCTTCGACCAAGCGGGCTTCCGGATGAGAAAAGACGCGGGCTGTCGGGATCGACAATGCACTGGCCACCAAGACCCGGGCGTCGAGGCGGGCCGTTTCTATTCCGGCCGCCACCAGACGCCGGGTGACGAAATCGACCGCGTCGCCGACGGTTTCCGGAATGGTGTGGGCGCCGGCGTTTTCGCGGGCTGTCATCCCGTCATCTCGGTCAGCTTCCGCACCTGGTCCTCCGAGGTCAATGCGTCGACGACCTCGTCGAGTTCCCCGTTGAGGATCGTGTCGAGGCGGTGCAGGGTCAGGTTGATGCGGTGGTCGGTGACCCGGCGTTCCGGGAAGTTATAGGTGCGGATGCGTTCCGATCGGTCGCCGGAGCCGACCTGGCTGCGCCGGGCCTCGGCCCGTTCGGCATCCCGGGCCATCCGTTCGGCTTCATAGAGCCGAGCACGGAGCACCCGCATGGCCTTGGCCTTGTTCTTGTGCTGCGATTTTTCGTCCTGCTGGGAGACGACGATGCCGGTCGGCAGGTGCGTGATGCGGACCGCCGAATCGGTGGTATTGACCGACTGGCCGCCGGGTCCGCTGGCGCGAAAGACATCGATCCGCAGGTCCTTCTCGTCGACCTGCACGTCGACCTCCTCGGCCTCCGGCATCACGGCGACCGTCGCCGCCGAGGTGTGGATGCGCCCCCCCGATTCCGTGACCGGCACCCTTTGCACCCGGTGTACGCCCGATTCGTATTTGAGCCGGGAGAAGACGTCGGCCCCGGCGATCGAGGCCACCGCCTCCTTGCAGCCGCCGATACCGGTCTCGCTGACCCCCATGATCTCGAATTTCCAGCGCCGCGCTTCGGCATAGCGCTGGTACATGCGGAACAGGTCGGCGGCGAACAGCGCCGCTTCGTCACCTCCGGTGCCGGCCCGTACTTCGAGGATGGCGTTCTTGGAATCGGCCTCATCCTTGGGCAACAGCAGCAACTGCACGCGCCGTTCCAATTCTGGTAATTTTTCCTTGAGGTCCAGGAATTCGGCTTCCGCCATTTCCTTCATGTCCTCGTCACCGTCCGGATCGGCCATCAGTTCGCCCAGGTCAGCCATCTCGGCCTGGGCGGCGCGAAGTTCGGAAATGCCCTCGACGACAGGCGACAGCTCGGCATATTCCCGCGACAGTTTGGCGAATTCCTCGGCGGCCGGCGGCTGCTCGGACGCCATCAGGTTGGCCAATTCGTCGTAGCGGTCGAGGACGCGATTGAGGTTCTCCTCGAGACTCACGGTTCAATCTCCTTGTCTTCACCGGTCTCCCGGTCGTCACGGTCCAAATCGAAAAGCCGGCGCAATAAACGCTCCGCCTGCCCCGGGTCCTCGCTGCCCGAGGCGGCGATTTCCTTGAGCGCGATGGTCGGTGTGTGGAGCAAGCGCTTGACCAGCAATGATGACACACGCTCGGGGTCCGCGTCCTTTTCTTCGAGCACCTGGCGGCGCACGGTCTCGAAGTGATCGCGGAGCGCGCTCAACACCGGCACGGCATCGCGCTCGGCGACACCCCGGGTGAATTTGTCCAGGCATTCATCGACGATCGTCCGCGCCGCCGCGGCTTCCTTTTCGCGGCTGCTCAACCCCTCGACGGCAAGGCGTTCGAGATCCCCTATGTCGTAGAGAAATGCCTCGTCGATGCGGTTGACGGCGGGCTCAACGTCGCCTGGTACGCCGGTGTCGATGATGAACTGCGGTCGGTTGCGACGTTTTTTCAGGGCGGCGCGGACCATATCGGCGCTCAAGGCGTAGTCCCGCCGGCCCATGGCGCAAATGACGACGTCCGATGCAACCATGGCTTGGGCCAAATCGTCGAATTCCCGGACGTGGCAATCGAATTCGCGGGCGATCGGTTCGATCCGGGCGCGGATCGGGTGGGTCACCTCAAGATTACCAACGCCGCCGCCGGTGAACTGCTTGGCGATCAGTTCGCCCATCTCGCCGGCTCCGATCATCAAGGCGCTTACCCGACCGAGGTCGCCGTGCAGACCGCGCGCAAGATCGACGGCGGCGGCGGCAATCGACACCGGCTGTTCGGTAATCGCTGTTTCGGTGCGAACCCTTTTGGCGGCACCGTAAGCGGCCTGGATCACTTGCTCGATCACCGGTCCCGTCATTTCCGCCTTTTCGGCCATGCGGCGCGCCGCCTTGACCTGGCCGAGAACCTGCGGCTCGCCGATCACCAGACTGTCCAGCGAGGCGGCCACGGCGAAGGTATGGCGGACCGCCTCCTCACCGGAATAAAAATAAAGCTGCTCGGCCAGTTCCTTCTCGTCGACACCGGCGCGTTCGGCGAAGAACCGGCTGATCGCGACAGCCGACTGCTCCGGATGGATGTCGGCGGCAAGGATCTCCACCCGATCGCAGGTAGAAAGCACGATGCCCTCGGCCACACCCCGATCCTTGAGCTTGGCGAGCACGTCCGGCACTTCACCATCTTCGATGAACAGGCGGTCGCGCAGACCGAGGCCGCTGGAGCGGTGGTTGGCGCCGATGACGAAAAAACGGCGTTGGTCGGTTCGGGTATCGGCCATCGCGCCCCGCTAAAGGTAGCGGACGAGGTATTCCTCCAAGGAGGTCAACGGCACTTCGTTTTGCTCGCCCGTAACCATGTCCCGAACTGTGGCAACGTTGTTCGCGATTTCGTCCTCACCCAATAGGACCGCTGCCGGCGCACCGGCCTTGTTGGCCCGGTTGAGGCGCTTCTTGACGTTGCCGGAAAATCCCATGTCGACGGCCACACCGGCGCGGCGCAAGCGCTCGGCCAATTGCCGGGCCGGACCTTCGTTGTCACCGCCGATCGGCACGACGACGACCGGCTTGATGGTTGCGTCCCGTTCGCCGACCATCATCGCCAGGCGTTCGATGCCGCCGGCCCAACCGACGGCCGGAGTCGGCTTGCCGCCCATGAATTCCATCAGGCCGTCGTAGCGCCCGCCGCCGATGACGGTTCCCTGGGAACCGAGGGTCTCGGTAATGAATTCGAAGGCCGTATGGCAGTAATAGTCGAGGCCACGAACCAGGCGCGGGTTGATCTCGCTCTTGATACCGATGAGTTCGAGCCCCTCGAGGACCTCGCCAAAAAAGCGCCGGCTTTCGTCGTTCAGATGATCGGCCAGCACGGGAGCGTCGGCGACGATCTTCTGGTCGGTTTCGTCTTTGGAATCGAAAATGCGCAGCGGATTGCGCTCGAGGCGGTCCTGGCTGTCCTGGGAGAGGTCCGAGCGATAGCGGCTCAGGTATTCGACCAGTTTGTCTCGATAGGCGTGGCGCGATTCCGTATCGCCGAGCGTATTGAGGTTGAGGACGACATCGCCGCCGACGCCCAAGACGTCGAGAATATGCGCACCGACGGCGATCACCTCGATGTCGGCTTGCGCGGACGGCACGCCGATAACCTCAATGTCGATCTGATGGAACTGGCGCATGCGGCCCTTTTGCGGCCGTTCGTAGCGGAACAGCGGGCCCTGGCAGAAGTACTTCAGCGGCACCTCGTGCTGCAGGCCGTTGGACATGAAAGCCCTGGCGATGCCGGCCGTGAATTCGGGACGCAGGGTAATGCTGTCGCCGCCGCGGTCGGAAAACGTGTACATCTCCTTGGTGACGACGTCCGACGTTTCGCCAAGCGTGCGCGCGAAAACCTCGGTGAACTCGAAAATCGGCGGTGCCATCTCGCTGTAGCCGTAGCGCCCGGCCACCTCCGCCGCCACGTCGATGACATGTCTGTGTCGTCGGAACTGGTCGGGCAGGAGATCGTGGGTGCCGCGCACCGGCTGCAATGAAGACATGAAAGATCGGCTCCGGTTATTGGGCGGCGGCTGGCGGCGCGTCGCTGCCCTTCGTCTCGTCGCCGTTTTCTTTGGGTTTGTATTTCCGCGAGACGTAGTCGTCGACGATCTGTTGGAACTCTTCGGCGATGCCCTCGCCGCGAAGCGTCATCCGTTTCTCTCCGTCGATGAAGACGGGTGCGGCCGGCTGCTCGCCGGTGCCGGGCAGGCTGATGCCGATATCAGCGTGTTTGCTCTCGCCGGGCCCGTTGACGATACAGCCCATGACCGCCACCTGCATGTCCTCGACGCCGACGTATTTGTCACGCCACACCGGCATGCTTTCGCGGATGTGGTCCTGAATCTTGCGCGCCAATTCCTGGAAGACGGTGGACGTCGTCCGTCCGCAGCCCGGACAGGCCGTGACCAGAGGCGTAAACGCGCGCAGCCCCATGGTCTGCAGGATCTCCTGGGCGACGATGACCTCTTTGACCCGATCGCCACCCGGTTCCGGAGTCAAGGACACCCGGATGGTGTCACCGATGCCTTCCTGCAACAACACGCCCATGGCAGCGGTCGAGGCGACGATGCCTTTCGAGCCCATGCCGGCTTCGGTAAGGCCGAGGTGGAGCGCGTGATCGCCGCGCCGGGCGAGACCGCGGTACACGGCGATCAGGCTCTGCACGTCACTGACCTTGCACGACAGCACGATCTTGTCGCGCCCGAGCCCCAGTTCCTCGGCCCGCGCCGCACTGGCGACGGCCGACTCGATAAGGGCTTCCCGGGTGATCTCCTCGGCGCTTTTCGGCTCTGCGGTTCGCGCGTTCTCGTCCATCATGCGAACCACGAGTTCCTGGTCGAGGCTGCCCCAGTTCACGCCGATGCGGACCGGCTTTGCGTAACGGATGGCGGTTTCGACCATGGCCGCGAACTGGGTGTCGCGCTTCTCTCGGAAACCGACGTTTCCCGGGTTGATCCGGTATTTGGCCAGCGCCTCGGCGCAGGCCGGATGTTCGCTCAACAACTTGTGACCGATGTAATGGAAATCGCCGACCAGGGGCACGTCGACGCCCATGGCATCGAGGCGCTCACGTATATGAGGCACGGCCGCCGCCGCCTCGGCCCGATCGACGGTAATACGCACCAGTTCCGACCCGGCGCGGGCCAGATCCGCGGTCTGGCGGACCGTCGCCTCGACGTCGGCTGTATCCGTGTTGGTCATCGACTGAACGACGATCGAGGCTTCGCCGCCGATGATCACTCGCCCGACGCGTACCGGTACGGTTTCCTTCCTCCTTACCGGTGAAGTTTGATCCGACATCAGTCTACTTTCGCCTGATTCCTTGGCGCTTGAAACCCTGGCGCCTGCATCCTCAAACGCCTCGTGTCCGCCGTTATTTGCCGTATCGAACACGCCGGGTCAACGCCTCTGTGCCCAACCCGGCAGCGGGTTCTCCGGTCAATTGTCGACGGCGGTCCCAGCCAACAACCGTTCGGCATCGAGGACGACCCCGCGGCGGACCACGCCGATGTCACCGATCGACGGCGCAACTTGGCCGCCAACCACGACTTCGAGGGCACCCGCGTTTCCGGTCAGGAGTTTCAACCCGGGGCGATCCGGCACTTCATAGCTCTCGCCGGCACGCAGAAGGCGCGTCACGAGCATCTGGTTGGCGGCGTCATCGCGGACCTGGATCCAACTGCTGGTCTTGGCTCGGAGGACGATTCGGGGACCGCCCGCGGAAGCAACCGACGTTTCAGCGCTTGGCTCCTCGGCGGGCGGTGCCGGCTCGGTCGCCGTCACCACCTCTTCCTGAAGCGGTTGCGGTGTCGGTTCTTCAGAGGGTTCCTCGGCGGTTTCCTCCGGCGGTGGTGCGTCGTCGCCCACATCTTCTTCTTCGGCCACCGTGTCCTCGGGCAGCGCCGAGGCTTCTGGCGGCGGCTCCGGTGCCGGCATGGCCTCGGGTACGGCGTCGCTCTCCGCTTCCGATGCCGAGGCGGTTTCCTCGCCGGTCGAAACCGGTTCGTCGGCGGGCGCCGGCTGAACGGCGGTGTCGGCTTGGGCCACCTCTGTGTCCGCCGCCGGTTCGGCTTCTTGGGCAGGTGCTGATTGAACGGTCCCAGCCTGCGGATCTTCGGTCGCCTGTTCCTGGGATAATGCGTCTTCGGTGCTCGCAGCGACCTGATCCGCCACCTCTGAAATCGGTTCGGGCGCCGTCTGGGTCGCCGGCTCGGGAGTTGCCACTTCTTCCGGTTCCGGTGATTCCGGCAACGTTTCGGCCGTCTCAGCCACGTCCTCGGCCGGTTCGCTCCCGGCGGAAGCCGGCTCTGCCGGTTGTTCCGTCGCAATCGGCGGAGCCGTCTCCGCCGCTTCAGTGTCCGGTTCCACCGCTTCCGTTTCCACCGCTTCCGGTTCGTTCGCCGCTTCTTGAGACGGCTCCGCTATGGTCTGATCGGACTCCGCCGTCAGTTCATCCTGCGCCTCAGCCGGCTCGCTGGAGGTTGCCGGAGTATCCGCTGTCGCCGTTTCAGCGCTCGCGTCGGGTTCTTCCGGTTTTGGCGGCTCGGCCGGTTCCGTCGTCTCGTCCGCCTGCGCCGGCTCCGACGGCGTACCCTGTTCGGCACTTTCGGACTGTTCGGCCAAGCGCTCCGGCACCGGGGACACGAGATCGGCCAGGATGTTGTTCTCGGACGTGCTGATATACCAGCCGCCATAGGCGATGACGGCGACGACGATGCCGACGAACACAATGGCGCCACCGGGAATGCCGGTCTCGGGAACCGGCGTCGGAAAGCTAAGCTCCTGGCCGCGCGCGCCGGCCGCCGTTTCAACCTTGTAGCGGCGGATTACTTCATCGCTGTCGAGTCCCAAATGATCCGAGTAGGCCCGGATGAAACCGATGGCATAGGTTTGGCCCGGCAGTTCGTTGAACCGGCCTTCCTCGATCGCTTCCAGATAGGGGTAGCGGATGCACAGCATCTGGGCGACGGAGCGCAAATCCTCGCCGAGGCGCATTCGGGACGCGCGCAGCATGGCGCCGACGCCGGTTTCGTTACCGTGAGCGCCTCCTGAGTACTCCATTTGATCGCCGGGGGCTGGCGGCATCGTCGTCGTTTCCATCCTCTTTTCGCGGCGCCCGCCTCAACGTCTCTCTATCGATCCGTTTCCGGTATCGGTGCCGGATTCTGCCGGGTCCATCCAGACCCGTGATCTTGGGCAATGTGTGCCGAAATATGGTGAATATCCGAGGCTCGCTAGTCTGCCGGATTCCGGTCGAAATACAAGACTGAAAGCGGCCAAGTTAGATCGCCACGCCACGGTCGATGGCAAATGCCTTGAGTTGTTCGCGAAGCGTCCTTTCCGGCAGGTCGTAATGGTTCTGCATGAACGATTCCAGTGCCGCAATGTCGAGGCTGCGCACCATTGCCTTGACCGGGCCAATACACGTGCCGGCCATCGACAGGCAGCGGAATCCGACTCCGAGGAGCGCCATCGCTTCCAGGGGGATTCCGGCCATTTCGCCGCACAGGTTCAACGAAACATCGCGCGCCCGGCAGGTTTCGACGATCCCTTTCAGGAACTTTAACTGGACCGGGGACAAGGTGTCGTATCGTCCACTCAGTTTCGGGTTGCCGCGATCACTGGCGAATAGGAACTGCCCAAGGTCGTTGCTGCCGACGGATACGAAATCGGCGTGATCGAGTAGGATCTCCAATTGTACGGCGAGGCTCGGCACCTCCAGCATGGCGCCGACCTCGACCGTCGACGGCAAGGAGCCGCCGCGTTCGCGCTCGCGGTCCATCTCCTTGTCGACGAGGGCGCGGGCTTGGATGAACTCGGGAACGTCGGCGACCATGGGGAACATGACCTTGAGGTGGCGCCCTTCGGCGGCGCGGATCAAGGCCCTCAGTTGCTGGCGCAGCAGGGCTGGTCGGTCGAGGGATAGGCGGATCGCCCGCCAGCCGATCGCCGGGTTCTCTTCGCTGCCGGTTTGCCAATAGGGCAGCACCTTGTCGCCGCCGATATCGAGGGTGCGGAAGACGACCGGCTTGTCTCCGGCTTCGTCGAGCACCTCGCGGTAGACGCCGGACTGCTCATCGACGCCCGGAAACTTGGCGCGCACCATGAATGGGATTTCCGTCCGGTAGAGACCGATCCCCGAGGCGCCCGAGCTTTTCAGGTGGGCGACGTCGATCATCAGACCGGCGTTGATTTGCAGGTCGATGTCAACGCCGTCCAGTGACCGGGCCGGCTGGCCGAGCAGGGCCGCGTACACCGCCTTCTGTTCCTCGAGCGCGTGCAGGTTCTCCACATAGGCCTGCAAGGCATCCTCGCCCGGGCGGACGAAAGCCTGGGCGCGGTCGGCATCAACGATCACCGTATCCCCGTCCTCGGCATGCTGAAAGATATCGCGGGCCTTGCCGACCACCGGTATGCCCAGTGCCCGGGCGACGATGGCGACGTGACTGGTCGGCGCCCCTTCCTCGAGGATCACTCCCTTGAGCCTGGCGTAGTCGTAATCGAGCAGTTGGGCCGGCCCCATAGAGCGGGCGATCAAGATCGAATCTTCGGCCAATTCCCCGGCCGAAGACCCGACGTGCTCTCCGGTCAAATGAACCATCAACCGATGGGCGAGATCATCGAGATCATGAACCCGCTCACGTAAATAGGGATCGGAAATCTGGCTCATGCGGGCCCGGATATCGTTCTGTACGCGCTGCACCGACGCTTCCGCGGTCAGTCCGGTCTCGATCCCTTCCTCGATGCGTTTCAGCCAACCGGCGTCCTCGGCAATCAGCCGGTAGGTCTCGAGCACATCCATGTGCTCGCCGCCATCGGCTAAGTGCTCGACGGCGAGCAGGTCGTCGATGGCGCCGTGCATCTCGGAAAACGCGCGATGCAACCGGTTCACTTCTTCGACCGGGTCTTCGGCGACCATTTTCTCGATATTGACTTTGGGCGCGTGAAGAACGGCCGTACCCATGCCGATGCCGGGGCTCAGCGCGATGCCCTCGATACGCAATGGCCGCGCCGTGCTGCCGTCGCCGACGGTCAACTCCCTGCCATCGACCAGTTCACCGCCAGCGACAAGCTCGGCCAGGACCATGGCGACTGTTTGCAGGGTCTCGACTTCCTCCTCGACATAGTGCCGTTGCGTCCGGTTCTGGACGGCGACAACGCCGATTACCCGACCGCCGCGCAGGATCGGCACGCCCATCATCGAATGGAAGACTTCCTCGCCGGTTTCCGGTCGATAGGCGAAGTTTGGATGGGATTGGGCATCGGAAAGGGCAAAGGGCCTCGCTGTCGCCGCGATGTCACCGATGATGCCCTCGCCGATGGCGAGCCGGGTGTTGTGAACGGCCGTCGCTTTCAGGCCCTGGGTGGCGAACAACTCAAGCACGTCGCCGGGCCGGCGCACGTAGACGGAACAGACCTCGGCGACCATATCGACGGCGATGATCCGGGTGATCTCATCGAGCCGGGATTGTGCCTCTCCGCCTGCCGCCATGACATCGCGGACCCGCGCCAGAAGACGGCGTGGCGCCGATACGATTGGCGTCCTGGCGGAAGAGTGGCGGGTCTCCGCCATGGCGTCGCTCCGTTTTTCTTGCCCCATGGGGCGGCCGGATGCCGCTTTTCGCGGGCGCCGCCCCGTCTAAGATGGGTCGGTCGTCAGGCCGCGTCCAGGCCGTAGGCCGAATGCAGCGCGCGCAAGGCCAGTTCCGTATATTCCTCGGCGATCAGCACGCTGACCTTGATCTCGGACGTCGAGATAACCTCGATGTTGATGCCTTTCTCGGCCAGTGCTTGGAACATGCGTTGGGCGACGCCGGCGTGGCTGCGCATGCCGACCCCGATGACCGAGACCTTGACTACGTCCTTGTCGGCAATCAAGTCCTGGTAACCGATCTCGTCCGAGTGATCCTCAATGGTCTTGACGGCACGATCCAGGTCGGCCTCGGTGACGGTAAACGTCAGGTCGGTGGCGTCGCCGCCGGCCGACACGTTCTGGACGATCATGTCCACGTTGATGCTGGCCTCGGCCAGCGGACCGAAGATCGCCGCCGCGACGCCCGGTTTGTCCAGAACCCGCACCAAGGTGATCTTGGCCTCGTCCCGGCTGTAGGCAATGCCACTGACCAATTCCTGTTCCACGATCTCATCCTCATCGACAACTAGGGTTCCCGGTTCGTCCTCGAAGGCGGACAGAACCTGCATGCGTTGGCCGTGTTTCATGGCCATTTCGACGGCCCGGGTCTGCAAGACCTTGGCGCCCAGTGACGCCAATTCGAGCATTTCTTCGTAGGTGACCTTCTCGAGCTTGCGCGCCTTGGCGACGATCCGCGGATCCGACGTATAGACGCCTTTGACGTCCGTATAGATGTCGCACCGATCGGCATTGAGCGCAGCCGCCAAGGCAACGGCACTGGTGTCCGATCCGCCGCGCCCCAACGTGGTGATCCGTCCACCGGGGCCGATCCCTTGGAAACCGGCGACGACCGGCACCTCGCCCGAATTCATGCGCCTATCGAGCTCGTCCGTGTCGATGCGCTCGATCCGCGCCTTTCCGTGCACATCGTCGGTGTGGATGGGAATCTGCCAGCCCAGCCACGAACGGGCCGGCACGCCAAGTTTCTGGAGCGCCAGGGACAACAGACCGATGGTTACTTGTTCGCCAGTGGCCACAACCGCGTCGTATTCACGCGCGTCGTAAAGCCCCGACATCTCATCGACCAAACCGACGAGCCGGTTGGTTTCGCCGGCCATGGCCGAGACGACAACGGCGACCTCGTTGCCCCGGTCGACCTCGCCCTTGACCTTCTCGGCGACGACACGAATACGATCGGGGTCGCCGACCGAGGTGCCGCCAAACTTTTGTACGATGCGCGCCATGTCTCAAACATCCAGAGCGGTTCGGCAAAACAAAAACCCGCAGGAGGAGTCTCCCTGCCGGGATCCTCCAGGGCCGGCCTCGGCCCGCGCCATGATACGGGTTGCCGCGAAGGCGGCGCATACATACTCTATCGTCCGATCAGGAGCAAGGCCGCCCGAGGCAGGGAGAACCGTCAATGGCAAGCAGCGCCGCCGCCGCAAAATCAACGGCATCCGACGCGGAAATCGCGCGCTTTACCGTGATCGCCGACGAATGGTGGGAGCCGGCGGGAAAGTTCGCGCCACTGCACAAACTCAACCCACCACGGTTGACCTTCATTCGCGACCGAGCGGCGTCGCATTTCGGTTTCGATCCGCTGGCCGAAAAACCGTTGACGGGTCTGAGCATCCTCGACATCGGCTGCGGCGGCGGATTGCTGTCGGAACCGCTGGCCCGCCTGGGCGGTACGGTGACCGGCATCGACGCCGGCGAGGAGAACATCGCCGTCGCTGATGCCCACGCAAAAGCCGGCGGCCTCGACATCACCTACCGTCACGTGTTGCCGGAAAACCTGGCCGCCGACCGCCACCGTTACGATCTCGTTCTGAACATGGAAATCGTCGAACATGTGACCGATCTCGACGCATTTCTGGCCGCCTCGGCGAAGCTCCTAAAGCCCGGCGGGGCCATGGTGCTGTCGACGCTCAACCGGACCCTGAAATCCCTGGCCCTGGCCAAGATCGGCGCCGAATACATTCTGCGCTGGCTGCCTGTCGGCACCCACGACTGGCGCAAGTTCGTGCGGCCGTCGGAGATGGCGGCGGGGCTGCGGCCGCACGGGGTCAGCGTCGCCGGCCTCGAAGGCATCACCTTCGATCCCCTGCGCGATCGCTGGCGCCTCAGCCGCGATCTCGACGTCAACTACCTGGCATTTGCCGTGAAGGAGCGCTAGGCGCCGTCAACTGTCGCGGCGCGGCGGGTTGGGCAGGCGGAAAAACTCGACCCCTTCTTCGTCGAGTTCCAAAGCCTCGTCATCAGTGGCCTCACCGAAAATGTCGCGTTCGTCGGTCTCGCCGTAGTGGATCTTACGCGCCTCGTCGGCAAATTCGGTACCGACATCCTCGAAGTTCTCGGTCACGTGGTCGCGAAGCGCATTGACAGCATCGAGGATCTTTTCGGCGACTTCCTGAGCCCGGACTTCGGCCTCCTTGTTGCCGATGGGCGGCGATTTCTTGTTTCGCGACGGCGTAATATTCGGTGCCATGATCGCTTTCGAGACCCGGGCGCCCGAACAATAGGGACAAACCACGTCGCCGCGCGCGACCTGTTCATCGTAGGTCGTGCTGTTCCGGAACCAGGCCTCAAATTCGTGGCCGTTCGAACATCGAAGCTGATATAAGATCATCCGAAGACGCCGTTCTTCCTATTGACCTCGGGCCAAGCCGGGACCTCCATCCGCCGGTTTAACATGCACAGTCACCAACGGATAGCCTAAATAGTTTAACAAATGCGAAACGACGTTTCAAAAGACCTGCGCCAGCGCCACCTCAGGATCACCGATCCCTCACCTTGGGTGGCGCGTTTCGCTCCTTTGGTGCGCCCCGGGGGTCCGGTCCTCGACCTGGCGGCCGGCGGCGGCCGGCATGCCCGCTATTTCCTGGTACGCGGGCATCCGGTGACCGCTGTCGACCGCGACGGGGAACCGTTGGCGCCGCTTGTGGAGGAACCGGACGCAAGGGTCATGATTGCCGACCTTGAGGATGGGCCTCCGGTCTTCGCGGCCGGCGGCCCCCTGGCCGGACAACGGTTCGCCGGCGTCGTCGTCATCAACTACCTGCACAGGGTCCTGTTTTCGGACCTTGTCGCGGCACTCGAGCCCGGCGGCGTCTTCATTTACGAGACCTTCGCGCGCGGCAACGAGGAGTTCGCCCGGCCGCGCAACCCCGATCACTTGCTGAAAAGCGCAGAGTTGCTCGACGCCGTGGCCGGCAAACTGCAGGTGGTCGCCTATGAGCACGGCCGCGTCGAACAGACCGATATCCCCGGAGTCAAACAACGCATCTGCGCCATCAACGATCTCGGCGCCAGCACCCGCGAGGACGGCGAGCCGCCCGCCCATCCAATCCTTCCGCGTTGATCCCAAGAGACTTAGGTGAAGGCCCGATCGTGGTTGATCGACGGGACCTTGCCGCGCACCTCATCGACCAGGGCCGGATCGATATCGGCGACAACGAAACCGGGTTCGTCGCCACCGTCGGCCAATATGCCGCCCCACGGGTCGATGATCAGTGAATGGCCGTAGGTCAGGCGGCCGCCGCCGTGATCCCCGCATTGCGCCGGCGCAAACACGAAACACCCCGTCTCGATGGCCCGGGCCCGCATCAAAACGTGCCAATGGGCTTTCCCGGTCGGCCGCGTGAAAGCCGCCGGTATGGTCAGGAAACGCGCCCCGGCATGGGCCAGGTGTCTGTAGAGGTAGGGAAAGCGGAGGTCATAGCAGATGGAGAGACCGACGGTTCCCCAGGGGGTTTCCGCGGTGACCGCCCGGCCGCCCGGCTCGTAGGCGCTCGACTCGCGATACGACTCGCCGCCATCGAGATCGACGTCGAACATGTGAATCTTGTCGTAACGCGCCGCGACGGCGCCATGCGGATCGAGCAAAAACGAACGGTTGGCGAATTTCGGGCGACCTTCGGCGCCGGCGGCGTCATCGTGTTTGACGATGATCGAACCGAGCAGCAGCCAAGTGCCGGTCTCCGATGCCAGCTCCCGAAATCCCTGCAAACTCGGGTCTTCGTCCTCGTAGTGGGTCTTCTCGGCCAGGGCCTTTCGGTTCAGGTCCATGACGTTGACGACTTCCGGCAGCATGACGATGTCGGCACCGGCGTCGACGGCCGAGCGGATCAATCCGACGGCATGGTCGAAGTTCTCCTGGACATCCGGACCCGACGTGGTTTGAACACATGCGGCCTTGAAGGTCTCAGCCACCGCACCCCCATTTTCCTGTTTCAGCCGAGGCCCAGTTTGGCGTCGAGCCGGCCGTCGGCATCGAGTTCGTAGATGCCTGTGCAATCTCCGACATATTCACCATCGGCGAATATCTGCGGCACCGTATGGCTGCCGGCGCGCTCCGTCATTTCGCGGCGCTTGCCGGGGCTCATCATGACGTCGATCTCATCGAAAGCGACGCCTTTGCTTTTCAGCAGCTTCTTGGCACGGGCGCAAAAAGGACAGAAAGGCGTGGTGTAAATTTCGATCTTGCTCACGCTCGCTAAGTCTCCCATGGCTCTGTCGGCACCACCCCTCGACACCTATATAGAAAACCCTGGCACGAAAAAAAAGCTACCCGCTGTCCATTCGCCCGCTGTCCTTAGGTCCGCTGTCCGTACGTCCGCTGTCGGCTTGGCCGCCCTCGGCCCGAACGACCCGCGCCACTGTCAACACGTCGACAGCCGACGCGCCGGCCCATTTCAGGACGCCAGCACAGGCCGACACGGTCGAGCCCGTTGTCAGCACGTCATCGATCACGAGAATGCGTTTTCCGCTTATTGCGGCGACGCCGGCGCGCCCGACACGGAAGGCCCCTTTGACATTGCGGCGGCGATCGCCGGCGGCGAGGCCCGTTTGCGGCGGCGTGCGGCGCCGCCGGCGGAGCAGATCCGGCGCGTAGGCCGTACCGCTTTCCTGGGCGATGCGCCGCGCCAATTCGGCCGACTGGTTGAACCGCCTGGCGATCAACCGGGTCCAGTGCAACGGTACCGGTGTGATGAGATCGGCCTCCGCAATCAGTTCGGCCCCGGCCTGCAACATCCATCGGGCCAAGGCCGGCGCCATGTCCGTACGGTCCCGGTGTTTGTAGTCGATGACAATGCGGCGACTTTCCTCATCGTAGGCGAAGGCGGCGCGGGCGCGGTCGAAAACAGGGTGCCGTCTCAGGCATTGTCCGCACAAGACGTCGTCACCGGCCTCGAACTCGAAGGGATATCCGCAGCAGCTACAGAGCGGCGCCGACAGGAACGAAACCGCCTCCCAGCACTCGCCGCACAGGCCGCCGTCACCGGTGACGGTGGTGCCGCAAGACAGACAGCGCGGCGGCAGGACCACGTCGAGC
>Ga0066187_1000200_pt1 | contig 23973 bp, 13 predicted proteins | sample WorMetexBAHAMAS1_FD_58706 | JGI IMG/M metagenome (GOLD analysis project Ga0066187, IMG submission 58706) | Marine gutless worms symbiont microbial communities from Max Planck institute for Marine Microbiology, Germany - Inanidrilus exumae... | ecosystem: Host-associated > Annelida > Digestive...
ATTCTCCATTGGGGTGGGGGGTAAGGAGGGCGTACCGGTGCCGGACGGAGAGGGGGGATTGAAAAAGGACCGGTCCGGAAATATCGTTCTCACCCGTCTTAACGAGGAGACATTGAAAAAAATGGCGGTGGAGACAGGCGGCGCCTACGTTCGGTCCGTTGCCGGAGAGCGGGATCTGAAGGAAATATACCAGGGACGGATCCGGGAAAAGATGGCGGCAGCAACCCTTACCAGCCGCCGCCGCCAAGTTTGGAACGACCGTTATCAGTGGGTTTTGGCAGTGGCGGTGCTGGCCCTATTGGTGGACCTGTTTCTGCCAGCCGGGCGAAAGCCGAGGCACCACCTCCTTTTGCTGTGTTTGTATTTGTTGATGCCCATGGCCCATGCCCAGGCGATGGATTTCAAGACACCCATGGAGAAGGGGCTTGAAGCCTATGACGAGGCGTCATATGATACCGCCCTGAAACATTTTATCCGGGCACAGCTCGATGATCCCGAACGGCCTGAGATCTTTTACAATATCGGAACCGCCCATTACCGGACCGGAGACTATGAATCTGCCCTTCACAGCTTCGATCAAGCGCTTAAGAGCGAAAACCCGGAGGTGCGGAAAAATGCCCATTACAACAAGGGCAATGCCCACTTCCGATTGAACCAGTATGATGAGGCGATCGCCGATTATCAGGCGGCCCTTGAAATCGATCCCGATGACCGGGATGCCCGGCTGAACCTGGAATTCGTGAAAAAAAGGCTGGAACAGCAGGATTCCCAAAAACAGGAAGGCGGTAAAAAAGACATGCAAAAGAAAGGGGAAAAGGGAAAAACAGCCCCCCAGGCAAAACCAGGTGATAAGCATGACCGGCCGGACGAGAGAAACGATCCGGCTAGGGGAAAAGACACTGAAAAGGATCAACGACCGGATACGTCACAGGAGAAATACGGACAATCGGCAGATCCTGAAGAGGTGCCGGCGGAAGCCGCTTCAACCAAAGAGAACCGCATGACACAAGCCCCGACACGCCCGAAGAACGCGTCGTCCCCTACAGAATCGGAAAGGCGGCAGGCGGAACAGGTTCTCAACCGGCTCAAGGATATGCCAGGCAAGGCCATGGTACCGGCCTATATTGAACGACCGGTGGAGAAGGATTGGTAGATTGGCTCTTGTGAATCATTATCGATATATATGGATTACAGTGGCGTCTTTAATCGGCGTCGGGATCGGAATCGGTATCGGTATCGAAAAACCAGGTATTGAAGCGACCCGATTCCGATTCCGATAGCGACCCCGACCCCGAATGATACATCCATGAATGATGTACTCAATAAGTGGCGTTAGCTTCATGGATAACCGGATCCCATCAATGAAAAACGGAGTTATAATAATTGCAGCCCTGCTCGTGGGCGCGATCTTTGCCCTTCCGGGGGTGGGCCTTGCCGTTGAGGTGGAGGCAACGGTGGACCGGAATCGGATCGCCGTCGGTGAGTCGGTGGCCCTCACCGTGACCATTCGCGGGGGGACGGGAGATGTGGACACATCCGGGATTCGTGATTTTGAAGTGACCGGCAAGGGAACCAGCACCAATATACAAATCGTCAATGGTTCGATCACCAAACAGATCCATTACACCTATTCCCTCATACCCCGCCGTTCCGGGCGGCTGAAGATTCCCCCGCTCAGAGTGGATTCCGAAGGGGAAATCTTTAACACGCGTGAAATTGCCATAGCGGTTTCCAGTCAGGGCCGGAAACCCGACGGAGCCAACGATCTTTTCGTAACGTCCGAGGTTACGGAAAAATCCCCATACGAGGGGCAGCAGATCCTGTACACTTTTCGTTTTTTTCAGGCGGTTCGCACGGCGAACCTCAGGTTCCAGAAGCCGGCATTCGAGGGCTTTACCGCCAAAGAGACGGGAGAGCCCCGGCGATATCGAGCGACCTATAAAGGTCGGCGATATGATGTCACGGAGGTGGGCTTCGTGCTGATCCCCGTCAAACCGGGAAATGTGACCATTCAACCCGCGGTGCTCTATTGCGACATGATCCTGCAAAAACGGTCCGGGAATACGAAGTCCCCACTCGATTCATTTTTCAACGAACCCTTTTTCGGCAGAACCGAACGTCGTCCTCTCAGCCTTCGGACCCGACCCGTTGAAATCACCGTGAAGCCCTTGCCCCCTTATATGGGCTCGGAGGGGTTCTCGGGGCTGGTCGGACGTTTCAATCTGGCCGCCTCCCTGGACAGGGAAACCCTTCAGGTGGATGAATCCGCCACACTGTCCGTGACCATTGAGGGAACCGGCAACATCATCGACGCCGGGCCGCCGACCCTGTCGATTCCAAAATCCTTCAAGGTCTATCCGGACAATCCAATAGAGGAGATAAGGCTCGGGCCCGAAGGCTACACTGGAAAGAAGGTGTTTCGCAGCGCCCTGGTAGCGATACACCCGGGGGATGCCGAGATGGGTCCATTCCGCCTTACGTATTTCGATACCACTGCAGGGGATTACCGGACCCTTAAGGTAGCCGTTATCCCCGTTTCAGTCACACCCGGGAAGAAAACCGATCCGGTCCAGGTGTACAGCGCAGACGCGTCGCCTGCACTACCGAAAATCGTCAAGAAAAAGGTGGAACTCACCGGACACGATATCCTTCCTTTGAAAGAAGCCCCGGATCTGCTTGAAGATAGATCGGAAATGAATACTGGACGATTTCTGTCGGGTCTATTCTTGCCGGTGCTGCTATACCTCGTCTTCTGGCTGGGTCTGCGGTCCAGGCGAAAGAAAGCCGATGTCCGGGCCCTTTTGGCCCGACGCGCCATGGATGCCATCAGGCAGGCGAAAAAGGAAAAGATCGATCCAGGTGCCGGACTTTCCCGCCTTCACGAGGCGCTTATTGCTGCAGTGCGTGCCGCCGGCAGGGGAGAGGCCGGCGAATCTCTGACCCATACGGAGATCCTGAAGTTATTGGAGGCAGCCGATATCGACGGGCACCTTCCCGATCGTGCCGCCGACCTTTTGGAAAAGATCCAATCGGCCCATTACGGTGGGGCAGAGCAATCCCAGTCGCGTTATAATGAACTGATCAGAGAAACCGAGGGAGTGGTAAAGGATTTATGCGGACGTTCCTAATCAAAATGGTTTTGGCGTGGGTTTTCCTGGCACTATTTTACCCTTTCCTTTTCTCCCAAGCCGTCGCATCCGGCCCGACAACACTGCTGGTCGACGGGATTCGGCAATACCGGGAAGGACAATATGCAGCGGCTGCCGCATCATTTCAAAAAGTGGCCGGCACCGGGATTGCAAATGGCGACCTGTATTACAACATTGGCAACGCCTACCTTAAGGTAGGAGATCTGGGCCGGGCGGTACTGTGGTATCAACGGGCCGCCCGGATGATTCCCACAGACCCGGATCTTCAATTCAACCTCGCCTATGCCCATAGCCAGGTCAGGGACAGGGCAGAGGAGGAGGGGCCCTCCATCTCCCGGATCCTATTTTTCTGGCGGCAGCTGATGTCCCGTTCAACCGCACAGTGGACGGCGATTTTTTTCAATGGACTGCTGTGGACCATCCTGGCGATCCATCTATTTATGGGCAGGAAATCATCAAATATCGCCACCCTCGCACTGATGGGGATCACGATGATTTTTGTGCTGACAGTCTTTTTCAACCATTATGAAGATCATTATGTGAAAAAGGGCGTGATCCTACCGGCACAGGTTTCGGTTCGGTCCGGTCTTTCGAACAGCGCTACCGAACTGTTCATCCTTCATGCGGGCAGCCCAGTTCGTGTGGATCGGGAAACGGGCGGATTTGTCCGCATCTTTTTTGCCAAGGGAAAGATCGGATGGCTGCCGAAAAAGGATGTGGGAGTGATTTGAGGTCCAACCTTTCAGGATGTTTTCCCGGCGGTTATCATTTCACTCCCGGAAATGCATCCTTTCGTAAATTGAATATTAAGTTAATAATAACAAAACAATTTGTTATGATAATATTTAGAAACAAAAACCTTAACCCCCACGCCATGGGTAATCGAAACATATCGGCGGATCCATCCATTCGCCGATGGACGATATTCCATCCCACTGGCAACCAAAGGAGAAGTGTAAAATGAAGATACTCGTAGGATTCGACGGTTCCAACGCGTCCAGGGATGCCCTAATCGTGGCAAGGGAACATGCCAAGGCGTTCAACGCACAGGTGGAGGTGGTGACCTCCATGATGAGCGGGACTGAAAACCAGAAAAAGGAGATAGAGAGCGCCGAGCGTCAATTGGAATGGGCGCAATCCGTGTTTGAAGAGCATGGGATCGATTGCCAGACCCACCTGTTGATCCGGGGGCTGGCTCCGGGGGAAGACATTGTGAAATACGCCGATGAGAACGCTGTAGATGAGGTCGTTGTGGGCGTTAAGCGACGCTCCCGGGTTGGGAAGATCCTGCTGGGATCTACGGCACAGTACGTGATCATCAAAGCGCCGTGTCCCGTGGTATCGGTGAAATAGTGTCCGTCCATAAATGGCCCTTTTTCCGATGAGCGGCGTCCTCCGCGAGTTATTCGGCTGCGACGTACAGCAGTACGTCTCGCCGATAACTCTTGTCGATCCTTGCTCAACGGGAAAAATGCTCATTTATGGCTCGGACACCACTAGTTTCTTTTGAATTGCAGTAGGTAGACACTATAAATCCATTGATCGATGAGGACACCGCTATCTCCCGGATTAAACCTTGTGCTCCACTATCATTGCTCAACGCTTGCCGCTCACGGCTTACTTTTTTTCCCCTCCCCCTTGAACCCGTCGTGAACCCTGTGGTACTAAGATCGCATCGATCGATGGCTTCATGCGGACCTATTCGCTCCAGCAACTTATAGGGTCGGCGATTTATCATCAATCTGAACATGAACCCATAGAAACCTGCAGCCCCATGCCGGAAAAAAAAGACCTTGCCGCATTGATTCGTGAGAACAAGACCCTGTTCATCATTATAACCGTGGGGCTTTTTCTCATCGAACTGGAGATATTTGCCCTGGCTGCCACCAAATCGGGTCGGAAATCCTGGATCCAGGTGTCGGATGATCGTGGAACCGTGATCTATGAAACCGACGGCAGCCGGCTCAGCGATTTCAACAAATATTATTTCGAGAAAACCTTCGGCCCCTTCGAGAATTATCAATCCAAACTGATCACCCGAGAGGTCCCGTTTCCGTTCAGGGCCTGGTTTGTCGCAGCGGTGGGCGTCCCCATCGGTGCGGTCCTTTTGTTCGGGTTTGTATTCAGGGCGTATATGGCGCTTTTCCAGGGTGAAAGACCGGTGCGGCGCGGCTCCGATACCGGGACCATGGAATCGGAAGGCCGGCTTGAACAGGTGATTGATCGGATTGGCCGGCTCAACATATTTGCCATCGGTTTTCTCGTCCTTGTCATCGTCCTATCTTACTGGATCATTCCCAATGCCATCACCTATATCGGGAAAACGGGTGTCGAGTTGCTGATTCGATACAAGTGGATATTCATCGCGGTGGGGGGCGTGTTTCTGGGAATCGTCCTGTGGATCATCTACCTGAGATACCTGCTTGCCAAGAAAGCGATTGAGAGCCAGGTGGAGGTGGATAAATACCGACTTCAACTGGAATATCAACCTGCGGAGGCACCCAAACAGATCGGTTTTTTTGAAAATGAACCGGGCGGAGCCGCTAACATTACCCAACCCAAAACGACGGACCGGAAGCTGGCAGATCGGAATCCCTGAAACGGACGCCGGTAATGCAGATCATCACCACCCACACCAACACCGATTTCGATGCCCTGGCCTCCGTGGTCGCGGGTACCCTGCTTTATCCAGACGCGGTTCCCATCATTCCCGGGAATCTCAATCCCAATGTCAAGGCCTTTCTCTCCATTCACAAAGAGCTTTTCCCCATGATAACGGTTACAGAGATCGACCTGGACCGGGTGGACCGCCTCATCGTGGTGGACGTGAACCGATGGGAGCGGCTGGACCGGATGAAGTCGCTTCAGGAGCGGGATGATCTGGAGATTTATCTTTGGGATCACCACATGAATCCGGGAAACCTCGATCCTGACTGGTCCTGCCAGGAAGCGGTCGGGGCCACCGTCACCCTGATGGTACGGATGCTCAAAGAGAAAAGGACCGAATTCACACCCATGCAGGCCACCCTTCTACTGGCGGGTATTTACGAGGATACCGGCAACCTGACATTTTCGGGCACCACCGCCGAGGATGCCTTTGCAGCGGCTTTTCTGATGGAGCACGGGGCCGACCTGCCGGTCCTGAACCGGTTTTTGAAACCGCTTTATGGCGAGAAGCAGAAGGATATCCTCTTTAATATGATACAGACCGCTCAAAGGCGGCAGATCAACGGGCACCGGATCTGTATCAACTCCCAGGTCATTGAGGGTCATGTGGGGAGTCTGGCGGTTGTGGTGCAGATGTTTCGGGAGATTCTCAATGTGGAGGCCGCCTTCGGTATTTTCACCGATACCGGGGGCAAGCGATGTGTGGTGATTGGAAGGGGCGATTCGGACGGTCTCCACATCGGTGAGATCCTGAAGTTTCTGGGCGGTGGCGGTCACCAGGGGGCCGGGTCCGCCATGATCAAGTCCGGAGACCCTGACAAGGTGGCCCGTCAGATCGTGACAGCCATCGAAAGGGAACAGCAGACATCCGTGACGATTTCCGATCTGATGTCATTTCCGGTGATTACGGTATCACCGCGCACCACCATGAGGGAAACCGCCATGATGCTGAGGGAAAAGGGGATTACCGGCTTTCCGGTTGTGGATGACGGCAAGCTGATCGGGATGATCTCCAGGCGGGATTTTCGGAAAATCAGGGGCAGCAAACACCTGGAGTCGCCTGTCAAGGCGTTCATGAACCGGCGTGTGCTCACTATTACGGTGGACAAGAGCCCGACAGCCGCGGCCCGCATGATGGTGAAGCACGATTTCGGACGGCTTCCCGTAGTGGAGGGGGATCGGATTATCGGAATTCTGACCCGGTCGGATGCCATGCGCTACTTTTACGACCTGCTTCCGGAATAATAATTTTCTAAACGAAAGGAGCTGACATGTCGGAAGATCAGAAAGCGGACCTGAACGGTTACAAAAAGAAAATCCTGCCGGTAAACAAAGGACGGATGACCCTGCTAAGGGATCTCTATTTCATGGCCACCACCCAGAGGGGGTATGAGGTGGAGTATGATGTCACCTACCAGGAGGGCTGTTCCCCTACGGAAACGCTCCTCCTCAGCATCGCCGGGTGCCTTTCCATCGATGTGGTCCATATCCTGAGGAAAATGCGTTGTGAGGTGGAGTCCTACGACGTGGCCGTGGAGGGGACACGAAGGCTCGAACCGCCCCAGTACTATACATCGGTGGATATCATGATCGAGATCAAGGGGGAGGGGATCACTGCAAAGAAGATCGATCGCGCCATCGAGCTGTCCCAGACCAAATACTGCTCGGTCTACCACACCTTGCGGGACGATCTGGAAATGAACGTCAAGTACGACATAAAATAACAACCGGGAAGGTCTGCTATACCCTCTATTTCATCACTTCCACTTTTGACCCCGTTTGGGCGTTTTGGAATCCCGCTCCTTGAGTTGTTTTTTAAGGGAGCGGAGGTTTTGGTGGGCTCGCCGGACCTTGGCGATGGTTTGCCGGACGGCGCTTTTTAGCTCCTCCCGCTTGATTCGGATGGCGGTCAGATCCGCCTGGATGGCTGTCAAGCGATCCGGAGGGAAACGATTCAGGTTCAGGTTCACGAATTTTTCAAGCCGGATGGAGTGCTTTCCGACCACTTTAAGCCGGTTCAACCCTTTTCGGAATTTCGGCATGTTCTGGCGAAACCGGTTCTCCATCGCCCTGATCTTCTGGAGACCGGCTCGGACGCGTCCCCTTTTGCCGGTGGCAGCTGCCTGACGAACGGCCTCGATCTGGGCATCCATCCGGTCGGCAGCCTGGGTGATCCTTTCTGCGTTTTTCAAATACCGATCCGCTGCTTTCTCGAACCGCTTGCGCATATGGGGCATTTTGCCAGGCAGATTTTTAACGAGCTTTTCTCTTTTCTTTTTGCGCCAGTTTTTCCACATTCTTTTATCACGGGGAGGGGCCTGGTAGGGCCGGGCGATCTTTTCATCCATATCCACCTCGGCGACCATTCCTTTTGTGATCCTGACTGTTTGCGTTTCGGCTTCCACCTCGACCACCCCTTCATCTACGGCCACGGCCGATGCGGCATCCATGGAAACGACGGTTTCAAATTCGGTGCCCCGGATCCCGATGACGGCGGTGGGGGTGTGGAGCGTGGGGCTGAATGGGGATGACAGCTTTTCCTTGATCCGGCTCCACAGCAGACCGAGATTGATTCTGAGAATCGGCTGGGCCGCTTCATCGGCCTGGGCGAGTTCGTCGATGGCCAGCTGGGAGTCTTCATCAAGCCGGAAAATGTCCCCCCGATCGAAGGTAAATGCCGCACTGCCGTCCGGCCCCGTTTCGATGGTGTCACCCGGGTAGAGGCCGAGCCCCGTGGCGGCGTTTATCCGGGTTTCATCTTCCCGAACGACGGTAACCGCACCGGAGGTTTCCGTTATCCGGGCCGCGGGGGTGTCTGCGGCAGTCGTGGAGGGAGTGCAAAGCATGATAAGGGATAGCCAAAATATCGTACACCGTCGAAGCGTCTGCATGGGAATCTCCACCGGGCCAATCTCAGAACATCCCGGTTTGGCCAAGTTGGCTTTTTAACATCGTTTGACCCCTCGGCACCTCGGTTGTTTGGCCCCTACAGTCCTCGGCTTTAGCCGAGGGCTGTTTATATCAGCTCCGATAGGAAGCGATGGGCCGGGCATATGCGGATACAGTCGCGATCCATCCGGTCCGGACCATCTCCCCGGTAGATCTGCAAGGCCGTCACATCAGGGAATCGGACTTTCAGATACCGCAGGGATCGGGAAATGGTCTTGTCACGTTGCTTGCATTCAACGAAAAGCGTCGGTTTGCCATTTTCCGTTATCACGAAATCCACTTCCCTCCGGTCCACGTCCCTGAAGTAGCGGAGTTCGACATCGCGTCCCTCCGTGTCCTGGAGGAAAAAGCACCATTTCATCAGATGACAAGCCACCATATTTTCAAACCTTGGCCCATCATCCGGAACCAAAGACCAATCTAGATGGTAGTGTTTGGCCTCCTTTTTCACAGCGCGGATGTGGGGGGCACCGAAGGGGTATATCCGGAAGATCATATACAGGTTTTCCAGCATGAGCATCCAGCGAGACACCGTTTGATGGGCCACCTGGAGATCTTCCCGGAGGGCGTTGAGGGACAGCGGAGAGCCGACCAGCTCGGGCAACCGCAGGGCCATCCTTTCAATGATCCCCACATCCCGGACGGATTCCAGATCCGCCAGATCGCCTGTGATCACACGGGATCTGTAATCCCGGCTCCAGCGCCTTGTCTCTTTTTCTGACTGGCGCGTAAACGGCTCTGGAAAAGATCCGTAAACCAGAAGATCCTCGATCGTTGATGGGAATGGGGCATCCAACTCCGCCAGGCTAAGGGGCATCAGGCGAAAAAAATAATACCGACCCTGAAGGGAATCTCCACCCCTACGATAATGATCCAGCCTGGCACTGCCGGTGACCAGTATCCGCAAGTCATTGCCGCGTTTGTCATAGAGTCCTTTGACGACCTGACGCCACCGGGAGTATTTATGAATCTCGTCCAGGATCAGGATTCCGGGATTGTAAGGAAATTGTTCCAGCAATACCTGCTCCCGATCTGCAGCAGCATCCCAGTTCAGATAGCGTTTATCGATGCTGCCGCCAGCCTGGTCGCACAGATGTTTGGCAAGCGTGGTTTTACCGGATTGTCTCGGGCCTCCGATAAATACCATTTTCTGTTTCAGGTCATCCGCCACCTGGTTTTCAATATACCTGGGAATATACCCTTCCATTTTCAATACTATCCAAAATTACTCGCGTGTATTTTGTAGTGGGGTTAAATATACTCGTATTCCGGCGGGTTGTCAATCCAGTATGGATGTCAGAAGACCGTAAAATCACTATCCCGACATCTGGGTTGCGAACAACATTTTTGGAATGTTGATGATCAAATGGGTGCTGCGAATCGCATGTCCTATGACGGGTTATCGATTGTCTAATGCTTCTCTGATGGTTTTGGCAAGTGATCTGATGGAATAGGGTTTTTTCAGATAGGGTCCACAACCCAATTCTTGTGCTTCTTTGACGCGATCCGTTTCCGAAAAACCGCTGGCGATGACGGCTTTTTGATCCGGATGGGTTCTTTTGATTCGACGATAGGTCTCCAGTCCGTCCATTCCCGGATGCATGATCATGTCCAGCAGAAGTATATCCGCGGAGTGTGTATCAAGCCATGAAAGCGCCGCTTCGCCACTGGCCACAGTTTCCGCCGTATACCCCAGTTTGTGTAGCATTCTCGATGCGATATCGCGTTGTTCTTTTATATCGTCGATGACAAGAACCCTTTCCGTTCCGCGATAGCTTTTAAGCACAACGGTTTCCTCTTCCACCGGTCCCGGCTCCCGGCAGACCGGAAAGTAGAGGTCGAAGGTTGTGCCCGTACCCGATTCGGATAGGATGTCGATATAGCCCCCATAATCCTTGATGGTTCCCCACACCACCGACATGCCCAATCCGGTGCCGCTGCGACCCATCTTCTTTTTCGTGAAAAAGGGTTCGAATATCCGGTCCAGATCATCCGGGAGGATACCGGTGCCGTTATCCGACACGGAAATATGCACATACTCCCCTTTGGGTATCCGCTCGTATCCGATTTTGGGCCGGTCCAAGTAGTGGTTCCGGGTTCTAGCCCGAACGGTTCCCCCTTCTGGCATCGCCTCACAGGCATTGGAAACCAGATTCATGATGGTTTTGAGAATGTGTACAGGAGAGGCCGAAATATTGAGCAGATTTTCTTCCAATATCCATTTAACAGAAACCTTTGGGTGATATCTCAGCATCTTGGCCAGTTCGGGGCTATCCCGGAATTCTTCTATGATCCGGTTGGGAGACAGGACTTGCCTCACGGGATTTCCCCTTCGGGTCAAGGTAAGGAGGTCATCCACAATGGCTGCCGCCTTTTCTCCGGTTGACTTGATGGTCTCAAGGGGAACTTTCATCGTGCTGTCTTCGGGAAGATCCATGAGCAGCAGTTCGGGATATCCCACCAGGCCCGACAAAATGTTGTTGAGGTCGTGGGCCACACCGCCGGCGATATTGCTTAGCACCTCCACTTTTTCCGCCTGGCGAAGCTTTTCATTGGCGGCTTTGAGGGCAGTTGTTCGTTTCTCGACAATTTGTTCAAGTTGATCCCGATACGCTGCCAGCTCTTCGGTCATTTGCATCAGCCGGGTGACGTCTTCCACCAGAAAAATGATGGAATCGCTTCCTTCCATGGGCAGTTTCTTGAGCAGGATGCGCTTTCCGCCCAACCAGATCGGCTCTTCCAAGCCCAATTCACACCGGTCTTCCTCGCAGGGGGGAAGCATCGCAGCGACCTGATCGGAAACGGGGTGGGGGAACAGGTCCTGGAACCGGCGGGCCAGTACCTGGTTGACCGGCATGTCGAACAGCGCCAGAGTCGCTGAATTGGCGTACACGACCTCATCACGATACAGTTCGACGATGCCTTCTGAGATGCGGTCCAGAATGGATTCCAGGTGCCGTGTGTGCTGCAGAAGTTCCACGGTCATCTGCCGGGCATAGACCGATTTGATCCCGACGATCCCCTGGTCCCTGCTTTGGTTCAGCAGATTCTCAGAGTCATTTACCATCTCGAGTACATGTAGCGCCGTTTCATCAAAGGGTGATTTGGCGATGAACGCATCGGCAGCCAGGTTGTCTTCATCAAAGTCCATCTCGGCGGCCGCCGCCGACAGCATGATGATGGGAGAATTGTTAAGGTGCTCCATTTTCCGAAGGATCTGACACAGCACGTCCCCTTTGATATTCGGGATAAAGTAATCGAGAAACAGGATATCCGGCGTTTGGTGCAGCAGCATTTTCACGGCCGACAACCCATCGTCCGCAGTGGTGACATCATGCCCTTTTTTTGAGAGAAAACGCCTCAAGTATTCAAGGAGCATGTGATTGTCGTCAACGATGAATACTTTTTTCCCGGCCATGTTTTCACCTGCCATTGAAGACGATATCAAAGTTTGGCCCGATACGTTATACCATACCACCTGAATTGGGAATTTCAAGTGCAGCAAAAAGTTCCACGGGGTAAACGCATTTTGATTTAGGAAAAACGCGTTTCTTCCCTCAACCAGCTTTCAAGACGAACGAGTCCCACCTGGATGGATACTTTCGGCGTATATCCCAAATCTTTACGTGCGGCGTCGATGTTGAACCAGTGGGTCTTGGCTACGGCGTCGGCCAGAAAACGCGTCATGGGGGGCTCTCCGGGCAGGCGAAAAACCCGAAAGAAAAACTCCATCACCGCCCCGATGGCCCGGGCTGTACTGAAAGAGATGGTGCCTTCGATGGGCGGTTTACCGGCGGCGGCCAGAATGGCGTCTATCATCTCCCAGAGTGAGACGGGGTTGCCGTCACTGATAAAGTAGATCTTCCCGGATAGGGCCGCGTTTTCCGACAGCCGGTCCGCGGCCAGGAGGTGGGCGTCCACGGCATTGTCGATATAGGTGGTGTCCACCCGGTTGGTACTGTCCCCGATCCGCTTGAGTCTTCTGGCACGGGCAATAAGGCGGGGTACAAAGTGGGGATCTCCCGGCCCCCAGATCTGGTGCGGCCGGAGTGCAACGGTACGAAGGCCGCTTTGGGCCGCCTTTACCACCCGCTTTTCGGCCAACGCCTTTGTGGCCGGGTAGTGGGCGTTGTAGACGGCAGGGTAGGGGACCGATTCATCCACTCCCGCCATGTCAGAGCCGTCGAACACAACGCTGGGCGTACTCGTATAGATCAGGCGCCCCACCCGGTGTTTCAGACAGCCGGCAATTACGTTTTCCGTGCCGGTGACGTTGGTGTCGACATAATCCTGGTACCGGCCCCATGGGGGCGGCTTTGCGGCCACGTGGAAGACCACATCCCGGCCTATGCAAGCCCTTTCCACTGCTTTCCCATCACAAAGATCGCCGCGGACCTCTTCCGCTCCCATTTCCACCAGTTCAGGATATTTGCCCCGCGAAAAGGAAGCCACACGGTCCCCCCGGGCCAAAAGCCGCGTTACGACGGCCTTGCCCAGAAATCCGCCGCCTCCGGTTACCAGGATATTCTGCGGTGCGTATGACGTCATCTTATATTCACCCTTGATGGTTTCGTAAAAAGTCGAAAAGATGTTAATTTACAATTTATATACAGTGATGAACATCCGAGTGCCATATAGAATTTGCCACAATAATTTTAGAGACTTTATAGGAAACCATCAACGCTTCAGCTTCTTCTCAGCCCATACCGCCAACTGCTCCCTGAATATCTTGGAGTTGTGCCGGATATCCACCGGAAAAGCGTCGTGGAACAGAATCGTTTCGATATCCTGGGTCAGCGGGTTGCGTTGGGCCATGGTCAACAGATCCTCCCGGATCTGATCCTGATCGGGCTCGCCTTTGGTTTTTTCAAGTTCGATGCAGACCACCGGCTTTTGCCCGGGCGACGATCCGATTCCCACCAGAGCGCTGCGGAACACCATATGGTGATTGTTGAATATGGATTCGCAGGGGACCGTGTACAGGGTGCCCTTCTCCGTGATGACCCGGTGGCTCTTGCGGCCGCAGAACCAAATCCTCCCTTTTTTGTCCCGCCACCCCAGGTCACCCATCCGGTGCCAGAACCCTTTTTCATCTTCTATTTTTGCCAGGGCATCCGCCTTGGGCCTTTCGAAGTATTGGCGGGTCACCAGCGCCCCTTTTACCACGATCTCACCGATCTCCCCATCCTCCACCAGGAGGTTATCGGACCATCTTTCGATGGGTTCGTCCGTAATCCGGACGATCCGGACGGGTATGTCGTTGATGGGCCTGCCGATGCAGTAGCCGTATCCGGACTCGCTCAGGGCACGGGTTTCGGATAGGATTTCATCGCTCGTGATCGAGATGATGGGAACCGCCTCCGTGGCCCCGTAAGGCGTGTGGATCTGTGCGCCATTGGTGAGCATGGTGGCGAACCGTTCGATCACTTCCGGTGATACGGGTGCGCCCGCAGAAATGACCCGTTTCAGGGAGGGCAGCTTGATCGCCTTTTTCTTGCCGTACCGGCCCACCCGATTGAGCAGGGCCGGGGATGCAAACATGTTGGTCACCCCCTGATTGACGATGGCCTCGGTGATTTTGACAGGATTGACTTCTGCGGGTCGGGTCGGATCCATGTCCGGTATCACCGCCGTCACGCCGAGAGCCGGATAAAAAAGGGCGAAAAGCGGAAAGGTGGACAGGTCGATCTCGTCGTCCGACATATTCAGGTGGGTGCCGATCTGATGGAGCTGGGCATCAAAATTGCCGTGCGTGTAAATGGCACCTTTGGCCGGCCCGGTGCTGCCGGTCGTAAACAGGATAGCGGCCGTCTCGTCTTTTTCGGTGGGGGTAATCTCAAACGGTCGCCAAGGGATTTTCCGGACATCCGCCATGGTCAGCCCCCCCCAGAACCAGCGTCTGCCCACCGTCACATAGGTGTTGACGGTTTTGAAAAACCCCGGTCTCAGCGTTCTCAACACATGGGCTTTGGGAATCCCGATGAACGCCTCCGGCCGGCTTTCCTTGAGGCAGTCGAGCATCCGGCCGATCCCCATGCCCGGGTCCACCACAACCGGAACGGCACCGGTTTTGAACATCCCGAAAATCAAAACGAAGAATTCGGGCCCGGGGGGCACCATAAGAATGGTTCGCGTGCCCCGGACGATGCCAGCCGCCGTAAGTCCATGGGCCACGCAGTCGGACTCCTTGTCGAACTGGCGAAAGGTGAGATGTGCATAGGCGATGCGTCCGTGTTTGTCGGTTCCCACCGGGTAGACCACCGCACGTTTGTAGGGCCTGGATCCGGCCATCCGTTTCAAATAGGTTGCCACGTTGACGATTGCTGGGTTCATGGGATCGAATGCCTGGATAGAAAGTCTGATATGAGTTGGGTGGTGGCTTCGGCCTCATCTTCGAATAGATAGTGGCCGGCGTCCGGGAACAGATGGGATTCCGCCTCCGGAAAACGGCGTTGCCATTCCCTGAAATAATCGATGTCGAAAACAAAATCGCCCCGACCCCACAGAAGCAGCATGGGAATCTCTTTAAGCAAGCCGAGCCGATCCTGGGTCTGTTCTGCCAACGCATAGCTGGGATCATTTCGATCCAGGGGAATGTCCTGGACGAATTTCAAAGTCGCCATCCGGTTGGCCGGGCAGTTGTAGGGGGCGACGAGTCCGGCCCTTACGGCCGGCGCCAAACCCTTACGGGTGGCCATGAAAAGCGCCGCCCTGGCAAAGAGGTTGAATCGGAGCACCGCCGGCCTTGCCAAAAAGCTCGCATTTCGGATCAGCCTGAGCCGCATGGGGAGTTTTTTGTGTGCCGGTTTCAAAAATGCCGCAGTATTGGTGACCACCAAGCGACGAACCCGCTCGGGATAGTTCGTTGCGAATGCGGCACCGATCATCCCTCCCCAGTCGTGGACGATCAGGGTCAGATTTTTTTTGAGGCCGAGATGGTCCAGGAGCGCTGTGAGATCATCCCCCCGGTCCTGAAGGCGATAACCGTAGGCCCTCTCATCCGGTTTATCGGAAAAGCCGCATCCCACATGATCCGGTACGATCGTCCGATACTCCTGGGATAAAGCTCCCGTCAAATGACGGAAATAAAAGGACCAGGTGGGGTTGCCGTGGACCATGACCACTGGATGGCCGTTGCCCTCGTCCAAGTAGTGGCAGCGATAGCCACCGCGATCCAGATAGTGGGACCGAAACGGATAGAGGTGCCGGAACGGCGAGATGTCTATTTGTTTTCTACTATTCATCATTATTCCGATTCCCACTAAAGAGAGTGCCCGGTTCAGGAATGAGCAATTTTTCTGTTGAGCAAGGAACGACAAGGGGTAACGGCGAGACGTACTGCTGTACGTCGCAGCCGGATAGCCCGCGGAGGACGCCGCCAACTGTCCGCCGTAGCCGGACGGGGAAAATAGGCCATTTCTGAATGGGCGCGCATTACCATTCCACCCCCAACATCAAACAGTTGAGTCCGCTGCCGATTCCAAGAAATCCGACCTGGTCGCCCGGCCTGAGAAATTCCCGTTCGTCTGCAATGGCAGCGGTGATGGGCAGGGACACGGTACCGATATTGCCCAGGTACCGGTAGGTGGTGAAATCCTTCTCCTCGGCGATCCCGATGGATTGGAGAATGGTGCGCTGGTGTGCGGAGCCCACCTGGTGGCAGATAATCTTGTCCGGTTTGTCCTCAGGCCAGGCCATCTCAGCCCGAAACGCCCTGAAAGTTTCAATCCCCAACGTTACGCCATGCTGGAGCACACCCACGGAATCGGTTTCCATGACGTGCAGTCCGCTGGCGGGAATCCCGGTGTCCGGGCCCCACCTGCAGAGTTCGTGATGGGCCACCGCGTTGTGAATCACGCCGCCCAGCAGGCGGTGGCCCCGGGAGTGTCGTCCGTTCCCGGTGAGGATGACGGCCACGGCGCCGGATCCACCGGTAAGGGTGGCCAGCGACAGCTTGAACGTCTCCATGTCATCGGATGCCAGCAGCCGGTCGATGGTGGTGTCCACGATCTGCCGGGCCGACTCGCACGATACCACCATGCCGGCTTTTATCTGCCCCAGTTCGATGGCGTTTGCCACCTGGACCATTCCCGAGAGCACGCCCAGGCAGGCATTGGAGACGTCATACACCTGAGCATCCGTGTCGATGCCCAGCCCGTTTGCCACTGCGCATGCCGTGGCGGGTTCCAGGTTGTCCCGGCAGACACCGCCATAAATGAGCATCCCGATCTCGCGGGCGGAAACCGTTGCCGTTTCCAGGGCCTTCCGGCCGGCTAGGATTGCCCCCTTGGACATCTTGAAATCCCTGTCCCAGTAACGTCTTTCCCGGACACCGGTCAAAGCTTCCAACTGGCCCGGTTGGATCCGGCGCTTTTCGTAAACGGGACGCAAACGGTTTTCAAGATCATCCGAACCGACCACATTGGGTGCCAGTTCATAGCCGAATGCGTTGATGGTAACCTTATTGTATCGCATCAATTGTCCTCATATCAGTCCATACCCAAATGATAAAAGGGAAAAGTCAAATCCGCACCAGTTTCAGACCGAAATTCTCCATCCGATAAATGGGCAGCCCGTCCACCTTCAGGATGCCGTCTCCCCGAATCTCCGGCTCATGGCCCTCTGCAATCCCGGTGATGGCGGCCTCTACTGTTACCTGGCGGTTGGTTGGGATCACCTGGCCTCGGTAGATCCAGTTGTGGACATCGCCGCAAAGCAGCTCGAACCGATGGCTTTCGGACAGATGACGCCACCGGTCCAGCGCCGCAAACCGCAGCAATTGCAGAAAGGATTCGATGCCCAGCGAACCCGGGCATACCGGGTCCTGGTAGAAATGCGCCTTGAAAAACCACTCCTTGGGATCCACGGCTTTGGTGCCGCGGATAAACCCGAGTCCTTCGGGCCCGCCATCCGGTGCGTAGAGTTCGATGGCGTCGATCATCTGCAATGCCCCTGCCGGCATGTGGAGGCCGGCGGGCAGGGCGGGCCGTTCCGGGTCATCGGGCCACAGGGGCGCCGTTTGGGTCAGGGTCGCCTGTCTTCCGCCTTGAATCTCCTTTTGGGAAGGTTGGTGGAATTCCTTGTGGCTGCCGGTGAGTCCCACCTGGTTGGCAAGTGCCGTTTTAGTGAAAAAACCGAAGTTGGTTTCTCCGGTGTAGATCTTGTTCGATCCTTCCATCACCTCAAAATCGAAGTGCTCGATGATCATGGCCCCGGCCTCGGAAAACTTTGTGAGCCTTGCCCGCATGGTGAGGACGCGGTCCTGCTGGTGGAGGGGGCGGTGCAGGACGGCCGTGCCTCCCAGGTTTCGGAACTTTAGGTCCTGCTCGCTTCTTAAGGCCGAACCCATATAAGCGGCCAGCCATCCGCAGGGCTGCAGTGCGATCTCCAAGAGGACACAAAAGGGCATGGCCCGGGTTTGGTCGGCGCCAAAGTACCAGGCGTCCGCCGGCACTGTATATTGCGCCTCTATCCAGCCGTCCGGTGCGAGCACCCAGGGCGGCGGCTCCACCTGCTTGATGCCGTCTACGAAACAATAGGGCGGGCCGGGCAACCGGGCCAGGATTCTCTCACGGTCGAATATCTTGTAAGGTTCTCCAAATGCTTCGGACGGGTTCCCCACGGCATAGGCCAGGATATGGTCATGGTCGTATACAAACGGAGACGGGCCGCTGTTGGCGGCGTTCCCGAACTGTGGATCAGGTTCTGCCCAGAAACGCTCGATCTCGGAGTTGGGCATCCCTGCCAGTTTGAGGGACATGCTTTCGAAATAGACGATGCGGTGGCCGTCCGCAAACATGTGGGCATCGGCTATCACGTAGGGTTCGGGATCGACGCCGATCTCTTTTATCTCTACTTCGTAGATCACCTTTTTAGTGGCCGGCGTCACGGGGCCTCGGCATTTCAGGACACTGTCGATCCCGATGACGGGCCCGAATCGGGCGCCTTTTTCCTCCGAGACCCACCCCATGCGCAGAAGAAATACGCGGAGTGCGTGGGCGCAGCACTCGTACATCAGGGTACCGGGCATGGTCATATCATCCACGAAATGGCAGGTGAGAAACCAGTCGTCTGGATGGATGTCTGCTTCGGCCCGGACCGATCCGATGCCAAAACGCCCTCCGGCCGGATCCATTCGGACGATCCGGTCGATGAGCTTCATCCGACCGCCGGGCAGGCGCAGATGGGGCGGCAGGGTCAGCCCCTCGAACCGTCCCCCGAAGGCTCCCCCGATATCTCCCTGCCGCAGCAGTTCAAGGGAAGCATCCTCATACTGCTCCACCCTATCGAAAGGAACCGGCGGCTGCCACCCTTGGGGCAGCCTTCCCGGCCGCGGTTTTTTTTCTTCATCAGTGAAGATGATGCCTCCGGACCGTTCTACCTCTTCCGGTGTGAAGAAGCCGGCGCATCCGTTTTTCATGGTGATGAGATGGTCCGTGCCGATATAGCCTTTGAACCTGAAGAAAAAAAGATAGGTCTTCCCCTGGCGCATGAATTTGTCGATGGCGATCTCGTACCGGATGGTGTCGCCTGGCCTGGGCAATTCCCGGTGAAACCGAACCGATGCATCGAGGAGCCGGTAGGCACGGGTGCCCTTGACCGCCAGGTCGATCCCCAGCCAGGCGCAGAGAAAGAGATCCGCCTGTCCCGCCTCCACCGAGATGCACACCGGGGCACGGTTGCCGTCCAGATACCAGGCACTGGGTTTGACATCGTGTTCGGTGACCACAGCACCGGATGTGAGAGATCCCTTTTCCCCCTCCACGGACAGGATCCGGTCCACCAGCATAAGGGGTTCTCCCGGGAGGCGGACCCGTACCGGATAGCGGTCCAGATCGGCGAACGCCGGGCCCAGGACTGTGGCGGCGGATCCCACGGCAAACTCCATGCATTGACGACGATCAAAAAGCGGTTTTTTTGTGTGGGACGCAGGTGACGGTTCACCGACTGACTGGCCTGTTTCGGAATCGGAAGGGACGGGCTTTTCGGGCGGATCATCCGAAACCCCCGGCAGTTCTGTTAATTCCGCCATGGGGTCGATGCCGGCCTGCTCCACCAGCCGGGTTTGCAGATCTACGACTTTTTGATATCCGGCCGTGAGGTCATCCGCAAAATCCAAAAAAGCCCGGTGGGCATCCGAGGTGGCCTGTGCGGCATTCGCCAAGCCCTTTATCAGGTCCTGGATCTCTGGTTCCACGGCGGAGGATTTGGACGGATCCGGTTCCGGACGCGCCGGAATGCCTCCCTCCGGCACAGGGGTGGGCCCGGCTGGCAGTTTTTCCGTTTCCACCCGTAACGATGGTGGGACCCTTTCTTTTAGTTTGGAAATGACCGGAGTCGGCTTCTGTACAGCGCTGCCCAAAGGCAGCCGGATTCTTTTTTGGTATTGCTTCGAAGGCTTCCGGATCTCAACGGGCCCCGGGAACATCGCATCTCTGTAAAGAGGGTCCAGATTTACCGGAATGCCCTCTGACAGGAGGGTGCCGAGGAACTTAAGGAGACTCAGTTCGCCATCTTCTCCGCGACGGCTGGCCGAGACGGCAAGATGGGGGCGATCTTTCAAAATGGTTTGGATCATTCCCGTGCAGGAAGCGTGGGGGCCCATTTCCAGGAAAACCCGGACCCCGTCGTCGTAAGCCCCTTTGATCACCTCTGTAAAATCGAAGCCGTGTATCGCCTGATCCCGGATGGAATCGGCCGCTGCATCACCTGTCAGGTCGTAATTCCCTCCCCTTGCACAGCTGTAAAAAAGGATGCCTTTAGGAGGCGTGGTGGGAAACAGGTGAAGGGCCCTGTAGGCTTCCTGAACCGGTTTTGCGGCGTCGCAGTGGACCGTCACCACCCCTTCCAGGATCACCGCCTCACACCCGAGCTGCTGGATCATCTCCTGGACCTGTGGTGCGTCTCCTCCGAGAACGCATTGCCTATGGGTGTTGACGATGAGAAGCCGGACCCGTGGAAATCGATCCAATAGACCGGAAACCTCTTTTTTCGAGCGATTGACCACCACCACCTGCCAGGAAAAAGGCTCCCTTTCCGGGATTCGCCAGGCCTTGCGGAGAGAAAGGCATCGGCCATACAATTGCTCTGAGAAAAGCTCTGTCTTCCGCATCCGCTTGAGCATCTCCCCACGATCCGGCCATGCCCCCATGGCGAATAGCCCGGCCGATTCGCCGAGGCTGTAGCCGATGACCGCTTCGGGTTGGATGTCGAAGCTGCGCACTAGATCGGACACCATACCGCCGTATACCACCTGGCCGAAAATCATGTGCAGGGGATCGGAGGTGATGCGCGAACGGGCGTCCCTTTTCCAGCCGGCTTTCCAGTCAGTGCGAAACGGCACATAGCAATCCGGGACTAGCTGGGTCATGAGCCGGTCTGTTTTCTCATCCATGCGCCGCAGGATTTCCGGCCACCGTACGCCGATATCCCGGCCCATGCCGAGAAAATGGTTGCCCGAGCCGGGGAAAACAAACGCTATTTTTCCCTTTTCCGCCATGGGAGAGGGGATGTAGGCAACCCCACCCCGGCCGCCGAATCGGGCTTCCCGGTCTTCCTTGACGGCGGACCGGGCACTTTGGATGACTTGTTCAAGTCGGGGGAAATCGTCCGATAGAAGCAAAGCGGTGCGGTCTAGATTCGCAGCATCGGGATTTTTTTTATGCCAGGTCCGGGCCACGAGATCCATGGGAAGGGACTTCTCGTCGAACCGGTTGAGGTGGCGGTCCAGCCGGTCCAGTTCTGCCATCACCGCTGCTTTGTCACCTCCCGCGATCCGGAAAAGACCGTAGGAACCCAATCCGGCCGGGCGACGCCTTTCGCGCTGGATAACACGTGATACAGGATGCTTTGCCGGGATTTCCGGCGCCTCCAGCACCACATGGGAACAGCCGCCTTCGGTCGTGATGGTGCCGGTACACGCCCGGCGGGGGCCTGCAGCCCGGTCCCGTAACCAAAACTGGGGGGAACGGGGCATGTGAAAGGGGGTGTCTTGCCATCGGCTCGGCTTTTCCCCGGTAAACCGGTGCAGCGGGGGGATGATCTCCTGGTAAAGGCACAACGCGGATTTGGCCACTGAGAGGAGCCCGGCTGCCGCACCCGCATGACCCAGGTTGGGTTTGATCGATCCCAGGGCGATGGGCGTCTGCCGGGGGTCCTGACGCCTTTGGAAAAACGAGCGCAGCACTTCTGCCTCGAGGCGGTCCGCTGCAGGCGCACCGCTGCCGTGGGCTTCCATGAATCCAATGGATGCGGAATCCACCCCGGCGTCTTCAAATGCGCGGGAAAGGGAGCGGGCAAGACCCTTTTTAGACGGCAGGGGATCGTTCATCCGGCCGCTGGTAGCGGTTCCCGTTCCACGAATCACCGCGTAGATGCGATCACCGTCCGATTGCGCCCGGTCCAGCCGCTTGAGCACCAGGGCGGCAGCCCCCTCTCCCGGCAGGGTGCCGCCGGCCCTATTGTCAAAGGGCCGGATGCCATCGCCCGGGGTGCAGCCGGTTACGATATCCGTACAAATCACATTTCGAAGATCGCCGGCCAGATCCACCGCCCCCACCAGCACCGATTCCATCTCCCGGTATACAAGGGCGTGCACGGCGATCTCAAGGGCCGTGATGCCGGATGTGGCCTCCGAGGAGACCACAAAGCTGGGGCCTCCCAGTTGAAACTCCTTGGCAAGACGGCTGGCCACGACGCTTCCCAGGGCTCCCAGCGTCCTGACGGCGGTCAGGGGCGGACCGCAGGCATCCCGCAAGGCCTCGAGCCACTCTGCGGTTTCCTTTTCCGTCAAATGCAATCCCAGCCGGCGCTGCCACAGATCCACCTGGTTGACAAGGTCCCATCGCAGGTGAAATTGAGTGGCTTCAAAGTCGAAATCGATGCCGATGATCGCTCCCATGGTCGGGCGATGTTCCCGGGATTCCATTCCCGCATCCGCCATGGCCCCTGCGGCCATCTTGAGCATCAGCATTTGCTGGACCAGGATGTCGGGAATCTCGCTGGGGGGAGTGTGAAATTCTCCGATGCCCACTTCCAGTGCATCCATATAGCCGCCCTTAATAGGCGGTATTGTCGTCGCGTGCGCCCATCCTTTCCATCGACCCTCCGGTCTTGGCCCGATGACGCTCCGGCCGCTGAAGATCGTCTCCTGAATTTTACGCAACCCGAACAATGAACCCGCCGCAGCTTCCATTCCCACGATGGCAACGGGTTGGGGGGAGCGGGTTGCGGGTTGCGGGTTGGGGGTTGCGGGCTTGTCCGCCGATGATTTTTGGCGGGTTGCGGGTTGGGGGCCGTCGCACCATTCCTCCAATAGCAGATGGGCGTTGATGCCCCCGAAACCAAAGGCGCTCACGGCCGCACGCCGGGGGGTGTCAGCTCCTCGTTGCTCCCAAGGCAGGGGATCCACCTGGACCCTAAATGGGCTGTCGGGAAGCGGGCTTTTATCCGCGGCTTTAGAGAAGTGAATCTGCGGGGGCAGAATGCCGTGGGTGATGCCCAAAAGGGTTTTGATCATCCCGGCGGCGCCGGCGCCGGTGAGCAGGTGGCCGATCATCGATTTGACCGATCCAATAGCACACTGTCCGACCTTCCAGCCCGAATCACCCCACAATGAAAGAAGACTCCTTAGCTCCGTAAGGTCGCCCACCCTTGTACCGGCACCATGGCATTCGATATAATCCACATCGGTTGGTGACCAGCCGGCCTGTTGGTATGCCGCCTCCATGGCCCGTATCTGCCCCTCGCTGGAAGGTGCCAGCAGGTTCCCCTCGATATCATTGGAAAGCCCGATGCCGCGGATCACACCATGGATCTGGTCTCCGTCCCGAAGGGCATCATCAAGGCGCTTTAGCGCCATCATACCGGCCCCTTCGCCCACCACCAGGCCGTCGGCCTTTTCGTCGAAAGGAGAACAAATGCCGGAAGGGGATAGGGCCTGTAGCTGGCTGAAGCCCACCTGCGTATAGAGACATTCAGGTCTGGACACGCCTCCTGCAATCATGGCATCCGCGCGGTGGGAGGATAGTTGATCACAGGCCAGTTTGACCGCATAAAGAGAGGAGGCGCAGGCAGCGTCCAGGGTGTAGCTGCATCCGCCCAGGCCCAACCCCCTGGCCAAAAGGGATGCGGGATATCCCACCACCCGGGCGGCCATGCTTTCCAATCGGGAGATGGGCCGGATTTTTTCTGAGGCGGCAGCTCCGAG
>Ga0066187_1000201_pt1 | contig 23939 bp, 21 predicted proteins | sample WorMetexBAHAMAS1_FD_58706 | JGI IMG/M metagenome (GOLD analysis project Ga0066187, IMG submission 58706) | Marine gutless worms symbiont microbial communities from Max Planck institute for Marine Microbiology, Germany - Inanidrilus exumae... | ecosystem: Host-associated > Annelida > Digestive...
CATGCCGGGACTCACCGTGATCCGGCCCGCAGATGCGAATGAAACGGCAGCGGCATGGCGACAGGCGGTCAGAACGACTGGCGGACCCGTGGCGCTTATTATGAGTCGGCAGAAACTGCCCGTTCTCAGCCCGGAAGATACCCTAAACGGCGTGATGAAAGGTGCCTATATCCTAAAAGATACCCCAAACACCCCGGAAGCGATCCTGATCGCCAGTGGATCGGAGGTCCATCTGGCCCTCTCTGCTGCGGATCTTTTGGAGCAGCGGGGAATTGCCGCACGGGTTGTCAGCATGCCGAGTTGGGAGCTGTTCGAAAAAAATCCCAAGGGATACAGGGAGCGCGTCTTACCGCCGGAGGTAAAAGCGCGTCTGGCCATCGAAGCCGGGGTCCCCATGGGTTGGGAAAGATATGTGGGAGATGCCGGTGCCGTCCTGGGAGTGGATCGCTACGGAATATCAGCGCCAGGAGACACCGTGATGGCGGAATTTGGATTTACCCTAGAGCGCGTGGTGGAAAAGGTCATGGCACTGCTGGACAGGAATCCATGACCCCATCCAAGAGCCCGTTTCAAAACGGTTCAATTTGTTCAAGGTCAGGTCGAAGATCCCGGACTTTGAGCGGGGAAGATTCCTAAAGGGGCCCGGAAGTTTCCAAAAAATCGCAACATCACCCTTCTCACGACTCGGCATCATTCGGGAAGAACAATTCTGCGTTTTCTTTCATCCCTAGAAGGCCGATAGAATATGGCCGTATGGCCGATCATTCCAGCCATGCTGGACCCGGTCTTTTCGCGGATGGTTTCCGCCATGGCGATTTTGACATCCTTTTCCTTGAAATCTACAAATTTCAGCTTGATCAACTCATGGTCGTCCATGGCCTGGTCGATGGCGGCGATGAGCGCCTCGGTAATTCCTTTTTGTCCGATAAACGCAACCGGTTTCAGTTTGTGGGCAAGGCCTCTCAAATATTTTTTCTGCGTGCTGCTCAAGATAACTGTCATTGACTCTCTCCATTTGAAGGAAGCGGATAGGCTGCCCCGTGGATATCGATAATCCGGGTGTTTTCGCCATAGTTGAAAATGCTTTTTATCAGGTGGGTTATCGCTTGCCGGACCGGCTCTCCAGTGCGGCGATTTCGGGTTTAACGCGCCATGTCCACAAAGGGGATAATACGTACAGCACCATGTATAGAAAACAGAAATGTCCGAAATATGGGGTGAACAGTAGGACAAAAACAATAAATAGATTGATGATGGAAAAATACGGGTGGCGATTCATAAAGCGACCGAAATGCAGATAGCGAAGTGGATAGCAGTTCATCAGCAATGCGGTAAAGATCATCAGCCCGAAGCAGAAAAGCCCCCAAAAGCGGACCTCCCCAGGTGTCTGTGATAGGGCCTGGTCCAACATTACCAGAGGAGCCGCCACAAACAATGCGGCCGCAGGAGTCGGAAGCCCCTTGAAAAAACCGGGTATGGGGTGTTTGTCGATCGTGAAATAGATGAGCCGGAGAAGCCCCATCAGGGCAAAAATCCAAGCGATGAGCGCTGACGGCAGACCGGTGACGACCGGATCCGTCGCCTCTGAAATTACGATATGGAAAATCCAGGCCGGTACGATACAGAAACTCACCGCATCTGAAATGTCATCCAGGATGCCCCCCATGCTGATCCGGCTGGGACCCTTTTCCCCGCCGGGAGGATCCGTAAGACCTAGTTTTCTCGCCACTGCCCCATCCAGTTTATCGAACAAGGCGGCGCCAATAAGGATGAAATAGGCTTCTCTGATCCTGCCCTGGTAGGCAAAAAACACGGCCAGAATCCCCATCATGGCATTCATCACGGTCAGGGCGTTGGGAAAAAACGTCAGAATACGACGGCGCAGCATGGTATCACCCAGGCACAGCTCGTCGAGACAGAAAGTGCCGTATTTTCGACAGTACCCGGCAATGGAGCCGAAATTGATCACCAGAAACGTGATCTCGATAAAAAACAGAAACCGAAGGGGCAGGTTACCAAAAAAGGACAGCCCTTGGTATAGGCCAGTATTCGGTCCTTCCGGAATATAGAAGACATACGCGTACAGCAAGGCACCTACGGGTGCAGCCACTATGGTCCTGAGCCGAGTGAACTCGCTGGGTTCCGGTTCCCGGCCCTGGTTGATGGCAAATCCCCTCATGAAATGGGCAAAATTGTCCCTCACAAGAACGGTGACACACAAAAGAAGGATAAACACAGCATGAAGGAGTTCAGCTCGGGTATAGGACTGTTCTATGATTACCAGTCGCCACATGCCGCCCACGGCAACCAGGGGAAAAATGATGGAATAGACCACTTTGTCCATCAGGCGATCCGCCAAATTGGCCAGTTTGGCCCCCGGATGGTATCGTGCCGCAAACCATCCATCCACCAGATCGAATGCCATAGAGATGAAAAGGAAAAGCATCCCGGAGGCATAAACAAGGGGGTTTCGGGTAATCATCACTCCCACAGCACACAACATGCCACAGAAAACCAATGGCGGACGGCTGTATACCAGGACCGTTGTCAGCCTTCTGGAAATCGTGTGTTTTTCGTCCATCGCCAGTTCCTTTTTAGTGGCGTCGATCAATCGAAATTGCCTGAGCCCCGGGTGGATCAGTATACAGGAACATACGGAATTATCAAATCCGAAATGGAATAGAGTCTGCGTACCAAAGGCCTTCCGATCATCGTTACGGGTGCAGTGTCGCTCTTTTGACGATGATATTGCCAACGGAATAACCGGCACCAAATGAGCAGATAATACCGAGATCGCCTTCCGTTAAATCGCCGTGATATTTGTGGAAGGCGATGATGGAACCGGCAGAGGCGGTATTGGCATAGGTGTCCAGTATGGTGGGGGCGAACTCGGGGGTGATGTCTGTCTGCAGCACCCGCTGACACACCATACGGTTGAGATTGATATTGGCCTGGTGGAGCCAGACCCGTTTGAGGTGGGAGGGTTTGATACCATGGGATTCGAGATGGGATCGAATCATCTCCGAGGCCAGGGGCACAATCTCTTTGAAGACTTTGGGCCCTTTCTGGATGAAGAGCTTGTCAACGGCGTCGCGCGTTTCCGGATGGGTTCGGTTTAAAAATCCGTAATTATTACGAATATTGTTTGAAAATCGTGTTTTCAACCGGGTTCCGATAATCTCGAATACATCGGACCGGGTACAATAATCCCTGTTTTCCAAGACCACTGCCGTGCAGACATCTCCGAAAATGAAATGGCTGTCCCGGTCTCTGAAATTCAAATGTCCAGAGCAAATCTCCGGATTCACCATCAACACGGCGCGTGCGCTGCCGGTCCGGATAGCGTCCGTACCCGTTTGAATACCAAAGGTTGCCGTGGAGCAGGCCACATTCATGTCGAATGCATATCCTTCTATCCCCAGCGCTTCCTGCACCTCGATGGCAACGGCCGGATAGGGCCGTTCGAGATTGGAGCATGCCACCAGTACCGCATCGATCTCATCCGGTTTTTTCCCCGCCGCGTCAATCGCCTGACGGGCGGCGACAACGCTCATCTCACAGAGAATGGACATTTCATCGTTGCTGCGCTCAGGCAGGCGCGGGCACATGATGTCAGGATCGAGGATCCCCTCTTTGTCCATCACATATCGGCTTTTTATACCCGAAGCCTTCTCGATAAATTCAACACTGGAAGGCTGTAGCGGTTCCACTGTACCCGCCTCGATCCCGGCCCGGTGCTTCCAATTGTAGGTCTCGACGTATTGATTGAATGAAGCCACGAGTTCCTCATTGGAAATCGACTCCGGTGGGGTAAACAACCCGGTCCCGCTGATCACGACTGAATCCATAAATTACCCAGGCAAAATGTTCGGGGCCATCTCCGATGGGCTTCACCGGAGCAACCGCTGTTTTCAGTTTAGGGGCTTGGTCTTGCAGGCCAAAGGAGCCATATCACTTTCATCAGCTGAATTACCAGGTATTTTTTTGTAACAGGCGCCCCTGTTGCGCCAGGATAATCCGGATCCGTCCACTTTCCAGTTGACATCCACCGAAAATGTCATCCATGGCGTCTTCAGTGGAAGTGATTACGCCCAACGGTATCACGGCATTGAAGTTAGAAACCAATGCCGATCATTAATTTCCACCCGGCGCCTTCGAGAAACCATTTTGTCGCTTTTAATCATTAAAAATGGGTAGTTTTATACTACCCATAATCCCCTTTTCCAACCTCATTGTTATTTCTGTTTCAGTAGATAGATTAATCTTACAGAACGAAGTCTGTGATCGTGGGTCTAGGGAACATTCATTGCGAACGCCTGAAAATGTAAGAACCGTCCTGAGCCCGCGACAAAACGATCAGAGTAGGTGGGAGATCGATCCCCTGACCCTTCCACGAGACCTTCCGACAGGTTGGGGTGAATGGGTTCCGGGAAGCATCCGCCCACAATGGGTTTGGTTAAAACCCGACGCGTTTAGCATTCGATTCACAAGAGCGCCTTCATCTGTATAAAGGGCGCCAAATGACGTATTTTAAAGATATAAGGCAGGAAATCATGAAATCGCTAAATCATAACGTCACCGACGAAAAAATATATATGAGGACAAGAAGGGGACTCACCACCATAATGGTACTTTCAATCATTCTCGTATGGGGAATGGCGGGGTGGGACACTGTTCAGGCCAGTACGGGTTTTTTTAGGAATTACGGGAACCTCAGTTGGTCCGAGGAGGTCACGCGGGATTTTGACAATCACACCATCCATCCCGAGTTTCGCTATTTTTTCAGTGGCCCTGAGGAAAACCCTACCGCCATTATCGGTATAAATCGAGATATCAGTCTCGTGTCCCGCTTCTGGAAGCCGGTTTCTCTGACCGAGGATCGGCTGAAAAACTGGATCTGGTGGATGAACCTCGGCTACAGCCAGAAATACGGCTCGAAGCCACAGGGGTATAAGATCATTTCACCGGCCGATAGCCAGGCAGGCGTCTGGTATTCGGCGTGCAACTGGACCGTAATCAAGGATACCACAGACGGAGGACTGGCGGTTTATACTCCCATCTCTGGAGAATGCTTTTCAAAGCCTTTTGAGGGAACGGAAGATTAATTTGCGTATCCGAAAGTCAGGATGGCCAAAGGTTCAATATTATCGGGCAAAGCCAGGCTTTTGATAAGCCGATCATTACGGAAGCTGACCTGAGTCAGCATCTGGACATGGTTGGCAGTGCCCATCAAGTACATATTCTGTGCGGCGGATCCGGCTGACAGGTAGGCCACATTTCTAACGTCCTGGTTGAAGCTCGGCATCCGGTTGAGATCCGCCGCAATCAAAATGACCCCGGAGGCGTCTGCCCCGTCCGAGCCGCTGCTCTCCATCAAGTTGCGTTCCGTCACGTGCCTCAGGCGGTGGCCTTTCGGCACATATTCCCACGCCCCCTCTTCCAGAAGCAGGTAAAGCCTCAGATAGGGCTCTCCCCACCCCCAGGGGATGGTATATCGGTGATCGGATGTTGCACCGGAAACGGCATCGTATCCGTGGATCGTCTTATGTCCCGATTCCAAAATAATGCCGTTCCCCGCCCAAAGGATAGCGGAAATGGCCTCTATCGGCACTTTTCTACCGTCGTAGGTCCTGGAAGCCGCCCGCTTTTCCATAGCCGGTGCCAGGTCCACACCCGACTTATCCGGCACCGAAGGCAGTACCAGATCTTTATCCCCGCCTAAGCATGGGATCGCATAACCCATAATCAGAAAAATGGTAACGATGATCTTCATGGATCCTCCTTGATTGGATACAATTGCTCCTGCAATAGAAAGCTGGACATTGATGATTACCGAACCCAGTGGGAAAGGCCCGAATCAACGGCTTTGCGAAGGGCGCCGAGGTTCTTTTTGGAGTTAAAGAGCGCTTCGCAAAGATCGCACTTGCGATAGGTGACGATGCGGCTTGCCGGGAACCCAATGAAGGACGCCATGGCGGACAGCCCCATGGTCTGGATCAGTTGATAAAGGCGATTGTTTTCCTTTTTACGAAAAAGTTCACCGATGGTCTGCTGCCTCCGGTTGCCCAACAGGAAAAATCCGGTTTTCGTGAAGGAGGTTCCGGCATCACAGCAGGCAAACATTTCAAGATCAGGGGAGAGATAAGGATTCAAAGAACAGCGATTGGAGCGATAATCGGTATGAATATCGGGTCGTGGAAACCCCTTTGCCCGTCCGGAATAGATCAGTGGTTCCGGGAAGAATTTCAATTCATGATCACGGTAAAACTGTTCCATTTCGTCGTCCGCCCCTGAAAAATCGGTGATAAACGAAATAAAATAATCCAGTCCGTGCTCCCGGCAGCTGGAAGCGGCATTGAGTACATTGGCAAGAGGAACACTTTTCTGGTGCCACCGGCTGGAACTGATACGCAGCTGGGACAATCCGTTGCGGATGAGTTCCGTAGCGACGAGATTCGCCTGACGGGGCGATGTGGCCCAAAATCCGTTGGTCACCATTCGGGTATAGATGCCGTGGTACCGGCAGCGTTTGATCAGGGCCCCGATCTGTTCCATAAACAGAAATGGCTCCCCGGCTGTGAAGCTGATGCCGGTGACGCGTGCGGATGCCATCTCATCGATCATCTCAAGGGCCGTCTCCTGGGCCATTCTGGTATGCCGGATGCCGCTATCCGCTGCGACGCAATGGCCGCATCGGATGTTGCACTGCGTGGAATATCCGAATGCAATATGTCGGGTGGTGCGCATGGGCGTTTCGACTCATCTCATTGCCGAGCGATGGTTTTTTACGACTGGGACCTCCGCATCGCGTCCCAGGCAAGCGGCTATAATAATTATTCTATTTATTTTAATCAGTTAAGTCATCGTCTCTTGCAACGTTTTTTGATAATGTGATAATATAATCCCCGTTGCCGGCGATGCAACCCGGATTTTAGAGTGCAATTCCTTAAAAGGCTTATCGGGTACCGTATGGAAAAAGCCCTTGAGAAAAATTAGAAAGCCACAAGATCTGTTGATCTCCGAATCCCGAAACGAATCCGATTGGCAGAAATTCAAATGACGGAATTTGAATGACGCGACATGGTTCCATGACACGTTCCAACCGGTTCACAGAAGAAGCTAAAAAGTTGATCAAAAAAATCCCACAGGGAAAGGTGGCGACCTACGGCTTGATCGCCGCATATGCAGGGAATCCGCGAGGGGCACGGCAAGTTGCCTGGATCCTGCACAGCAGTTCCAAAAAGGATCGTCTTCCATGGCATCGGGTGGTGAATCGAATGGGACGGATATCACTGGGGGGGGTGGACGGTTACGAAAGGCAAAAAAAGCTTCTCATGGCGGAAGGAGTCCGTTTCGATGAGCGAGACGTCATCGATCTGAACATCTTTCTTTGGCAACCCTCATAACCGCCTATAACCGAATGATGATTGGCAGATCGACACCGGCAGCGCCTACCGGCTCTTAAAAAAATCCTGAACGAACCGGATATGCCGGGACATGGCTTCAAAGGCGGCATCGGGATCGTGTTTTTTTATACATTGAAATATCTCTCCATGTTGATCCAGTATGCTGTCGATATTTTCAGGATCCTCATAGAGATGGGTCAGGTTCTTCTTGATGCCCACGAAGAGAAAGTCGTAGAAATTCTTCATCAGGTAGACATGGACCGGATTCTTCGTGGCGTAGGCTATCCCCATATGAAAGGAGGTGTCGGCTTCGGTTCCCAGGCGGCCGGATCCAACCTCCTCCCGCATCTCCTCCACACTGGCTTCAATCAGCACGATGTCTTTTTCCCGGGCACGTTGGGCAGCCAGGGCCGCGGCGTTGCACTCCAGCCCCATACGCACCTCCAACAGGTCGTTGATGGTCGCGTCCGGGGCCTGCATGGCAGCGGCCAGGGGATTTTCCCGCCGCATGTCCGGTGATCTCACGAAGGTGCCCTGCCCCTGTTTGTGTTCCAGCAGACCGAGTACCACCAGTTTGTTGATGGCATTCCGCACTGTGGTGCGGCTGACTTCCAGGGCATCGGCCAGTTCGCGCTCCGGCATCAACTGGTTCCCGGGTTTCAGTGTTCCCCTGAAAATCAGCTCACGGATCTGTTCAAAAACCTGGTCCGAGATCTTTTTCGGTTTAATGGGTTTGAGTGTTAAAGACATGAATAAGATGTACGGTTCGAGTTCCAGGGGTTGATAATTAACATATTATGATATCAATTATTTATTTACACCGCTTGCACCTCCTTTCTTTTTATCAGAAATCGAATAAGGTCTAAAGGGTTTTCTTCGAAACTGCCTCCTGCCCGGCCCAATCGAAGAGGTCACCGGCTTTGAAAACGGGGAGTCGTCAGATTTCCCATGGGCAAGTCCAGTAGATTAATGTCTGAAAGGAATATAACCGTATCGAGGATTGGTGGTCCCGCAAAAAGTCCGTTTTACGGCCTTTTATAGTACTTAACCGATTGATATCACAGTGGCTGAATTTTCGATTTTCGACTTTTTACGGGACCATCAGGATTGGATGAACTGAAAAATAGAAGGTGCGAAATCAAAGGCTCCGAATCCGCTGAAGGCGGCTGATGGTCTCAAGAATTCTCACGCCGTATTTATCCCGGTCAACCACGATCTCCCCTTTTGCGATGAGCGTGTTTTTTACCATAATATCCACCGGTTCGTCGGCCAGTTTGGTTAATTCCACCACGGTTCCATTATCGATGGCAAGAACCTCCGATATTTTTTTCCGGGTTCTGCCCAGTTCAACTGTGACGCACACCGGAACGTCCAGGAGAAATTCAAGGTTCTGTTCGGAAATCTCTTCTTCACCGGCTGGCTGACTCTCCGCCGCTGCCAGGGGAATAAAGTCACTAGCTTCAGGTTCCGGTTCATCCGCGGCGGGCGGCTGGGGGGCTTGTTCATCCTCGTCCATCATCTGGTTCACGGATTGCTGGGGATCGAGAATGGGTGTTGCGGCATCGACCTCATCCACCTGGGAGGCCTTCATTTCATCTTCTGCATTTAATCCCACCTCGACAAAGATGACCTCATCCCCGCATCGGTAGGCGAGCTTTTCGTACCGCGCCATATTTTTCGACTCGATGGTAAAGTCGCTGCCAAAGGTCATGGAGGGAGTGGACAGGTTGCTGTTGAATCCGTTGTTGTCCATTTTGGATTTGAGGTTGCCACCGATGATGTTGCACACTTCGCTAACCACATCCCGGATATCGTTAAATCCTTCGACTTCATCGACCTCAATTCCCAGCATGGTCGCGGTCATCACCTGTGCGAACTCTTCGCTCACGTATATCTGTAACATCCCCATGAGCCGTCCCACAAAGCCAACGGTTCCAACGATCTTGTCTTCCTTGAGCTGGGAAACCAGATCCTCCTTGGACTCTACAAGGTCCATGGAGAGCATCATGTCAAACATCTCCACCATGGAGTTGGAAACCGGTTTGCGAATGTTGAACCTTAAAAAGCCCTCTTTGTCGATCGGCGGTAGTTGAAGCCCCCCCTTTTGGCTTTCCAGGACTTGGACCGATTCATCCTCATTCACCCGAACGCCAACATCCACAATGATGGGATGGTTCTCGTATACGAAAATATACTGCTCATGGCGGACCGTATCCAGGGATTCGATCGTAAAATCGTTTCCCCGGGTAAAGGCCGGGGGAGAAAGCTGGCAGGTCAGACCGCTGTCGCAGAACTTGGATTTGAGATTGCCACCGACGATGTTGCAGACCTCACTGATGACATCGATCACCTCCTCCTCGCTCTCGAGCTCGTCATCCTCGATGCCCAGCATGGCCGCCGTCATCATCTTTGAAAACACATCGCTGACCTGTATATTGACGCACCCCATCACCCGGCCGGCCATGCGGACCGATCCGGCGATCCGTTCACCTTCCATCCCGGCAATCGCTTCCTCGTCGGAAAGCTCCAGGTCCATGGACATCATGGAATCAAAAAGATCGATAAGAGAATCGGTAACGGTAGTGGCAATGTCGAATTTACTAAGATCGTTCATCCTATTAACCTGTTCTCGGCCCGGGTTTTAAGTTAGCACGGTCTAAATAACCGGACGGATGGCGGGCTATGGGCCCATCACGCCTGTCGATGGTATGAAAAGCAAGAAAAATGCCAATAAGATCAAACAGGGATGAAATCTAAATTATCGCAATGAAAACAAATGTTTTTAGTCCATTCATGAAATGGGTGCCTGTAATGCGTCCATACCGGTGGCGACAAACCGGAACCCACCCATTGATAAATGTCAAGGTTTTGACAAAACTTCAATCCCGGACTTCTGCCTTCATCTCCACCTGGACGTGACCCCATCCCCCGCACATGGGACCCACATCAAAGCAACCGGTGCGGTTGAACATCACTTCGTTGGGATCTCTCCCGTTCATCAGATTCTCGAAAAAAGCATTGATCAGGACGGTTAAGTTGGGCATCAGAAAGGCACAGACTCGTTTGGGCGACTCCCGGGTCATGAGATTGCCAGCGGAATCAAAAACGATTTTCTGTCCTGTTACATGCCCGGAATGGCATCCCTTGGATGCCACCACCTCGGCAACGAGCCGATAGCGAGAGCCCTTGGCGGCATTTTCGAACAAGCGCTGGTACTTGGGATTTTCTAGAATCACCGCAAGTTCCTTGCCCTCCAATCCCAGCCGTTTTTCGATGATGCGAACCAGTGTTTCCTTCTCCATGAATTTCTCCTTTATTGAGTGCGCAGCTTGCAATCCCGTATATCATATCAGCCGTCGGTTGTGTCAACGGATACACCTGCCATATTTTAGGCAACCGCAATTGAAAAGGTCTCTTTAAAGATATAAATCCAACTCCAAGCTTTCGGTTATATTCCTTATATTTCATTCCTTTTCATTCAAAATACGATGTTCGATGTTCGGCATTCAGTTTTGATGGTCCCGTAAAAAGTCGAAATTCGTAAGTTCGGCCATAGTGATATCGGTAGGTTAAGTACCATAAAAGCGCGCAAATTGGACTTTTTACGGAACCATCAGTTTTACATTCGATTCCGGGTACCCTAAAGCCATCCGTCAAGGAGGCGATTTTGCAAGCTTTGGGTTGACATTGGGACCACCGGGGCCTATACGGTTCGTGGAATTTTCACATGATGCGCTGTATCTTGTAAGTTCCCCACGACCCAAGCACATCAGCGGCACATGCTCGTCTCACACATCCATCTGAGAAAGGTTAAGTCAACAAGGATTCCATGAACGAAACACACGTTTTATCGATTGCAGAAGAGCTGAAACTGAAGATTGAACAGGTAAAAGCCACTGTCGAGTTGATTCAAGAGGGGGCAACGGTCCCTTTTATCTCGAGATACCGCAAAGAGGCCACCGGGAGTCTGGACGAAGTTGCGGTCACCGCCGTCCGGGACCGTCTCCGACAGCTGGAGGAAATGGATGCGCGCCGGGAGGCCATTTTGAAATCCCTTAAGAAAAACGGCCATCTCACCGACGAACTGAAGGCGGAGGTCATGGCGATGCGAACCCTTCTCGACCTTGAGGATATCTACCTCCCGTATCGGCCCAAACGGAGAACCCGGGCCACCATGGCACGGGAAAAGGGGCTGGAACCCCTGGCAACGGCACTGTTGGATCAAACCGGTATCGACCCGGCACAGGCTGCCGGCCTGTATGTGGATCCGGAAAAGGGGGTGGATACGGTCGAAGATGCCCTGGCCGGTGCCCGGGACATCATGGCCGAGACGGTAAGTGATTCTGCAGAGGCCCGTGCCGCCTTAAGGGCCCTGTTCCAAAAAGCGGGCACTATCTCGAGCCGGGTGGCCGCAGGGAAAGAGACGGAGGCAATCAAATACAAGGATTATTTCGATTGGGAAGAGCCGGCCGCCAGCGCCCCATCCCACCGCATTCTCGCCATGCGTCGAGGCGAAAAGGAGGATATGCTGGACCTGACCCTCACGCCGCCTGCGGAAAAGGCCGAGACGCTTCTTTTGGAAATGTTCGTGAGGGGCGAGGACTCCGACTCTGATCAAGTTGCGATGGCGGTAGTGGACAGTTACAAGCGGTTGCTGTCGCCATCCATGGAAACCGAGGCCCGCGTGGCGACAAAGGACCGGGCGGATAGTGAGGCGATCCGAGTATTTGCCGGCAATATTCGGGAACTTCTCATGGCTCCTCCCATGGGACCCCGGCGGGTCATGGGCATTGACCCCGGCTTCAGGACGGGATGCAAGGTGGTCTGTATGGATCGTCAGGGAAAGCTGCTACACCATGATACCATCTATCCTCATACCGGTGCGCAGAAGGCGAAGAAGGCGGGGCAAACGATCAAAGGGCTGGCGGAAGAGTTTGGGATCGAAGCGGTGGCTGTGGGGAACGGAACGGCCGGCAGAGAGACGGAAACTTTCCTTCGGGGACTGAAACTCTCGGCTTCCATTCAGATCGTCATGGTCAACGAAAGCGGCGCCTCTGTTTACTCCGCATCCAATACGGCCCGGGAGGAGTTCCCGGATCTGGACCTGACGGTGCGGGGAGCGGTTTCCATCGGTCGCCGGCTCATAGATCCCTTGTCGGAACTGGTGAAGATCGATCCAAAATCGATTGGTGTGGGACAGTACCAGCACGATGTGGACCAGGTGGCACTGAGGCAGGAACTGGACGACGTGGTGATTAGCTGTGTCAACAATGTGGGGGTGGATGTCAATCGTGCCAGCGTACAGCTTCTCACCTATGTTTCGGGTCTGGGACCGCAGCTTGCTAAAAATATCGTAACCCTCAGAAACGAACAGGGCCCTTTCCGTACCCGGAAAGATCTGAAAAAGGTGCCGCGCCTGGGACCCAAGGCATTCGAACAGTCCGCCGGATTCCTGCGGATTACAGAAGGGGAAAACCCTCTGGACGGCAGTGCCGTGCATCCGGAAAGCTATCACATTGTCGATGCCATGGCCGCCGATATGGACTGTACGGTAAAGGATCTTTTGCTGCAATCGGAGATCCGAAAAAAAATCGCCCTTAGCCGGTATGTTTCGGAAAAAACCGGCCTGCCCACATTAAGGGATATCCTCGAAGAACTGGCAAAACCGGGTCGGGATCCGAGGGATCGCTTCGAGATATTCCAGTTTGCAGAGGGAATCAACGGCTTAGATGACCTCGAAAAAGGGATGAAACTACCAGGCATCGTAACCAATGTCACCGCATTCGGCGCCTTTGTGGATATTGGTGTACACCAGGACGGCCTGGTCCACATCAGCCAGCTTTCGGATCGGTACGTCAAGGACCCGGCGGACATCGTCAAGGTACAACAGAAGATAACGGTTACGGTCCTGGATGTGGATCCGGATCGTAAACGGATATCCCTTTCCATGAAGCGCGATCCGGAACAAGCGGCGGGAAAAAGGAAAGGAAGGGCAAAACGTAAAGCGGACCCCAAAATTAGAAAACCAGCGTCCCCGAAAAAAACCCCCTTTAACAATCCCTTCGCAGAAGCGTTTGGAAAAAAGTGAGCGAATCGAGGTGCCATGCGAGCTGTCATTCAACGGGTAACCGAAAGCAGCGTCCGAGCAGACAAAACGTGTATTGGAGAGATCGGCTACGGACTCACGGTCCTTCTGGGGGTGGCGAAGGGAGACCGGAAAAAGGATGCCGAATACCTGGCCGACAAGATTCCCCATTTGAGAATTTTTGAAGACAGTGCCGGCAAAATGAACCGTTCTCTCCTGGATACGGGTGGTGAGATGCTGGTGGTTTCCCAGTTCACCTTGCTGGGAAATTGCAAAAAGGGACGCCGCCCTTCATTTATCGATGCAGCCCCACCGGACCAGGCCCGGGAGCTATACCATCATTTCGTGGACAGGGTCCGCCAGCATGGGGTTGCGGTACAAACCGGGCGATTCCAGACGATGATGGAGGTGTCCTTGGTCAACAGCGGCCCCGTCACCCTCATTGTCGAAAGCAGGTAATATGATCCCTCGTCCATTACTGCTGTACAGGGGCTCGATCTTTTTGCTTTTTCTATTGCTGCAACCGGTAGAAGGTGCAGCGGGTACCCTATCCCCGCTTTCTGCATTGCTGGGAAAAACAGATGCCCTGGTTGTCACCGATCAGAATGACCGTACGCTTTTTGTTAAAAACGGGGACCGCCTCATGGTACCCGCCTCCACCTTGAAGGTACTGACCGCCCTGGCCGCCATCCATCACCTGAAGCCGGACTATCGATTCGAAACCCGATTTTACCTGGACCGGATGCAAAACCTGACCATGAAAGGCTTCGGCGATCCCCTGCTCATTTCAGAGGTACTGGACCGGATCGCGGTCGTCTTGAAGGATAAGGTGAAAATTATACGGAACATTTATCTGGACGACAGCTATTTCAATGCCCCATTGACTATTCCCGGCGTTTCCGCATCCGCCCAGCCATATGACGCCCCCAACGGCGCCCTGTGCGCCAATTTCAATACGGTGTCTTTCCAACAGGAAAACGGACGATTTGTGAGCGGTGAGCCGCAGACGCCGCTGTTGCCCTTCGTACTAACAAAAATAACAAAATCCGGTCTTTCAAAGGGAAGGATCACCTTTTCCCATGGGAATGGTGATACTTTAAGATACGCAGGTTTGCTGATGCGTCATTTTCTGGAAAAACATGGCGTGACTCCCACCGGCAGCGTAATGCCGACGCTCGGGGCTGCATCCGGCGCATCACTTCTTTACTCCCACCGGTCCGAGTTCACTCTTTTGGAGACCATCGAAAAGCTGCTGGAATTTTCCAATAACTTCATGGCCAACCAGCTGTTGATCACAGCCGGGGCCAAGGCTTTCGGTCCTCCGGGCAACCTCGAAAAGGGAGTCCGGGCCGCAGAAGCCTATGTACATGATCTTCTGGGTATAAGTCAGGTTGTCATCGCCGAGGGATCCGGTATTTCAAGGAAGAATAGAATCAGCGCACGGGCCATGATCACTATTCTGGCAGCATTTGAACCCTACCGCCATCTGATGCGAAAGGATGGGCCAGAGATTTACAAAACCGGCCGGTTGAAAGGAATTGCCACAAGAGCCGGATATGTGGAAAGTAAATCGGGGAACCTCTATCGCTACGCCCTGTTCCTCAACACCCCGGGAAAACGAACGGAACCGGTGATGAAAAAACTCATTGAGAGCCTGCCCTAACCGGGTGAAGCGCACCCAGTGGGTTTGGCCACCAACCGGTCTGCCAGTTAATGTCCGTCCGGATGGACATTGCCTATCTTTTCTCTCCCCCGGTCAAATGAGCGTAGGCGCTGTGGTTGTGGATCGATTCGAAATTCTCAGCGCTGACGGAGAACCAGGTGATATTCTCGTCTTTTTTGAGTTGATGGGCAACATCCCGGACGATATCTTCCACGAACTTGGGATTGACGTACCCCTTTTCGGTGACGTGTTTTTCATCCACCCGCTTTAATACCGAAAAGACATCGCACGATGCGGCCTGCTCCACAATTCCGATCATATCCTCTATCCAAATGAACTTCCTGAAACGGGTCTGGAGCCGGACCTCTCCCCGCTGGTTGTGTGCACCGCCGTCGCTGATCTCCTTGGAGCAGGGGCACACCGAGGATATCGGCACAATCACCTCGGAAACCAGATCCAGTTCATTTTCATGATTGCTCGAACCGAGGAAACTGCACGTATAATCCATCAGGCCAGGGCACCCGCTCACGGGTGCCTTTTTTTCTATAAAATAGGGAAAGGTCACCTCGATATGAGCGGATGCGGCATTGAGATAACCCTTCATCTGGTCGAGGATCTCGGAGATTTTCTTTAGGGACACTTCCGGCCTGAAGAGGTGGAGCATCTCCACAAACCGGCTCATATGGGTTCCCTTGTACTCGTGCGGCAGGTCCACGAACATATTGATGGAAGCAACTGTATGCTGCAGAGAGTTCTGTTTGTCCAGAACGGTTATGGGATATCGGATATTCTTGATGCCCACCTTGTCAATGGGAAGGTTGCGATGATCCCGCTCATTCTGGATATCCTTCATCCCGGCCATGTAGATCCCGCCTTCCCTGTATATTTCCGCCTCCATGGATCCCTCTATTTCAGTAGATAGTCGATTTTAACGTGGCTCATGGCTCTAAAGATATTGCCTTTAATCTTCCGGTTGCTGCGATACATCTTGTTTAGCATCTTTTTGATATCCTGCCGCTTGGTTTGACCGGATGAGGGGCAAGGGTTGGTAAATGCGGGAAACCGCTTCTCCAGTGCAAACTTTTGCACCATCTCTTCCTCCACAAAGGCAAGGGGCCGGATCACGGTAAAGCGACCCCCGAAGAACGATTGGGCGGGCACCATGGTACTCAACTCTCCAGCATAGCACATGTTGAGAAAAAGCGTCTCGATGATGTCGTCTTTATGGTGACCCAGCGCCACTTTCCGGCATCCCAACTCATCGGCGATCTCGAACAGACGTTTTCTACGGAGCCATGAACAGAGAAAACATGGATTTTCACGGTTCGCTTGGCTGTGTGCGACAATGCCGTTGTCGCTTTTCTCCAGACGCAGCTCGTGTCCCGATGCCCTGCAGAATTGCTTCAAAGACGATCCAAAGCCATCAGGGAACCCAGGATCGACGTGTACAGGAAAAAGCTGGTAACGAATGGGAATGCGGGTCAATCGATCGGACAGGACGCGAAGCAGTGTCAAACTGTCCTTCCCTCCAGAAAGCGCCACCAGAATACGATCACCGTCGTCAATCATACCATAGTGATGAATCGCCTTGCCGACGCATCTGTTAAGGGATTTATATGTATAGCTGTGCTTGGACAAAAGGTGTTCCAGAAAACCGGGAATCCTAAGACCGGTGGCACCTGTCTCCGGATCAGCTTTCCTCTTTTTCCGTTTCCCTGAGGTGGACTTTCCCGGCAGCGATCTCCCTTAAAGCGATGACGATATCCTCATTTTTCGGCGAATTAACCAGGTACTCCGACCCTTCGCGGATTTGTCGAACCCGCTTGGCCGCCATATTCACCAGTAGAAATCGGTTGTTTACCTGCTTGAGACAATCTTCAACAGTGATCCGAGCCACAATATTTTCTCCTGTAACAATTGTTATAAAATCTCCACCAACTCATAGACCCGCCGGCCTCCCGGCGCCTGGATGGTAACCTCATCTCCGGGCTTTTTCCCGATCATGGCCATTCCCAAAGGGGACGATACGGAAATCCTGCCCTTGTCAATATCCGATTCGTCGGGTCCAACCAGCTGATAGGACACTTCATTGCCGGTGTCAATATTTTCCAGTATCACCCGACTGGCAAAGACAACCCGATCTTTGGGAAGATTCTCTGGATCGATGACATCGGAATGGGTCAGCTTATAAGATAGTTCCCCGATCCTGCCTTCGATGAAGCTTTGCCGATCTTTGGCTGCATGGAATTCGGCATTCTCGGACAGGTCCCCATGGGCACGCGCCTCTTCGATCGCCTTGATATTTCCAGGCCGCTCTATGGTTTTAAGATGTTCCAACTCTTTTTTCAGGGCTTCGTAGCCCTCTTTTGTAATAGGAATGCGATCCAAGTTATGCCTCTGTATGAAAGGTTATACGTTGTTACAGATATTCCCTGGCCAGTACCTGGGCAATTTGAACCGTATTGGTGGCGGCTCCCTTTCTGATATTGTCCGCCACCACCCACAGGTTGATCCCGTTGGCAATGGATTCATCCTGCCGAATACGCCCCACCAGGGTTAAATCCTGACCTGCTGCATCTGTGGGAAGCGGATAGAGCGTCTCATCCGGAGCATCCATCACCTTGACCCCCGGTGCCGCTTCCAGAAGCGTCCGGACCTCCTCGGCTGTGATGAAGTCCCGCGTCTCCACATTCACCGATTCGGAATGGCCATAGAAAACAGGCACCCGAACCGTCGTGGCCGTTACTCCGATGGTGTCGTCCTCGAAGATCTTGCGAGTTTCGTTCACCATCTTCATCTCCTCTTTGGTGTACCCGTTCTCCTGAAACTTATCGATATGGGGGAGACAGTTGAACGCGATCCGGTGCGGATACACGCTTGATTCCACAGAAAGGAAGTTAATCATGGCTCTCGTCTGGTCAAGGAGCTCTGCAATGGCTTTCTTCCCGGTGCCGGACACCGCCTGGTAGGTAGACACCACGATGCGCCGGATTCCACTTTTGTCGTAGATGGGCTTTAAGGCCACCACCATCTGGATCGTGGAGCAATTGGGATTGGCGATGATCCCCTTATTGGTATATGCGGCGATGGCATGGGGATTCACCTCGGGAACCACCAGGGGGACATCCGGGTCCATCCGCCAGGCACTTGAATTGTCCACCACGACGCAACCCTGTTTTGCAGCCGCCGGTGCGAAACGTTCGCTGGGCCCGCCTCCGGCGGAAAACAAAGCGATATCCATTCCGTCAAAAGCGGTCTCCGTCAACTCCTCAACCTGGATGTCATCACCCCTGAATCGGAGGGTGCGTCCCAGGGATCGACTGGACGCCAGGAACTTCACCCGGTTTATGGGAAAATCGGACTCCTCCAGGCAGGTGATCATCTGGTTGCCCACGGCACCGGTGGCACCGGCAACAGCGACATTGAATTTTCTATCACTCATCTCCATCTCCTCTTTAACTCACTACACCAAATCTGAACCGCTCTTGTCCTGTTCAGATCCCACTGGATCCGCCTCCCCGATCTCCCGTTTTTTTCGTAGGAGGATAAGGGGGCCTGAGGTGACGTAACAAACACCGAAGATAAAAAGCGCGATGGCAGGCTGAGCGGCGATAAATATTAAAAAAAGCACCACCGCAACCAACCCATTGAAATTCATCTTGCGAAAGAGCTCCGGTTTCTTGAAGCTATGGTAGGGCACGGAACTGACCATCAGAAACGAGAGCAAGTACAGGATGACCAATATCAACAAGGGGTAGGGCCCCCCATCCATTCCGATCTTGTGGCAAAACAAAACGATCGTAGCACTCATACCCGCTCCGGCCGGTATGGGAAGGCCTGTGAAATAATCGCTGCTGACCTTCCCCGACTGGGTGTTGAACCGGGCCAGCCTTAACGCCCCGCAGACCGTATAGAGAAATGCCGCCAGCCATCCCATACGGCCGAGGGGTTGAAGCGCCCAGAGATACATCATGAGGCAGGGTGCCATCCCAAAGGAGACCAGATCGGCCAAAGAATCGTATTCCATACCGAATTTGCTGGTGGTGCGTGTGGCCCGAGCGATCTTGCCATCCAATATGTCAAAGACAACTGCAATGATGATCAAGACAGCCGCCATTTCAAATTTACCCCGGATGGCCGAAATAATGCCGTAAAACCCGAAAAAGAGGTTCAAGGAGGTAAAGATATTCGGCAGGATATATATGCCGCGCCGGCGCTCCTTTCCTTTTTGATGCTTCAGCTTCATACCATTCTCCCTAGAATAGAGGTCCCGGCTCTCACCTTGTCCCCCACGGTAACCTGCAGGTTCATATTTTCCGGAAGATAGACATCCAGTCTCGAGCCGAAACAGATCAGACCGAATCGTGAACCCCTCACCACCCGGTCCTCCGGTTGAAGGCCGCAGATGATCCGGCGAGCGATGAGCCCCGCTACCTGAACGAAACAGATCCCCACGCCCCCATCGGTTTCAAGAAACACGGCATTTCGCTCGTTATCGGCGGAGGCTTTGTCCAGACTGGCATTAAGGAACTTGCCGGGATGATAGTCGATTTTCTTTACGGTCCCGCTGACAGGGATCCGATTGACATGGACATTGAAAACCGACATGAAGATGCTGATTTTCCGGCATCTCCCCTGATAAAAGCGCGAATCGTCCACAATATCGGTTTTAATAACCTTACCGTCCGCTGGGGAAACCACAAGATCGCTTCCGTTGGGAATAACGCGGTCCGGGTCCCGAAAAAAACCACAAATGCAGGCCACAACCAGAAGACCGAATAGGGCCGGCAAGGTCAGATCCAACACAGCAAACACAGCAGTAGCAAAGGCGGCACCCAGTATATACGCATAACCCGGCCTGGCGATGGGAAATGCGGTCTGACTCGGTGGATCCGTCCAGGAATAATCTCCCATGGGTTTCTTTCGTCTCCTAATGGCTATGGCCCCGCAAAAAAAATTTACGAGACCATTTTCGGTTATTGGTCATATAGCTGTGCATTCCGGCCCGGCCCGTATTGTCGCCTGCCGGTGATGGGCAACAGCCGAAACTTCCCTTTTAATGGGCCATCAAATTGATAAAACTTTTTATTTATCGATAATCCAGGAATTTGTCAACCATAAGGCGAAATGAAAAATTTAACGCCTATTTCCGGATTCAGATGGTTCCCAAAAGCATCGCCAGGTCACTCCAGGTTATGACGACAGGCGGGAGGGTGGCCGATTCAATACGGCATCCGGTTTCCGGATATAGGTGGGAACGAAATCCGCAGCGTCTTTTGGGTCAGCACCGACAAACCGGTCTCTGGAAAGAAAGGCCAATGTAGAGGCCCGTATAATGTGATGCCCTTCAGGCGCAAATTGGGCGCGGCGGCCGAGTGCCCCTTCTATGACAGAACGATACGCCAGGGCACCTGTCCCGATGAACAGACACGTCGTCTCGATGCGGCCGGTGATCTTATCCGGCGGGAGGACACCTTCATTCCCCTGCCGGATTAGCGTCCCCCCATCATAGCGGTACAAGGCGTAGTATACCTCTTTTTTCCTGGCATCCAACATGGGACAAATCAGGTCCGTACCTGCCGGGGCTTGTGCGGCTAGAGAGCGGAGACTCGATACCCCCACCATCGGTTTAGCCGTCGCAAAAGCGTACCCTTTTACCGTACTGATACCGATGCGAAGTCCGGTGAAAGAGCCGGGACCTCGGGAAACGGCAAAACCGTCTATGTCTTCCAAATTAAATACCGACAACGCCAGCACCTGTCGGATGATCTCCATGATATGGCGGGAATGGGATCTCCCGGTCTTCACCGTTACCTCAGAAAGCAGCGTCTCCCCGTCGGTCAGTGCAACACTGCAACTGGGGGTGGCGGTATCGATGGCAAGGATTTTCACGATCGTCCGACTTTCTCCTAATAAGGGTCACCCATTCGGCTTGGATTCTTGCCGGGTCTCGTTTTCCGGTTTCGCGAGGTCTTCTATGGCGGCCAAAAGCACCTCCTCCACGCGCTGGACCCTTACGAACTTGATTTTTCGATGAACGGTCCTGGGGATCTCCACCAAATCCCGTTTGTTCTTTTCAGGAATGATCACCTTTCGGATACCGGCCCTCAAGGCGCCTAGCGCTTTTTCCCGCAGTCCGCCGATGGGAAGAATTCTGCCCCTCAAACTGATTTCACCGGTCATGGCAACATCCTTGCGTACCGGTTTTTGGGTCAGAGCGGAGATCAATGCGGTGACAATGGCCGTACCGGCGGAGGGGCCATCCTTTGGAATGGCACCGGCCGGTACGTGGATATGGACGTCCATATTCTCAAACACGCTGTCCTCTACACCGAATCTGTGCAAATTGGCCCTGGAAAAGCTGAGGGCGGCACGGGCCGATTCCTGCATCACTTCTCCGATCTGACCGGTGATGATCAACTCTCCTTTTCCACTGACCAGGGACACCTCTACATACAAAACTTCACCGCCAACCTGTGTCCAGGCCAGTCCTGTGGCAAGACCCACCTGGCTTTCATCCGGGTCCATATCTGGGTAATATTTTGGAATGCCGAGGTATTTCTGGAGATTGCGCCGGGTCACCCGAAAAAGCCCTTTTTCACCCTCGGCTTTTTTTCGGGCGATCTTTCGACAGATGGATCCCAATTCCCGTTCAAGGTTTCTCAGCCCGGCTTCCATGGTATATTCCGTTATAACCTGCAACAGCGCCCCTGAACTGATGGAAACCATATTGGATTTCAGGCCGTTCTCCTTGATCTGTCGGGGCAGCAAATACTTTTCCGCGATTGCCTCTTTTTCATCTTCCGTGTAACCGGACAGATGGATCACCTCCATACGGTCCAGCAACGGTGAGGGAATGGTATCGGTCATGTTGGCCGTCAGGATGAACATCACGTTGGAAAGATCGAAAGGAAGGTTCAGATAGTGATCGCTGAAGGCATTGTTTTGTTCGGGATCAAGCGCTTCCAACAGTGCGGAGGAGGGGTCCCCCCTGAAATCGGATCCCAGTTTGTCGATCTCGTCCATCATAAAGACCGGATTGTTGGTTTTGCACTGTTTCAAGCCTTGCAAGATGCGACCCGGCAGAGCACCGATGTAGGTCCTTCGGTGGCCCCGGATTTCGGCTTCATCGCGGATGCCCCCAAGGGAGATACGGATAAACTTCCGCTTTAAGGCCCTCGCAATGGATTGGCCAAGCGAGGTCTTGCCGACCCCCGGCGGACCCACGAAACAGAGAATGGGCCCTTTCATTTTGGGTTTTAGTTTTCGAACCGACAGGTATTCGAGGATGCGATCCTTGACTTTCGCAAGGCCGTAGTGATCGGCATCCAATACCTTCTTGGCGTCCTTGATATTGATGACCTCTTTTGATGACTTTCGCCAGGGCATCTCCACAAGCCAGTCCAGATAGGTTCTCACAACGGACGATTCAGCCGAATCGGCGTGCATCTGCCCCAGCCGTTTTAGCTGGTTTAACGCCTCATTCTCGGCCTCCTTGGTCATTCTGGCGCGCTTTATTTTTTTCCGGTACTCTTTCAGTTCCCGGGCCTTTTCGTCGCTCTCACCCAATTCCCGATGGATGGCCCGAACCTGTTCTCTCAGGAAATAGTCTCTTTGACTCTTTGAAATCTCATCCTTTACATCAGACTGGATTTTCGCCTGCATCGAAGAGAATTCCACTTCACGCGAAAGAAGATCGTTCACCCGCCTGAGCCGCAGCAGGGGATCGACAATTTCCAGCAGGCTCTGGGATTCCTCAATCTTGAGCCTGAGGTTGGAGGCTACCAGATCGGCTAGCTTGCCGGGGTCTTCGATACTGGTCAAAATGTTGGCGACTTCCCCTGAGAGTTCCCCTCGAAGGGCGAGAATCTTTTCAGAGTATTCCCGGACATTGCGCATCAGGGCTTCGGTTTCGACATCGATCTTTTCAACGGGTTCCTCAATGATCGTTTCGATCTTGACGCGATAACTGATCCTTTTGCGTAGGAACTTGACGACTCTGGCCTTGGCAACACCCTGAACCAGTGCTTTGACCCGCCCATCCGGCAGTTTGAGCATCCGAAGAATTCTTCCCACGGTTCCCATGGTGTAGATATCTTCTGGACCCGGATTCTCAGTTACCGGATCCTTTTGGGTCACCAACATCAGGAAACCGTCTCCTGCAACCGATTCCTCCACCGCACGCACCGATTTTTCACGTCCGACGAACAGCGGCAGCAGCATATCGGTGAAAATCACCACATCCCGAACCGGCATAAGAGGAAGGGAAAGGGGGAAATCGGTATCCGGATCGCTCTCTTCAATGATATTGATCAAATCATCTGTATCTGTTTCAGCCATAAACTCACCTGGCGGACCCGAGAGTCCGTAAATTGACATTGGAATTTCCGGTATACAGACGCCTATATCTGTCCGGAGGCCAAGTTTTTAAATATAAGACTTCATTTGATTTTGACAATATGAATCTTGCTTTTTTCACGATATCCGCCTATGGATATGCCACACGTTTTCAAACCGGTCTCTACAGGAGGCGGGGCCAATCCAACAACCGCTGCGGGCTGTTTGTCGACAAATGGGACCGCGCCATTTTGAATCTGAACTGTAAGGCGGCGTCAATTGCCGGTCTATATTGTAGAAATCTGGGTTTTCTTTACAGGCCTTTGTATCGGCAGTTTCTTAAATGTCTGTATCTATCGCCTGCCCTCGACAAAGACCATTTCCAACCCCCCACGCTCCCAATGCCCGGCTTGCGGCACCTCCATCCGATTCATTGACAACATCCCGG
>Ga0066187_1000202_pt1 | contig 23901 bp, 20 predicted proteins | sample WorMetexBAHAMAS1_FD_58706 | JGI IMG/M metagenome (GOLD analysis project Ga0066187, IMG submission 58706) | Marine gutless worms symbiont microbial communities from Max Planck institute for Marine Microbiology, Germany - Inanidrilus exumae... | ecosystem: Host-associated > Annelida > Digestive...
CGCCGCCGCCTCCTCAAACTGTTCGAGCGTCTCGCCGAGCACGTAGCCGCCGCTGCGCCCAACACGCAGAAAGAGTTCGGTCAGGTCGGCCTCGATGGCCCGGAATTGCCGTCCGAGGTCAACAAAGGGTATTTGCACGACGTTCAACGGTAAAAACCCCTTATGAGATCGACAACGACGTCGCGTTGATCGGGCATGATGAATTCGTGCACCGGCAATGACAGGACCGATCCGGCGATTGCCTCCGCATTCGGGAAACTTCCAGGGCCATATCCGAGATCACGGGCGGCAGGCTGCAAATGCATGGGCACGGGATAGTGGATCTTGGCGTCGACACCATGCGATTCCAGATGAGCCTTTAGAGCATCCCTTCGGTCGAATCGCAGCGAATAGATATGAAAGACCTGTCGAATATGGTCGGCGTCCCGGGCCGGAAACGTAACACCGTGGACATCTTCCAGCGCGGCGTCGAATGCAAGCGCATTTTCTATACGCCGGTCGGTAATGTGTTGGAGTTTGTCCAGCAGGTGGTCGGCGACGACGGCCTGCACAGTATCCAGACGCGAATTGTAGGCAAAAACCTCGCACGTATCGCGCCCCGACAGGCCGTGATTGCGCATCAGGCGGAGCTGGTGCGCCAGGTCGTCCGATTGGGTACAGATGATGCCGCCGTCCCCCCAAACGTTCAGGTTCTTGAGGGGGTGCATGGAAAAACAGCCCGTCGCGCCAAATGAACCGGCGCTCCGGCCCTTGTAGGTCGCGGTGATTGCGTGACAGGCGTCTTCCACGATCGGCAAATCGTGACGCGCAGCGATCGCTTCGATCTCATCCATCCGACAGGGCTTGCCCGACCAATGGACGGGCAAGATGGCGCGCGTCCGGGGCGATATCGCGTGCTCGATCAAATCCGGATCGATGTTGTAGTCATCCAACACATCAACGAAGACCGGCCTGGCCCCGGCCGTCACGATGGCGCCGATCGTCGCATAGAAGGTGAATGGTGTGGTGATGACCTCGTCGTCCGGCCGCTCCCCGACCCCAAGCGCCTTGAGGCTCAAAAAGAGTGCATCGGTTCCGCTTCCAACACCGATAGCGTGCCGGCTGCCGGCGGCGGCGGCAAACCGTTGTTCAAACGCGTCCACAGCCCGTCCCAGCGTGAAATCGCCCTTGCGGACAACGTCGGCGACCTTGGCGAAGATTGCTTCAAAGTCGGCGAACTGCTCGGTCAGGTAGTTGTGGTTGATCGGCTTGGCGTCGGTCGCCTCGTACTGAGCCGGCAGAAAATTCTCGCGTGGCACTGTCTATTACTCCCGCACAGGCCTATGCCCGGTGCACATACTGGCTTGGCAGGCTACGCAACACGTCGAAGGACCCTGCCACCCAGTCGAAGGTTTCTTTCAAGCCGGTCATCAATTCCGTCCGAGGACGCCACCCCAGTTCGTCTCGAGCCTTGCCCGAATCCATGACATAGGCCGAATCCTTGCCGGGTCTCTCCGGTCCGTCGGAACAGAACGACGGAACCGCCACGCCCGCAAATTCCGCGATCGTCTCGACCAGTTCCCGGATGCTGACGAACTCCTCCGTCGAGAAGTGATACGTCTGGCCCAATCTTCCGGATTCAAGAACCGCCAGAACAGCCGCAGCGACATCCCTGCCATGAACAAAGGCGCGAATCGACGTTCCGCCCCCGTCCAGCGTCAACCGCCCGCTCCCCAGGGCACAGAGTGCCGTGCGCGGCACGATTCGATACAACTGCTGCCCCGGCCCATAGAAGTTGGCGAACCGGGTCAGGATAACCGGCATGCCGTAGTAGCGGTAAAATGCCATCAGGCTCATGTCGATGGCGGCATGCGAGACGGCGTACGGGGTAGACGGAGACAACGGGGCCGATTCCGTCAGCCGCCCGTCGTGGTCTCCATAGACCTCGGGCGTCGATATGCGCACATAGGCCTGGACAAACGGTCTTTCCACCAGTGCTTTGTGCAGTCGGACCTTTGCCACGATATTGGTCTGGTACCATTGTTCCGGCGCTTCCCAACTCGGCGCGACCATTCCCTGACCGGCAAAGTCGACGATTGCGTCCGGACGGTGTTCGTCGATCAGGTCCAGCAATCGATCCAGATGATGATTCAAGTCGATACGATCAAATCTGAACCGGGCCAGGTTGGCGTTGTCCGAATAGGGCCGCAGAACAGGGTGCGGTTCGTCCGATCGGCTGGCCCCGAAGACGGTAAGGCCCTTATTCAATGCCAGATCAACAAGGCAGCCACCGCCGAATGAGGTGGAACCCAGGACCAAAAGCCGATCAATCTTGCGCTCGCTAGCCAAGGTCGCCTACGCCTTTCTATCGCGACGCTCATATAGCCACTGCATGATCATGTGCCCGACGATCAATTGCAGGTCTTCACTGATCTGCATGTCGTCGACAGGGAAGTGAATTGCCACATCCGCACTCGCCTTCGCCTTGCCGCCTGAATATCCAAGGATCGCATAACTCCGCATCTGCCGTTCGCGCGCCGTCTCAAGGGCCCCAAGGATATTCGGCGAATTACCGCTGCCGGACAGAACGATCAGCACGTCGCCGGGGTCACCCATGACCGCCAACTGGTGGGAGAATATCGAGTCATAACCTTCATCATTGGCCAGACAGGTGACGACCGACGCATTCGCCGGGAGGGCATGTACCCGAGCGCCCTTGCCGTAAGCCTTGGCGACGCCGTACAGAAAGTCATTGGCGAGGTGCATGGCGTTCCCGGCGCTACCCCCGTTGCCGCAGATGAAGACTTGCCGCCCCGACTCGATGCAAGCCTCCAGCTCGCTTGCCAAAACGGCGACGTTCGACCAGTCGGTTTCGACAAGGACCCGGTTGAGTCGAACCGCATAGTGCTGAAATGCGGATGTTGCGTCGGTTGATGGTTCGAAGGGCGCTGTCATGCCAGATGGTTCCGTTGCATCCAGGCCAGATTGTGAAACTCCGGCTTGTCGGCCAATTCACCTGCCCGGTAGGCCGCCACGATCTCCTGGATGGCGTTCTTGACGTTCTTTTTGGGTACATAGCCGGTCGACAGCAGCTTGTCGGAATTCACGCGATAAGACCGCGGGTCGGTGGACTCGGTGATCTCGATCCTGGCCTCGGCCTGCTCGGAGACCATTTGAGCGATCTCCAGCAGCGTCAGGTTTTCGAACCCAGCGTTGTAGACGCCTGTCAGCTCCGGCCGATCAAGCAGATACAGATAGACGTCCGTGATGTCGTCGATATGGATATTTGGTCTGGTCTGTTGTCCGCCAAAAACCGTTATCACGCCGCGAGAGAGCGCGTGCATGGTCAGCATATTGACCGAAACGTCCAACCTCATACGTGGTGAAAGCCCGCAGACGGTTGCCGGGCGCACGATCTGAACCGCCATGGAGTCCGCATAGGACAGCAGGACGCGTTCGGCGACCATCTTGGTCTTGTTGTATTCGGAAATCGGTTTGAGGGTCAGGTCCTCGGTGACCTGGTTCTCCTCCTTGATGCCATAGACGCTTCCCGAAGAGGCATAGATGAACTGCCTGATGCCAGCTCGCTCGGCCTTGTCGGCAAGCTGCATGGTGGCCAAAGCGCTGACTTCCCAGGTGAGCTTCGGGTTGAGATCGCCGCAGGGGTCGTTGGCGATGGAGGAGAGATGGATGATCGCGTCGGTCCCCGCCAACTCGATCGCATCAGAGTCCAGGACATCGGCCCGCTGTTTGACCAGATTGGGATGGGCATCAAGAAAGTCACCGAACCAGAATGTATCCACGACGACGACATCATGCCCCAGTGCCAATAGTTTGGGCACAAGGACATGCCCCTTATAACCACCGCCGCCGGTAACCAATACTCTCACAACGTCTCCTGTTCATGCTCGATTTGGCCAGTTCACTGGTCCGGACGCCGCATAATGACCCATCCAGCCGACCGGGGTCCCCGGCAAGTAGAACCATCACCTGTATCCGCAACCATAAAGGCACGGCCCCGATAGTGGCGCCTGGTCGGGTTGAAGGCCGGTTGACCGCACATTGACCGGCACACCCGCAATTCCGCTCGGTGTCCTGGTCCGTCAGGGCAGCCATCGGGTCACCAAGCGCGCAGCTCACCTCTTCAGGACGTGTTATTTCAGTTTCTGCCCGCCTCGCCTAGCGCAGACATCGGTCCCCGACCTAGGCCTTTTCCCTTGGCTCGGAGCCGCCTTCGTCGACAGCGCTGGATCGACCCCTTATCCCGTTGTTTGCACTGCGCATAACGGATGCCTAAAGGTCTCGTCAAGGGATGAATTGCCGTCGGCCAGGGCCAAGTCCGGCCGCCACGAAGGGCCTGCCGGTGCAAGGCCATTGTTAGGACCGCATCCCTGTCCGAAGACAACGCTGTGTGCCGGCCTTTACGACAGGTCCAGGGCACTGGTCCCATCCGCGCGAGCCCGTTGGCTGGATTAAGGCGGCCTGTGCCGTTAGGCTTGCCCCGCAAGCACCTCTTCGATCCCGCCAACGACCGAGGACCGGCGCCGATGCCCGAATCCTATCCCCGCGACATGATCGGTTATGGAGCCACACCGCCCGACCCCAACTGGCCCCACAAGGCGCGCCTGGCGGTTCAGTTCGTGATCAATTACGAGGAGGGCGGCGAGAACTGCATTCTGCACGGAGACCCGGCGTCGGAGGCGTTTTTGTCGGAGATCGTCGGCGCCCAGGCCCTGCCCGGCGTCCGACACATGAATATGGAATCCATCTACGAATACGGCAGCCGGGCCGGGTTCTGGCGGCTGCACCGGCTGTTCACCGACCGAGACCTGCCGGTCACCGTCTATGGCGTGGCGATGGCGTTGGCCCGCAACCCCGAAGCGGTGTCCGCCATGAAGATGGCCCGCTGGGAGATCGCCAGCCACGGCTATCGCTGGATCGACTACCAGTATTTCGGCGAAGCGGCGGAGCGAGAGCACATGGAAACCGCCATCGCAATCCACACCAAGGCGACCGGCGACCGGCCGCTGGGCTGGTACACGGGCCGGACAAGCCCCAACACGATCAGGCTGGTGGCCGAGGAAGGCGGGTTCACCTACTGCGCCGACAGCTACGCCGACGATCTGCCCTACTGGAACGTGGACAACAACCGACCGCTTCTGATGGTGCCTTACACCCTGGACAACAACGACATGCGTTTCGCCACGGCCCAGGGGTTCAATGCCGGCGACCAGTTCTTCAACTATCTTAAGGACGCGTTCGACCTCCTGTACCAGGAGGGTCAGGATGCCCCGAAAATGATGAGTATCGGCCTGCACTGTCGGCTGGCGGGACGGCCGGGACGGGCCGCGGCGCTGGCCCGGTTTCTCGACCACGTCCAGGGCCAGGACCGCGTCTGGATCACCCGGCGGATCGATATTGCCAACCACTGGCACCAACAACACCCGCCACCCACCTCTTAAACGGGACACCGCACGATGACAGATCCCATTCTCAAACGGCTGCTTGCGGTACGCCTGTTCGTGACGGATCTGGAACGGGCCCGCCGCTTTTATTCCGACTCGCTGGGACTGACGCTGCAACTCGACGAACCCTACTACCTCATCTACGACGTCGGCGGTGCCATGCTGATCGTCGAGCCGGTGGACCCGGCGGACCTCAAGGAAGTGTCCCTGGTCGGCCGGTTTGCCGGCATCTCGTTCAAAGTGGATGACATCGGTACAGCCTACGAAAGGCTGCGCCGGCGTAACGTGCAGTTCAGCGCCCCGCCCGAGACCCAGCCCTGGGGCGGTACGCTGGCCCATTTCCTGGACCCCGACGGCAATGAACTGACCATGGTGGAGTAAGGCAGCGGCAGGCTGCCCCCTCACCCGCCTCGGACTTTATCCTCACCACCCTCCCCGACGAAGGCGTGCGTCCCTCGATCACGGTCACCCCCATACTTCGAGACGCGCCCTTCGGGCGCTCCTCAGCATGAGGAGCAGACTGTCCTCATCCTTCGAGACGCTCGCCGCCGCTCGCTCCTCAGGATGAGGACGGCTTCATCGGTCATGTCTTACCTCATCCTGAGGAGGCGCGAAGCGCCGTCTCGAAGGATGCGGGCCCCTTGATTGGTGCCGGTTGGCGTGGGGATGTTACCGCGTTACTCCGCGGCGCGTTTGGCGGCCCTGGCCATGATGTCCTCGACCGCGTTCAGCACCGTTTCGGCCGTCGCCGGCGGGTCCAGCCGGACGGATATGCGATGGTCCGCCAGGCTGGCGACGGCATCACGTACCGCCAGCCATACCGAGATCGCCAGCATCAGCGGTGGTTCGCCCACCGCCTTGGACCGGTAGACCGTTTCCTCGCGGTTCGGACTGTCCTTGAGGATATGCACGTTAAAGACCGGCGGCACGTCGCGGCTGCCGGGGATCTTGTACGTCGACGGCGCATGGGTCATCAGCGTCCCCTCGCCGTTCCACCAGAGTTCCTCCATGGTCATCCAGCCCAGACCCTGGACATACCCGCCTTCGATCTGTCCGATGTCGATGGCGGGGTTCAGGGAGTTGCCGACGTCATGGATGATGTCGGCCCTGAGCACGCGGGTCTCGCCCGTCAGCGTATCGATCGCGACCTCGGACACGCACGCGCCGTAGGCGAAGTAATAGAAGGGCCGCCCCTGCAGTGTCTTGAGATTCCAGTGAATCTTTGGCGTCTTGTAATAGCCCGTCGCTGACAGCGAGATCCGCTCACGCCAGACAAGTTGGGCCAACTCGCCGAACGTTAGCGTCTTTTCGCCAAGACTGACTTGTCCATCGGCGAACCTAATGTCTTCATCCGGCACCGAGAAGTGTTTCGCGGCAAATGCGGTCATCCGGGCTTTGATCTGCAGCGCGGCGGCCTGGGCGGCCATCCCGTTCACGTCCGAGCCCGTGCTGGCGGCCGTCGCGGAGGTGTTCGGCACCTTGTCCGTCCGGGTGGCGCTGATCTTCACCTGGTCGAGGCCGATCCCGAAGGTCTGGGCCACGACCTGCGCCACCTTTACGAACAGCCCCTGCCCCATCTCGGTGCCGCCATGGTTCAGGTGGACGCTGCCATCGGTGTAGACATGCACCAGTGCGCCGGCCTGGTTGAGCGCCGGCAGGTTGAAGGAGATGCCGAACTTTACCGGCATCAGCGCGATGCCCTTTTTGATGATCGGGCTTTCGGCGTTGAAGGCGCGGATTTCGGCCCGCCGTCCGGCCAGGTCGGCCTCGGCCTCGAGCTGGTCCACCAGATCGACGATGATGTTGTCCTCGACGGTCTGGCCGTAGGGCGTCTCGTTGCGGTCGTCGACGCCGTAATAGTTCACCCGCCGCACCGCCTCGGGCGTTTTCCCCGTGGCAACGGCGATCTCCTCGATCACCGCCTCGATCCCCAGCATGCCCTGTGGTCCACCGAAGCCGCGGAACGCGGTGTTCGAGACCGTGTTTGTCTTGCAGGCATAACCCCGGAGATGGGCGTGGGGGATGTAATACGCGTTGTCGGCGTGACAAAGCGCCCGCGTGACCACCGGCGGCGACAGGTCGGCGACGTTGCCAGCCCGGGCCGCGTAGGTCATGTCGAGGGCCTGGATTCGCCCGTCATCGTCGTATCCCACCTCGTAATCGATGAGGAAGTCGTGTCGCTTGCCGGTGATGATCATGTCGTCGTCGCGGTTGAGCCGCAGCTTGACCGGGCGTCCGATCCTGTCCGCCAGAAGGGCCGCGATCCCGGCAATGATCGTCGGGTGGCTTTCCTTGCCGCCGAAGCCGCCGCCCATCCGACGGATCTCGACCGTTACGTCCTTGTTCTCCAGCCCCAGCACATGCGCGACGCCGTGCTGAACCTCCGTGGGGTGTTGGGTCGAGCTGTAGACCAGCATGTCGCGATCTTCCTGGGGAACAGCCATGGCGACCTGGCCTTCCAGGTAGAAATGATCCTGGCCGCCCGATGTCAGTCTTCCCTTGAGCCGGTTCTTGGCCGCGCGCAATGCCTTGGCGGCGTCGCCCGACTTCATGATCTGCGGCGGCGAGACGAAGGACTTGTTGTTCAATGCCTCCTCGATCTCCAGAACCGGCGGCAGATCCTCGTAGTCGACCGCGACAAGCGCGGCGGCCTCCCAGGCCAGCTCCAGCGTGTCCGCGGCCACGGCGGCCAGCGGCTGGCCGGCATATTCGGCAACCTCGTCGGCCAGGCAGGGCTCTCCCTGAAAGATCGGGGCGATGTCGTTGACGCCGGGAATATCGGCGGCGGTAACGACGCCGTGCACGCCAGGCAGCGCCAGCGCCGGGGCGGGGTCAATCCCGAGAATGCGGGCGTGCGGTCTCGCGCTCTTGACAATCGCCGCATGCAGCGTGCCCGGCAGCATGGGCATGTCGTCCACATAAATGGCCTCGCCGGAGACGTGCTTGCGCGCGCTGTCATGAATGACGGACGCGCCGACGCCGTCGGTGACCGGTCCCGTGCGTTTGCCCGGCCGGCTCACAGCGCCATCACTTCCAGCGGCGCCGTCTGGCTGGACGTCTCGAGCCACAAGCGCTGCAAGAGGTTCGCGGCCACGCGGGCGCGATAGTCGGCCGTGCCGCGGAAGTCCGTCATCGGCGCGAAATCCGAGCTGAGCGCGGCACCGGCAGCCCGGGCCGTCGCGTCGTTCCAGGGCTGTCCCGTCAACGCCGCCTCGCAGGCCGGCGCGCGTTTCGGCGTCGCCGCCATGCCGCCATAGGCAACCCGCGCCGCGCTGACGATGCCGTTCTCGATGTCGAGCCGATAGGCGCCACAGACCGTCGAGATGTCCTGGTCGTACCGTTTCGATATCTTGTAGGTCCGGAACAGCGATCCCTCACGCGGACGCGGGAACCGCACGGCCGACAGGAACTCGCCGGGCTTGAGAGCGGTCTTTCGATAGTCCAGGAAGAACTTTTCCAGCGGCAAAGTCCGCGCGCCCTTGCTGCTTTGCAGGTCCAACTCGGCACCCAGCACGATCAGCGCCGGCGGCGTGTCGCCGATCGGCGAGGCGTTGGCGATATTGCCGCAGACCGTGCCGAAGTTTCGGATCTGGCGCGACCCAAGCCGGCGCACCAGGGTCGCGAAGGACGGATACATCTCGTCCAGCAACGGCAGCACGTCCGCATAGGTCACCGCCGCCCCCAGCTCGACGCTGTCCTCGTCGACCCGGACTTCCTTCAGCGCATCGATCTCGGCCAGAGAGACGACCGTCTCGATCTTGCGATGCTGCTTGGTGACCACCAGCCCGAGATCGGTGCCGCCGGACAGAAGCCGCGCTTCAGGCTCCGTCGCAAGCAGGCGGGTCAGGCTGTCGACGGACTTGGGCACGAACAAACGCCGGCCGTCTTGCTCGACCTGAACGTCGTCAGCGCTCGCAATGTCCCGCAAAACGGCGACCAGCCCGGCCTCGTCGCGGGCGAACCGGTCCTTCGCCTGGGTTCCAACGGCGCGGCAGGCATCGACGATCGGGCGATACCCGGTGCAGCGGCACAGATTGCCGGCCAGCATGTCGTGAATGCCCTCGTCGCCTGCGGGTTCGCCCGAATGGTGATAGGCGAACATCGCCATCACGAAACCGGGAGTACAGTAGCCGCACTGGCTGCCGTGGTGCTCCACAAGCGCCTGTTGGACCGGATGCAATGTGCCGTCGGCGTCCGCGAGTCCTTCCACCGTGAGAACGAGCTTGCCATGCAACTGGGCGATAAACGCGATGCAGGCATTGACGGCCCGGTATCGCATCCGGTCGTTCACCACCTCACCGACAACCACCGAGCAGGCGCCGCAATCGCCCTCGGCGCAGCCCTCCTTGGTGCCGGTGGCGAACTCGACCTCCCGCAGGTACTGCAGCACCGTCAGATTGGGCGACGGATCCGCCAGAGCGCGCCGTTCACCGTTGAGCAGGAAGACGATCTCGCTCGCCATGGCGTATCTCAGCTACCGCGGTAGGTGGCGTAGCTCCAAGGCGACGCCAGCAGCGGCACGTGATAATGGCTGTCGGGTTCCGCCAGCGACACGCGGATCGGCACCTCGTCCAGGAAGGGCGGGTCCGCCAGCGGCTGGCCATGGTCGCGGAAATAATCGGCGATATGAAACACGAGCTCGTAGCTGCCGACCGTGAAGTCATCGCCCTCCAGCAGCGGTGCGTCGGTCCGGCCGTCGGCATTTGTCACCACTGTCTTGAGGCGGTCCCGTCCGCCGTCCAGTCGGTAAAGGTCGATGGTGATCCCGGCACCGGGTGTGCCGTGTGCGGTATCCAGGACGTGCGTGGTCAGGCGGCCCATGCCGGCTCGATCTCCGTTCGATGATTTGCCGCGGTCCCCGTGCGGTCGCGGGGACCGAATCGCCATCTTACACCCGGAAAAGGTCGCTTGAAACTCCGGCTTTTTGGCGCCGCAGGGGGCTTCAGCCGGCTATCAGATCGTCGACTCGGAAACGGGCGATCTTCAGGACCTCGCCCAGCGCGGTCTCGAACTCCTGCGACCGGTCGTGCTCGACGCGGCGCGCATAGGCCTGCAGGATGTCTTCCTTGCTCAACCCCTTGACGGCGACGATGAAAGGGAAGCCGAACTTCTCCTTGTAGGCCTCGTTCAGCGCGTGGAACCGCTCGAACTCTTCGTCGCTGAGGCGGTCGAGCCCGGCCCCGGCCTGCTCGGCACGGGAATCGTCAGTCAGGTCACCGGCCCGCGCGGCCTTGCCCGCGAGATCAGGGTGGCCCCGCAACAGGGCGAGCTTGCGCTCCTCGTCGGCCGACAGCACGACGAGCTGAAAGGCCGCATGAAGGGCGTCCACACGTTCGAACGGCCGCATCGCGCTGACCCGTTCGGCGAACCACGGCGAATGTTCGAACACGTGCCCGAGCGCTTGCACGAATTCGTCTTGCTCCATGGCGTTCAAGGAGTCGATCGACATACCCATAGTGACTAGCAAGCCCTAATGCCGCGCGCCGGTCAATGGGCGATCGCCGGCTGAACAGGACGGGCCGTCATTAAGGATTTGGCAACCATTCCGGCATGCTATGGTTACACACCGAAGGGATACCGAACGGGGGGCGCGCGGCGCCGACAAGGGATCGAGGGCAGAACGGCATGCGCGAAGGCAACATTCTTGTCGCCGACGTCGGCGGCAACAATCTGAAAATCGTAACCAGCACGCACCCGGAAAAACGCAAGGTGCCGTCGGGTCCCGACTTCACGCCCCAGGATATGGTCGAGGCCGTGGGCGAACTTGCGAAAGGTCTCGAGTTCGATCGCATCTCCATCGGGATTCCCGCTCCCGTCCGCTACAACCGAGTCGAGATTGAACCCTTCAACCTGGGCCCCGGCTGGGTCGGCTTCGACTTCCAGGCCGCCTTCGACATGCCCACAAGGGTTGTGAACGATGCGCTGATGCAGGCGCTCGGCAGCTATGAAGGCGGCACGATGCTGTTTGTCGGGCTGGGAACGGGCCTCGGCGGCGCGCTGGTCATCGAGGGTCACGCTACGCCGCTGGAAGTCGCCCATCTGCCCTACAAACGCGACCGGACGTTCGAAGACTATGTGGGACGCCGGGGCCTGAAACGCATGGGCCACAAGAAATGGCAGTCATCCGTCTTCGACGTGGTCGAGCGGCTGCGGCTCGCCATGGTCGCTGACTACGTGGTCATCGGCGGTGGCAATGCCAAGAAACTGACCGAACTGCCGCCGCATAGCCGGCGCGGCAAAAATGAAAACGCGTTTATCGGCGGTTTCCGCATCTGGGAAGGCGCGTCGGCCGACTAATCGCGCGCTTCAAGCCGAGCTCGAGTGCTCGACCAGAATACGGCCGCCGATACCGATCAGGCTCAGGCTGCCGGCCACGACGGCCTACCGATGGAAAAGCTCGCCAAGCAACCGCCAGAGCGTCAGGCCCGCCGCCGCAGCCACAAACGCGCATGCCCCGTCGATCGGAACAACCGTCTCACCGGGATACTGTGATTTTTGGTACGTTTCATGCCGACAAAGCAGCGCACTATTCGGCGTCCGCGGCTGGGTGAGAGGTTCAAATGTTTCACGGTTCGATAAGCCCGCATATCGCCAAGGGCCTCAAGGTCCTGAAATCACGAATCGAAAAGGCGAAGATCCCGTCTTCATCGCTGGATGAGTCCATCAATATCGCGACCTGGAACATCCGCGAATTCGGGCGGATGCGGAATCGCAAGCGTCGCACCCAAGCCGCCATCCACTACATCGCGGAGATCCTCAACCAGTTCGACGTCATTGCCGTCACCGAACTGCGGGACGATCTGACGGACCTCTCGCGCGTCATGAAGGTGCTGGGCCCCTACTGGAAGGTGGTCTTTTCCGATTACCTGACGGACCGCGGCGGTAACCGGGAGCGCATGGCGTTTCTTTACGACATGCGCGCGGCGGTTTTCACCGGACTTGCCGCCGAAGCCGACCCGCCGCGCAAGAAGGACCGCAAGACCGGGGCTTATCTGCCGACCCTGACTTGGTATCGCTCGCCCTATATGGCGTCGTTTCGGGCCGGCAGTTTCGATTTCGTGATGCTGGCGGTGCACATCGTCTGGGGCACTGGCGGGCTCAAGGGCCGGGTACCCGAATTGAAGGAACTGGCCAACTGGGTCCACAAACGCACGCGCGAGAAAGGCGTTGTCGACAAGGATTTCATCGTACTGGGGGACTTCAACATCCCCAAGGTCGACGATGCGGCTTTCGATGCGGTCACAAGCAAGGGACTCGTCATTCCCAAAAAGCTCAGAGGGACCGGTCACGGCAGCAATCTTCGCAAGGACAAGCGCTACGACCAGATCCTGTTTTATCCCCGGATCGAGGACAATTTCACCGACAAGGCCGGCACGCTGGACTTCTTCGACGATGACTGGCGCGCGCTGTTTCCGAAGGACGAGTATCCGAACATGGACAAGACCGAGTTCACGTATCAGCTGTCGGACCACCTGCCGCTCTGGGCGCAGCTCAATGTCGGGACGGACGACGCGCTGCTGGAACAGATCATCGGCCGCGCACGCCGTTGACTTTTCCGCGCTCGGTCGGGCCTAGCGGGCTTGGCCGCCTCCGCCCCAGGGCTTACTGTGCACCAAACCGGCGGGGCACGGCAGGCGTTGACATCGATTCGATCTGACCAACCACCCTACCCGACTGACGGGGCGGCCGCGTCGTGAGCGGCGCCAAGATGCCGGCGGCGACAAGCGTCGACTGGTCCGCCGTCAGGAATGACCTCGGGGACGTTCCCTGGACCGACGATACCGCGCTGCTCAAACAGAAAAGCCGAGACTTCTACTGGTTCAGCCCGATCCTGAAGGAGGAGCTGCGCGGCACCACGGCGGACCTGGTGGTGGAGCCCCGGACCGAGGACGAGGTGCTGCGGGTCGCCCGGGTCGCCGCTCGCCACCGGGTGCCGGTCACCGTGCGCGGCGGCGGCACCGGCAATTACGGCCAGGCCGTGCCGCTGGCAGCCGGCATCGTGCTCGACATGGGCCGGATGAACCGAATCGTCTGGTCCAAGCCCGGCGCCGCGCTGGTCGAGGCCGGCGCCCGTCTCCTGGACATCGACAGGTCGCTGCGGCCCGACGGCTGGGAATTGCGGCTGTTTCCCTCGACTCGCCGGCTGGCGACGCTTGGCGGTTTCATGTGCGGCGGGTCTGCGGGCATTGGTTCGATATCGTGGGGCCAGAACCACCACTGGGGCGCGGTTGCCGCCATGCGGGTCGCAACGGTGGAGGACGAGCCCCGGATCATCGAACTGCGCGGCGCCGACACGGCAAAGGTGATGCATGCCTACGGCGTCAACGGCATCGTCACCGCCGTGGAGATTCCGCTGGCACCGGCGAGCGCCTGGGCGGAACGAATTGTCGCCTTCGACACCCTGGCCGGCGCGGCCCGCTTCGCCCAGAGCCTGGGCGCCACGGACGGTGTGGAAAAGAAGCTGGCGGCTGTGATGGATGCGCGCATCGCCCCCTACTTCAAGATGCTCAAGGCGGCCCTTCCCGCAGACAAGGCGCTGGCTTTCGTCATGGTGTCGGAACCGTCGCTGGAGGCGTGTGAGGCGATCGTCCGCGAACACGGCGGCACGGTCTGTTTCGCCCGCGACGCGGCGGAGGCCACCGCGGCGGCTCATGACAATGCGCCGGGCATCCCGCCGATTTACGAGTTCACCTGGAATCACACCACGCTGCTGGCGCTGCGGGTGGATCGCGACTTCACCTATCTGCAGTGCCGCTACGAGCCCGTCCGCAATATCGAGCAGATCGAGTGGGCGGAGCGCCATTTCGGCGACGAGGTGCTGCAGCATCTCGAATTCCAGCGCCGCGACGGCGCCATCGTCAATTCGGGCCTGCCGCTGATCCGCTGGACGACCCGGGACCGGCTCGAGCGGATCATCGCCGACTTCGAAGGCGCGGGAATCGCGGTCTCCAATCCGCACACCTACCGGCTCGACAGGGCCGGCTGGAAACGCGTCGACACCGGCGGCGGCGCCTTCAAGGCGATTGCCGATCCCCATGGGCTGATGAACCCGGGCAAGCTGGTGGACTAATCCTTGACCTTCCAGCGACTGGAAGGTTTATCTGCACCCCGTTGGCTCAGAAATCCAAGGCAGGCGATCTCCCGCCGATGACCGACCACGCCCATGCCGGCTGCCACACGGCCGCCGCCGGCGACGACACCGTGAAAGACCCCGTCTGCGGCATGACCGTGGACCCGGCGACCTCGCCGCATGCCCATGATTATGCGGGCCGGACGTATCACTTCTGTTCCGCCGGCTGCCGCACCAGGTTCGCCGGCGATCCGCCCTATTACCTGGAAGGACGCCACAAAAAGGAACCTGCGCCCGAAGGCGTGCCCTACATCTGCCCCATGCATCCGGAGATCGTGACCGACGGTCCCAGCGACTGTCCGATCTGCGGTATGGCGCTGGAACCGGTCATGGCGCCCGGCGCCGACGCCGGGCCGAACCCCGAACTGATCGACATGAACCGGCGGTTCTGGGTCAGCGTCGTGTTCGCTTTGCCCCTGCTGGTGCTGGAGATGGGCCAGCATGTCTTCGGCTTCTCGGTGGGCGCCTGGCTCCCCCATGCGGCGCAGCCCTGGATCCAGCTGGGCCTGGCGACGCCGGTCGTCCTGTGGGGCGGCTGGCCTTTCTTCGCCCGTGGGTATGCCTCGCTCGTCACGCGCAATCTCAACATGTTCACCCTGATCGCCGCCGGGACCGGGACCGCCTACGTCTACAGCCTGATCGCGACGGTGGCGCCGGACCTGTTTCCCGACGCCTACCGGTCGGCCGACGGCATGGTGCCGCTTTATTTCGAAAGCGCTGCCGTGATCGTGGCCCTGGTCCTGGTGGGCCAGGTGCTGGAGCTGCGCGCGCGCGAACGGACCGGCGGCGCCATCCGGGCCCTGCTGGATCTGGCGCCAAAGACCGCGCACATCGTCGGCGACGATGGCAATGACGAGACGGTCCCGCTGGACTCCGTCCAGCCAGGCGACCGCATCCGCGTGCTGCCGGGCGAGCAGGTTCCCGTGGACGGCGCCGTCTTGGACGGCCGGAGCCTGGTCGATGAGAGCATGCTGACCGGCGAGCCGCTGCCAGTTCAGAAGAGCGCCGGCGAGATGGTGACCGGCGGCACCCTCAACCAGACCGGCAGCTTCGTGTTCCAGGCCGAACGGGTCGGCGAGGACACGATGCTGTCCCAGATCGTGCAGATGGTGGCCGAGGCCCAGCGCAGCCGCGCACCCATACAAGGCCTGGCCGACAGGGTGGCGGGACTTTTCGTGCCGGCCGTCGTAGCCGTTGCGCTGATCGCTCTGGTCGTCTGGCTGACCGTTGGTCCCGAGCCGCGCCTGGCTTTCGCCCTGACCGCCGCCGTCAGCGTGCTGATCATTGCCTGCCCATGCGCGCTGGGGCTCGCCACCCCAATGTCGATCATGGTCGCGACCGGCCGTGGCGCCCAGGCCGGCGTCCTGATCCGGAATGCCGAGGCGCTGGAACGTTTCGCCAGAGTCGACACGCTTGTCGTGGACAAGACGGGCACGCTGACCGAAGGGCGGCCCCGAGTGACGACCATTCGCCCCGAAAGCGATATGGACGAGGATGCGCTGTTGCGTCTTGCTGCCGGTGTCGAGCGGGCGAGCGAACACCCCCTGGCCCAGGCCGTCACCGAGGCGGCGCGGGCTCGTGAACTCCGCGTTTCCGAACCGGCGGCCTTCGAGGCGGTGACGGGCTTCGGCGTGATTGCCACAGTCGAGAACCGGCGCGTGGTCATCGGCAACTCCCGGATGATGGACAAGGTCGGGTGCGACGTTCGGACCGTGTTCGACAGCGCCAAGCAGTTGCACCGGGACGGCAACACCGTCCTGTTTGTGTCGGTCGACGAAATGGCTGCAGGCCTGATCGCCGTTTCCGACCCGATCAAGGAGAGCGCGCAGGCCGCCATCGATGGGTTGCACGCGAGCGGCCTCAGGATCGTGATGGCGACCGGCGACCACAACACCACCGCCGGCGCGGTCGCACGGCAGCTCGGCATCGACGAGGTCCATGCGGAGGTGCTGCCCGGCGATAAGGCGGCGCTCGTTCAGCAACTCCAGAAGGACGGCGCGCGGGTCGCCATGGCGGGCGACGGTATCAACGACGCGCCGGCATTGGCCCAGGCCGATGTGGGCATCGCCATGGGCGCCGGCACGGACGTGGCGATCGAGAGCGCCGGCATGACGCTGGTGGCCGGCGACCTCAACGGCGTGGTGCGGGCACGGCGGCTCGCCGTCGCCACCATGCGCAACATCCGCCAGAACCTGTTCCTGGCGTTCGTCTATAATTCGGTGGGCGTGCCTGTCGCCGCCGGCATCCTCTATCCGTTCATCGGCGCGCTGTTGAGCCCGATGATCGCCGCGGCGGCCATGAGCCTGAGTTCGGTGTCGGTGATCGGCAACGCGCTCCGGCTGCGAACGGCTCGGCTGGGAGATTAGCGATGACCATTTCCGACGCCGCCGACTTTTCCGGATTGCCGCCCAAGACCATCCGGTATTACGAGGATATCGGCCTGGTGGTGCCGCACCGGCAGGACAATGGCTACCGGGCCTACGACGACAGCCAACTGCACAAGCTGCGTTTCCTGCAGCGGGCCCGCGGCCTGGGATTTTCGATCGAGGAATGCCGCAGCTTGCTGTCGCTTTATGACGATCGGCACCGCGCCAGCGGCGACGTCAAGGCGGTTGCCGAAGCGCGGCTGGCGATCATCGACCAGAAACTGGCGGAGCTACACTCCCTGCGGGACGCCCTGGCGCACCTGGTCGAAGCGTGTCATGGCGACGACCGGCCGGACTGTCCGATCCTGGATGATCTGGCGGGGTGAGATCGCACCCCTGCCCCGCGGAAGTTATCTACTAGTAGAAATAAGGGATTCCGGTCCTGGTCCAGGCCTTCACGTCCGGACCAGCGGCACCCTCAGCAGGCAGTCGAACTCGCGGGCGAAGTCAACCGATACCCGCGCATGCACCTTGCCCTGCTTGTCGAAGAACCGGCCGTTGCGGGACGGAAACACCCCCTCGTGCCAGATATTGGGGTGGATATACAGGCCCTGCGTCCCGTCGCACCACAGCGCCACGAAATCCTCCGGCTGCACGTCGTCGCCCGGCAGCGCGACCGGCACCACAAAGGGCTGCCCGTCCAGCGGATAGAAAAGCTGGCCGCCATCAGGGTGATAGTTGGCATGCCACAGCAGGACCTGGTCCTGTTCGTCCTCGCCCGAATCTTCCGTTGCCAAGGAGGGATCGCAGGACCAGCCGAGCACGTAGTGCCCGTCGACCGCGTCGTTGCGGCCGTAAAGCACGTCGCCTTTCCACTGGCACTGGAACGTGCCTTCGGTCGTCCCGCCCTCGTCGCCGGAATCGGAGTCCACAGGCCGCCAGCCCTGGGCCGGCCAACGGACGATCTCGACCGGATGGGTCCGGTAGTCGTCGACCAGGCGGCCGTAGCCCATCACGCTGACAGGCGTCGCCACGACGAGCGGCACGTCGACCTGGCGCAGCCCCGGCGGCACGCGGGGATCGAGATAATCGGGCGCTGTCTCAGTAATGGGCGTGGTCATAACGCGGGTCCATTTGGCCAATTCTTGGGACGCCGATTTCAACAACTGTAAGACATAGTAACCGATTCACCACGTTATGACATCAAAACTGTTGGGGTCTTTACCTTTTATCATGTGGCCCTCCGGTCGGTTCTTGAGCGGATCGCTGACAACTTGATTGTCTAAAGTTGTCGCAATCGAAAACCTCCTGGAAAGGCTTTCGGATCAGACTTGGCAGGGTTCCGTTAACGAATTTGGCTCGGGGGGCGCGCCATGGCCCGGAGCATTACCTGCCGTCGAATCATCGCCGTTCTCGTCCTGGCTGCCCTGGCGGGCTGTCAGACAACGGGCAGCGAGCCGCCGAGCCTGGAGGCCCTTCGGACCGAGGCGAGGGCCGGCGACGCAAGGAGCCAGTACGAGCTGGGCCTGCGTTACCTGAATGGTTACGGCGTCAAGGAGGACCACGCCGTCGCCGCCGATTGGTTCAAGCAAAGCGCCGGTCAGGGCGATCCGGATGCTGCCTACATGCTGGGCATCGCCTATTACACCGGCCGCGGTATTCCCAAGGACGCCGCCGACGCGGTGGCCTGGTTCGAGGCCGCAGCGGCCGACGGGCACGTCCATGCCCGCTATCAGCTGGGAGACGCCTATGCGAATGGTCGCGGCGTTCGGAAAGAGCCAGCGTGGGCGGTCCGGTGGTTCGAGTCGGCCGCCCGGGCGGGTCACGGGGGCGCGCAGTTTTCCATGGGTGTCATCTACGCGACCGGCCTTGGCGTGCGGAGGGATCCGGCAGAGGCCTGGGTCTGGATGTCGCTGGCAGAAGGTACCGGGCATTCTCAGGCCCGGAAGGTACGGCTGAGGATTGAAGAAGAGATGGGGCGCGGCGCCCGAACCCAGGCAGAACGCGAAGCGAGACGGTTTCAGGTGCTGCCGCCCAGGGTGGCGGACGACCAGGCGAGGACAAGATACGCGCAGTCTGGCCTGGCGCGGCTTGGCTACAATGCCGGCCCGGCAGATGGCGTGTCGGGTCCAAAGACCCGGTCCGCTCTGGCCGACTTTCGTCGTGCGGCGGGATCCGGCGGCAACGGACCGCTCTCGGACGAAGACGTCGACAAGATCCGCCGGCATCTGAATCAGTCGCTTTAAAGAGAGATCTTTGCGAAAAAAAGCGGGCCCCCGGCAATACCCGGCGACCCGCCTGGAGACGTCGACCTCACCCTATTCGAATACGTAATCAATGCCCTCCTGGTAATCGTCCGGATCGTCGGCCGGATCCAACCCGAGCAGGTTCTTGACGGCCGACAGCATCTCGTCGTCGACCGGCTTGTTTGCCGCCGCCGCAAGCGCCTCGGAGGCCTCCAGGGAGGAGATTTCAAGGTCGGCTTCAGCCCGTTCGATCTCCGCATTTTTGGCTTCGATCTGCTCGCTCAGTTCGCCGACGATTTCTTCGGCATGGGCCAGAGCATCCTCGGCCCGCTCCATCGCCGCTTCGGCTTCCACCGCCGCGAAGTGCGCATCGGCCGCAACCCCGGCCGCGGCATCGGCCGCGCGCTGGGCAGCCGTAGCCGCAGCCGCCAGCGCCCCGTCGTCGGGACTGGCCGCCGATTGCGCGGCCAACGCATCCGACTTCGCTTGGGCCTCGTCGAATTGCAGCAAGGCGGCGTCCAGCGCGGCCGTTGCCGCCTCCGCCTGTTTGGTGGCATCCGTGATGGCCGAATCAAGCAGCTCGAGATCCGTTTCGGCGAGGCGGGCTTCCAGCGCCGCCATGTCCTCCTCGAGGGTCGCTGCCCGCCCCGCAAGTTGCAGCGATTCATAAGCCGCCGCCTCGTAGGCCGCGACCATGCCGTACGCCGAACGAGGCGCGTCATTGGCATCGTTCAGCCGGCCAAGATTGCTGGCGATCGATCTGTGCTGCGCACCGAGAATGCCATCACTGCCTTTGGCCTCGTCGGCGAAAACCTTCCAGGATCCGACCGATCCGTCAGATCCCGAGATTTGCACCGGTGCGGCCAAGACCGCCAGCCCAACGCCCAGGACGGCAACGGCGCCAAGGCCACGCTTCGCGAGAATCCGCATCGTCGGACCCCTCCAATTCCGGGAAAACCGGTCACTGCCCGCATCCCGATTATGGCGACGATCGAAAGAGCCGACAAATCGTATCAGGTAGACGACGTATAAAAATGATCACAAATTTTAGAATTCGCGGCCCTCGATATTGTGTTTTTATTTACAGAAACAGAGATCTCCTCATCTTTTATTGTTGAGAGGGCGATCTCGTCACCGGCGCACGCGGAAGAACAGCCGCGGTGGGACACGGCCCGCTTTCACGGCCATTGCGGCTCTCGTTTGATTGGAAACGGCAGGATTGAAGGGACGCGTCGATCCAAGCGACGGCGCCGACCTAGGGCAGACGTTGCGTAGCGGCTAAGCTGCCGGCCCTACTTCTTCTTTTTGCCTTTGTCTTCGCTTGGGGTCTTGGCTTCGTAGCGCTTGGCGTCGGTCTCGGCGTCGATTCCCACCAGGCTGACATCGTAGCCCCAGAGCCGGCGGGCGTGCAGCAACACCTCGTCCCGGTCCCGCTCGTCCAGATGCACGCCTTCGCGCACCAGATGACGGAGTTGCAGGACGCGGTCGCCGCGCAGGTCGACATCGATGATCTGGATATCCGGGTCCATCAGGCCGACGTCGTAAGATTTGGCCATCGCCTCGCGCACGGCCAGATAGCCACGCTCGTCGTGGATACCGCCCACCATGTAGTGGGGATCCGCCGCATCGTCCTTCAGGACGAACAGGCGCATATCCCGGATCAGCTTGGGGCTGAGGAACTGCTGAATGAAGGACTCGTCGCGATAGTTCGCCCAAGCGTCCTTCAGGACATCGCGCCAGTCGTCGCAACCGGCGATCTCGGGGAACCACTCGCGGTCTTCGTCGCTGGGCTCGGTACAGATGCGCTTGATGTCCTGCATCATCCCGAACCCCAAAGCATAGGGGTTGATGCCGCTGAAGCGCGGGTCGTCGAATTCGGGCTGCAGCAGCACGTTCGAATGACTGTGCAGGATCTCCATATAGGCGCCGTCGGTGATCCTCCCCTCATGGTGCAGCTTGGTCATGATGTAGTGGTGCACGAAGGTCGCGCAGCCCTCGTTCATCACCTTGGTCTGCCGCTGGGGATAGAAATACTGCGCCACGGTGCGCACGATACGCACGATCTCACGCTGCCACGGCTCCAGGATCGGACTGTTCTTTTCCAGAAAATAGAGAATGTTCTCCTCGGGCAACTTCAGGAGCTTCTTGCGCTCGGCAAGCTCCGCATCCGTCTCGTCCTCGACGGCCTTGTCGCCGTTCGCCGGCAACGTCCGCCAGAGATCATTGAACGTCCGGTCCTCGTAGTCCTGACGCGCCCGTTCCCTTTCCAACTGCTCGCGCATGGTCAGGCGCGGCTGACGGCGATAGCGGAACAGTCCCTGGTCCATCAGGGCATGGGCACTGTCGAGCATCTCCTCGGTGGCGGTGATGCCGTAGCGCTCCTCGCATTTGGCGATGTATCCCTTGGCGAATTCCAGATAGTCGAGAATGCTCTCGGCGTCGGTCCACTGTTGGAACAGGTAGTTGTTCTTGAAGAAGTGGTTGTGGCCGAAAGCCGCATGCGCCATGACCAGCGCCTGCATGGCCATGGTGTTCTCTTCCATGTTGTAGCTGATGCAAGGGTTCGAATTGATCACGATCTCATAGGCGAGCCCCATGAAACCCTTGCGGTAGAGCTGTTCCTCGCGCACGAACCGCTTGCCGTAGGACCAGTGCCGGTACATCAGCGGCATGCCGTTCGAGGAATAGGCATCCAGCATCTGTTCCGACGAGATGATCTCGATCTGATTCGGATAGATGTCGAGCCCAAGATCGTCGAGCGCCACCTCGGAAATCGCGTCGAGCATGCGCTGCAGCTTTTCGAAGTCCCAGTCCGGCCCCTCGAACAGGTAGCTGTTTTCCTTCGGAGCGGTCACACCCATGGCGCGCTCCCCCGTGGCGTGTCGGCGGGCGTCATCCGGTGGCGTCCTGCTTCGAGAACAGCTCGCGGAACACCGGATAGATGTCACCGGGCTTGGCGATCCGCTTCATAGCAAAGTTCGACCACTTTGCTCCTACAGTGCGGTAATTGCGCCACAAGGCGGCCCCGTTCTCCACATTCCAGAACAGACCCGTCTCTCTCTCATCGAGAATTTCGACATAGGCGTAGTACTGGCACAGCGGCATCAGCTTGTTGGTCAGCAGATCGACGCATTTTTCGGAATCGCCCGAAAAATTCTCGCCGTCCGAGGCCTGCGCTGCGTAAATGTTCCATTCCTGCGTGGGATAGCGGGCTTCGACCACCTTCAGCATTTCCGTCAGCGCCGTGCTGACGACCGTGCCACCGGTCTCGCGGCTGTGGAAGAACATGTCCTCGTCCACCTCTTGGGCCTGGTGGGTGTGGCGGATGAACACGATCTCGATGCGCTCGTATCGGCGCTGCAGGAACAGGTGCAGCAGCATGAAAAACCGTTTCGCCAGGTCCTTCTCGCGCTCGCCCATGGAGCCGGACACGTCCATAAGACAGAACATGACCGCGTTGGCGTTCGGCTCGGGCTGCGGCAGCAGGTTGCTGTAACGAACGTCGATCGGGTCGATGAAAGCCACCGCCCGGCGCTTGCGTTCGATCCCTTTGACCTTCTTCCTCAGCGCCTCGAGGCGCTGCTGCTCCGCATCCGTCAGCGACGGTTTGTTCTCCAGCGCCTCGATCTCCTGCAACAGCGCTGTCAGTTCGGGCAGGCGCGGCCGCTTCAGCGCCAGCCGGCGGCCAAGGCTGTTGCGCATGGTCCGCATGACGTTGATGTTGGTGGGCGTGCCCGACGTGGTGTAGCCGGCGCGGCGCCACTTGCTGGTCTGGATTTCCTTGAGGTTCGTCTTGATCAGATCGGGCAGCGACAGGTCCTCGAAGAACAGATCGAGGAACTCCTCGCGCGACAGGGCAAACTGGAACTCGTCCTCGCCGTCACCGCTGTCCGAGCCCTCCTTGCCGCCCTTGCCCTCGCCGCCTTTCGGCGGTCGCGGGATCTTGTCGCCGGTGACGAATTCCTTGTTGCCCGGAAAGATGCCCTGGCGCTTGCCGCCGGAGGCGGACTTGCGCAGCCGCGGTTCGCGAATGCCCTTGGTCGGGATCGTGATGGTCTCGCCGGTGGCGATGTCGGAGACCTTGCGATCCTTTATCGAGCGATCGACGACTTCCTTGATCTGAGCCCGAGCCCGTCGCAGGAACCGTTGACGATTGCCAAGGCTCTTATCCTTCGGATTCAGGCGGCGATCGATGAAGAAAGACATGCCATTCGCGTCTCTATGACCCGGACTTGTTGACCCGCATGTACCATTCGACGAGGCGGCGTACCTGGCGTTCGGTGTAGCCCCGCTCGATCATGCGCTGCACGAATTCGGTGTGCTGTTTGTCGGTCTGGCTGTCTTTCTTGGTCCCGAAGCTGATGACGGGCAGCAGCTCCTCGACCTGGCTGAACATCCGCTTCTCGATCACTTCGCGCAGCTTTTCGTAGCTGGTCCAGGACGGGTTCTTGCCTTCGTTGCTGGCGCGCGCCCTGAGTGCGAACTTCACGACCTCATTGCGGAAGTCCTTGGGATTGGCGATGCCGGCCGGCTTTTCGATCTTGGACAGTTCCGCGTCCAGGACCTCGCGGTCGAAGATCTGGCCGGTATCCGGATCCTTGTAGTCGTGCTCTTCGATCCAGGCGTCAGCATAGGCGATGTAGCGGTCGAACAGATTCTGGCCGTACTCGGTGTAGGATTCCAGATAGGCCTTCTGGATCTCGTGGCCGATGAAC
>Ga0066187_1000203_pt1 | contig 23898 bp, 4 predicted proteins | sample WorMetexBAHAMAS1_FD_58706 | JGI IMG/M metagenome (GOLD analysis project Ga0066187, IMG submission 58706) | Marine gutless worms symbiont microbial communities from Max Planck institute for Marine Microbiology, Germany - Inanidrilus exumae... | ecosystem: Host-associated > Annelida > Digestive...
AAGGCGGAGCTGAGCTTCAGCCCGCAGGCATACTCAAGTATGTCGAGGACTTGAAGCGAGACTCCAACGCCGAGTTTGGGGCAAAAGATTATTTTTAGGTGGGTTCTAATAAGAATTTCAAATTCCGACCTGCCAGATAAGAATTGGGATCCCATCCGAAACGATGGGTAGATGACGGGTGTGCAAGGTTGCTTTGCAGGGAGAGTTCCTATCCAGGAGAAGTAGCGTTCACAATTTTAACCGGTTCTATTTTGACATCCGCCTTAAACTCTTTCAGCTTGTCGCTCATCAGCTGGATGCCACTTATCTTCAATACAGTTTCATCGGGTGGTTGGGCATCCTTATTGATTTGGAAAGACATAGTGAGCAGGGAAATTTTCTTACCTTTAATGCCCCTTGCACCGGCCATAACAATAATGAGTACGCCGGGTTTTTTATCGTTCACGATGTGCATGAGGGAGTTGGTGTATGTTGTTTTGGCAACCGACTTGAAAAGAAGTGTTTTCTTATCGTAGTTCAATACGATTTTCATACCGGCCAGGTTTTCCACCTGATCCATCATGATGGGGATCTTCACGGTGCTTCCTGGTGTCCCGACAACAGCAGGAATTCTGATTTCATCAGCATGGGTGAGTGACAGGCCAACGAAAAAGAAGAGGCCGCAAAGGATCAGACACGAACAGAGACACGTCCATTTTGATTTTAATTTCTTATGGTTATGCATCGACTCAAATTGCCTGACGAATCATTGTGGTCTGCTGTTTAATGTTGACGCCAACCCATGGGTTCTGTATGGTCCGCGGGAATAAAGTCAGGATCAATCTCCCCAATTTCTCGGAAAACAGCAAACTGGTCAATCAGCGACGGATGGTGAACTTGCGAACCCGCACGCCAAATCTGCTTTTTTTGATCCTTTTTCTCACCGCATTTTTCATATCGCCTCTTATCACAAAAGCTTTTTCCGAAGAAACCCCAAAAAAGGAGGCCGCCGATGCAGAACCACCAGGCCCCTCATGGGGGAATGACTTGCCCAAGATAAACCCATCTTCCGATGAAGGGGCGACCGTTTCAAATGCGGCGGCGGTAAATGTGTCACAAATCCAGGTCATCGGCAACACTGTTTTCACTCAATCGGAAATATCCCGGATCACGTCTTCTTATTCAAACCGGACCATCACGGCGGAAGAGCTACAGCAGGTGCGCCATGACCTGACATTGCTATATGTAAATAGAGGCTATATCAACTCAGGTGTCGTCATTCCCGATCAGAAGATCACCAACGGTGTTATCACACTTCAGGCAATCGAAGGACGTCTTGCCGACATTGCCGTCTCGGGTAACAAAAGGCTCCATGATAACTATATTATCAAACGCATCGCACAGAGTATCGGTCCTCCACTCAATGTCAATAATCTCCAGCAACGGCTGCAATTATTGCATCAAGACCCGCTGATTCGCCGCATCAATGCAGAGCTGTCACCTGGTGGTGAACTTGGTGAAGCCGAGTTGAAAGCGATGGTTACGGAGGAAAGGCCATACAGAATTCATGCGGAGGCCAGTAATCACCACTCACCGAGCGTGGGGGGGGAACGCATGCGGCTTCATTTTGCCTATCTGAATGTCACGGGATGGGGGGATGCCATAGGTGGAAGGTATGGCATAGCGGACGGTATGGATGATATCTTCGCCTATTACCGCGCGCCGTTAAACGCCCGTGATACGATGCTGGAGTTCTATTACGAAAAAAGCGATGCAGCGGTTGTGGAGCAACCTTTTAACCGGGTGGACATCAACAGCGAATCGATGACCTACGGTGTTTCCGTCACCCACCCTGTATTTCGGAGTCCCGGGAAGACATTGACCATCGGGCTCAAAGCGGAAAAACGCCACAGCGAAACCTACATACTCGGTGAGCCATTTTCTTTTGCACCGGGTGTTTTAAACGGTGAAAGCGATGTGACAGTTCTTCGGTTTTCACAGGAATGGACCGACCGGAGCCCCTCGCGGGTGCTGGCGATGCGATCCGTTTTCAACCTTGGCATCGATACATTGGACAGCACGGTCAATGAAACCGAACCGGACAGCAAATTCTTGACATGGTTGGGCCAGATCCAGCTTGCAAAACGGTTGCCGAATCTTTGGGAAGGATACGCCATTTTCAGAGCAGACTTCCAGCTCGCCGAAACGTCTTTGCTGCCCATCGAGCAGTTCTCCTTGGGCGGTGCCACAAGCGTCCGCGGCTATCGGGAAGACCTGATGATAAGGGACAACGGTGTTGTTGCCTCTGCGGAATTCCGTTTTCCCATTTTGCGCCTTCCGATCCCCAAAATCAGCCTCACACCGGAGGATGGCATCGTGCAACTGGCGGTTTTCGCCGATTTTGGATGGGGGTGGAACACCGATCTGCCGACTCCGGATCTGGATACCATCTACAGCGTCGGTGTCGGATTGCGGTGGGATCCCTCGAGGGACGTCCATGCTGAAATTTACTGGGGATATCCCATGGAGGAGGTAAACAATCCAAACGAGGACCTTCAAGATGCAGGGATCCATTTTCAGCTGACGTACCGAGCATTTTGACAATTTTGGAGATTGCGTTATGAATAAGGGCCCGTTGTTTTTCATTAAAATTCTTACAATCGCCTCAACTCTCCTCTGGACAGCGTCATCCCCTTTAGTTCACGGGACCGTGGTTCACGACGGTACCCTGGGTGCTGCCGGCGCGGCCACCTTAAGCGGCAGCAATTACGTGATCATGGGGAGCAGCGGTCGGCTATCCGGCAAGAACCTTTTTCACAGTTTCTCCCAGTTCAATGTTGAGGCCGGCCGCACGGCCTGGTTCACCTCTCTGGGTCTCGGCTCCACAGTGGATACGATTTTTAGCCGGGTGACCGGCGGCAGCGTGTCCACCATAGATGGCGGCATCCGATCCTCCATCGCCGGTGCAAGCCTTTTTTTCCTCAATCCTTCCGGGGTGCTCTTTGGCTCGGGCGCAACCATCGAAATCGACGGCGCGTTTCACCTGAGCACCGCCGACTATATAAAACTGGGCTCGGACGGCCTGTTCCATGCGTCAGACCCCGGCCAAAGCGTCCTGACCGCCTCCGCCCCCTCGGCATTCGGATTCCTTTCGAATACGCCCACAAAAATCGACCTGGGTGGCAAAATCACCGCCAAAAAAGATGCGGCGAACAACGGCAGGATACTTTCAGTGGTGGCGGGGGACCTCACCATGACCAATGGATACCTATGGGCTCCCAACGGCCGGGTCAATGTCGCCAGCGTGGCATCTGCAGGGGAAGTCTCTCTCAATGGAAACACCGTCGACACCGACACCTTTTCCAAGCTCGGAAACATAGCGCTTTCCGGTGGCGCCGCCTTTTGGGCAACCGACCTGACCAGCGTGAGCGGGGGAACCGGTTCCGCGGGCAGCATCTACATCCGCGCCGGCCGATTCGAGATCAAGGACAACAACACCGCTGTGTATGCCCATTCCCAGAGTACAGGAAGCAGTGGGGGCATCGACATCGAGGCCCGTGAATCCCTGACCGTCAAGGACAGTGCCAAAATAACGGCTGAAAGCTTCGGTAGCGGTTCGGCCGGGAATATCAGCATCAGAACGGGTCAATTGAGCCTCCAGAACGGCGGGGCCATCCTTTCCTACGGGCGATCTACCGGCAACGCAGGGGATCAAAAGATCACTGCCGGAGATTCGATCGACATCACCGGATCCAACAGCCGGCTGGACGCGTCGGCCTACGGCAACAGTCAAGGGGGGAAAATAGAGATTGCAACCACTCGGTTGAAGGTCACGGATAGCGGCAACATCCAGAGCGCCACGCTGGGAAGCGGCGCCGGTGGCAACATCACCATCAGCAATTCCACCACGGAGGTGGAAAGCAGCGGTAAAATCAGTACTGGTACTACGAGTACCGGGAGTAGTGGCAAGATTTCCATCTCCTCTTCGAATTCCATCTCCGTCAGCAATCAGGGCGGTATATACAGTCAAAACGAGGGAAATTCCGGCAGGGCCGGCGATCTGTCGCTGTCCACCGCGAACCTTTCGGTATCCAGCAATGGGAAAATCAGTTCCGCCACCCAGGCGGGAGGGGCGGCAGGCGACTTGAGCGTTTCAGCCGAAAAGATCGAAATTTCCTCTGGTGGTGTCATCAATTCCGGCAGCACGGGAAACGGTAGTGCTGGCAAGTTGATGGTCGAAGCCACAGATTCCGTCAACATCGCCGGATCCGGCAATTCAGTCAGCCGGATGGAAGCTTCGGCAACCGCTGGCGGGACCGGCGGCGCCATCTCCATCAAAGCGCCCGAAGTTGCGATCTCCGATGGCGGTTTGGTGCAAAGCACTAGCTCGGGCGGCGGGACCGGAAAAGACATTTCCGTTGAAACCGACAAACTGAATCTCACAAAAGGGGGTGCCGTCTACACCATCGCCGCATCCTCGGGTAAAGGCGGCAGCATCTTCGTATCGGCAACGGAATCGGTAAACATCGAGGGGAGCAAATCCGATTCGAGCAGCGGGATCTACGCGTCAACGGATGCTGGCAGCAGCGGAGCTGCCGGCAGTGTGACCGTCACGACCCAATCGTTGACGATATCGGACACAGGCGCGGTAGTTTCCCGCACCGGTGGAACGGGTAGATCCGGAAACGTGATCATCGAGGCCGACGAATCGGTAAGTGTTTCAGGCACCGGGAGAATCGCGAACAATTCCCTGTCCACCGGAACCGGCGGAGACACAGGCGACATTCGCATTGCAACAAAGGCCCTTGCCGTTTCCGATAACGGCCTCATATCCAGCGAAAGCGCCGGTAGCGGCAGTGTCGGCAACATCAGTATCGTGGTGGACCGCTTGAATATGGACCAGGGCTATATCTCGTCAAGCGTTGGTCCCAAAAGCCTCGAAGGCACCAAAGGGGGAAATATCGGCATTACAGCCGGAGAATCGGTCACCGTGTCCGGATCCGGAGTGGACGATATCGGACAATTCGGTGAGTATTACGCAATCTATGCCCAGACCCAGGGCTCTGGTGACGGCGGCACCATCAACATCGCAACGCCGCAGCTCACTGTCATCAACGACGGTATGATCAACGCAGACACCTACGGCTCCGGGAACGGTGGGTCCATCAACATTGTGGTGGATTTGCTGAAGGTAAACGACGGGGGTACCATCGTGGCACAAACACGTGGTGCCGGCACAGCTGGAAACATCTCCGTTTCTGCAAGGGAATCGGTTCAATTGAACGGCATCGGTGTCAAACTGCTGGATAGTTGGATCTATACGGCAACCCATGGCAGCGGAGCGGGTGGCGGTCTTAGCATTGTCACCCCGGACCTGATCCTTTCGGCTCACGGCGTCATCAATGCCAATACTCTGGGGGATAGTGGCACCCAGAACGGTCCGGCCGGGAATATCAATTTGACGGTAGACCGTCTCGAATTGACCGAAGGGGGTGCAGTGACCGCAGACAGCGCCAGCAGCGGCGATGGCGGTAGTATAACGATCACAGCCACAGAAAAGATCCATCTGCAAGGCGCGCTTGAATCGCCTCACCCAGCAGACCTATACACAGAAAAGGGCGTTACCAACCCAAGGGTATTGAGCAGTGGTATTTATGCCCGAGCAAATAAAACCGGAAAAGGCGGAGATATTAACCTATTCACAGAGCGGCTTTTGGTGAAAGATCAGGCTACTGTGTCGGTAAAAAGCTCCGGCTCCGGTAATGCCGGTGACATAAAGATCACAACAACCAATTGCGTCGATATCGATCATGCCGCCATCACAACGGAAGCGCTCCTGGCGGACGGCGGCAATATCAGCCTGAAAGCGGTAGAGCGGGTTTACCTTTATGGATCGGATGTAACTGCCACGGTGGGCGGCGGACTTGGAAATGGAGGCAACATTTTCATCGATCCCGCATTTGTCGTGCTCAACAACAGCAGAATCATCGCCAATGCCTACGGCGGTCGGGGAGGGAATATTAAAATTATCGCCGGCAACTTTATCGCCGACACTTACAGCGAAGTGGAAGCATCGTCCCAACTGGGCATCGACGGCACCGTGGATATCGAAGCCCCCGATACCGATGTGTCAGGCGGTCTGACCGTGCTTCCCGAAGCGTTTCTAGATATTACCGGCCTTCTACAGGATCGCTGTGTCGTCCGTACCATGGGGAACGCCAGCAGCCTTTTTATCGTTGGCCGCGGCGGTATGCCGGCCGCCCCGGATGACTATCTAACAGACCCCATGAATGACGAAACGCCCACAGCAAAAACCGATTGAACCCGGCCCATTACCGTACCTTAAGGGGGAAATTTCGAGAATTGATGTAAAAATAACGAATTATATAGTAAACTCATAATAATATTATAGGTCAATCTTCAGGTCGATACGGATGGTTTATCCGTATTTTTTTTTTTTATCTTGGCTTACTACATGGTATTATGCTGTCAGTTTCATTCAAATTTTCCCCGATCCCCTGCAATCACTGTAGTGAAAGCCCAAATAAAATACTTAGACAACTACGTATTTCACTCCCTTCAACATTTGTTGACAAAATTTGAGACCTATTGTTAAAGCATTTAATTTAATTACAAGATAGCTGACGTCTATTTAATTATAATTATCTAAAAACATAAAACATTTTTTCATTAGGGTAAATTTGTGAACTTTTTTTCCCATTATTGGGAATAAAATTATCGAGGATATCCAGGGCTTCGGTCTTTCAGCTTGAAAAAAAGGATTACGCACGTCAATATTCTTATAATTACTTAAAGTTACAATCAGGCACAACTTCGCACCAATCTTGGTGCGTATTTTGCATTGATGCTGGAAAAATATTCTGTGGGCATATTTGCATCTTAAAAGCAGGTACATTTCTCAACCGGCGAAATCATCAGAGTGTCGAGGAGGGACTGGTTTTAAATCTAAAATCCAATTCGAACTGATCGAAGATTAGAAGCCAGTAAACGACGCAAATGGTGAGATTAATAAAGGATTCGTTTGTCGAGGTGGGTTTTCATTCATAAGTGTGTTGATAGCGGTTTTCATGTGAAATTAACTTGTTAGATTCCGAAAACAGAATTGAGTCTCCATATATGTTGACAATAGATTTCATCGATTATGGAACTGCGATATTTTTAATTTATCAATCCTCAACAGGATAAACCATGCCAAATTCGGCATGGTTTTTTTTTGAGCCAGACCCAGATCGTCATCCGCCTTCAGTGGATGGGTCAAAATGGAACGTTTTGAAATTGGCTCATAAATTGACGCTTTCCCTGTGGTGGTGTCAGCTTGCAGGCCATCTTTCCTTAACTCTCGGCAGCCCGATTTGCGGGAGCCGATGAAAATTGGAAAGCGGGTCATCCGGCATCATCCAATATTTTGAAATACAGCCATACTAATTTACGAAGAATCTAAGTCGTTCACAAAATCCAAAGGTGGGGGATCTAATGAAGCGGACCTTCTTACTGGCGATTACACTGACCTGGGTTGTTTTATCCGCACAATTCGCGTTGGCTTCCTGGACGGTTGAAACGGTAGACAGTTCCGGAGATGTCGGCAGGGCGAGTTCCATTCGGGTCAGCGAAGCTGGCGTTGTGCATGTGATCTACATCGATAAGTTGGGAGATCACTATGGCAATTTGAAATATGCCAGGTATGAAAGCGGTTCTTGGACTGTCGAAACCCTGGACGATTCGGGGCGTGTTCAGATCAACCGAGGAACTGCCATGGTATTGGACGATGCGTCACATCCCCACATGGTATACGGCAGCAAGGATGAATCCGGCGGACACGAGGTCTGGTACCGGTACTGGGACGGCAGCACATGGGTTGCGGAAAAGGTGTCTTCCTCGCTCCGGGAGGGTCTCTCATTGGCCCTGAACAGCAACGGTTATCCCCATATCTCCAGTAATTCCTCCCCCAACGACGACCTGCACCACATCTATTGGAACGGTACGTCCTGGACTGATGAAACCCTTTACACGGACGGTAATTCCGGCGCCTGCTCCTCCATTGCCATCGATGAAAACGACAACATCTACATCGCACATGTCCAACATAACGTAATGGATGGATTAGTACTTACCAAATACGAAAATGACTCATGGAGCTCCCAAATCGTATGGGAAAACGACCTGCAGATGTCGCGCGTCAAAGTGGACGCCTCCGGCAACGTTAAAATGGTCTACTTCGACCAGACCAATGGCTTTGTAAAGTACGCCACCTGGAACGGTTCCGGCTGGGACAACGATATCATCGATTCTTACACCTACTTTCATTTAGGACTCGCTTTTGATCTGGACCCGGATGGCAACCCAATCGTCGCCTACTTCGGTCAAAACCAAGAGCTCCGCATCGCCCGCCTGTACAACGATCAATGGATTATAGAAGATGTAACGGACCATGCCCTTCAGGATCTTCATATTTCTCTGGACGTGGATGCAAAAGGAAATTTTTTTATCGCTTATTGGGGTGCCATCGAAAGCGATTTGATTCTCGCGAAACGATCCTACTGGACTGGCTTGCCGACGGACTTGTCGGCACATTACCCCTTCGATGGCGATGCCAACAATGAAATATTCGGTGCCAACCACGGCGTTGTGAATGGAGCGGTGGCGACGGCCGATCGTTTCGGGGATAGCGGCCAGGCCTATGCGTTCAACGAAACGGATGCGTGGATAAGCGTCAATGATCATTCCAACCTGAACATCGTGGACGGCACCATCACCGTCAGTGCCTGGATCCGGGCAAACAGCGGCATCAGCAGCACCAACGAAATCCTAAGCAAGGTCAGCGGGGGCAACGAGGAATACAGGCTTTACGTCGACGATACCGGAAAAATCGGATGGCAAGGCGAAAACGGTAGCACCAGCAACTGGTATATCTCAAGCAATCAGGTGGTGGCCGACGATACCTGGCATCATGTGGTGGCCATGCTCCACGACGGCACCATGTATATTTACGTCGACGGTCAACTGGACAGTTCCGGAACCGCCCAGACGCCGTGGAATGCAACGACCGGTCTCCTTCGCATCGGGTGTGTGTGGCGGGACGTGAATCAACAAAATGAAAAGTTCTTCAGCGGCGATATAGACGACATAAAAATCTACAGCCGTTCTCTCAACAAATCCGAAATTCAGGAACTGTATCTCAAAGGGGGCTGGGGCCACTGGACGCAGGCGGCGGACATGCCCACGGCCCGCAAATCCCACCAGGCCATCGTGGTGAACGGAAAAATTTACATCATCGGGGGGGTCGTGGACGCCGCCAACTCAACGGATGTCTATGAATACGACCCGGTCACCGACACCTACATCCAGAAAACCGCCATGCCCACGGCCCGGGGGGTTTTCGCATCCGGCGTGATCGACGGGAAAATCTATCTCTGCGGTGGCAACGTGGGTGGCTACACCAATGTGGTGGAGGTGTATGATCCGGCCACGGACAACTGGGAAACCAAACAAAGCCTGCCGGTCAGCATGGACAACGCCGCCGGTGCAGTGGTGAATGGCAAGCTGTATGTTATCGGCGGATGGTCCGGCGGTGTTCGCAACTCTGTGTATGAATACGATCCCGGCACCAATTCGTGGAGCACCAAGGCCACCATGCCCACGTCAAGGGCCATCGCCGCCGCCAGTGTGGTGGACGGCAAGATCTATGTCATGGGCGGAACTGCTGGCAGCGGCGTGGTGGGCACGCTGGAAGTGTACGATCCGGCTGCCGACACCTGGGACACCACCCGATCGCCCATGCCCAACGGTCACCGCTATCACCGAAGCGTCGTTCGAAACGGGTTGATCTATGTGTTCGGCGGCTACCTGCCCGATGGCTCCAAAGATGAGGAGGTGGCGCGGTACGACACCATCGTCGATGCCTGGTCCGTGCTGAAACCCATGCCCACGGTGCGCTGGGGCCACGATGCCGCTATCTACGGGGACAGGATCTACGTGTTCGGCGGCGTCGATACCGCCGACCTGGCCCGGGTGGATGTCTACAACTTCGATTTCACGGAGACCGACACCGCGTTCACCGAAGATTGGGAAAACGGCATCGATTCATCGGTGTGGAAAAGCTGGGGATCTCCGTCTCCCAAGACCGTCTCGTCCGAGGGAATCGACGGCGGCACGGCCATGGATCCGGATGGTGACTCCGTTTCCCAAAGCGGTTTGACGTCCTACCAGCGGTTCCCGCTTCAGCCCGGCATGGTCGTAAGTGCATGGATCAATGCCACCTATGCAGCCAATGCCTGGCAGAACACCTGGTTGATGCTCACCAGCCTTGATGCCGATGCAGCAAATGACAGCAATCGCGGCACTCACGTGGTGGGCATGTATCTGCATGCGGGCAATTCCGGGGACGGACCGACGGTGTATGCCCGGTTCAACGGCGACACCGCTATCGCGTCCTACGACACGGGTTGGAACGGCACCTACCACCACTATCAATTTGTCGTCAACGCGGACGGAACGGTATCGTACTACCTCGACAACCTTCACATTCACACGTCTACCGAAACCCTGGATTTTCAGACCCATACCGACGTCACCCTGTCGGTGCACGGCGCGTCCTACAGCACGGCCATGCTCAACGACAACATCGTGGTCCGGTACGACGATGATGACGGCATGCCCGACGCATGGGAGCTCAATCAGTTCGGCGATCTCACCCGGGACGGCACCGGCGATGCCGACAACGACGGTCTCACCGACCTGGAAGAGTATACCTACGGCACAGATCCGAATATAAAAGATACGGACGACGACGGCCTGGCGGATGGATGGGAGGTGACCAACAGCGGCGACCCAGTGACCGCCGAAGGGCTGGTGGCCTACTACCCATTCAACGGCAATGCAGATGACGAAAGCGGCAACAACAATGGCGCGGTCAACGGTGCAAGCCTCACCACCGACCGGTTCGGTGCGGCGGACAGTGCCTACGCTTTCGACGGCGTGGATGATTACATCGACGTTCCGCTGACGAACTATCCAGTGTCGGAAAATGTCGGGGCCATCAGCTGCTGGTTCAAGATGAACGGGGTCCCGCCCGAATCGTATACCATTATTACAAAATCGGATGAGAGCAGCGGGATCAATCATGCCAAAATAGGCGTCAATTTCGAAACTCGTATCAATTATGTAACGAAAAACCCGGGAACCAGCTCGACGAGGTCGCGCCAAACCGACCCGGGGACGGTGACCGGGGACCGATGGTATCACCTCACCGTTACATCGGACGGCTCCGAGGTGATTCGATTCTACCTGGACGGCGAACTGGTCGAGACGACGGTTTACGGCGGGGACAGCGGATCCCGTTTCTTCGATCTTGGCACCGACTGGGTGGTGGGAAAATTTTTCAGGGCCAACGAGCTGCCAGGTACCCATTACTTCAACGGCACCATCGACGACATCCGATTCTACAGCCGCTCCATTTCCGATAGTGAGGCCCGGGCACTCTATGAAAACGAGGCTGGTGACCTGAGCGACGGGTTGGTAGCCTACTACCCCTTCAACGGCGACGCCGACGACGAGAGCGGGAACGGAAACACCGGAACCGTCAACGGTGCGAGTCTCACCACCGACCGCTTCGGGGATTCCAACCGTGCGTATATTTTCGACGGCAGTGATGACTATATCGAATCCACCACCGGCAATCCCCTGGGCGTGGTCGGACAAAATCCACTTTCTGTCAGCATGTGGTTCAACCTGTCCAGTTTGCAGTACGGTAAACTGCTGCTAATGGGGACCAATCTGGAAGGGACCTACAACAATGAGGAGATGCTGGCCATTTATTTGACGGAAACGCCGGAATTGATGGCGATGGTGTTTGACACCTACGAGGAATTCACCCAAACGGCAGATGCCATCTCCGTCATCGATGCCTCCCCCGCCGCCAACACCTGGTATCACCTGACCGCTGTGCTTTCAGATCAAAATCTCAAGGTATACCTAAACGGCACCAAAGTGGTAGACCAAAGCAAGGTTTACAACTTCTCCTCCTCCAACTGGACGGACAGTCTGCTTATCGGTGCGGATACTTACGGCAGTCCGGCCTCTGATTATATCGATGGAACCATCGACGATATCCGCATCTATAATAGAGCGCTTTCGGAATTTGAAGTCCAACAGATTTATGCATATGAGTCCCCGCCCAACAACGCCCCGGATACACCTAACACACCCGAACCTGCAAACAGTGAAACCGGTATCAGCATCAACCCCACCCTTTCCTGGACCGGCGGCGACCCGGATGCCGGCGACACAGTGATCTATGATGTGTATTTGGGGACTGACAGTGGCCAGTTGTCAGTGGTCAGTAGCAATCAAACGGCTCTCAGCTCTCAACACTCAGCTCTCAGCTACGACACCACGTACTACTGGCAGATCGTAGCCATGGACAGCATGGGTGCCGAAACCACAGGACCTGTGTGGTCTTTCACCATCTGTGTGGATTGCGACGGCGACAGCATGGCGGATCAGTGGGAGATCGACAACTTCGGCGACACTACGTCTAAAGACGGTACAACGGATAGCGACGGCGACGGCCTCACCGATCTTGAAGAGTACAATAACGGCACTGACCCCAGCATTGCCGATACCGACAAGGACGGACTTTCCGACGGATACGAAGTGGATACCAACGGCAGCGACCCCACCGTGGCAGAAGGCCTTGTCGCCTTTTACGACTTTGACGGCAATGCCGACGATCAATCCGTCAACACAAACCACGGTACCGTTAACGGAGCAACCCTTACCGAAGACAGGTACGGCACGGCAAGTGCAGCCTATAGCTTTGACGGTACGAACGACAATATCGTGGTTCCCGACCATGACACCCTGGAACTGACAAACAGCTTTTCCATGGGTTTTTGGATTTATGTGGAAGATGATGGCGGAGGCATCCCCCTGGCAAAACACACTGCCCACCAGAACAATGAAGGCACTTGGGAAATTCTTATCAGCAAGGAAACGGACCAGGTTAACTTCTACAACCAATATGACGGGACTGCCAATCCTCCATTCAAATTCTACACCGTTCCGAATCGCGGCCGCTGGAGCCATGTGTATTTTGTTTATGACGATACCGGGCAAACCCTCAAATATTACATCAATGGAAAAATTGTCGGCTCTACCGATACGGCCCTGACCATCAACAACAACGACGAGGACCTGTATATTGGATACGGAATTGACAGCGGATACTGGTTCCTCGGCAAAATGGACGACATCCGCATCTTCAACCGATCCCTCGGCACCGACGAAATCCAGGAGATGTTCCTGCAGACCCACCTAGATTCCGATTCGGATGCCCTTCCGGACAATTGGGAGGTCGCACATTTCGGAGACCTTTCCCATGATGGAACGGCTGACGCCGATGGGGACGGCCTTACCGATATTGAAGAATACACCAACAACGCCGATCCCAACCTGAAAGACACGGACAAAGACGGGCTGCGCGACGACTTCGAAGTTACCAATGGCTCAGACCCAACAACGGCCGAAGGCCTTGTTGCCTATTATCCATTCAATAACAATGCCAATGACGAAAGCGGCAACGCTTATAACGGTACGACCAATGGCGCCACAATAGTTGAAGACCGTTTTGGAAACGCATCGAGTGCTTACAGATTCGATGGAAACGATGATTACATCACCATGGGAGATGTAGACGCCTTCGAACCCGCAGCCGGGGAGGATTTCACCGTATCTGCATGGTTTCAGACCACTGGTGGATATCTGGTCAGCGACCTAGGGATGATCGTCAGCGACTACGATAGCAACTCCCCTATTGGTGGTTTCGAGCTTTCTATTCGAAGCGGCGACATCGAATTTTTGGTGAGGGATCAAAATGGCCACACCATTCTCGTATCCCAAAATGTCACCGACGGTCAGTGGCACCAAGCTGTTGCACAGCGCCAAGGCAGCGTAATGAAGCTGTATCTCGATGGACAACTTATCGGCACCGAGACATGTGAGGGTGGTGTCATGGCCAACAACAAACCTTTCGTGGTGGGCACCTATAGCCAGGATTTGTATCGCCCATTTAAAGGATCCATCGACGATGTGCGCTATTACAGCCGCGCGCTCTCTGATGCTGAGGTCCAAGAAATCTATGGAAATGAATCCGTCGATCTCAACGCGGGCTTGGTTGTCCATTATCCGCTGGACGGAAATGTCACCGATATTGGTGGCAATAATGTAAATGGCACCGAAAGCGGCAATGTGTCCTATGAAACGGGCATGTCCACTCAGGCAGCCGTCTTTCACGGCAACCCGGACGTCATTTCGATTCCCGACAACGCTCTGCTGAACATGGGCAGTGACGACTTTACCCTCAACTGCTGGGTCAAGCTTGCAAGTGCCGATACATTCGGCACGGTTATTTCAAAGTATGTTTCGGGATCCGGCGGCCAGGGTTGGAATCTGTATTTCAGCAGCGGCAAACCGGAACTGGGTGTTCGCGACGGCACGGCCAACGGTGCCTGGACGGACCCCCTGCCCGCAGCCCTCACCCCTGGACGATGGTACATGCTGACGGCCCGAAGAGACGGCGGCACCGTGGAGCTGTGGGTGGACGGCAGTCGTGAAAGGAGCGCCACTCTGCCCGACCCGGTTGGATCGGTGAGCAACGGGCAGAGTTTCACCATGGGCCACCAGTCGGACGGTTCCTCAGCCTGGTACAACGGCAGCATCGATGAGGTCAGAATCTACCGGCGCGCCCTTTCACAGGTGGAAATCGAAGCATTATACAATCGCACATTCGACACACTTTCCGATGGATTGGCAGCTTATTATCCATTCAACGGCAACGCCAACGATGAAAGCAGCAACAGTAACCACGGTACTGCCATAGGCGCCACATTGGCTACCGATCGGTATGGTAATGCTGACCAAACCTATAGTTTTAATGGGTCTGGAGATTACATTGAAGTTCTGGATGACGATAGCCTTGCCTTGCCTGAAAGATTTTCGATTAGTTTTTGGATCAATCCAAACAGTGCCAGTGGCAGTCGGATGGTCCTGAATAAGCACCAATCCGGCACGAACAACGATGGCAGTTGGTGGGTGTCTCTGGCATCAAATCAAATGACTTTCGGAGCTTCGCCATTCAGTAGTTCAACCCAATCAAATACAGTCGACATCGGCAAATGGAGCCAATTTGTTTTTGCCTATGATAATTCAGATGATACATGGCGGCTCTATAAAGATGGTTTGTTGGATAGTTCCGGTACTCAGGCATTCACCATATCAAACACATCATTGAATCTATATATCGGCGCAGAACAATCCTCTCCGTTCAGCAATTACTTCGACGGTAAAATCGACGACATACGAGTTTATGGACGTGAACTCACTGCCTTCGAAGTGCAGCAACTCTATGCATCTGAAGTTCCACCCAACAATGCTCCGAACGCACCGGCTACCCCCAGCCCGGCCAATGCAGTTACTGGTACTGCTCTAAGCCCCACATTGACATGGAGCGGCGACGATCCGGATACTGGAGATACGGTCACCTACGACGTTTACTGGGGTACGGATAGTGGTTCTTTGTCAGTCGTCAGTAGTGACCAAACCGCTCTCATCTATCAGCCATCTACTCTCAGCTATGGAATTACTTACTACTGGCAGATCGTCTCCCGCGACAATCATGGCGACGAAACAACCGGCCCAGTGTGGTCCTTCACCTCCTGCGTGGATTGTGACGGTGATGGCATGGATGACCCGTGGGAGATCACCCAATTCGGTAACACCACTGCAAGCAATGGCTCCGGTGACAGTGACAGCGACGGGTTGACCGATCTCGAAGAATTTGATCTCAGTATTAACCCCAATATAACCGACAGTGACGGCGACGATATGACTGACGGCTGGGAGGTAGAAAACTCCCTGGATCCTTCAGTTAATGACGCCGGCGGGGACGCCGACAGTGACGATTTCACCAACGGCAGGGAGTTCCAGGACCAGACCGATCCGCAGAATGCATCGGATCACTTCGTATTGCCGCCTGTAACGGGACGTATCCCCGACACAGGGCAAACGACCTCTTACACAGGCACTTACGGAGAGGATGCCGATTATCTGATCAATCCGCCCCAGTACATCAAGATGGACGCCCAGGGACGGTACCTCGCCGATACGGTGTCCTCCTGGGCTATGGTGTATGATGTTGTGACCGGATTGATCTGGGAAGTAAAGACCGACGACGGTTCGCTCCACGACAGGGACGATACTTATACCTGGTACGACAGCAATCCAGCCACCAACGGCGGCAATGCCGGAACGCCGGGGAGCGGCACGGACACCGAAGATTTCATCAACAGCCTGAATACGGCCACCTTCGGTGGTTTTTCCGACTGGCGGATGCCGACCATCAAGGAATTATCCTCCCTGGTCAGCAGCCGTATTGACGACCAAAACCCGCCCATCGATACCACGTGGTTCCCACAAACGCTGTCGACGGAATACTGGTCGTCTACCACCGACGCCAATCTTGCAAACGTCGCGTGGCGCGTATTCTTTCACTCCGGTGGTGTCGCCAACGACAATAACAAGTCCTATAGTTTCTATGTGAGAGCCGTTCGTGGTGGGGGTGCTACAGCGCCCCTGGTGGACAATGACGACGGCACGATAGCAGACACCTCAACCGGATTGATGTGGCAGAAAGAGACGGCACCCGGCACTTACAACTGGCAGGAAGCCCTGGCCTATGCCGAAGGATTGACGCTTGGTGGGCATTCTGATTGGCGATTGCCGAACCGCGCCGAATTGCAGGCGCTGGTGGATTACTCCCACTACAATCCATCCCTTGATCCACAATTGGAGGCGGACACGGTGTCCGCCCAATACTGGTCGTCTACTACCAACGCCGGCCATCCGGACCCGAAACCCGCGTGGCTCGTGAACTTCAGCAACGGTTACATCGGCAACGGCACTAAAACGGATAACTATTATGTCCGCGTCGTCCGCGGCGGCCAGAATGATGTGCCCGGCAACCTGTACATCACCTCCCCGCTGCAGGCATCAAAATGGACTCTTGGCAGTACAATGGCCATCACATGGGATACCCAGGGCATATCGGACACCATAAACATCTCCCTGTCCAGGGACGGCGGAAAAACCTACGAAACCATCGTTTCCAACACGCCAAACGATGGCAGTTACGATTGGACCGTCTCCGGGGAGCCTTCGGTCAACTGCATGCTCAAGGTGGAACCGGCAACGGATGCATCCAAAGCAACCGTTCAGGGGCTGTTCAGCATCGGCTGTGATCTCACCTCCGACCTGGTGGCGTATTATCCTTTCAATGGCAACGCCGGTGACGAAAGCGGCGAAGAACGCCACGGGACTGCAAATGGTGCGACCCTGGCCGATGACCGGCATAATAGCCCGAACAGCGCCTATGCCCTGGATGGTTTGGACGATTATCTTGATCTGAACCCCAACGGATGGCAGATCGACACCCAGAACACCGCCTATACTATCACCGGATGGTTCAAGCCGATAGCCAACGAAAACGGATACATTGTTCAGGTCGGCACCTCCAGCGGGCCTCAGTATGGTGGACCATCAATGTTTTGGAGTGCATCCGACAGCGCACTTTATTTCTATTGCGGGTATAACAACACCACTCCTAAAAAAACTGGACTAACCCTGAACCGTTGGTACCATTTTGCGGGCGTCAGTAACACGGATAGAACGACTCGCATTTTTATCGACGGCGTTCAAGCCGATTCCGGCAGCTTCGCGAACCATGTCGATCTGCCGGTTGCGCTATTCAGAATTGGCCTTGATAACGCCAATCGGGTAGTCAACGGCATTGTCGACGATGTAAGGATTTACGAAAGAGCGCTTTCCGATTTCGAAATCAACAAAATTTACGACAGTGAAAGACCAGATAATTTTGAGCCCGACGTCCCAACCTCCCCCATTCCTGCCATGGCCACCACCGGTGTAAGCATCAGCACCCAGTTAGAATGGACTGGGGGGGATCCTGATGATGGCGAAACGGTTAGACACGACGTGTATTTCGGAACGGACAGTGGTTCACTGTCTTTGGTCAGCAGCAGCCAATCAGAAACTTCCTATGATCCCGGACTCCTGGTATACGGTCGGACCTATTACTGGCAAATCGTTTCAAAGGATAGTTCAGGTGCCGACTCTACGGGACCGGTATGGTCGTTTACCACCTCGTCCACCGTCACAGGCAAAATCGTTTATCTCTCGGACCAGAGCGGATCGGTCCAGGTGTGGACCATGGACGGGGACGGCGCCAACCAGACCCAACTCACCGATGAAAGCGATGAAATACGATCGCCCAGATGGTCTCCGGATGGATCAAAAATTGCCTACTACCTCCATACCGGTACACGATCCGGCACCCTGGTGGTGATGAATGCCGACGGCAGCGGACGCTTTGTCGTCAAATCCGGTGGTGGTGTACTGGCCCCCACGGTTTATTACAGTCAGTCTTCCATCAGCTGGTGGGACGACGACACGTTGCTTTACAGGGATGATATGGAATGTGGTGAAAGACTGCGCGCTATCGATATCGACGGCGGCAACGACATCCAGATGTTCGACCCCTCTGAAATCCTGACGTTGGATGACTATTCCGCTGCTACGGACAAGGTGGTTTACCTCGGTTCCAATTGCGGTTCGGTCTGGCACGGCATATTCACTGCTGGACCGGACGGCAGCGGCCGGACAAACATCTATCCCACCGATTCCACCCTCCGCGGGTTCCGGTGGGATCCCACCGGCACAAAGCTCCTGAATTTCCGGACTACCGAACATAAACTGGCCCTCATGGAAGGCGACGGCAGCGGGTTTACCTGGTTCAACGACCTGACGGGTGAATACCCCGACTGGGCATCCCGCGGCACCCAAGTGGTCTTTCAGGCGCCCAGTGCAGGTGACTGGGACAACGATGACAAAGACATATGGATCGTCAACGAGGACGGTACCAGCCTAACGCGTCTAACCGATTCTACTTTCAACGAGACCAAACCGGACTGGTTCGACCTGGCCAATCCCTACGTGCCCGTGCCCACATCACCGCATAATACGTCATCGGAGGTCGAACTCGACACGGCACTGACCTGGACCGGCGGGGATCCCAACCCAGGGGCCACCCTCACCTATGATGTGTATTTTGGAACTGACAGTGGATCGCTGCCCGTTGTTAGCGGCGACCAGTCGGCGACGAACTACCAGCTGCCAGCCCTGGACTACGGTGTGACCTATTACTGGCAGATCGTCGCCCTGGACAACACCGGAGCGACCACCAACAGCCCTGTTTGGTCTTTCACCACCTGCACGGACTGCGACGGCGATGGCATGGCGGACCAATGGGAGATCGATAATTTCGGTAATACCACTGCCAGTAATGGCACCGGTGACGGGGACAGCGACGGATTGACCGATCTCGAAGAATTCGATCTCAGTCTCAACCCCAATGTCGCCGATAGTGACGGCGACACCATGACCGATGGCTGGGAAGTTTTGAACTCCCTCGATCCGTCACTGGACGACGCCGGCGACGATGCCGACAGCGACACTTTCACCAACGGCAGGGAGTTCCAGGACCAGACCGACCCACAGAATGTGAACGATCACCAGATATTCCCGCCGGTGACCGGACGGATAAAGGATACCGGGCAGACCTCATCCTACACAGAAACCTTCGGGGAAGATTCAGATTACCTGATCAATCCGCCCCAGTACATTAAGATGGACGCCCAGGGAAGATATCTTTCCGATACGGCGACCTCGTGGGCCATGGTGTATGACATAATCACAGGATTGATATGGGAAGTGAAGACCAACGATGGCTCAATCCACGATTGGGACGACACCTACACCTGGGACGACGGTGATTTTATCGCTAATCTCAATGCTGCTCAGTTCGGTGGATCTGGGGACTGGCGAATTCCGACGGTGGAGGAACTCCGGACCATTATGAACAGCGAAAGGTCCGGCCCGGCCATTAACGTGGATTATTTTCCGAACACAAAATCCGGCACAAATGACCCTTACTGGACCGCTTCGACCTTTGTGGGAGACACCAGTATTGCCTGGTCGGTAAACGGTGATACAGGCGCCGTCGTTAAAGTCAACGACAAATCCTTCGCAGCCTATGTCCGTGCCGTCAGGGGACAGCACGCCAAAACCACCGCCCGCTTCTATACCGATTCAGACGGAACGGTAACCGATTCACATACCGGGTTGATGTGGGAACAGAAGACCGATGACGGAGGATTGGGAGACAGAGACAACTCCTATACATGGATCCAGTCCCTAACGTGGATCCAGGATCTAAACACTTCTCAATACAAAGGGTATGACGATTGGCGTCTGCCCAACCGGAATGAATTGGAAAGCATTCTGGACTACACCATGGAGAACCCGGCTATAGATCCGAAGATATTTCCCAATACAAAGATTATTGCTGACGGCTACTGGTCTTCTTCTGATTACAAAGACTGGTCTAACACCATGTGGCGGGCCTATTTCGATACAGGCATCGTGCATGGCGCAGGCAATCATGGATATTCTTTGGTCCGCGCCGTTCGCGGCGGCCAGAACAAGGTGCCCGGCAACCTCTACATCACTTCTCCACTTCAGGCATCCAAATGGCCGATGGGAAGTTCCATGCCCATCACATGGGATACCCAGGGCATATCGGACACCATCCATATTTCCCTGTCCCGGGACGGCGGAAAAACATTCGAAACCATCGTTTCCAACACGCCAAACGATGGCAGTTACGATTGGACCGTCTCCGGAGAACCCTCGGTCAACTGCATGCTCAAAGTGGAACCGGCAACGGATGCATCCAAAGCAACCGTTCAGGGATTGTTCAGCATCGGTTGCGATCTGTCCGGTGATTTGCTTGCCTACTACCCCTTTAACGGCAATGCCTTCGATGAAAGCGGCAACGGAAACAACGGCACACCAATAGGCGCTACACTCACTGCGGATAGATTCGGCGACACGAACAAAGCATACGCTTTCGATGGCAATGATTATATCGACTTGGGTGGTTTTATTCCCCAATGGACAACCTCAAATCAGGATTTTACTTTTACGGCCTGGATCAATGCAGGATCGCATCCTGCCATGGCCAGCATACTGGGAAGCTACTCCACGGGTAGCGACACCATTGTCTGGCTATTGTCTACCGGAGAAAAAGGCCACTGGTCGGTTCGGAGTTCAACCGGTTCCGGCGGAGGAAGGGGCGGGAGTACGAACCATACGGATGGTCGCTGGCATATGCTGACGGGAGTCAAAAAAGGGAACACCCTTTCCCTTTATTTCGACGGTGGGTTGGAAAGCCAGGAAACCTATACATTTTCCGGAGGGTTTGTACCCAAGTACGAACTTCTGATCGGCGCCGTCTATGGAGACGAAAATGGCGGATCGGCGCCGCTTTACTACATGACCGGTGCCATCGACGACGTGAGGATCTACGAACGCGGCCTGAGCGATTTCGAAGTCCAGCAGCTTTACGAAATGGAAGTGCCGCCCAACCTCTCCCCGAATGTCCCCACCTCCCCTACCCCTCCTGAAAGCGCAACCTTGATCGCACTTGCCCCTACCCTTTCTTGGGCTGGTGGCGATCCGGATGCAGGCGATAGTGCAAGCTATGACGTATACTTTGGTACGGACAGTGGTTCGCTGACTGCGGTCAGTACCAATCAAGCCACCCTCAGTTATCCGCTCTCGGCTCTCAACTACGGAACTTCCTACTATTGGCAAATCATCGCCCGGGACAGCCTGGGTCTGGAAACCACCGGCCCGATCTGGTCCTTCACCACCTGCACGGACTGCGACAGCGACGGTATGGCCGATCCGTGGGAGATCGACAAATTCGGCAACACCACCACCAGCAACGGTTCAGGAGATGGTGACAACGATGGCCTCACCGACCTTGGGGAATACAACAACGGCACACTGCCGGACAATAGAGACACGGACGGCGACGGCCTGCAGGATGGATTTGAAGTCAGCAATGGATCCGATCCGACCATTGCCGAAGGTCTGGTGGCCTACTATCCGTTCAACGGCAATGCAAATGATGAAAGCGGAAACGGTAACAACGGCAGTGTCCAAGGCCCAATTCCTGCTTCGGATCGACACGGCAATTCCGGCAAGGCCTATACATTCGACGGCATCGACGATTCCATTCAGGTAAACGACAGCAACAGCCTGGATCTGTCCGATGCACTCACCATTTCCGGATGGATCAAAACAACGAGCGGGGGGACCGTCATCCGAAAGGAAGGCGATGGCGAGAATACAGCCACAGATGAAAATTACAGAATCCATGTCGACATCGACGGAACCGTCATTGCCGGCTTTGAAAATGGCACCGGCTCGGATGTCAACAAACTTTCCAGCGGAACCGCTTATCTGGGCACATGGCAGCATGTGGCCTGGACCTATGATCGATCCAATGTAAAGATCTACATCAATGGCTCTTTGGACAGCACCCATCCGGAAACCATGATCCCCAACGTCCAGGCTGAGCCGCTGTTCATCGGGGTCAGGAATCGCGGAGGAATGACAACGGATTGGTTCAACGGCCGGATCGATGACGTCCGGATCTTTAATCGGGCCTTGTCGGAGTTGGAAATCGGTCAGATTTTCGACACAGAAAAGCCGAACAATTTTTCGCCGATTATGCCCGGTTCTCCATCCCCTGCAGACGCCGCCGGGGATGTCTCAATCACTGCGAGCCTATCCTGGACCGGCGGAGACCCGGATAATGGCGATTCGGTAACATATGATGTCTACTTGGGAACCGACAGTGGTTCTTTGTCCATTGTCGGTAGTGATCAAGCCGCCATCTATCAGCCATCCGCTTTGAGCTACTCTACCACCTACTACTGGCAAATCGTCGCCCGTGATAGTCACGACGATGAAACCATCGGCCCGATCTGGTCCTTCACCACCGAGGTCCCACCGGTAGTGGCGGTGCTGAGCAACCTGCCTGCCGATCCTACAAACAACGCGGGGACCAGCATTACTGTAGGCGGCGTGAATGTCGCAAACTACCAGTATAAAATCGACGGTGGCGAATGGACACCGACAATCGCTGCCGGCGATGACCTGATTCTCGGAGGATTGCTGGATGGGCAGCATACCTTAGCCGTTATCGGCGGCGACATCGACGGCAACTGGCAGCCGCCGGAACTGGCCACGATCTACATCTGGACTGTGGACAGGACGGATCCGGAAGTCACCGGTTTTACCGTGAAAGACGCCACCACTGACAGCAGCCTGATCACCAATGATCCCAATGTTGCCGTTGAGTTCACCGGCACGGACGACCTGGGAACCGTGGCAAGGTGGCTGATTACGGAAACACCGGATACGCCCACCGTTGAGCAGATGAACGCGGGTGACACGTCTGCCCCCACCGGATACGCTATCCAATCCGCCGGCAGCGGCAGCAAAACCCTGTACGCATGGATTATGGACCCGGCCACCAACATCAGCCTGTCGGATGAATGGACCATCGAGCTGGATACCGGCACGCAGGTCACAGCGGACCAGGGCAGTATGTGTATCACGGAAGACAGCGTGACATTGACCGGTGAAAAAGAAAGCAGCGCTACGGTAACCGTCATATGCCCCACCGCAACCGTAGGTACCGTTACCGATATGGGAAGCACGTGGGAGGTTTCGATTACGGGAATCACGGAAACCATCACTCCCCACGAGGTAACGGTAAACGCCGAGGATTCGGCTGGAAATACCGATTCAGCCATCGTTTCCATTCGGCGATCGGTACCAACGACCGCCACAATCAATAAAGGCACTGGAGAGCTTATCGCAGACGGCACAAGCACCCTGCAACTGACCATAGACGTG
>Ga0066187_1000204_pt1 | contig 23796 bp, 24 predicted proteins | sample WorMetexBAHAMAS1_FD_58706 | JGI IMG/M metagenome (GOLD analysis project Ga0066187, IMG submission 58706) | Marine gutless worms symbiont microbial communities from Max Planck institute for Marine Microbiology, Germany - Inanidrilus exumae... | ecosystem: Host-associated > Annelida > Digestive...
CGCGACCCGGGTCGCGGCCCTGATCTCCGGCGAGGTGGATTTCGTCTATCCGGTGCCGTTGCAGGACGTCCCGCGCATCGACGGGACCGCCGGGCTGACGGTGCTGCAAGGCCCGGAACTGCGCACCATCTTCCTGGCGATGGACCTGGACCGTGACGAACTTCGCTACTCGTCTGTCAAAGGCAAGAACCCGTTCAAGGACGTCCGGGTTCGCCGCGCCGTCTATCACGCCATCGACGAGGACGCGATCGTCAAGAAGGTGATGCGCGGTGCCGCCGAGCCGGCGGGGATGCTGGTCGGTCCCGGCATCAACGGCTTCAATCCAGCGCTGAACGATCGCCTGGCCTACGATCCGGACCGGGCGAAGGCCTTGCTTGCCGAGGCCGGGTATCCCGACGGCTTCGAGGTTGGGTTGGATTGCCCCAACAACCGCTATGTGAATGACGAGCGGATCTGCCAGGCCGTCGTCGGCATGCTGGCCAAGGTGGGCATCACGGTGAACCTGACGGCCATGCCCAAGACCCAGTACTTCGCCAAGCTGAAGGAACTGGACACTAGTTTCTACCTCTTGGGCTGGACGTCGGGCACCTATGACGCCCATCACCCCATGCGGTTCCTGATGCACACGACCGATCCGTCGCGCAAGCTTGGAAGCTGGAACTTCGCCCGGCTGTCCGATCCCAAGCTGGACGCGCTGATCGACCGGATCGGAACCGAGGTCGACCAGGCCAAGCGCCAGGAGCTGATCGATGAGGCCCACACCATGCACAAGGAGATGGTCGGCCATATCCCGCTGCACCAGCAGGCGCTGGCCTGGGCGGTCAAGGATTCGGTCAGCCTGACCCAGCGCGCCGACAACTTCTTCAACCTGCGCTGGGTGACGGTGCAGTAGCGGGCGGTGGCTTCCGACACGGTGGTCCGGATCGCGATGTGGTCCGGACCCAGGAACATCTCCACGGCCCTGATGCGGGCGTTCGAGAACCGGCCAGACTGTGCCGTCATCGACGAGCCGTTCTACGGCTTCTATCTGCACCGCACCGGCCTCGATCATCCCGGGCGCGAGGAGGTGATGCGCGCCCAGCCTGTCGAATGGCAGGCCGTCGTGCGTGGGCTGACCGGGCCGGCGACGGATGGTGCAGGGGTCTGGTACCAGAAGCACATGGCGCACCACATGCTGCCCGAGGTCGGGCACGGCTGGCTCGACGGTTTCAGGCATGCCTTTCTGATCCGCGACCCGCGGGCGGTCGTCGCCTCTTATGCGAAAACCCGGCCCTCGGTCACGCCGGCCGATCTCGGCCTCGACGTCCAGCTTACGCTGTTCCGTGCCGTCCAGGCGTCAGGAGGGCCGGTACCGCCTGTGATCGAGGGAGAAGACGTGCTGCGTGCCCCCGAAGCCGCACTGTCGGCCCTGTGCCGGGCGCTGGATATCCCGTTCGCTGAAAGCATGTTGTCCTGGCCAGCCGGGCCGCGCGACAGTGACGGGGTGTGGGCGCCCTATTGGTACGACGATGTCCGCGCCTCGACCGGTTTCAAGCGCTTCGAGCCGGCGGATCCCGTCCTGACACCGGAGCAGGAGGTCATAGCAGCGGCCGTGATGCCGGCCTACGAGGCGCTCAGGGCGCATCGCCTGCTGGGCTGAGCGGGTCGCTTGCGGGCCCTCAGGCGCACTGGCATAGTCGCTCCGCTCATGGCTACGACCGTTCCCGATCCTGCCGCCACTTCCAGCCGCTGGTCCCTGATCTTTGCGGCCGTGGGGCATTTCTATTTCCATTTCTTCACCGCGATGTACTTCACCATCGTGCTGGGCCTGGGCGACAGCTTCGACCAGCCGTTCCACGAGTTGATCGAGTTGTGGACCCTGGGCGCCCTGCTGGTGGGCCTCGCAGCCTTGCCGGCGGGCAAGCTGGCGGACATGTTCGGCCCCGCCAAGGTGATGGCGGTGTTCTTCGTCGGCATGGGGATCGCCTGCGTCGGTGCCGGCGCGGTATCCGGGCCGACCGCCCTGATGATCATGCTGGCGGGCGTCGGCCTGTTCGGTGCGATCTATCACCCTGTGGGGATCCCCTGGGTCATCCGCAATTCCAGCAGGGCGACCGGCAAGATGCTGGCCGTGAACGGCGTTTTCGGCGGTCTTGGGGCCGCTGCAGCGGGCTCGATCACCGGTATGCTGGTGGAACTGCTGGGCTGGCGCGCCGCGTTCTGGGTGCCGGGCGCCGTGTGCGTTGCCTCGGGCCTGCATTTGTGGTGGTTCATCGCGACAGGCCGGGTCGTCGAGTCCAACGGCAGCACGGCCAGCGACGTCGGCCACAGTCGCGGCGAGGCGATCCGCGGGTTCAGCGTCTTGTTGGTGTCGATGTTCATCGCCGGCATCATCTATCACGCGACCCAGGCGGTCCTGCCGAAGTTCTTCACCGAGCGTTTGCCGGATTTCGTGGACGGCAGCGTCTTCAAGGCCGGTGTGCTGGTGACCGTCGTCTATGGCGTGGCGGCGGTGATGCAGCTGGTCGGCGGGCACCTGGCCGACCGCTATCCGCTGAAGCGCGTCTATGTGATCTGCTGGATGGTGCAGATCGGCTTTCTTGCCATGCTTGCGGGCGGCACGGGCCTGACGGTGTTTGCAACCGCCATCCTGCTGGCGACGATCTCCACCGCTCAACTGCCCGCGGAGAACATGCTGCTGGCCCGCTTCACGCCGGAACGCCACCACGGCCTGGCCTTCGGGTTTAAGTTCGTGCTGGCCTTCGGCGCCGCGCCCCTGGCGATCGAGATCGTGTCCGTGGTCCGGGAGAGAACCGGCGACTTCTTCATGCTGTTCGCCGGCCTCAGCGCCGTGACCGCTTTTGTCTTCCTGGTCGTGCTGTTGCTGCCGGCCGATCGCCGTGCGGCGGTCGTGGCGGCCGAATAGGCGATGGCGCTCAGGATCGACCGGCTGGACCATCTGGTCCTCACCGTCGGGGACATCGATGCCACCTGCGCCTTCTACGAACGGGTGCTGGGCATGACCCGGCAGACATTCGGCGACGGCCGGACCGCGCTGGCCTTCGGCCGCCAGAAGATCAACCTGCATCCCGCCGGCCGCGAATACGAGCCCAAGGCCCGCCAGCCGACGCCCGGGTCGGGCGACCTCTGCTTCATCGCAGACGGTCCGATAGAGGCGATCGTCGCGCATCTGCAGGCCGCGGGCGTTGCCATCGAAGAAGGACCGGTGCCGCGGACCGGGGCGACAGGCCCGCTCACCTCGGTCTATCTCCGGGACCCGGATGGCAACCTGATCGAAGTGGCGGTTGCAGGGTAGGGGGTGCCGGTCCCTCAGACAAAGGTCCCCATCAGCGTCACTTCTTTACCCCCCAGGCCGCGTTTGAAATGGGCGACGCCGGGGGCGTTTGCGTCGTCCAGGCCGCCCAGGTCGACCGCCTCGACGCCTTCCGCCTTCAGCGCGCCCAGGGTCTCCCAGATCAGGCGGTTGTGGGCATGCGCCGACCGGCCTTCCGGGCCGCTCCATCCCGCCTGGTAGGTGGCGCAACGCCCGTGCCGGATGAACAGGGTGCCGGCGACCGGCCTGCCGTCGATCAGGGCACGGCGAATGCGCAGATCCGCCATCGGCAAACGGGCCAGCAGGGCGGCTGACGGGCCCTGGTAGCCGACCTCGGCCTTGTGCCGCTCGTAGGCCTTGAGCAGCCAGCCCCGCGCCTGCGCGTCGGTCGTATCGTCCACGGTGAGGCTGCTGCGTTCGGCGGTGCCGAGCTGGTTGCGCCAGCTCTGGGACAGGGCGGCACGCAGAGCTGCCGCCTCCCGGGTCAGGTCAAGCCAGGCGGTCGTGTAGCCCGATTTCACTTTGGTCAGGCGGGCGGCCTGCTGGACCGTCTCGGCATCGGGCCCATCCAGGACCTCCGGCATCAGTTGCAGGATGGTGCGTTTCCAGATCGGAAAGGCGCGTTTGATCTGCCCGATCGCAGCCGCCACCTGATCGGCCGGCGGATCCGGCGCCAGGAACAGCGGCCCCCGCACCACCCTTGCCGCGGCGGCCACCCCCCAGCGGTTCCGGACGAACACCTGGACGAAGCCGACAATGCGTCGATCGCGATAGATCAGCCCCCGGCGCGGTCGATAGCCCTCGTCGGCGGCGACAGCGTTGCCGTAGTCCCAGGTCTGGAACAGGTTCGAGCGGGGGCACTTGTCGATCAGGGCCGTCCAGTCATCCCGCGCCAGCACTGGCCAGTCCAGGCGGACGGATGTCATCTTGCGAAGGCCGCCTCAGCGGTGCAACGATGCGGCGCCATGAAGAAACGCGCAGCGGCCCACCCCCGGATCACGCTTCGGGCGATCCTGTTGTTCCTGGGGCTGTGCGTCCTTCTCGATCTCGTGCTGTTCGCGCTGTTCCACTTCGGGTTCGACAGCTGCTACGGGCTGTTATGCCTGTTGTCGTGATCATTCCGCCGCTTCGGCAATGCCGGTCTGGTCCAGAGCCTGGGCGAGATCGGCGATGATGTCGTCGGCATCTTCGATCCCCACCGACAGGCGCACCACGTCCGGTCCGGCGCCGGCCAGTATCTGATCCTCTTCTTCAAGCTGGCGGTGCGTGGTCGAAGCCGGATGGATGATCAGCGACCGCGTGTCGCCGATATTGGCCAGATGGCTGAACAGCTCGACCGCCTCCACCAGCCGCACGCCGGCATCGAAGCCGCCCTTCAGCCCGAAGGTGAAGACCGCGCCGGCACCGGCCGGCAGATAGCGTTCGGCCAGTGCGTGGTAGGGGCTTGAGGGCAGGCCCGCGTAGGAAACCCATTCCACCGCGTCGTGGCCCTCCAGGAACTGCGCCACCTTCAGCGCGTTGGCGCAGTGCTTCTCCATCCTGAGGCTCAGGGTCTCGATGCCGTTCAGCGTCAGCCAGGCATTCATCGGCGACTGGCAGGCACCCAGGTCGCGCAGGCCGATCGCGTGGCCGTAGATGGTGAAGGCGAGGTCGCCGAAGGTCTCCGCGAAGGTGAGGCCGTGGTATTCCGGCGCCGGCTTGCTGAGGCTCGGGTACTTGTCACTGCTCAGGAAGTCGAAGCGCCCGGAATCGATCACCGCGCCGCCGACCGCCGTGCCGTTTCCGGTCAGGAACTTGGTCGTGGAATGGACGACCATGTCCGCCCCCCAATCCAGGGGACGGCACAGATAGGGCGTCGCCATCGTGTTGTCCACGATCAGCGGGATGCCCGCATCGTGGGCGACGCCGGCGACCGCCTCCACATCCACCACCACGCCCCCCGGGTTGGCCAGGCTTTCGATGAAGATCGCCTTGGTGCGCTCGTCGATCGCCGACCGGAAGGCGTCGATGTCCTCGGGCTCGACGAAGCTGGTCGACCAGCCGAACTTCTTGTAGGTGTGCGCCATCTGGTTCAGCGAGCCGCCATAGAGCTTGCGCGAGGCCACCAGATTGTCCCCCGGCGACATCAGCGGGAACATGGCCAGGATCTGGGCTGCGTGGCCCGATGCGGTCGCGGTGGCGCCGCGGCCGTTTTCCAGCGCGGCCAGGCGTTCCTCCAGGACCGAGACGGTCGGGTTGGTCAGGCGCGAATAGATGAAACCCGGGACCTGCAGGTTGAACAGCGAGGCGGCGTGGTCCACATCGTCAAAGACGTAGGATGTGGTCTGGTAGATCGAGGTCGCCCTGGCCCCGGTCGCGGGGTCGGGCGTGGCCCCGGCATGCACCGCCAGGGTATCGAAGCCGGGGTCGCCGGGTTTCTTGTCCGTCATGGCGTCAGATCCTGCGTCGTTTGGCCGAGATCACCCGGCTGTTGATGCCGTTCCAGCCCAGCTCGCCGTTGAGCCGGGCAAATTCGATCTTGGGACAGCGGTCCATCACCACCTCCAGGCCCGCATCCATGGCCCGTCGGGCGGCCGCGTGGTTGACCACGCCCAGCTGCATCCACACCACCCTGGCACCGATCGCGATGGCGGAATCGGTGATCGGACCGGCGGCCTCGCTGTTGCGGAAGATGTCGACCATGTCGACCGGCTCGAGAATGTCCTCCAGCGATCCGTAGACCGTTTCGCCCAGCAGCGTCTTGCCCGCCAGGCCCGGGTTGACCGGGATCACCCGGTAACCCTTCTGCTGCAGGTACTTCATCGCGAAGAAACTGGGCCGGTTCCAGTTCGCGCTGGCGCCCACCATCGCGATCGTCTTCACGCGTCCCAGAAGGTCGCGGATGTAACCGTCTCTGTACTCCGTCGAAACGGCTTGCGTCCCGGTCATTGGCCGGACCAGGTCGGCTTGCGTTTCTCGATGAAGGCGTCGATGCCTTCCCCGGCGTCGCGCGCCATCATGTTCTCCGTCATCACCTGGGCGGTGTAGGCATAAGCCTCCTCCAGGGAGCGGTCGATCTGGCGGTAGAACGCCTCCTTGCCGGTCTTGATGACCAGCGGCGACTTGCCGACGATCTTGGCCGCCAGGTCGCTGCATTCGGATTCCAGTGCATCGGCGGGCACGACCCGATTGATCAGGCCGATTTCGGCGGCCTTTGCGGCGGGAACCATCTCTCCCAACAGCAGCATTTCCATCGCCTGCTTACGGCCGACCGCTCGGCTCAGCGCCACCATGGGCGTGGAGCAGAAGAGCCCGATATTCACGCCCGGCGTCGCAAAGCGCGCATCCTCGGCCGCCACCGCCAGGTCGCAGGTCGCCACCAGTTGGCAGCCCGCCGCCGTGGCGATGCCGTGGACCCGGGCGATCACCGGCTGCGGCAGGCGGATCAGGCCCAGCATCAATAGCGAGCACAGCTCGAAGGTCTTCTCGTAGAAGGGGCGGGAGGCGTTGGCGCGCAGCTCCTTCAGGTCGTGCCCCGCGCAGAAGCCCTTGCCGGCCCCGGCCAGCACCACGGCCTTGATGGAACGGTCGGCGCCGACCTCGCCCAGCGCATCGATCAGTGCCTGCATCAGGTCCAGTGACAGGGCGTTATAGGCCCGCGGTCGGTTGAGCGTCAGGGTGGCCACGCCGTCGCCGTCCCGGCGCTGCACCAGGGCCTCGTCCGCGGGCGTGTCAGAGGCGGTGTCGAGCGTTGCCATGACCTGCTGTCCCATCCTTTTCGTTGCGGCCCAAACCCGCTATCTAGGGCGGCCGTTTGCCAGTGGAGAGCAGAGTAGCCCATCCGATGCACGACGCCCAAGCCCCCCGGATCACTCTGGACGCGTTCCAGGAACTGTGCGCGCATTCCGCGCCTTTCGTGCACTATTTCGGCTTCAAGACCGAAGAGATCGGCGCAGGCACGGCCCGGGTGCGACTGCCCTATGACGAGAAGTTCGTGCGCCCGGGCGGCACCGTCTCCGGGCCGGCGATGATGGCGCTCGCGGATTTTACGCTGTGGGCGGCCCTGTTGGGAGCGATCGGGGAGGTGCCGTTGGCTGTGACGACAAGCCTCAACATCAATTTCCTGCGCAAGCCTGCCAACGCCGACATTATCTGCACCGCGCGCCTCCTGAAACTGGGGCGGCGCCTGGCGGTGGGGGACCTGTTGCTGACACCCGACGGAGAGGCGCTGCCCTGCGCCCATGTGACCGCAACCTACTCGATCCCGCCCCGTGATGAGAGCGATTAAGTGGTAAAATAACACCGCAACTGTAACTCATTGCGATTAAACAAAAAAACAACTCCGAATTTCAATTAAGGTGTTGACAGGGTGCATGCCGGCCTCTAGAAACCGCTGACCGTGCGGCACAAGGCCTGCGCGGGTTTTCTTTATCTTCTGGAAATGGCGCGGCGACCGACGCCGCGCGACAAGAAAAGGCGAGAAGGCAATGACGACCTACTCGATGAAGTCGGCCGAGGTCGAGAAGAAGTGGTATCTGGTTGACGCCGACGGCATGGTGCTCGGCCGGATGGCCGCCGAAATCGCCAAGGTGCTGCGCGGCAAGCACAAGCCCGGCTACACGCCGCATGTGGATTGCGGCGACAATGTCATCGTGATCAATGCCGACAAGGTTCGGCTGACGGGCAAGAAGCGGACGGACAAGGTCTACTACTGGCACACCGGCTATCCCGGCGGCATCAAGAGCCGCACGGCGGCCCAGGTGCTGGACGGCCAGCATCCGGAACGGGTGGTGCTGAAGGCCATCGAACGCATGATCCCGAAGGGACCGCTGGGACGGCAGCAGATGAGCAACCTGCGGGTCTATGCAGGTACCGAGCACAAGCACGATGCGCAGCAGCCGGAGGTTCTGGACCTCGGCGCACGCAACGCCAAGAACAAACGGAGCGCCTAGGACGATGTCTGACGAAGCACAGGTGGTGACCGACCTTGCCGATCTGGGGCAGGCGACCGGCACGGTCGTCGAGCCGGCCGCGCCGGCCGAACCCAAGCTGGATGCATTTGGTCGGGCTTACGCCACGGGCAAGCGCAAGAACGCGGTGGCACGGGTCTGGATCAAGCCGGGGTCCGGCAAGATCACGGTCAACGGCAAGGACCTGGCCGTCTACTTCTCCAGGCCGGTTCTGCAGATGATCATCAACCAGCCCTTCGGGGCCGCCCACCGGGACGGCCAGTTCGACGTGATGGCCACCGTGACCGGCGGCGGTCTGTCGGGCCAGGCCGGCGCCGTGCGCCACGGCATCTCCAAGGCCCTGGTCGATTTCGAGCCGAGCCTGCGCGGCACGCTCAAGGGCGGCGGGTTCCTGACCCGCGACGCGCGCGTGGTGGAACGCAAGAAGTACGGCCGCCGCAAGGCCCGCCGCAGCTTCCAGTTCTCGAAGCGCTGATCCGGAGCGACGCTTTTTTGGCCCGACAAGGGCCGGTCCGAGGGGCGTTCCGGGTGGAACGCCCCTCTCGCTTTGGGCATAGTGCCCGCATTGTCGGTTCACAGTCATTCGGTGGGAAGTGTCATGGAAAAGGTCAGAATCGGAATCCTGGGAGCGAGCGGCTACACGGGCGCGGAGCTGTTGCGTCTGCTGAGCCTGCATCCTGCGGCCGACATCGTCGTCTTGACCGCCGATCGACACGCCGGGCAGATGATCCAGGAGGTGTTTCCGCATTTGAGCGCGCTGGACCTTCCGGAACTGAGCCGGATCGAGGAGTCCGACTGGCACACCTGCGACGTGGTCTTCTGCGCGCTGCCGCACGGCACCACCCAGGAAGTGATCGCCCAGGTGCTGGACGAGTCGCCCGAGACCAAGGTGATCGACCTGTCGGCCGATTTCCGGCTGGCGGACCTGCATGTCTATGCCCACTGGTACGGGCAGGAACACAAGGCGCCCGAGATCCAGCCGATGGCGGTCTACGGCCTGACGGAGATCTACCGCGAGGATATCGCCGGCGCGCGCCTGGTGGCGAACCCGGGCTGCTACACCACCACGGCGCAGCTGCCCCTGATCCCGCTGATCGAGGCCGGTGTCATCGAGGCCGATGACATCATCATCGATGCCAAATCCGGCGTCTCCGGCGCAGGCCGGGCCGAGAAGCGCCACATCCTGCATGCCGAGGTCTCCGAAGGCATCCATGCCTACAGCGTCGGCGAGCACCGTCATGCGCCGGAGATCGAACAGGGCCTGTCGCGTGCGGCTGGCCGGCCCGTGACGGTGAACCTCACGCCCCACCTGATGCCCATGAACCGGGGCATCCTGGCAAGCTGCTATGTCAAGCTGGCCGGCGGGGCCGATGCCGCCACGCTGCGCGAGACCTTGAAGGACAAGTATGACGTGGAGCCCTTCGTTCACGTGGTGCCCGAGGGTGTCAGCCCGGCCACCCGGGACGTGCGCGGGTCCAACTATGTGCTGATCGGGGTCTTCGAGGACCGGGTGCCCGGCCGGGCGATCGTGCTGGCGGCGAGCGACAATCTGGTCAAGGGGGCAAGCGGCCAGGCGATCCAGAACATGAACGTGATGCTGGGGATCGAAGAGACCACCGGGCTCGCCCAGGTGGCGCTGTTCCCGTAAGGGGCTGGCGGATGGCCGAGGTCGTGTTGCCCTACCGGGGCGTCATGCCCCGGATCGGCGCGGGCTGCTTCATCGCGCCCACGGCGGCGGTGGTCGGCGATACCGAGATCGGTGACGAGACGAACACCTGGTTCAACTGCGTCGTCCGCGGCGACGTGAACGAGATCAGGATCGGGACGCGGGTCAATATCCAGGACGGCACCGTCATCCATGTCTCCAGCGACGGGCAGGGGACGTACATCGGCGACGATGTGACGATCGCCCATTCCGCACTGGTCCATGCCTGCACCGTGGAAGACCGCGCCTTCATCGGCATGCAGGCCTGCGTGATGGACGACGCCCGGGTGGAAACCCACGGGATGGTCGCCGCCGGCGCCTTGGTGACGCCCGGCAAGGTCGTGCGCGGCGGCGAACTGTGGGCCGGACGCCCGGCGCGGAAGATCCGCGACCTCAAGGCCGAAGAGATCTCCTATATCGACTTTCTGCCTGGGCACTACTGCCGTCTGGCGGCGGAGTATCTGGAAGCCGGCATCGGCCGGCCGTCGGTTTGATCGGCGCTCTGGACTTTGCATAGGGGCGGCAGACTTGCCGGGCAGGAGCATTCCATGCTGTACCGCCTTCGCCATGCCTTGATTGCGCTCGTCGCCGCCGCACCGGCAGCGGCAGATCCGCAACCGGGCACCGGTTTCAGAGACTGCGACCACTGCCCCGAGATGGTGGTCGTCCCGGCCGGCTCCTTCCGGATGGGCTCGCCATCCACTGAGGAGGCGCACAGCGGCGACGAAGGACCTGTCCGCACCGTCACCATCGCCGGCGCCTTCGCCGCCGGCAAGTACGAGGTGACCCGGCGGCAATACGCCGCCTTCGTGGCGGCGACCGGCCGTCCCCTTCCGTCGGAGTGCTATGTGGACGAGACCGGAGATTGGGAACTGAAAACGGATCGGTCCTGGAAGGACCCGGGCTTCGAACAGGGCGAAGACGAGCCGGTGGTCTGCGTCAGCTGGGACGATGCCGACACCTATGTCGCCTGGCTGTCCGGCGAAACCGGCGAACGGTACCGCCTGTTGTCTGAGGCGGAGTGGGAATACGTCACCCGCGGCGGCTCTGACGGTCCGAGATACTGGGGCGAAGACAACAGCTTGGCCTGCGACTTTGCCAACGTGCATGACCGCACCAGCAAGGCGCAGGTCGGGATTTCCTGGAACCCGCATCCCTGCGATGACGGGGTCGCACGAACCGCGGCGGCCGGACGTTATCGCCCCAACGCCTTCGGGCTGCACGACACCCTGGGCAATGTCTTTGAATGGACGGCCGATTGCTGGGCCGACGACCATCCTGCCGGCGCGCCTTCCGACGGCAGTGCCCGGACCGACGGGCCGTGCCGGAACAGGGTGATGCGGGGCGGGTCCTGGTATTACGGCCCCGGCTTCGTCAGGGCCGCCGAACGCACCGGGGTGGACACGGGGTCACGGATCTTCGACGCCGGGTTCCGCGTCGCACGCGAAATCGAATGACGTCCCCACCGCGCCCTACAACAGCGACATCTGCCGGGTGTCGCGCGGCGGCGGCGTGAACCGCCGCGTGTCCAGGTCGCTGCGGGCCGCACTGCCGAAGGCCAGCTTGTGTTTCTTGCAAGCCAGGCGAAACCGGTCGGCGATCAGGTCCGCGTGCCGCCCGGTGCCGCGCATGCGGGTCCCGAACCGGGAGACGTAGTAATTTCCGTCGCGCATCTCGCGCATGCGGTTCATCACCTTCTTCGCCATGCCGGGCTTGTGCGCGTCGAGCCATTCGGCGACCAGGTCCTTGATCTCCAGCGGCAGACGCAACAGCACATAGCCGGCCGCCGAGGCGCCGTTCTCGGCCGCGGCGTCCAGGATTCGCTCCAGCTCCCAGTCGGTGAGCGCAGGCACGATCGGTGCTACCATCACGGTGACCGGCACGCCGGCCTCGCTGAGGGACCGGATCGCCTTCAGGCGCAGCGACGGCGTTGCGGCGCGGGGTTCCATGCGGTTGGCCAGCCGGTGGTCCAGCGTCGTGACCGAGACGGCAACGGCGACCAAGTGCCGCGCCGCCATGTCCGACAGGAGGTCCAGGTCCCGGGTCACCAGGTTGGACTTGGTCACGATCAGCGCTGGATGGTTGGTCTCGTGCAGGACCTCCAGGACCGAACGGGTGATGCGCCATTCGCGTTCCAGCGGCTGATAGGCATCCGTGTTGGCGCCCAGCATGATCGGTTTGCAGCGATAGCCCGGGGCCGCGAGTTCGGCGCGCAGAAGGTCGGCCGCGTTTGGCTTTGCGAACAGACGGGTTTCGAAATCGAGACCGGGTGACAGGCCCTGATAGGCGTGGGTGGGGCGCGCATAGCAATAGACGCAGCCATGTTCGCACCCCCGATAGGGATTGATCGACGCGTCGAACCCCACATCCGGCGAGCTGTTGCGGGCGATGATGCTTTTGGGGAACTCTCTTGTCACCGTCGTCTTGGGCGGCGGGTCCCCGGTGCGTGTCCAGCCGTCGTCGACGGCCTGGTGCACCAGCGGTTCGAAGCGCCCGTCGCGGCGGCTCAGGGAACCGCGGCCCTTGACGGGGCGGTTGGGCAGGGCGCTGGCGTCGGGTCCTCGTGACATCCGTGGACTGTAAAGCCAAGAACCGAACAAAACAAGAACATATGGGACGAAAAAGAAGGCGCCGCGTTTGGGACGGCGCCTTCCGACCGGCCGTTACTGCAGCCGCACCTTAACGTAGGACCCGGGCGCGTCCTCGATCGCCTTCAGTTTGCCCTCGCCGGGGACCCGCGCCGGGATCTTCGCGCCGCTTTTGCGCCCGACCCACTTGTACCATTCCGGCCACCAGGAGCCGTGATGTTCGGTTGCCCCCTTGAGCCAGGTGTCCGGTGTCTTCGCCTTGCCGCCGTTCGTCCAGTAGGAGTACTTCTCCGAAGCCGGCGGGTTGACGACGCCCGCGATATGTCCGGAAGCCGCCAGCACGAATTTCACCTGTCCGCCGTAGGTCTGTGTCGCCGCGAAGGTGGACATCCACGGCGCGATGTGATCCTCCCGGGTCGACAGCACGAAGACCGGGATGTCGATGCTCGTCAGGTCGATATCCACGCCGCACAGCTTGATGCCGCCCGGCTCGATCAGCTTGTTCTCCAGATACATCTTGCGCAGATAGAAGCCGTGCATCGCCGCCGGCATGCGCGTGGAATCGGAGTTCCAGTAGAGCAGGTCGAACGGGAAGGGGTCCTTGCCCAAAAGGTAGTTGTTGACCACGAACGACCAGATCAGGTCGTTGGCGCGCAGCATGTTGAAGGTGGTGGCCATCTCGCTGCCTTCGAGGTAGCCCCGCTCGTTCATGCGCTCTTCCAGCGCGCGGAGCTGTTCCTCGTCGATGAAGACCGACAGTTCGCCCGCCTGGGTGAAGTCGATCATCGTGGTGAAGAACGTCGCCGACTTGATGCGCTTGTCGTCCTTCACCTTCATGTAGGCCAGCGTCGCCGCCAGAAGCGTCCCGCCCAGGCAGTAGCCGATGGCGTTCATCTGGTTTTCGCCGGTCGCCTTGGTGACCGCGTCCACCGCCGCCAGGGTTCCTTCGGTCATGTAGTCGTCGAAGGACTTGTCCGCGAGCTTCTCGTCCGGGTTGATCCAGGAAACCACGAACACGGTCAGACCCTGGTCGACCGCCCATTTGATGAATGAGTTCTTGGGCCTGAGATCCAGGATGTAGAACTTGTTGATCCAGGGCGGAATGATCAGCAGCGGCGTCTTGTGCACGGTCTCGGTCGCCGGTGTGTACTGGATCAGCTGCATCAGTTCGTTCTGAAAGACCACCTTGCCGGGCGTCGTGGCGATATTCTCGCCAACCGAGAACGCCGTGGTGTCGGTCATCTTGATTTTCAGCTTGCCTTCGCCCTGTTCCAGGTCGTGCAGCAGGTTCTGCAAGCCGTTGACCAGGTTTTCACCCTTGCTGTCGATGGTTTCGCGCAACACCTCGGGGTTGGTCATCAGGAAATTCGAAGGCGCCATCGCGTCCACGAACTGGCGCGTATAGAAGTCCACCTTCTTGGCGGTCTTTTCGTCCAGGCCTTCGACTTCGTTGACGGTGGACTGCAGCCAGCGGGCGCTCAGCAGGTAGGACTGCTTGATGAAGTCGAAGACCGTGTTCTCGGTCCAGGCCTCGTCCTTGAAACGGCGGTCGTCCTTGTCCGGTTCGACGACGGGCTCGAGCTCCTGGCCCAGCATGCGCCGCGTCGTGTTCTGCCAAAGATTGAGATAGTCGTGCCACAGGTTCATCTGTGCCTGGACGAGACTCGCGGGATTGGTCATCATTTTCGCGGTCATTTCCAGGAACGCCCGGCCCACATTCAACGGGTCGCCGTGCCCCAGCGGACCTTGCACCGGATGGTTTTTCAAGAAATCGGTGACGATGCCGCGGCTGCGTTCGGCGATTCCCGCCATCTGCTGCGACCACTCGATCGGGTCGGGCCACATGCCGTTCGAAGCCGATTGATCCCCCATTTGCCGTTCCTTATGATGCCGTTCCACCATGTGCCGGATGTGGCCGAAGACCCGAAGCCGGTCGATGGTGTCAACCAAATGGGAGTAGCCTCATCCGTGCCGCAGCATTACATACAGGTGTCACCCTTCCTTGGCAAACCCAATTGGATGAAGGAACGGCGCACAACAGGGCGCCTTTTCCACATGTTACATGACTGACCGGACCGTGTTTCTGAAAAGACCTGGCGTCTGGCTGGCGCGGGCCGGAATGGCCTTTGCCTTCGCCGCGGCTGTGGCCGCCTGCGACACGGCCGACTACACGGTCGATTGGTTCGAGGACGACGACGAAGAAGAAACGGTCACAGAGGCCGACGGCGAGGAGGCCGATGGCGCCGACGGCGGGGCGCAGCAGCCGACCGACCAACCGTTTCCCAATCTCTCCAGCGTGCCGGAGCGGCCGGGACCGCCCGAGATCAGGCTGGAGGCGGTTTCCATCAGGGAAGGATTGACCGCCGACAAGAACAACGCACGGTATACCGACCAGACCCTGCGCAGTCAGACGGCCAACGTGCGGCCGCGACCGCGTGTTGCGCCCTCTGCCGAACCGGCACCGGCACAGCCCAGCGCGCCGACGCCGGCCGCCCAGGCCGTCAGGCCCAGCGCGCCGCCCCCACCGCCACCGGGAACGCCCGCCGCCCAGCGGCCTGTGCCGCAGCCGGCCGCGCCGCAGCCGGCCGCACCGGCCCAGGCGCAGGTTGCCGCGAAGCCGGCCCCAGCGCAGCCGGTGGTGTCTCCTTCCGCACCGGCGCCAGTGCGGCCGCAGCCAGTCCCCGAGCAAGCGCCCGCTGCCGCGAAGCCGGAGACGGTGGCCCGCGCGGCGCCGCCGCCCGAACCCGTGACCCAGGATACGGCACCGAGGCGCGCGCGCCCCGCGCCGCCGCCCGTTGCGGCTGCTGCGGCTCCTGCGGCGCCGGCACCCCAAGTGCCGGTGCAGGCCGGCACGACAACCCTGGTGGCGACGATCTATTTTGCCGACGGTCAGACCGCGTTGACGACCGAGGATCTGGCGGTCCTGCGCCAGGTGATGGATATCCAGCGCCAGGGCGGCGGTTCCTTGCGGGTGGTCGGGCACTCCAGCATGTCCAGCGGGATCGCCGACCCGACGCGCCGTCGCCTGGTCAATTTCAAGGTTTGTCTGGACCGCGCGACGATCGTCGCACAAAGCTTTAGGGACATGGGCCTGCCCGCCGGCCTGGTGGCGGCGGAGGCCCTTGGCGACGCCCAGCCCATCTATTCAGAAGCAACGGCGGCCGGTGCGGCGGGCAACCGCCGTGCCGAAATCTTCCTGGACAACTGACGGGCGCGGGAAGGGGGACGCCGCCGTCCTAGTTGGTTGCCAGGGTTTCCGACTGGTTGGCTTTGAAGGCGGTCCACTTGTCGCGAAGATCCTCCACCAATGGCGTCACGTCGCCGCCCGACGTCCGCAGCACCGAGGCGAATTCCGAGCGCTGTGTGACCACCATGGAAATGCCTTCGATTGCCACATCGACGATCTTCCAATTGCCGTCCATAAGCCGGACGCGCCAGTCGATGCGCATGTTCTCGAATTCGGAGCCGCTTAGCGTGCTTTGAACAACGTAGTCCTTTTTCCTTTTGCGGGCGGCAAGGACGTCGAGCTGCTCGCCGACATAGTCGTCCATACGCCGGCTGTAGGTCGCAACGAGGTAATCCTCGAAGGCTTGCAGATAGTCGGCCTGTGCCTGCTGGTCCAGTCTGCGTCAGTGGGGGCCGAGCACGAAGCGGCCGATTCCGTCCAAATAAAAGCCGCGAACCAGCAGCTCTCGAAAATCAGATACCTTTTCGGCCGAGGACCGGTCGTCGTCGGTCAGTTTGACGATGGCTTCATCGGTAAAGTCGCGGATGAACTGAACAGCGGCCTCGGATTCGCTGGCCTCGGCCGGCATCGGCGAAGCCAATGCACAGGCCACCAAGGCAACGGAGGCGCAGAATGCCCGGACCGTGCTGCCTTGCATTGCGGCGTTTCGTGTAAAAACCATGTCTCAACTCCCTCCCCCGAATTGAGTGGCTGGATCAGCCGATATGGCGGTGCCTACTTACTCCAATACCCCTAATTGACCCGCCGGTTTCCATAACCGCTCCCTCCTGCGGGGATCGGCACCGCCCGACCGCCCAAAGCCCGGCGGCGGCACCATTCCAAAGAGATATAGTAGCACGGTCTCCCGGCGACAGTGAGGGGTGTCACACACCCGGCGATCTTAACCATCTGGCCATGGCGTAGTTACCATTTGACGCCAGAACCCGGCCTTCCGGACGAGAGGCGGACCCAACAAACTATCGACACTGGCTGAACCTTAAGGTTAGAAACACCCACCGTCGCAACCGGGACCCGGCAGGCCAACTCGGCCGGGATCGCCCTGCAGACCGCCACCATTGCACGCTTTGCAAGGTCCGTTTCGGAGCATGTGAAACCGATGATTGAGGACTTTCACAGAATCAAACGCCTGCCGCCCTACGTCTTCGCGGAAGTCAACGCGATGAAGGCGGCGGCGCGTGCGGCGGGCGACGACATCATCGATTTCGGGATGGGCAATCCTGACAGCGCGACGCCGCCCCACATCGTCGCCAAGCTGGTTGAAGCGGTCCAGAACCCAAGGACCCACCGCTATTCGCAAAGCCGCGGCATCCCGGGCCTTCGGCGTGCCCAGGCGGCCTATTACGGGCGCCGTTTCGGGGTCGACATCGACCCCGAAAGCGAGATCATCGTAACGCTGGGCTCGAAGGAAGGCCTCGCCAACCTGGCCCAGGCGATTACCAGCCCGGGCGACGTGGTTTTGGTGCCCAACCCCTGCTACCCGATCCATTCGTTCGGTTTCATCATGGCCGGCGGCGCCTTGCGGTCCCTGCCTGCGTCCGAGGCCGATCAGGGGTCGTTCCGCAGCGAGTTCATGTCTGCCCTGGAACGGGCGGTCGCCCATTCCATCCCCAAGCCGCTGGCGGTGGTGCTGAACTTCCCCGCCAACCCGACGGCGCACTGCGTGGACCTGGATTTCTATGGCGAGGTCGTGGATTTCTGCCTGCGGCACGAGATCTTTATCCTGTCGGATCTCGCCTATGCGGAGATCTATTTCGATGACCCGCCGCCGCCATCGGTGCTGCAGATCCCGAAGGCCCGCGAGATCGCCGTCGAGTTCACCTCGATGTCCAAGACCTACTCGATGCCGGGCTGGCGGATCGGATTCGCGGCCGGCAACAAGCGCTTGATCGCGGCTCTGGCGCGGATCAAGTCCTACGTTGACTACGGGGCCTTCACCCCGATTCAGGTTGCCGCGACCGCCGCCATCAACGGGCCGCAGGATTGCGTCGACGAGATCCGTGACCTGTATCGCCAGCGGCGCGACACGCTGGTCGAGGGCCTGTCCCGGGCCGGCTGGGACATCCCGGTTCCTGCCGCCACGATGTTCGCCTGGGCGCCGCTGCCGCGGGCGTTTCACAACATCGGTTCGCTGGCGTTCTCCAAACTCCTGATGCAGGAGGCAAAGGTGGCGGTGTCGCCGGGCGTCGGCTTTGGCGAGCATGGCGAGGGATTCGTGCGCATTTCCCTGGTGGAGAACACCCAACGCATCCGTCAGGCGACGCGCAACATCCGCGCGTTCCTGGCCCGTGCCGACAGCCTACCGGAAGACACGCTGCGCCAGGTCGTCGCGCAATGAGCGCACCGTTCAACGTTGCGGTCGCCGGTCTTGGAACCGTCGGGGCCGGCGTTGTCGACCTCATCCAACGGCAGGCGACGTGGCTGACGCGGCGTGCGGGCCGGCCCATCGCGGTGACCGCGGTGTCTGCGCGTGACCGGACGCGGAACCGGCCGGTCGATGTCTCCGGTTATGCCTGGTACGACGACGCTACGGCGATGGCACGCGAGGCCGATGCCGATTTGGTTGTGGAACTGATCGGCGGCAGCGACGGCGTCGCACGTTCGGTGGCGGAGGCGGCCTTCGATGGCGGGCGGCACGTGGTCACGGCCAACAAGGCCCTGATTGCCCTGCATGGTGCCGACCTGGCCGAGGGCGCGGAAAAGGCTGGGGTCGCGCTGGCCTTCGAGGCTGCGGTTGCCGGCGGAATCCCGGTGCTGAAGGCGATGCGCGAGGGGCTCAGCGGCAATCGGATCCAGCGTGTGCTGGGCATCCTGAACGGAACCTGCAACTACATCCTGACCAGCATGCGCGAGACCGGCCGGCCGTTCGACCAGGTTTTGGCCGAGGCTCAGCAGATGGGCTATGCCGAGGCCGACCCGAGCTTCGACGTGGACGGCATCGATGCGGCGCACAAGCTGGCGATCCTGACCAGTCTGGCTTTCGGGACCCGCGTGGATTTCGGGTCGGTCTATGTCGAGGGCATTCGCCATGTCTCGCCGCACGACATCGCCTACGCCAGCGAGTTTGGATACAAGATCAAGCTGTTGGGGATCGCGGAGGTCTCCGACGACGGTATCCAGCAGCGCGTGCATCCGGCAATGGTCCCGCTGGATGCGCCGATCGCGGCGGTCGAGGGCGTCTACAACGGCGTGGAGATCGATGCGGACTTCGTCGGAACCACGATGCTGGAGGGCAGGGGCGCGGGCGCGGAGCCTACGGCGTCCGCGGTTGTGGCCGACATTGTCGATATCGCCGCCGGCCGCCGCGCGCCGGCGTTCGGCGTGCCCGTTTCGGACCTGGTCGAGGCCCGGGTGATTCCCATGCAGCAACACCGCGGCTGCTATTACGTCCGCCTGACCGTTCTCGACCGGCCAGGCGTATTCGCAGACCTGGCAGCGTCGCTGCGCGATGAAGACGTTTCTATCGAAACGGTGGTTCAGCGGGCGCGGTCGAACGGCGGCGACGCGGTCCCGGTGGTGCTGACCACGCACGAGATCCAGGAAGACGCCTTGCAGCGCGCGCTGGAAAGGATTGCCGCATTGGCGGCCGTGACCGAGCCGCCGCGCGTCATTCGTATCGAGAAGTTCTGAAATCGGGCGGCACAACCCCACAGGGGCGCCGCAAAAAGGGGGACGAAAGTGATGGACGATCCAGGCCGTCATATGGACCGCAACCTGGCGTTGGAGGCAACGCGGGTCACCGAAGCGGCCGCCCTTGCGGCGGCCCAATGGATGGGAAGGGGCGACGAGGAAGCCGCCGACCAGGGTGCGGTCGATGCCATGCGCCGGGCACTCAACGACCTGGCGATCAGGGGAACCGTGGTGATCGGCGAAGGCGAACGCGACGAGGCGCCGATGCTTTACATCGGCGAGGAAGTCGGGTCGGGCAAGGGACCGGAAATCGACGTCGCGCTCGATCCGCTGGAAGGCACCACCATCACCGCCAAGGGCGGTCAGAACGCCATGGCGGTGGTGGCCATGGCGGACAAGGGCGGGTTTCTGAACGCGCCCGACGTCTACATGGACAAGATCGCGGTTGGCGGCGGTCTGCCCCAGGGTATCGTTGACCTGGACCACACGCCCAAGCAGAACCTCCAGAACCTCGCGGAGGCGATGGGCAAGCGCGTCTCGGACCTGGTCGTGTGCGTGCTGGACCGGCCGCGGCACAGCGAGCTGATCACTGCCATCCGCGGCGCCGGTGCCCGCGTGCAGATGATCTCGGACGGCGACGTGGCGGGTGTCATTGCGACCAGCCAGCCCGAAAGCGGCGTCGACATCTACATGGGCAGCGGCGGCGCCCCCGAAGGCGTGCTTGCGGCTGCGGCGCTCAGGTGCATTGGCGGCCAGATGGAAGGCCGGCTGTTGTTCCGTAACGATGACGAGAAAGCGCGGGCGGATCGCTGGGGTGTGACGGACCTGAACCGCAAGTACAGCCTCTACGAACTGGCCAGCGGCAATGTCATGTTCGCCGCGTCAGGCGTGACCGATGGTCCGTTGCTTCGCGGCGTGCGCATCACCGCGACCGGGGCCACCACGCAGTCCATCGTCATGCGTTCAAAGACCGGGACGGTTCGAGTTATCGAATCCCGGCATGATTTTACACGCAAGCCTTGGGTACAGCCGAGAGACTGACGGCCGATCCGGGGGCGCCCGTCCTCGGCGTCGACCGGTCGATCAGCGGGCTGCGCTGGGAAGAGCGGCCGGCCGACGAGCGGACGACGACGGCGCTGGCCCAGCGTTTCACGCTGCCCGAGATCGTGGCGCGGGCGATGGCGGCGCGCGGAATCGACCTGGAGAGCGCCGAAGTCTACCTGGCCCCGTCGCTGAAGGCGCAGCTTCCCGATCCCGGGGATCTTCTCGATATGGAGCCGGCCATTGCGCGGCTTGCCGACGCCATCCGCACCGGCGCCCCGGTTGGCGTGTTCGGCGATTACGACGTGGACGGTGCCACGGCTTCGGCTTTGCTGGTCCGGTTCATCCGTGCGGTCGGCGGCAAGGCGGACGTCTACATCCCCGACCGGCTCAAAGAAGGTTATGGTCCCAACATCGACGGCCTCAAGGCGCTCCAGTCGCGCGGAGCACAAGTGGTCGTGACGGTGGATTGCGGCGTGACCGCGTTCGAGCCGTTGGATGCGGCGAAGGAGGCGGGCCTCGACGTGATCGTCGTTGACCATCACGTGGCCGAGCCGCGCCTGCCGGCTGCGTCCGCGGTCATCAACCCCAACCGGCTGGACGAGACCAGCCCCCACCGCCAGCTGGCGGCGGTCGGCGTCGCATTTCTGCTTGTTGTCGGCCTCAACCGGGCGCTGCGCCAGGCCGGCCACTACCGGGACCGGGCCGAGCCGGACCTGATGCAGTGGCTGGATCTCGTGGCGCTGGGCACGGTCTGTGACGTGGTGCCGCTGACCGGCGTCAACCGGGCGTTGGTGACCCAGGGCCTCAAGGTCATGGCGGGGCGCCGCAATCCCGGTCTCACCGCCCTCAGCGACGTGGCAGGCATCACCGAACGGCCGGGCGCCTATCATGCCGGCTATGTGCTGGGTCCGCGGGTCAATGCCGGCGGGCGCGTCGGACGCGCGGGCGCCGGCGCGCGGCTGCTGTCCACGGACGATCCGGTGGAGGCCCGGCAGATTGCCGAGGAACTGGACCGCCACAACGCCGAGCGCCGCGCCATCGAGGCGCGCTGTCTGGAGGAGGCCCTGACCCAGGCCGAGTCCGGCGGCGTCGAAGAGGGGCTGGTCTACGTGTCCGCGGAAGGCTGGCATCCGGGCGTCATCGGCATCGTCGCCGGCCGGCTGAAGGACCGCTACAACAGGCCGGCCTGCGTCGTCGCGATGGAAGCCGGCGTCGGCAAGGGTTCGGGGCGCTCGGTCTCCGGCATTGACCTGGGCGCGGCGATCATCGCAGCCCGCCAGTCCGGCCTGCTGACGGCGGGTGGCGGACACAAGATGGCGGCGGGTTTTACCGTCGCGGCGGACAAGCAGGATGCATTCCGTGCGTTTCTGGGCGAACGGCTCCGCCAGTCGGCCGGGCCCGACGGCATCGTCCCGCGCCTGGTCCTGGATGGGGTGGCCCAGGCCGGTGCTGTTTCGATCGATCTGGCGCAGGCGCTGATGCGTCTGGCGCCTTTCGGCAGCGGCAACAGCGAACCGCGCTTTGCCTTGCCGCGGGTGAGGGTGCACCAGACCCAGGTCGTCGGAAGCGACCATGTGCGGTGTTTCGTTTCCGGAGAGGGCGGCGGCCGTTTGAAAGCGATCGCCTTTCGCTGTGCCGAAACGCCGCTTGGCCGGCTTCTGCTGGCCGAGAACAACGGTCTGCCGCTTAACCTGGCGGGACGCTTGAAGATCGACCGCTGGCAGGGCCGGGAACAGGTTCAGTTCACGATCGAGGATGCGGCCCCGACCGCCGATCAGAGCTGAATCGCCGTCTGCATCATTTCGTCGATGGTGCGCAGGTCGGTGGCGGCAAGGTCGTAGGCACGCTGGGTCTGAATCAGCTTGGTGAATTCCTTTGCCAGGTCGGTGGCCGACTGTTCGATGGCACCGCCGATAAAGTCGCGGCGCGTCGATACATCGGTGTCGTACAAGGTGATATCGCCCGAGTAATCGTTCACGGCATAGTGGGTGCCGCTTCGCGGCGACAGCCTGTTCGGACTGATCACGTCGCCCAGCGGCAGTTTGTACAACGACTCGTCCAGGTTGTTCGTGTAGCGCCCGACCACTTCACCCCGATCGTTGATGAAGATCTTGTCGAGCCGCGCCTCGGGGGCACCGTCCGCTGCCAGCGTGTTGGTGATCATGGCGCCCGCATATTGGGTCATGCCGGTGAAGTCGTAGGTCAGTGTGCTGGCGGCGGCGGTCGGGTCGGTCCAGGTCGCGGTGATCGTCGCCGTCGTGGGGCCGACCAGTACGCCGGCCGCGTCGAAGGTCATGACCACTGGGCTGCCGGACGTAATCGCGCCGGCCGATGCGGTGAAGTCCAGCTGCCAGGTGTTCGCCGCGGCCTGTCGGGTCCAGGTCGTGGTGACCGGCTGGACCGTGCCGTTGCTGTCATAGACAAAGCCGGTGAGTTCCTGGGTCTGGCCGACCGTCGTCTCGGCGGGCAGATTGGCACCGACGGTGACCTGGGTCGACGCGACGGCCGCCTGCAGCGTGGATGACGGGTCGAACCGGATCGGTTCCAGGCTGCCGACATCGGTGCCTATTGTGAACCCGCCGCTGCCGTCCGCTGGCCAACCCAGCAGGTAGTTGCCACCGGTATCGGTCAGATAGGACACCTCGGTCCCGCCTACGTCGACGACTTCGGGCTTGAACTCGCCTGCACGGCTCAACTGGTACTCGCCGGAGGCGTCGATGGAGGTGTTGGTGACGAAGAAACCCCGGCCGTCGATGGCGGCGTCAAAGGCGTTGCCGGTGGGCAGCAACGGAGCCTGTTGCATGACGCGCCGGTGCACGGCCGGTTGGATGCCGCCATAGTCGCCCGGGGTGCCGGCCATGGTCTCCCGGACCACCTCCTGGAACAGGATGTCGGTGGTCTTGTAGCCGGTCGTGGTGGAGTTGGCGATATTCTCCGAGATCGCCGAAAGCGCCAGCGAGTGGCCCAACATGGCGGTCACGCCGGGGGAGAAAGTCGAGGAATAGGTCATCACATGCGTCCCGTTCGAAATAGGTTGTTCCTGGGGGTGCAAGGGCGGTGCCAGCCTGGCTCTGGGTAAAATCATGTAAATTCATTAACTTATGTGGTCTTCTTCCCGGCAATTCGGGCCCGGCCCGGCAGGCCCTGCCGGGCGCGGGATATTCCTGCCCGCGCCCGTGCCCGGAAATCGCCGGCCTCTCGGGGCAAGGTGGCTTGACCCGGGGCCCAGTCCCCATTACATAGCCGGCGTTCCCGCCTTGTTACGTCCCCATCGTCTAGAGGCCTAGGACACCGGCCTTTCACGCCGGCAACACGGGTTCGAA
>Ga0066187_1000205_pt1 | contig 23701 bp, 20 predicted proteins | sample WorMetexBAHAMAS1_FD_58706 | JGI IMG/M metagenome (GOLD analysis project Ga0066187, IMG submission 58706) | Marine gutless worms symbiont microbial communities from Max Planck institute for Marine Microbiology, Germany - Inanidrilus exumae... | ecosystem: Host-associated > Annelida > Digestive...
GTACTCGGTGTAGGATTCCAGATAGGCCTTCTGGATCTCGTGGCCGATGAACTCCGCATAGCGGGGCGCCAGCTCGGACTTGATGAAGTCCAGATACTTGGCTTCTGCCTCGGTCGGGAACTGCTCGCGTTTCACGGCGAGTTCCAGCACGTACATGAGATGGACGGGATCGGCCGCCACCTCTTCGGTGTCGTGGTTGAAGGTTTCCGACAAAACCTTGAAGGCGAAACGGGTGCTGACGCCGGTCATGCCCTCGTCGACGCCGGCGGTATCCCGGTACTCCTGCATAGATTTGGCTTTGGGATCGGTGTCTTTCAGGCTTTCGCCGTCATACACCCGAAGCTTGGAATAGAGCGTGGAGTTTTCGTGATCCTTGAGCCGCGTCAGCACGCAGAAGCGCGACAGCATCGGCAGCACTTCGCGGGCGCAGGGCGAATCGCCGAGCTCGCTGTTGTTCAGCAGCTTCCCGTATATCTGCGTTTCCTCGGTCACCCGCAGGCAGTACGGGACTTTGACGACGCTGATGCGGTCGAGGAAGGCCTCGTTGTTGCGGTTGTTTTTGAACTGCTGCCATTCCGCCTCGTTGGAATGGGCCAGAACGATACCCTGGAACGGGAATGCGCCGATATTGTCGGTGCCGATGTAGTTGCCTTCCTGAGTCGCGGTCAGCAACGGATGCAGCACCTTGATCGGCGCCTTGAACATCTCGACGAATTCCAGAAGCCCCTGCGTGGTCCGGTTAAGACCACCGGAATAGCTGTAGGCATCGGGGTCGTTCTGGCTGAATTCCTCGAGCTGGCGGATGTCGACCTTGCCCACCAAGGCCGAAATATCCTGGTTGTTTTCGTCGCCGGGCTCGGTCTTCGCAACGCCGATCTGGCGCAGCTTCGACGGCATCATCTTGACGACGCTGAACTTCGAGACATCGCCGTCGAATTCGTCGATGCGCTTGACCGCCCAAGGCGACGCCAGGCCGGTCAGCCGGCGCAGCGGAATACCGTACTTGTCCTGCAGCAGATCGCCCATGCGTTCCGGGTCGAACAGGCCGAGCGGCGACTCGAACAACGGACTGACCTGGTCACCAGCTTTCAGGACGTAGATCGGCTCCTCTTCAATGAGCCGCTTCAGGCATTCGGCGATAGACGATTTGCCACCGCCGACGGGGCCGAGCAAATAGAGGATCTGCTTGCGCTCTTCCAGGCCCTGCGCCGCGTAGCGGAAGAAGTCCACGATCCGCTCGATCGTATCCTCCATCCCGTAGAAGTCCTTGAAGGCGGGATACCGCTTGATTGTCCGGTTCAGAAAGATCCGGCCCAGCCGTGCGTCCGTGCTGGTATCGATCAGTTCGGGCTCGCCAATCGCTGCAATCATGCGTTCTGCGGCAGACGCGTAGTAACCCGTGTTGTCGCGGCATCCGAGCAAGAAATCCTGCAGACTCATCTCTTCCGGCCTGTCTCGGACGTACAGTTCGGCGAGAGGTGTGGGCATGTCCATGGCGTTCTTCCTGTCCCTGCCTGACGCGGAGAATTCAGTTAAGCATCCGTATGGGAAATTGGTTAATTTGAGATTTATGAACGGCCCGGTAACCAAACAAATCGAAGAAATTCGCGGCGTTGTGGCAGGGCGACCGGTTGAATACCGGAGCGTGCAAACCTAAGGTCGGCAGTTGTCCTTGGCACCGGCTTGGGCGCGCAACGGATACAGTGGAAACACTTGATTTACCAGTATCATGGCGCGATCGGCGTCGTGCCGTCGCGACGATCTTGAAGCCGGGCCAACTTCAACCAATGCTGGGTCGAGAACGGCTCATCACGCGCGACTGCGTGCAAGTTTTCTTGAGAAAAAATGCGTGCGCGGCGCCACGATCGAAATCGCGGCGCCGGCCGTTCTAGCGGTGTAAAAGCAGCGCCTGTCGCCGTCGGATGTCTATTCCGCCGCGGCCATGGATGGCAGGCCTGCCAGCGCCATGGCGAGCTCGCCTTCGTCGTAGGACTGATCCGTCAGTTTGCCCGCCTTGTAGTCCACATAAGCCTGCATATCGAAATGCCCGTGACCGCACAGATTGAAGAGAATCGTTCGTGAAACGCCCTCTTCCTTGCACTTGAGCGCCTCGTCGATCGCACCCTTGACCGCATGATTGGCTTCCGGTGCGGGAAGGATTCCCTCGACCTTGGCAAACTCGAGCCCGGCGGCGAAACACCCCGTCTGATGATAGGCAACGGACTCCAGCAGCCCGATTTCCTGCAGGTGGCTGACGATCGGCGCCATGCCGTGATAGCGCAGGCCGCCCGCATGGAACCCGGGCGGTACGAATGTCGAGCCCAGAGTGTGCATCTTGACCAGTGGCGTGAGGTGGGCGGTGTCGCCGAAATCATAGGCGTATTTGCCGCGCGTCAGCGTCGGACAGGCGGCAGGCTCCACCGCCACAATACGCACATCCTCCTTGCCCTGGAGCTTGCGGCCCAGGAACGGCAGGCAGATTCCGGCGAAGTTGGACCCGCCGCCGGTGCAGCCGACGATGACGTCGGGATAATCGCCGGCCATGTCGAGCTGGACCAGCGCCTCCTCGCCGATCACCGTCTGGTGCAGCAGGACGTGATTAAGAACGGAGCCCAGCGCGTACTTGGTATCGTCGTTGGTCGCAGCGACCTCGACCGCCTCGGAGATCGCAATACCCAGGCTGCCCGTGGAGTCAGGATGTTCCGCCAGGATCGCGCGGCCCGATTGGGTTTGATCGGACGGCGAGGCGACGCAGGTGGCACCGTATGCCTCCATGAAGGCGCGGCGGTAAGGCTTCTGTTCGAAGCTCACCTTCACCATGAAGACGTCGATCTCGATGCCGAAGAGCGCACCCGCAAAGGCAAGTGCCGAGCCCCACTGCCCGGCCCCGGTCTCGGTCGTGATCTTCTTGACGCCAGCCTGCTGGTTGTAGAAGGCCTGGGCCACGGCGGTGTTCGGCTTGTGGCTGCCCGCCGGGCTCACCCCTTCGTACTTGTAATAGATCTTCGCAGGTGTATCGAGCGCCTGTTCCAGGCGACGGGCCCGGTACAGCGGCGACGGCCGCCACTGGCGATAGATCTCGCGCACCGGTTCGGGAATGTCGATGGTGCGTTCCTGCGAGACCTCCTGCAGGATCAGCGATTCCGGAAACAGCGGAACGAGATCATCCGGTCCGATCGGCTGTCCGGTACCGGGATGCAGGACCGGCGGCAACGGCTCGGGCAGATCGGCCATGATGTTGTACCAGGCCTTGGGGGCGTCCCCCTCGCCCAGGAGATATTTGACGGTGTCCGACATGGGGCCTCCCTTCCGGTTCTTGTCGTGCGGCGCTTGGCGGCGCCGTTTCGCGGGCACGTTAGCACGGCGTTCATTCCGCCAAAAGATGCGGTGCCCGCGGGACAGATAACAGAATCGCCGACAATCCGGTTGACCGGTGTCAATGTAATCTCCGCCTGTCGTGGCATCATAGAAGTGTCATTTAGGGGCTCTAGTTTTCGAATCATGGATTTGATCGGCGGGACCGGCATCGGGGCCGCTTCATACGATGCGTCGTGATTGCAGCGACCCTCGCTGCTCCGGCCGGAGAGAACAATGTCTGCAGACAAGACCAAACAGATCGATATTGCGCTTCAGGGCGGCGGCGCGCACGGCGCCTTTACCTGGGGCGTGCTGGACCGGCTGCTTGACGAGAAGCAGATCGACATCATCGGCGTCAGCGGCACAAGCGCCGGGGCGATGAACGCGACAGCGCTTGTACAAGGCCTTGCGTCAGGCGGTCACGCCGCGGCGCAGAAACTGCTCGGCGATTTTTGGGCCAGGATCAGCGAAGCGGGAAAATCCAGCCCGATGCAGCGGACCTTTTTCGACAAGATGATGGGTCGCTGGAGCCTGGACATGTCCCCCGGCTTCATTCTGGCGCAGCACGTTCAGCGGGCTTTCTCGCCCTACGAGCTCAATCCCATGGGATTCAATCCGCTGCGCGATATCGTCGTCGACTTCTTCGACTTCGGCGCTGTCAACGCGCCGAACGCACCGCAGCTGTTTCTGGGTGCCACCAACGTACGGACCGGCCTGCCGAAGACCTTCCGCCAGCCGGAGATTTCCGCGGACACGGTCATGGCATCGGCCTGCCTTCCGTTTCTTTTCCAGGCGGTGGAGATTGACGGCGAGGCCTACTGGGACGGCGGCTACATGGGCAACCCGCCGCTCTTCCCGCTGATCGACGAAACCGACGTGCGGGACCTCTTGCTCATCCAGATCAACCCGTTCAGCCGGTCCGAGCTGCCCCGCACCGCGTACGAGATCGAAAACCGGCTCAACGAGATCACTTTCAATGCCAGCCTCATCAAGGAGATCCGCGCCGCCTATTTCCTGAAGGAAATCATCGAGCATGAAGGGCTGGAGCGCGAAGCCTATCGCGATTCCCGCTTGCACCGGATCGAGTCCGAGGACGAGATGCGGGAGTTCAGCGTGTCCAGCAAGCTGAACTCGGAATGGGCCTTCTTGCAGCATCTGCACGAAATCGGCTGGCGCGCGGCGGACGGTTGGCTGGAACGGCACTTCGACGATCTGGGCGTGCGCGGAACCTGGCTGCCCGACTTCCTGTTGCACGAAAGCCTCAAGCCCGCTCACCTGCCGGACGATGCGGAGCGCTTCGCGGAGATCAAGGCTGCGGAAGTGGCGGCAAACAAACCAAAAAGACGGGCTGCGACGAAGAAGGCCGCCTCATGATTGACATTATCTTCGTGCTCGCGGCGCTGGGCCTGCTCATGTACCTGGCGTTCCGGGGGATCACGCTGATCCTGCTGGCGCCGCTCATGGCGCTTCTGGCCGTTTTGCTGACCGGCGGCCTGCCGATCCTGGCGGCCTATACGCAGATCTTCATGACAAACACCGGCGATTTCATCGTCGCCTTCTTCCCGCTGTTCATGCTGGGGGCGATTTTCGGCAAGCTGATGGACGACAGCGGTTCGGCGAAATCGATCGCAAACACCGTTTGCGACTGGCTGGGGCCGCAGCGCTCGATCATCTCCGTGGTGATCTGTTGTGGTGTGCTCACCTTTGGCGGCGTGTCGGCCTTCGTCGTCGCGTTTGCCATTTTTCCGGTCGCAGCCGCCCTGTTCCGCACCGCCGACATCCCCAAGCGCCTGATCCCCGGGTCGCTGGCGCTCGGTGCCTTCACCTTTACCATGACCGCCCTGCCCGGCACGCCGGCGATCCAGAACGCGATCCCCATGCCGTTTTTCGGCACCACCGCGTTCGCCGCGCCCGGGCTCGGCGTCATCGCGGCCGTGATCATGTTCGTGGTGGGCGTGCTGTGGCTCAACTGGCGGTCGGCGCAGGCCAGGACGGCGGGCGAAGGTTACGGCAATCATGCAGATGCCCTGCCCGAACCCGACGTGGTGATGCGCGAGCATTCCCAGAGCCGGGGGTTCGACATCGCCGAGATCCGGGACGGACAACAACCGGAGCCAGAGGCGGAGGATCTCCCACCCTTCTGGCTGGCGCTGTCGCCGGTCGTCGTTGTCATCGTAGCCAACTTTGCTTTCGTTGAACTGGTGGTGCCGCGGCTCGACACGTCGTTTCTGGCCGAACCCCGGTTCGGCGCAACGACGATCGAAAGCGTGCGCGGCGTTTGGGCAGTCATCGTGGCGCTGTTCCTGGCAATCCTGCTGCTGATCGCGACAAACTGGCGGCGTCTGGAGAGCCTGCGCACCAGCCTGGACAAGGGCACGGATGCTTCGGTGTTGCCGATCTTCAATACCGCGAGCCTCGTCGGGTTCGGCGCGGTGATCGCCGCCTTGCCCGTGTTCGAACTGATCAGCGAGGGCGTCATGTCACTGGGCGGCGGCAATCCGCTGGTGACCATCGCCGCCGCGGTGACCGCGCTCGCGGCCATGACGGGGTCGGCCTCCGGCGGCATGAGCATTGCGCTGGATGCGCTGGGCCCAACCTTTGTGGACCTGGCCCGTACCACCGGCGTTTCTCTGGACGCGATGCACCGGGTGACCGCGGTCGCCTCGGGCACGTTAGACGCCCTACCCCACAATGGCGCGGTCATCACGCTGCTCACCGTCTGCGGCATCACGCACAAAGAGGCCTACGCCGACATCTTCATGGTCGCGATCGCCATTCCGCTGATCGGGCTTGTGGCGATCATCCTGCTGGCATCGATGTTCGGCGCGTTCTAAGCCCTCGCGGCAAGGCCTGCCAGAAAACGCAAATCGGCAGCAAACCAGCGCGTTTTGCCCTATCATCGGCCAAGAGCGGCGACATGTGCCGCCATGAGGCAGGCGCGATGACGAAACCGGTAGGACGCTGGATCAAGGCCGGGCCCCTGGAAGAACTCCGGTCCCAAGGCATGACCGTCGTCAAGGGCGGTGACCGGCCGATCCTGGTGGTCTGCGAGGGCGAGACCGTGTTCGCCCTGGACAACCGCTGCCCACACATGGGTTTTCCCCTGCATCGCGGCAGCTTCGAAGACGGCGTGCTCACCTGCCACTGGCACCACGCGCGGTTCGACGTCTCCAGCGGCTGCACGTTCGACTTGTGGGCCGACGACATTCCCACCGCCAGGGTCAAGATCGAAGATGACGCGGTCTGGATCGAGAGCGACTGCGGCTTCGCCGACCCCGCTGAACACTGGCGCCGCCGCCTGCAGGACGGCATGGCCCATGCCATCGGCCTGGTGATCGCGAAATCGATCCTGGGTGCCCGCGCGGCGGGCGTTGCGCCGGCCGACCTGATTCGCGACGCCGCCCTGTTCGGCGCTGCAAACCGGGATCGCTGGGGCAGCGGCGCCACCACACTGACGGCACTGGCCAACCTGTTGCCCCTGCTGGACGAGGAGCAGGAGTTCCTGGCGCTCTATCAAGGTGTCCGCCGGCTGGCTGCAGATTGCGCGGGCAAGGTACCGCGCCGCGACGTGACGGCCCTGGCGGACGCCTCCGTGCCGCGGGAGACGCTGCGCCGCTGGCTGCGTCACTGGACCCAGGTCCGGCACCGGACAGGCGCGGAACGCACCCTGAAGACGGCCATCGCCGACAACGCGCCGCCGGCCGCGCTGGCCGAGATGCTGCTGACGGCCGGTTGCGACCGTGCCTACGCCGACGGTGGCCACAGCCTCGACTTTGTCAACAAGGCGTTCGAATGCCTGGACCTGATCGGATGGGAGAATGCCGGAACGGTCCTGCCCACGATCACGGACGCATTGACCGATGCAAGGGGCGCAGAAGAATCCATCAGCTGGCGCAGCCCGGTCGACCTTGTCGGTCGGCTGGAGGACGTGTTTTCCGTCCTGCCCGCTCTGATGGCGCGGGGACGAGAGTCGGCCGGGAAACCGGTCGATCACGCCGCCCTCGCACAGGAGCTGCTGGCCGACGATCCCGAGGCGATTATCGACTCGCTCTGCGGCGCCATCCGCGATGGCGCCTGCCCCACCGATCTCAGCCGCGCGCTCGTCTATGCATCTGTCCTGCGGGTCGCGCACTTCGCCACGACGAACGAATCATCCGACTGGGACACGGCGCATCACAGCCTCACCTACTGTAACGCCGTTCACCAACTGCTCCGGCGCATCGAGAATGACAGCACGGGCGCAACGCAGGTCTCCGCGGATGCGTTGCGTGCCGTCTTCCATGGCGCCATGACAATCTATCTGACCCGCTACTTGAACGTGCCACCGGCAAGACTGCCGGACGCCGCGGCATTGGACGACCTGCCGGCCGATCCGGACACTTTGTGCCGTGACTTGCTCGACGCCTTTGACCGGCAACAACAAGTGGACAGGGCGGCGTACCTAACGACCCGCTATCTCACGCTGGGTCACTCGGCCAGCCGGTTAATCAACACGCTGATCACTGCACTCTTGCGGGAAGATGCCGGGTTCCATACCTATCAGATGTTGGAAGCCTGCGTTCAGCATCATCGCGAGTGGGACGACACGGCGGAGGGCCGCACGGTGCTGGTGGCGCTGGCTCGCTTTCTCGCCGCCCATTCACCGACGCGCCGGGCCCAGCATCAAACTGCCGCCATTGCCATGCGCCTCAATCGCGGTGGTGACCTGTACGAAGACCAAACTAACGAAACAGAATAGACCCGTCCTTCTCTAGTTAGCCCAATCCTACCGAACGTTCTTTCTCCAACGAACTCAAGAGTATTCGATGTCCAAACCGACCATCGCCGTCTTTGACGTTGGCAATGTCCTGATCGAATGGAACCGCATGGCCCTGTACCGAAAGCTCTTCGATACGGAAGCCGAGGCGACCCGTTTTCTCGAGGAGGTCTGCAGCGAGGCTTGGAACCTCAAGTTCGACCTCGGCGTCTCTTACGACGAAAACGTCACCTCGTTGATTCAGGATTACCCGCAGCATGAAGAAGAGATCCGTGCCTACGACACGCGCTGGATGGAGATGGTTCCGGACGCCATTCATGAATCCGTTGCGGTTCTGGAGGAGCTGGGAGAAAACGGCACGCCTCTGTACGGCCTGACCAACTTTTCCGCCGAGAAGTTCGCCCTGGTGTGCGAGCGGTTTCCGTTCTTCGGACGATTCGCCGACATTGTTGTTTCGGCCGATGAAGGCGTGATCAAACCGGATCCGGCAATCTACCACTGCCTGCTCGACCGCAACCGTTTGACGGCTTCCGACACGCTGTTCATCGACGACAAGCAGGAAAACATCGACGGCGCCCGGGCGGTCGGCATGCAGGGGATTCGTTTCGAGAACCCTGAGCAACTGCGCGCAGACCTGAAGCGGGTCGGTTTGTTGTAGACTGCCCTTCCCGCCGAGATGTCCGGTACCGCGATGACAGCCTCCCGCGAAAGCGACCTTTATCCGCCGGTCAAAGCCTTCCTCGAAGGCCAGGACTACGACGTCAAGGGCGAGGTCCAAGGCTGTGACCTTGTGGCGTCACGCGGTGAAGAGGACCCGGTCGTCGTGGAACTGAAGACCGGACTGAACCTGACGGTGATCTTGCAAGCGATCGAACGCCAGAAACTCACCGAAGCGGTCTATGTCGCCGTTCCGGATCTGGGTCGTCAGTCCCTGTGGAAACGACGGCACCGAGCCGTGCGGCGGTTGTTCCGGATGCTGGGCCTGGGGCTGCTCAACGTCCATACGGGCCGCGCCGTGCCGCTGGTCGAACCGCTATTGGACCCTCAGCCGTACCAGCCGCGTGGCAACCCGGCAAAGCGCCGGCGCCTGCTGAAAGAATTCGCCGAACGCATCGGCGACCCGAACCTGGGCGGCCAGACGCGCCGGCCCATCGTTACCGCCTACCGGCAGGACGCGCTGGCCTGCGTGCTTGCGCTTGCCGCCGGTGCGCCGCTGGCGGTTTCGGACATCCGCGCCCATACCGGGGTCGAGCGCGCGGCCAGCATCCTGCAGCGCAACGTTTATGGCTGGTTCGACCGTATCGACCGGGGCGTCTATGACCTCTCCCCGAAGGGCCGACAGTCCCTGGATCTTTATGCCGACGTGATCGAAACCCTGGAAGGCCGCACCGACAGTGCCTGAGCCCCGCTTCCTCACGGCGATCAGCGTCATCTTCTGCGTCTCCGGCGCAGCTCTGTCGAACTGGTTTCCGCGCATCCCGGACACCCGCGCCAAGCTCGACCTGACCTATGACGAACTCGGCATCGCCCTGTTCTGCGTCGGCGGCGGCGCCATGGTGTCCATGCTGGTGACCGGCGCCCTGATTCGGCGCCTGGGCAGCCGGGGCATCACCCGTGTCATGGGCGTGGCCACCTGCGCGGCGTTGCCGCTGATCCCGTTCGCCAACAGCCTGCTGACGCTGTCGGCGGCACTGTTGCTGTTCGGCGCCCTGGTGGGGTCTCTGGACGTGGCCATGAACGCCCAGGCGGCCCATGGCGAGAACCTGCAGGGCCGGAAGTTCCTGAACCGGGTGCACGGGTTCTTCAGCGTCGGCACGCTGATTGGCGCAGGCATGGGCGCCGGCGCGGCGGCGCTCGACGTACCATTGACGCTTCATCTGCCGATGGCGGCCGCCATTCTGGGGTTGTTTATGCTCGCGTCTCTGCCCTTCCTGCTGGACGATCGGACCGCCCATGCCGATGACGCACCGGCCATGGCGCTCCCCAAGGGGCCCCTCTGGGGGCTTGGGATCATCGCGTTCTGTGCGCTTCTGGCCGAAGGCGCCATGGCGGACTGGAGCGCCATCTATCTGCGCGACATCTTCGAGGCGGGGCCTACATTCGCCGCAGCCGGGTTCGGCGCGTTTGCCGTGACCATGACGCTGGGACGCCTGTCGGGCGACTGGATCGGCCACCATGTGGACGATGCGCGCCTGATGCAGGCCTGCGGCGCTGCCCTGTTCATCGGCATCGGGCTCATCGTCGGCGCGCCGGTCGCCCCTGTGGCGCTGGCCGGCTTTGCGGTCGTCGGGGCCGGCATCTCGATCGTCTTTCCGATTGCCATCCGGTTCGCCGCAGGCAGCGGCATCGTTTCGCCGGGCCTGGCGATCGCCGCGGTCGCCACCGCTGGTTATACGGGTTTGCTGGCCGGACCGCCGCTCATCGGTTTCATGGCCGAGCGCATCGGCCTGACGGCGTCGCTGGCAACGATACTCGTGGGCGGCGTTGTCATCGCAGGACTTGGAAGTCGCGTGATGGGTTCGGGCGATAAAGGGCCTGCGAAAGGCGCTTGATTGATTGCTCCTCACGCACAGACCGGCGGCCGTTTGTCCCGCCAGGGCCGCGCCACTTCGAGCTGGGCCGCCAGGCGGAACAGCGTCGCCTCGTCGCCGAAGGGCGCAGCGAACTGGATGCCGATCGGCAGGCCGTCCGGCGTCCATTCCAACGGCACCGACATCGCCGGCGCGCCTGTGATGTTGAAGAGCGGTGTGAATGGAATGAAGGCGAATACATTGCCGACGGACTGATCGAGCTCGTGCAGCAGGTGCGCCGCCCGGCCCGCGCGCAGCCGAACCAGAACCTCCTGGATCACCCGGTGATATCCCTGCGCCCGGATCGAACCGATGGGTATGGGGGGTTGGCCCAACGTTGGCGTCATCAAAAGATCATAGGGCCGCATGAACGATGCCATGGCGGGCGCCACCGCCCTGAGATCGGTCATCGCCTCCACATACTCTTCCGCCGAATGATGGGCGCCGATCAGGGCCAGCAGCCACGTCTCGCGCTCGAAATCCTCGCGCGTGGCACGACGGCCGATCGCCTCTTCGCAGCGGGCAATGGTGATGCCCATGCCGGCGCGGACGATCAGCAGGAAAGCGTTCCGGATGCGCGGACCGTCGAGCGGCGGATCCGCCTCGGTGACCTCGTGTCCCAGCTCCTGCAACAGCGCGGCCGTCCGTTCGACCGCGGCCACGCATTCGGGATCGACGCTGTCGCCCAGGAACGGCTTTGTCGTGAAGGCGATCCGGAGGCGCCCTGCCGGCGTGTTCACCTCCTCCAGGTAGGGCCGAGCCGGCGGCGGCGCATAATAAGTCGCGCCCGGTTCCGGTCCGGCGGTCGCGTCCAGCAGCGCCGCACTGTCCCGCACGCTGATCGAGACGGCGTGCGCAACCGCAGCGCCCAGCCAGGTGTCCAGGTCATAGGGTCCGGAAGGCGTGCGCGCGCGGGTCGGCTTGAGACCGAAGAGACCGCAGCACGAGGCCGGGATCCGGATCGAGCCACCGCCGTCGCTGGCATGTGCGATGGGTACGATCCGCGCCGCCACCGCGGCTGCCGCGCCGCCGCTGGAGCCGCCGGGAGTCCGGTCGGTGTTCCAGGGATTGCGCGACGGGCCTAACAGCTCCGGCTCGGTGATCGGCGCCAGCCCGAATTCCGGCGTGTTCGTTTTGCCCAGGATGGTCAGGCCGGCGCGGCGGGTACGGACCACCAGTTCGGAATCGTAGTCGGGAACGTAGTCGCTAAAAAAACGCGAGCCGCTGGTCATGCGCGCGCCCTTGCAGGCGTAGTGCAGGTCCTTCATCAGGTAGGGGACACCGGCGAAGGGGCCGCTGATGGAACCCGCCGCCGTTCGGCGCGCCTCGTCGTACATTTCGAGCACGACCGCATTGAGTTGCGGATTGACGCGTTCGATGCGCCGGATCGTGTCTTCGACCAGTTCTGCCGGCGTCACTTCGCCCTTTCGGACCAGCTCCGCCATTCCCAGCGCATCGTAACCACTCAGATCGCCAAGCAGGCTCATGCCCCTGTGCCCCACATCAACCTGTCACCGGGCCCGACCATGTCGGATTGCCGGGCGCAAGTCGAGCGGAAGCGTATGGCGCCGCCTTACTCCTGCGGAAGCACGCGCTCGACAGCGGTGCGAAGCTTCTTGGAGTCCGGCCGGGTGGTGGAGGCGAACCAGTCCACCGCGCTGCCATCGGGTGCGACCAGGATCTTGTAGAAGTTCCAGCGCGGCTTCGACATCGTTCCAAGCTCCGCCGCCGACCATTTGTAGAACGGATGGGCGTCCGCCCCCTTGACCCGTACCTTCTCGGTCATCGGAAAGTCGATGGCGTAATTGACCGAGCAGAATTCCTTTATCTCCTCGGCGGATCCCGGCTCCTGGCCGCCGAAGTCGTTCGACGGTACGCCGAGGACGACAAGTCCCCGGTCGCGATATTCCTGCCACAGGGCCTGGAGGCTTTCATACTGCGGCGTGAAGCCACAGAACGACGCGGTATTGACCACAAGAACCGCCTTGCCGCTGTACTGGCTGAGCGGCAGCGGCTCGCCGTCGATCGATTGGAAGCTGATTTCATGGGCCGACGAAACGGCCGCCGATTGTGCAATCCCAACCAAGGCAAACGCTCCCATAACAACCAGCGAGGCTTTCGCCGCCAGACGCCGGAGATGTCCATGCATCGGCATTCGCTCCCACACTTGCCATGCTCGCGTCCGACCATCATATCGGAATTCATGCGGTCCAAGATCGGCGGGCATTCAGGGTTTGATCACAATACGGTGCGCGGGCGGCCGCGGATCACGCGGGTGTGCCCGGCATGACCCCACGGCAAACCGAACAGAGCCGGAAACGCCAACGCCGCCGCGCGGCAGGATTCCTGCTAGGGCCCGGCCTTCTGTTCAGCGAGCCCATCGTCGCGGATGCCAATAGGGACATCCCCGGCTGGGCGGAAGCCCGTTGGGGCATGAGCGACGCCGAGCTGACCGACGTCTTGGGCGAAGAGCTGGAGACCCTCCCCGGCCGCTGGGAATACGGCAACGCCTACGCCACGCGCACCATCGCCCAGGTGGATGTGGGCGGCCTTGTCTTCCGTGCCATGTTCCAAATGAATGAAGACACGGAACGGCTGCAACAGGTGCTGATGGAGCGCCGGCGCGAGGACTCCAACCGTTACACCTTCGTCGAGGTGCGCGAGATCCTGGAAGGCCAATACGGTCCCGCCGACGAACTATGCCTCAGGCCCCGCTCTGCGGGCCAGGGCCGCATGGCCATCCTGACCTGGCGGTCTCCGACGACCACAGTGCACGCCACCTTCTTCGATTTCCATTCTTTCGGACTGATGTTCCGGAACTCTCGGCTGCCGGTCGACACCTATCTGACCGGTCGCGAGCGCAAACGGATCAACCGGCGGTCCCTGCAGAAGAAGATGGTGATCCGCTTTCATGACAGCGACCGCGACGATCTGGACCGGCGGGGCCCGTGTCTCGACAACGTGCCGGAACCGGACGCTGACGAAAACTGAGCCAACAAGACAGCGGCCATGGACACGGGACATGCTGGACACCGTCTCCTCCCGCCCCGCATGATCGGCCGATGGGCGAAACGATCAAAACGCTGTCGGGCCGGCCCCTGCATCTCACCGACCACGAGCGGTCGCTTCTCGACGGCGCGGCCGGCGAAGCGATGCAGTTCGCCATGCAACTCGTCGTCCGTGCCGCCCGCCTGATGGAAGCGCCGCGGCTGCTGGAGATTGGCTACCTCCACATCGACGCCTGTCATTATTACGGAAAGGCGCATGTGGACTTCGCCCGCTTCCTGGTCGAGCGCGGCGTCCGCTTTGAAATCCCAGCCTGGACCAACACGATCACCGTAAGCCTGATCCAGAAAGAGGTGCGCGACGATGCGGATCCGGTCGCGCTGGCCGAAGCGCGGGAACTGGCCAAGCTTTATCTCGAACTGGGGGCGAAGCCGGTCTGGACCTGTGCCCCCTATCAGCTCCCGGGCGGGCCCGGCTTCGGCGATCATATCGCCGTCGGCGAATCCAATGCCGTCGCCTATTTCAATTCCGTGGTCGGGGCGCGGACCAACAAATATGGCGATTTCCTGGATGTCGCCTGCGGCCTGTCACGACGGGCGCCGGCGGCGGGCCTGCACACCGACGAGGGACGCCGCGCCACGCTGCAGATCGATCTCGCCGACGTGCCAGAAACGCTGCGCGAGACCGAGTTCTTTTGCCACGTGCTGGGACATCATCTGGGGCGCATCGCGGGATCCCAAGTCCCCGTCATCACCGGGCTGCCGGCGACGACGACCAAGGACAGCCTGAAAGCGCTGGCCGCGGCGGGCGCGGCCTCGGGCGGCATCGCGCTGTTCCATGCGGTCGGCGTGACGCCGGAAGCGCCGGATCTGGAAGCGGCCTTGCAAGGCCATACTCCCGATGCCGTGTATCGCGTGACGTCCGACGACCTGATCCGCGCGCGGGATTCGCTGTCGACCACGGCGCCAGGCCGGCTCGCCATGGTGGCGCTGGGGACGCCGCATTTTTCCTTCACCGAGTTCGCACGGCTGGTGCCTCTGCTGGACGGCCGCAAGGTTCACCCCGACCTCGCCTGTTACGTCTCAACAAGCCGCCATGTGGCCGCCCTGGCGGCCGAAAAGGGATGGATCGAGATCCTGGAGAAAGCTGGGGTCACCGTTCTGGTAGACACTTGCACCTATTTCAGCCCGGCGGTGCGCGGCTGCAAAGGACGGGTGATGACCAATTCCGCCAAGTGGGCCTACTACGCGCCGGGCATGCTGCCGGTCGAAGTCGCGTTCGGCAGCCTCGAGGATTGCGCCGAGAGCGCTGTGCGCGGGGAAGTCACGCGGGACCCGGCAACGTGGTCGTCCCGGCACTGGGGAGCAACCGCATGACGAAACACAGCTTCGCCGCCGGCGATACGCTCAACCCGGGAACCGCCCGAGGCACCGTGCTCAAGCTCAGCGAACCCCTGAGTTTCTGGGGCGGTTTCAACCCGGTCGACGGCCGCATCATCGACCGCAGCCATCCTGAGGCCGGCCGGAGCATCACTGGAACCGTGCTTGCCCTGCCCGGCACACGCGGCTCTGCCGGGACGCCTGGCGGCGTCGCCGAAGCCTTGCGCCGGCAGGTGGGCCCGGTCGCCATCCTCCTGACCACGCCTGACGTGAACATCACGGTCGGCGCCCAGGTGGCCGATCGCCTCTATGGGACGACGACGCCGGTACTGACGTTGGCGGCACACCACTTCGCCGTTCTGGAGACGGGCATGGACGTCACCATCGATGATGCAGCGTTGTTCTTGATCGGGCCAGATTGTTAAGCCGGATCCGCGGTTTTTGATCCAGCTCGGTCGTCACCTCGGCAAACCATGGTCACGCAACATCGCCGATCAGCTCTTGTCCCAGGGCTGGCGACGATCCTCGTAGACCTTCGCTCTCGGCTCGAACGTAGACGGATCGTCCAGCGACCCGGCGAAAAAGAAGATCAGATCGGGCGCCATGGTCGTGGTTTTGTAAATGGGCGAACCGCATTCGCCGCAAAACCCGAACTCGACGTCATTTCCCGAGTCGGCCTTGAGCGTGTAGGTCTTGAGCGGACCCGATCTGGTCACGCGGTCGCGCCTGACGGCGAGCTGAGGCGCGTTGCCGCCGCCCGACATGTGCTGGCAGTCGCGGCAATAGCACTGTATGGCGTGCACCGCCTCGTTGCTCGCTTCGTAGCGAACCTTGCCGCAGAGACATCCGCCAGTCTTTGTCGACGACATTCACGCTCCCCCTACGCTATCTCGCAAGGCTAAGGAGACTAAACGGATCGGTCTGCTGGGACGCCGTCACCCGACGGCGCCCCCTTGTGCAACATGCCTATTCCGGCTTGTCCAGCTTCCACGCGCTCTCGTCGATGTCCAGCTCGGGGAACTTCGCCGGATCGAAGACGGGATGCTCGACGCCCTGCTTCAACTGGGACCGGTAATCGTCCAGCACGCGCAAACCGATCGGAAACAGCATGGCGATCGCCAGCAGATTGACCAGCGCCAGAATGCCCATCATCGGGTCCGAGAAGAAAAACACGGCGGTCGCCCCCGGCGCCGACGCCCCCAGCAGAACCAACCCGATGATCAAAATCCTCAGGACATGTCGAGACAACTCGGTCTCAGTGAACACCGTCAGCGCCGTCTCGCCCAGATAGTAGTTGTACATGACGGAACTGAAGGCAAAGAGCAGGATCGCCACCGTCAGGAAGTATTGGCTCCATTCCCCGACGTGGGACACCAGGGATTGCTGAGTCAGGGCCACGCCATTGACGCTGGCATCGCCGGCCACATAGACGTCGCCCAGCAGGATCACGAAGGCGGTGCAGGAGCAGATCAGGATCGTGTCGATGAACACGGAAAACGACTGCACGATCCCCTGACTGACCGGATGGCGGACATAGGCCACCGCGGCGACATTGGGGGCACTGCCCAGTCCCGCTTCGTTGGAAAACAGGCCGCGCCGCAAGCCCTGGGCAACCGCAGCCCCCATGCCGCCACCGACTGCCTCCTCGAAACCGAACGCGTTTTTCACGATCAGCGCAAGTACCGCCGGTATATCGGCGATGTTGATGATGACGACCAGCAGCGCCATGGCGATGTAGCCAAGTGCCATCACCGGGACCACGATGTCCGCAACCTTGGCGATCCGCTTGATGCCGCCATAGATGACGATGCCGGTCAGGACCGCGAGGGCGACCCCGGTCCAGATCCTGCCGACACCGGTGCTATCCAGAACCGCGCCCGCGACCGTATTGCCCTGGAACGCGTTGAAGCCCAGCGGGAACGCCGCGATGAGGCATACGGCGTACAGCATCGCCAGCCATTTGTAGTTGCTGCCCAGGCCGTGGAGGATGTACTGGGCCGGGCCGCCGCGATAGGTGCCGTTCTCGTCGCTCCGCTTGAAGACCTGTGCCAGCGAACATTCGAACAGGCTGGTGGCCATTCCGATCAGCGCGATTGTCCACATCCAGAAAACGGCGCCGGGACCACCCAGCGTGATGGCGACGGCGACGCCGGCGATGTTGCCGCCGCCGACGCGCCCGCCGACGCTGATCAGCAAGGCTTCGCGCGAACTGACGTGCCCCTCGCCTTCCGGCTGTCCTCCAGGCGTCAGAATTCTGAACATCCGGCCGAAGAACTGAAACTGGACCAGGCCGGACGCCAAGGTAAAGAAGACGCCCAACACGACCAGGAACGGGATCAGGGCCCATCCCCAAGTGAAGTCGCCGATCGCGGAAAAGACTGCGTCGAGGAATTCCATGTCGTTGCCCCCCTTTTCGGCCGGGATCGCACCTACGCTTTTCTGCTCTGACCGACGGTGCGGATCCCGAAATAAGCAAGAACAGCAGATGACAACTTATGCAGGCACAAAATGGTAACAGATCTTGCGCAAGGACGCGATTTGGGACCTGAGCTGTCTAGTTCTGCGCTTTGTTCCGACGGATCGCGGTCAGGGAACAGAAGGACCGAACAATGGCCGCCGTTGTGCCGGCTATTCCGCCGCCACCCGGTGCGGGTGCCGGCCCTCCAGCAGCGCGGCGGCGATCCAGCAATGGAAATCGTGCGTGGCGACATCCATCACCGGCGAGAACCGGCCGCCGTCGAAGGCGGGCGACGCGCGACCGCGCTGCATGCTTTCCACCGCATCCTGGTCTTCCGCAAATATGGACTGCCAGAGCTCGTGGTTTTTGGCGCGCGCCGCATCGAAGGCGGAGCCCCGAACCTGGTCGTCGTAGTAAAAGATCTCGAACCGTTCGCGGGTCCGGCTGGTTCCGTCGGGTGTGATCAGGACCGCATAGAAATGGTCGCGGTGAATACCCAGCAACGCGTTCGGGTAGAGCGCGATGTATTCGGCACCCGACTGCCAAAACGCCGTCAAATCCGGCGCATTGGGAAACGGCGTCGCACCCTGGGGAAATGTCGGCGCATAAAACTCGGTACCCTGTCCGGCGTAGGTCTTCTCGAAAATGGAATAGTGCTGATCGAGCGGCGAGTACTCATTCAGGCCGGGATGAACCCAGGGCAGGTGATAGGCCTCGCAGTAGTTCTCCACCGCGAGTTTCCAGTTGCAGTCGAGAGAGAATTCGATGGTGCAGTCGGCACCGGCGTGAACCAGGGGGACACCGTCGAAGGGCGCCCACCGCTCGGCGATTGGCCGGATGTAGTCTGAGAAGTCTTCCGCCGCACCGGACAGGTCGACGAAAACCAGGCCGAACCACTCGGCACTGCGCACGTCGCGAAGCGCGATGCTCTGTTTGTCGAGGCCGGGACAGGAGTGCTTGCCGGGGCCGCCGGCATGCGGCGTGCCGACGAGCGCGCCGTCGAGCGCGTAGCTCCAGCTGTGGTAGGGACAGACGATCGTCGTCCTAACATTGCCGGCCGTCTCGACCAGCGTACGGCCGCGGTGCCGGCAGACATTGTGAAAGACGCCGACGGCGCCGTCCCTGCCGCGCACCATCAACAGCGGCATGCCGGCGAATTCAAACGGATAGAGATCACCGGTTTCCGGCACATCTTTGGCGAACCCGACACAGGACCACCCGCCCGCGAAGACGCGCTGGCGCTCGAGCTCAAGAACCGTCTCGTCGGTGTAGCACGCGTTAGGCAAGCCTCGCGCGGTTTCGATCGGATTGAGGACCCGGTTGAGCAGTTCCTCGTTCAGGTTTGGTGTCCTGCCTTCCAGAAGATCCCGTGTCATAACGGCCTCCCCTAATCGCCGTAGCGTAAAACGCGCACCTTCTCCAGCGTGACGAGACCGCCGCTCATCATCTCGTCAAGCACCGGCAGGAAACTGTCTACTTTTTCTTCGCTGTCGACAATCTCAATTACGAGGGGCAGGTCTTCTGAAAGCCGCAGAATTTTTGCTGTGTGAAGCTGGCTGCCATGGCCGTAGCCCATGGGTCCTCTGAGCAAGGTTGCCCCGGCCAGGCCCTGCTCGCGCGCTTTCAGAACGATCGCCTCGTACAGCGGCTTGTGCTCGTGCTTGTCATCTTCGCCAATGAAGATGCGCAGCAGGACCGCGTCTTCCGGCACGTTCATAGCTCAGGCCCCCTTCAACTGATTGAGACTGACCGCAACGATGTGGCCGATCCAGACCGCCACGAGGCAGACGACAACCGACACCACGATGTTGCCGCCCGCCCTCAGCCAGTCGCCGTCCCGGACCAGGGCGAGCGTCTGGAGACTGAATGAGGAGAAGGTGGTGAATCCGCCGCAGATGCCGATCATGATGAACGCCCGCGCGTCGGAACTGAGAAACAACCTGCCGTCGGGCGCGGTGAGCGTCGCCACGAGCCCGATGACGAACGAACCCGACACGTTGACCAGGATGGTGCCCCAGGGAAAGGTCTCGCCGAACCGCTGAGCGACCAGGCCGCTGCACCAGTAGCGACCGACCCCGCCGATGGCGCTGCCGAGTGCGATCCAGACATAGGTCATGACAGCGATGGTCCCGCTCCTGCGTTCCGTGCCTGCCAGCCCCTCACAATGACGCAACAGCCCCGCCCGGTTCAACTGGCGATGGCTGCGCTCCCTCACCCGGCCCCTCACCGCCAAGGCGCCCCCCATTCTTCGAGACACTCGCTTCGCTCGTTGCTCAGGGTGAAGGCCAAAAACCCCGATTCCTCATGCTATGAAGCGCCGTTAGGGCGCATCTCGAAACCTGAGGGGCAGAGACGGAGCGAGCGAAGCGTCACGGTGGGCGAAAAATGGCACGACAATTCTCCCATCGGTCGCAAATGTCGTTTCGGGCCGGATAGGGCACCCCAGATCTTGAGGTTTCCGGTCTGCCCCTGCCATACTCGGGACAGTCAGGACTGGAGGTACCGTATGCGTTGGTTGCTTGGTGGCGCGCTGCTGGCCGTGGCAGCGCTTGCACCTGTTTTTGTATCGGCGAACGATGATGCGGTCGCCGTCATCATCGGCAACAAAAACTATCAGGGCCGGGTCCCCAGCGTCGAATATGCCCACCGGGACGCCGACGCGATCCGGCAATATGTGGTCCAGGTCCTCGGGTATGACGAGGACAACATCATCGACTTGCGCGACGCGACCAAGGCCCAGATGGAGACCACGTTCGGCAATGCCCGGTCCCACAAGGGCAGGGTCTGGCGTTACATCGATCCCGACGGCGGATCGGATGTCACAGTGTTTTATTCCGGCCACGGCGTACCGGGACAGCAGGACGGACGCGGATACATTCTGCCGTCGGATGCGGATCCGGACACGGCCGAACTCAACGGTTACCCCATCGACCTGCTGTATAAGAACCTGGGCCTGCTTCAGACCCGCTCGGTAACGGTGATGCTCGACGCCTGCTTCTCGGGCGACAGTCACCAGGGCATGCTCATCCGCTCCGCCTCGCCGGTATTCGTGCAGTCGAAGATGCCCGAGACCACGGGCGAGCTGACGGTCCTGACCGCGGCCAGCGGCAACCAGCTGGCAAGCTGGGACGACGACGCGCAACACGGTCTGTTCACGCGCCACCTGCTGGATGCGCTCTACGGCGACGGCGACTCCAACGAGGACGGCAAGATCACCACCGGTGAAGTCAAGGCGTATCTGGACAAGAAGATGACCCGCGCGGCGCGCCGCACTTTTGGCCGTGAACAGCAAGCGACGCTGAACGGCAGTGGCGACGTGGTGTTGGCCGCCGCCACCGGCGGCCAGTTTCCCAAACGCGGTGCCGTCGCTACCGCGTCGGTGGCGCCCACCTTCACCATCGAACCGCGCGACGAGATCCTGGTTGTCGGCCCGTCGCGGATCAACGTCCGCTCCGGTCCGGACACAAACTTCGACAAGGTCGGTACGTTACAGGGGGGCACCGAGGTCGAGATCACCGGCAAGGTCAAGAACCGCGACTGGTACCGGATCGCCATGGCGGGCGGACAAGCCGGCTTCGTCTTCGGGCGCCTGTTGAAGGAACCTGGCGCGACGCCCGTCCGCCCGGCCGTCGGATCCTTCCCAAGCCCGGCGGCCCCCGGCCAAACCTTCCGCGATTGCCCGGACTGTCCGGAGATGGTGGTCCTCCCGGCCGGCACCTACTACATGGGATCGCCGGCGTCGGAGAACGGCCGCCAGGATGACGAAGGGCCGGTGCATCCGGTGACATTCGACCGGCCGTTTGCTATCGGCAAGTTCGAAGTCACTTTCGGAGAATTCTCGGCCTTCGCAAACGCCACCGGGTTTGTCCCGAACGGCCCGTGCCATGCGTGGCTCGACGGCGAATGGAAGACCGCGGGCGGGCAGACCTGGCGCAATCCCGGTTATGCCATGTCGGACCGGCTGCCGGTCGTATGCGTCAGCTGGAACGACGCCACCGCCTATGTGAAATGGCTGAGCGCCAAAACGGGCAAACGCTATCGTCTGCCATCCGAAGCCGAGTGGGAATACGCCACCCGCGCCGGCTCGACGTCGGTCCGGTTCTGGGGCGACGGCGCCGACCAGGGTTGCGCGTACGCCAACATGTCCGACCTCACGGCGAAGGACGCGAACCCATCCTGGACAACGGCAGAGTGCCGCGACGGTTACGCCAACTCCGCGCCGGCCGGTAGTTACAGGCCCAACAATTTCGGCCTGCACGATACGCTCGGCAACGTTTTCGAATGGACGAACGACTGCAAACACCCCACCTATCACGGTGCGCCGGCGGACGGGTCGGCCTGGACTCAGGGCGGCGACTGCGCTGCGCGGGTGCTGCGCGGCGGTTCCTGGTACGTGACGCCGCCGACCACCCGGTCCGCGAACCGGGTGACCTACAGCAAGAAGCACCGTTACGACGTGGGCTTCCGCGTCGCGCTCGACATCGACTGAGGCGCGACGCCTATTCCAGATCGATCTCGACGCCGCCCGGTCCTACCGTCAGCTGCACGCCGGTCTTGTCGGCTTCGGCGTTGATCAGCACGCAGTCGTTGTTGCTGATGGAAATGCCGCCCAACCCTTTGGCAAGCGCGGCTTCCGCCGAAACGCCAAGGAAGATCCCTTGCAGCTGCTTGACGTCGTCCAGATTGTAAACGGTGCCCGACATCTTGGTTTCGCCACCGCCGACATCCAGCAGCTTGCCGCCCTTGAACGAAAACTTCTGGGTCGTCCCGTCGTTCAGGGTAACCATGCCTTCGCCCCACTGGGCGCCGACGATCAGCCCCGCCTCGTAGGCGGTCGCCTGAAACGTCCCGCTCTTGACCCGATCGCGGTTGTCGCATTTGCCGGCATCGGCCGCGAGCGCCGCCGTCCCCGTCAGAATCAAGGCCGCCGCCAATCCGGTCGTCAAAACACTACGCATAGCTTGTCTCCCAAATCGCATGGTCGGGTCGCTCCCGTCTCGGACCGCCCATCGCCATCTTCTACACATCCCCAGGGTAGCCGGACATGCCATTTCGCGCCAACCAGGCGGTTGCGCGCCGGGTTTGCGGGCGTCATGCTTCGGCCATGGAAGAGATCGAAAGCGCCGCGTTCTATGACGAGCTCGCCGCCCATTACCACCTGATCTACGAGGACTGGGAAGCGGCGATCACCAGCCAGGCCAAGGCGCTGGATGCCCTGATACAGGATCAGGGCATCCAACCGCCGGCCGATGTGCTCGACTGCACCTGCGGCGTGGGCACCCAGGCGCTGGGGCTCGCCGCGCTGGGTTATCGCGTGACCGGCAGCGACCAGAGCGCGCCCGCGGTCATCCGCGCCCGCAGCGAGGCGGGCTGGCGCGGGCTGGACATCGCGCTGGCGGTTGCGGACGTGCGCAATCTCGCCGACGTGTTCGACAACAAGTTCGACGTGGTGCTTTCGGTCGACAACGGCCTACCCCACCTCGCCAGTGACGAGGCCCTGATGCGGGCCGCTCGCGCCATGGTCGGGCGTCTGAAACCGGACGGCCTGATCATGGTCAGCATCCGCGACTACGACACCCTGGTCTATGAAAGGCCGGTCATGGAACCGCCCCGCTTCACCGGCACCGGCCAGCACACCCGATTTGTCCACCAGATCTGGGAGTGGCTGGACGAGCGGCGTTACCGCATGCATCTGTATCTGACAGAGGCGCGCAACGGCGGCTGGATCAACCGCCATTTCGCCGGCGAGTACCGCGCCGTGCTGCGACTGGAACTGGGCGAGATGTTCCAGGTCGCCGGCATCGCCCACCCCCGCTGGCTAATGCCTCAGGACACCGGCTACCACCAGCCAATCCTGGTCGGCCGGAGGGCCTAGGCCGCCTGTACAGCCTCCATACAAGGGGATCACATCCTTCGAGACGGCCGCTCCGCGGCCTCCTCAGGATGAGGGAAGAACAAACCGCCTCATGCTGAGGAGCGCCCGAAGGGCGTGTCTCGAAGCATGCGGCTGGACGTGCAACACTCATCCACAGACAACGCCGAACGCCCCCCGATCTACCTACGGACGGTCACGGGGTTCTGGGCCCTTCTCCCCATAGGGGAGAAGGTGGCCCGCAGGGCCGGATGAGGGGGGTCGGACGTCTAACAGCAGTCCCCCTCACCCTGCTCGGGCGCT
>Ga0066187_1000206_pt1 | contig 23591 bp, 17 predicted proteins | sample WorMetexBAHAMAS1_FD_58706 | JGI IMG/M metagenome (GOLD analysis project Ga0066187, IMG submission 58706) | Marine gutless worms symbiont microbial communities from Max Planck institute for Marine Microbiology, Germany - Inanidrilus exumae... | ecosystem: Host-associated > Annelida > Digestive...
TCCGTCATTCGAACGAGGCCTTGCCAGGCTTCCCTCATCCTGAGGAGGCGCGGAGCGCCGTCTCGAAGGATGAGGAGATTGCGGCGATCAGAAGTTCGATTCCGCCACCTTGCGCAGCAGGAAGTCCCGGAACACCACGATCCGTTTGGAGTGGCGGAGCTCCTCGGGATAGACGAAGAAGGCCTGGATCGGCGGTCCTTCGAGCTCGGGCAGGATACGCACGACATTGGTCTTTTCCGGCACCATGAAGTCGGGAATGCCGGCAATGCCCAGCCCGCTGCGCACGGCCCGGAAGATCCCGTAGAGATTGTTGACCCGGAGAATCGGCCGGCGCCGGTATTCCGGCCGGGCGCCCGCATCCATGAGCCAGTTGATCGTCGGCACCGGGTGTGGCGCGTCGGTCCCGAAGATGATCAGGTTGTGATGATCCAGGTCCTCCGGACATTGCGGCGTGCCCTTGTCGGCGAGATATTCCTCGGCGGCATAGACCCGGGTGCTGACCGTCATCAGCGGCCGCTGGATCAGGTCCGGCTGCCGGGGCGGCGACATCCGGATCGCGACATCCGCCTCCCGCATGCCCAGATCCAGCTCGTCGTCCGTCAGGATCACCGACAGGTCGACGTCCGGAAACAGCTCAACGAACTCCCGCAGCCGTTCGGTCAGCCATGTCGAGCCGAAGGCGACCGTCGTGGTGATCTTCAACGGGCCGGAGGGGCGCTCCTTGCTTTCCGCCAGCCTGGATTCGGCCATGGCCAGCTTGTGGAAGACGTCCTTGACCGTGCGATAGAGCATCTCGCCCTGCTCGGTCGGGATGAGCCCGCGGGCGTGGCGATGGAACAGGGGAACCCTGAGCGAATCCTCCAGGGCGCTGATCTGGCGCGAAACCGCCGACTGGCTGAGGTTCAGGGTTTCACCGGCATGGGTGAAGCTGCCGGCCTCGGCAACCGCATGAAAAATCCTGAGCTTGTCCCAATCCAGAGCCATCGCGGACCGCCGCTGTTCAGAGGTTAGCCTGGCGGCCTGCTCGATGGCGGGGCCAGGGTGCCGGCTGAACGTTATATAACCTCAGCCGTTACCGATATAGGTCATATGGTGAGTAGGGCGGCAGTCCGCTAGAAGCCGAACATATGGTCCAGGCTGAAGCTGGCCTCGCCTCGGGCTAGGCCGTGATAGCCGAACAGGCGGCAGGTCACGTCGCGGATCAGGATATAGGCATCCGGGCCGGCTGCGGCCCGTTCGTCCGCCGTGAACAGCTCGGAACTGCGGAAAAGATAAGAGCCGCTGCAGGGGATATTGACCGTGCGGGAGGCCACGGCCTCGCCGGTCGCGGCGGTCAGGTGCAAGGTTGTATCGGAGGCCGCGTTCCAAGGAGTCGAGGCGGGATAGATCAGGTGGCACAAGGTATCGTCACCGTCGCGGCCCAGGCGCAGGAACAGGCGCGTGCTCAGCCCGGGTGCCTGGCCGACATAGCTCTGCGGTTCGTTGCGATGGACAAGCACGGTGTTGAAGATGTGGGCGCCGAAGCTGGTCTCGGCCACGTGGCCGCTGGCGCGGTCCTCGTAGCGGAAGAGACCGTGCAGCCAGCCGTCGGCCTCGCCGCCATCGGCGAAGTCATAGACCAGTTCCAAATGACCATAACCGCTGGTAAGGCCATTGGGGCCGTGCTGGGCGATCAGTTCTGCAACATCCACGGTGCTGCTGTGGTCACGTGGAAGGCAGCCGAACCGGTGGCGCAGGATTTCCTGACCCGACCCGTCAAAGGCGATCAGCGCCAGCGGTAGGTTCTGCTGGGCGGTCGACATGGGTGTCGGCATGACGTGGCTGCGAAATCGGTCGGTCGGCAGGATCGGCGCCGGCAGGATGAACCCCTTGCCCATCAGGTTCGACAGTTCCGGAATCTTCGGGTCGGGCTCGAGATCCGACCGCTCGACGTTCGGGTGCGAGATGCGCAGGCGCCCACTCTGCGTGGTCGCTTCGTAACGCGGGCGAACGAAATGCTTGCCGGCGCGGATTTCGATCTGTTCCGGCCAGGCGAGACCGGGCAACAGATCCGATACGTCGAGCTTGTAGCTGCCAAAGGCGGGGATTTCCCGATCCAGGGTGCGAACGTCATCCCGGCCCATTCGATTCAGGCCGACCGATCCGGCCGGGATAGGCCGGGGGTGGCTGTTCTGAATCCACAGATTCACCGTTTCGCCGTCCTTGGGCGCCGGCAGGCCGGCATACCGGTCCGCGGGCCAGGCATTGGCGTCGTGGGTGCAGGAAAGGACCGCCTCATCGTCGCCGTAGGTGTCCAGGGCATATTTGACGATGTCGTGACCGGCGCCGCCGAGGACGTGCAGGAACAGCTGGCCGCAGAAGTCAGGCAGACCGAAGCGCGCCCGGATCTCCGCGCTGTCGACGACAATGGTGCCGTTGGCCGGACCCAGCTCTTCCTGCCACTCGGCCAGGACAGTGCCCTCGGCATCGAACAGGCAGAACCAGATACGCGGCGCTGAGGCGCCGTATCCGGCCCAGTAGTTGGCGGTCACAAGGCGGGTATGGTGCCCGGCTTCGTCCCGGAAGAACGCGAAGTTCGTCGCGAAGTTGAGCGGCGCCAGATAGGTCCGCGACACAGTCTGCATAGACCGGTCGAGCCGGATCTCGTCCAGGGTTACGACCGTCGCACCGTCGGGTACGAGATGCGTGATGTTGTCACTCAACCGTTTCGCGTCGAACGAAGGAATGAAGACGATCTTCGCCACGCTGCCCTTGAGGTCGGTCACCGGCTGCGCCGTCCGGCCGAACATGGGCGTTCCGATATCCTCGATCCGCTGCACGAAGACATCGACCACGTCCAGGCCGCCTAGGTCGTACAGCGCCGCAAACCCCAGGGCATGGCCCAGCGGGTCGTAGATCGCCACCGGGCCGGCCTGGCCCAACCGGTCCAGCAGAGCCGTGGCGAGACGGGCCGATTTGGGATGTCCGATCGCTTTGAAGAAAGTGGCGCCGCCGGTGCGGTTCGAGAATGTCTGGATGTCGAGTGCCATGGTGATGCCGACAGGCGATGCTCCCTCAGTGTCCCCGCTTGAGGCCTTTCATAAAGGCCGACAGACGATGGCGCCAGAGGCTGATTTTCCGGTGCCGGTCGTCGGCGACCCAGTTCAGCTGGATGGATCGCCGCCGTCCTTCATAGGAGGTATGGCCATGCCAGGCATTGTCGGCGCACCGGAACGCCAGCAGCGTTCCTTCCTGCGGCGGTACCTCGACGGCGTAATCCTCGATATCGTAATCGTTGCGCAGCAGGCGCAGGCGGCCTCCGTCGGCGTCCCAGTCGTCGTTCATGTAAATCAGGACGGTCACCAGCTTTCCGGCCGAATCCCGGTGGATCTTGCCATCGGTGGCCCGACAATGGCCCCGGATCGTCAGCGTGGTCGGGCGTCCTGCCAGATCGATGCCGAACTTGTGGCCGATGACATCTTCCATGTCCGGGCCGCGCAACTCGTCGATCAGCGCGCGGAACCCCGGTCCGAAACTGAGATGGTCCAGATTGTAGCTGCCCGGTCCGGGCACCTCGGGAAAATCACGGTTCACCGAGGTTCGTGGTCCGTCGGTAATGAACTGCGGGACCAGGACATGGTCGTACGGATCGCTCGCGAGCGTCGCTGAGGCCAGGGCCTTGAGATTGAGCATCGACATAAACGACCGTATTTGCCTTGTTGTTTCGGCCCGCAGGGCCGCTTTCGGCCACCATATAGGCTACGTCGGGGTGCGGCGCAAACTCTAGGCAGCATGGGCGGCCGATCCCGCCCGGTCCTTGACCCCGGTCAAGAGATAAACATCCACCGGGGTTTCCCGGCCCCGCAGCGTGTGGGGGCCGATCGATTGGCCCTCGAACCGGGTACCCAGGTTTTTGACGGTCTCGCCGCTGGTGGCGATCACGACATCGTCGGCGCCGTCGGGTAGCGTTTTGCAGAACTCCTCCAGCCGCTGGGCGACGTTCACGGTGTCGCCGATCATGGTGTAGTTGACCCGTCCCGGCGCGCCGATATTGCCGACGACAGCTGAGCCGGAATGCAGACCGATCCGCACGCGCACCGGTGACAGCCCCTTGGCCTGCCGGGCGGCGTTGTCGCTGTTGATCGCATCCCCGATGGCCAGGGCCGCTCGAGCCGCGCGCAAGCCGTGATCGGGCTGGTCTTCCGGCGCCCCCCAGAAAGCCATCACCGCGTCACCGATATATTTGTCCAGGGTCCCGCCCTCGTCCTCCACGCATTTGGCGATCAGGGCGAAATGCTCGTTGAGGAACGTGGCGACCTCGCCCGCCGGCATGGCGCGGGCCAGCGCGGTGAATCCGACGACATCAGTGAACAAAACTGTTACTCCGCGCTCTTCCGACTCAAGCGCGCTGCCCTGGCCGCTGGTGATCAGGCGCCTCACCAGCGTGCGCGGCACATAAGTCGAGAACCAGCCGAGCGCACTGACCATGGCGTTCATGGCGTCCGCGGCTTCGTTGAACTCACGAAGACGGCTGGAGGGCAGACGGGGGGCCTGGTCGATATCCAGATTGCGAATGCGGGTCGCGACTTGCACGAACTGGCGGATTCGGCGCGAGAGCCGCCGCGCGAACAACAGCCCCATCAACAGGGCCAGCAGCAACAAGATCCCGCCGGCGATCCCTGCCAGCTCCAGCCGGCGGTACTGAGTCCCCACTTCGACCAGGTCGAAATAGACCCCGATCGTCATGGTCGCCGGGCCGTAGCCTTCGAGTTCGCGATAGATAGCGATGTATTCGGCTTCTCGCACATCGATGATGTTTGCGGTTTCTCCCACATCGATGATCCGCCCCATCAGGCCGCTTTCGTCCATCTGCTCTTCTTCCTGGGCCGCCTCCGGATCCCAGAACAGCCGGATAACGGAATCCTGGAAGTCGGCAAGCGCGGGAAGGGGCTGGGTTTCGCTGACGCCCCAGACGCCGAATTCCAGGGACTCGTGGGCCAGCACGAAATCCCGGTCGTAAAGAATGAAGGGAACCGAACTCTCCTCTCCGATGTCGAGACGACCGAGGAACGCCGACAGATCGCGGATCGAGATGGAAGCGACCAGGCCGCCGAGATATTCCCCGTCGGACCACACCGGCGCGCGCAAGTTAAGGAAGGACGAGTTGAGTTCCGCCTCGTAGAACGGTTCGCCCCAGACGGCGCCCTCGGCCGTGCGCATTTCCTCAAGGACGGTCATAACGTCGGATTCGGCGTGCGCGGTCCCGGTGACGATCCTGTTGTTCGTTGCCGCGCCCGCCGCGATATAGGAACCGTCGGGACGGAAAAAAGCGATAAACGCCACTTGCGGCGCCGCGGCGAGAGACCCGAGCAGGGTCCCGGCCAGCTTTCTCTCCCTTTCGATCTCGACGGTGCCCGATTCGATCAGCCCTGCGACGTATTCCACCTGGGCCCGGGCCGGCTCCAGCTGGCTGCGCACCCGCTGCTCGATGGCGCTGACCGCCAGTGCCGCCTTGTCGTTGATCAGTTCGTTGGTGTTTTTGATGGCGGCCGTGAGACTGATCAGAAAAAGCACGGCGGCTACGGCCACCATCCCCAGGGCGCCGCCGATGATGGCGGCGGCTATGGGGATGCCGGTCTTGTGGGTGACGCCAGGCACCACCGAAACGTCCTGGAGGCGCGGGTCCTTGTCGTCGAGGGTCTTCATCCCTGCGGCTCCACCGTGGTCAGGCGGCAGTGCGGTTGTGTGCCGCTCCATCTTGGGGCTCCAGCCCCAGCATAGCCCGAATCCGCCCGGCAATTCGCCGGGTATCGTCCGGCGGGTCATAGCGCCAACTGTCCAGCCGGCCGTCGAAGCGTCGTGTCATGCCGGCATCCTGGAAATCGGCATGAAACTGCTCGAATTTCGCGGCGTTCGTGCCGGGCAGATATACCACATGGACCGGCTTGCCGGTCATGCAGGCTTCGGTCACCATGTTGACGGAGTCGCAGGTGGCAACAATGGCGTCGGCAAGTCCTAGATAGCCCAGATAGGGATTGTCCCCCCGACCGTCCCAGATGACCGCCGGGACGCCACGTAGGCCTTCCCTCAGGATGACTTCGTTGCCATGGCCGGTTCGCCGCGAGGTCGTCACCGCAAGTCCGGCACCTGTCGTCTTCGCCAGTTTCTCCAGGCCTTCGGCGATGGCGGCCGTCTCTTGCGCGTCCAGGGTATAGGCCGCATTCGACCCGCCTATCAGCACCGCGACCAGCGGCCTCGGCAAGTGGTCGAGCGTCGTCCGGAAACGCTCCGCGGCGGCTGTTAGTTTGGCCGGGGTGATACCGTTTACCGCCCCGAGCGTCGGTTCCACGTTCGGTCCGCTCAGCCTGTCGTGGCGTGGCACGGCGACCAGGTCGAACCGGGATGGCCGTACCGAAGGGTTCTGGATGTGAACCGCGACCGTACGGCCGCCACTGCGCCTTTTGACCTCCAACGCCGGCCCCACCGCATGAGTGCCGCAGGAGATCACAAGATCGGGCCAGGGCGGGCGCAACTGGTCGTCACCCCAGCGCAGACCTAGGAAACCGGGCGGCCACAAGGTCGGCGGCAACCACGACCAGGGTCGGCCCAGATGCAGCGTCTTGCGTTCGATCGGGATGCCGACGGCCTCGGCAAGTCCTTCGGCTTGGGCCAGCATGCCGACTTTGCCGTCGGTGAGCACCCAGCAGTGGGCGGTAGCGTTCATCCGCGCCCGATAACACGGCCTTTCGCTTTCCAGCAATCCCCCTGAATGCCGCGGTCGTCGGATTTCCCTTGAACCGCCTATCGGGCCCGGTAATATTCTTTCGCGCCAACGCAGCCGCTCAACATATCCTGACCTCCCGTTCCGAGGGCAACCAGTTCATGCCGCGCGTCAAGCTCGACAAAATCGACCTGAAGATCCTAAGCGACCTGCAGGCGGATGGGCGCATGACCAACGTGGATCTCGCCCGCCGCTCGGGAATATCCGCCCCGCCCTGTCTGCGCCGGGTCAGGGCGTTGGAGGAGGCGGACTATATCCGCGGCTATCACGCCGATCTCGACCCTGAAAAACTGGGCTACGGGGTGACCGTCTTTGCGTTTGTCGGGTTGTCCAGCCAGGCCGATGCCGACCTGTCGGCCTTTGAGGCGCTGGTTCGCAGCTGGCCGCAGGTGCGCGAGTGCCACATGCTGGCCGGCGAGACCGACTTCCTGCTGAAGATCGTCTCCGAAGACTGGGAAAGTTATAACAGCTTCCTGACGCGGGAATTGACCGCTGCGCCGAACGTCAGCTCGGTCCGGTCATCGCTTGTTATCCGGGCCTCGAAGTATGAGTTCGGCGTGCCGATCGATGTCGAGCGTGGCGCCGACAGCGAACCTGAAGAGGTTGAGTAGGACCGGGCCGCGGCGCGGCTGAACCGTTATTTGAAGCGAACCTTGACGATCTCGTAGTCGCGCTGGCCACTTGGCGTGATCACCTCTACCAGATCCCCGACCGTCTTGCCGATGATCGCCCGTGCCAGGGGAGAGGTGACCGACAGCATGCCGTTGGCGATGTCCGACTCGGTTTCACCGACGATCTGGTAGGTCTTTTCCTCGTCCGTATCGCAGTCCGCCAGCGTGATGGTCGCGCCGAACTTGGCGTCCTTGCCTTTCAGCTTCTTGGGGTCGATCACCTCGGCCCGGCTGATCTTGTCTTCCAGCTCCGCGATCCGGCCTTCGATGAAGCTCTGCCGCTCGCGCGCCGCATGGTATTCGGCATTCTCGGACAGGTCGCCGTGCTCGCGCGCAGCCGCAATCGCCCGGATTACGGCCGGCCTTTCTTCGGATTTCAGCGTCTTAAGCTCTTCCTGCAGGCGGCTGAAGCCATGCAGGGTGATGGGTACCCGTTCCATTGTCATCACCATGTCTTTCCGGGATCCAAGCGTCGACCCAAAAGGCTCCGCTACGCCAAGCACCCGTATGGCGTGCAATCCCGCTTTTTCCGGAAAGGTAGATATGTTCCCTAAAACCGGCCCTTAAAGTAGGCCTGGAGCGGGGCAACTTCAAGAGATCCGTGCTTCAGGGCCCGGATCGCCTGGACCACGGCGCGCGCGCCCGAGACCGTTGTGTAGTAGGGGATCGAGCGCATCAGGGCTGTCCGGCGCAACGAGAAGGAGTCCTCGATCGCCTTCTGCCCTTCGGTGGTGTTGAAGACCATCTGGACTTCGCCGTTGATCATGGCGTCCACCACATGCGGGTGGCCCTCCAGGACCTTGTTGACCTGGCGGACCGCGAGACCGTGATCGGCGAGGTAGCCGGCGGTCCCCCTGGTGGCCATGATGTCGAGCCCGAGGGCCTGGAGATCGCGCGCCATTTCCAGAAACGCAGCCTTGTCCGTATCCTTGACCGAGACGAACACGGTGCCCTGTACCGGCAGTTCCACGCCGATGGCGAGCTGCGACTTGGCGAAGGCGCGGCCGAACTCGGCGTCCAGGCCCATCGCCTCGCCGGTGGATTTCATCTCCGGTCCGAGTACCACGTCCACGCCCGGGAACCGGGCGAAGGGGAAGACGGCCTCCTTAATGGCCACATGTTTGCCGTAGGCGTCGGCTTCCAGCTCGAACGCGGAAAGAGGTTCGCCCGCCATCACCCGCGCCGCGATCTTGGCGACCGGGATGCCGGTCGCCTTGGCGACGAACGGTACGGTCCGGCTGGCCCGGGGATTGACTTCCAGGATGTAGACGTCCTTGCCCTGGACCGCGAACTGCACGTTCATCAGTCCGACGACGCCGAGTGCGTGGGCCAGCGCCTCGGTCTGGCGCTTGAGCTCCTCGACTACCGCCGGTTCCAGCGAATGCGGCGGCAGCGCACAGGCGCTGTCGCCCGAATGGATGCCGGCTTCCTCGATATGTTCCATAACGCCGGCGACGAAGACCTGGTCACCGTCGGAAATGGCATCGACATCGATTTCGATCGCATCGCGCAGGTAGCTGTCGACGAGAACCGGATTGGTGCCCGACACCTGGACCGCCGTCTCCATATAGCGGTGCAGTCCCGCCTGATCGTGCACGATCTCCATGGCGCGGCCGCCCAGGACATAGGAGGGGCGGATCACCACGGGAAAACCGATCGACTCGGCGATCTTTTCGGCCTCGGCGGTGCTGGTTGCGGTTCCGTTGGGCGGCTGCCGCAAGTCGAGACCGTGCAGCAGGCGCTGGAACCGTTCACGGTCCTCGGCAAGGTCTATGGCGTCGGGCGGGGTCCCAAGGATTGGGATGTCCGCTGCCTCCAGGGCATGCGCCAGCTTCAACGGCGTCTGGCCGCCGAGCTGCACGATGACGCCGACGACGGTGCCTTTTTCCTGTTCCGCCCGGACCGCCTCGATGACGTCCTCGGCGGTCAGCGGCTCGAAGTACAGCCGGTCCGATGTGTCATAGTCGGTCGACACCGTCTCGGGATTGCAGTTGATCATGATCGACTCGTAGCCGGCCTCGTGCAGCGCATAGGCCGCATGAACGCAGCAGTAGTCGAACTCGATACCCTGGCCGATCCGGTTGGGTCCGCCGCCCAGGATGATGGCCTTTCTGGCGTCGGTCACGTCGGCCTCCGACTGGGGGGCCGTTCTGCCGTCGCCTTCGTAGGACGCGTACATGTAGGAGGTGACCGACGGGAATTCCGCCGCGCAGGTGTCGATGCGTTTGAAGACGGGTCTTACTTCGAGGGACCGGCGCCGCCCGGCCACCGTCTCTTCCTCCAAACCGGCCAGTTCGCCCAGTCGGGCATCGCTGAAACCGAGCTTTTTCAGGGAGAGGAATCCCAGCGCGTCTTCCGGCAATCCTCGTTGGTGCACCTGAGCCTCGGCGTCGACGATCTGCTGGATCTGATCCAGGAACCATGGATCGATACGACAGGCGTCGTAAATCTCCTCCAGCATCAGACCGTGCCGGAAAGCCTGGGCGACCAGCAAAATCCGGTCGGGCACGGGACGCGAAATCGCCGCCCGGATTGCATCCCGGTCGGGCGCATCCGGGATCGACACCTCGTTCAGCCCGGTCAGGCCCGTTTCCATGGACCGCAGCGCCTTTTGCAGCGATTGCGCAAAGGTGCGCCCGATGGCCATCGCCTCGCCGACAGACTTCATGGAGGTGGTCAGCAACGGTTCCGCGCCGGGGAACTTCTCGAAGGTGAAGCGCGGCATTTTGGTGACCACGTAGTCGATCGTTGGCTCGAAGCTGGCGGGCGTGACCCGGGTGATGTCGTTGTCCAACTCGTCCAGGGTGTAGCCGATGGCCAGTTTCGCCGCGACTTTGGCGATCGGGAAGCCGGTCGCCTTGGACGCGAGCGCCGACGACCGGGAGACCCGGGGGTTCATTTCAATAACCACCATGCGACCGCTGTTTGGGTCGATTGCGAACTGTACATTGGAGCCGCCGGTATCGACGCCGATCTCGCGCAGGCATGCGATCGCGGCGTTCCGCATGATCTGGAATTCCTTGTCCGTCAGTGTGAGCGCCGGCGCCACGGTGACCGAGTCGCCGGTGTGGATGCCCATGGGGTCGATATTCTCGATGGAACAGACGATGATGCAATTGTTGGCGGAGTCCCGCACGACTTCCATCTCGAATTCTTTCCAACCCAGAACGGATTCCTCGACCAGGACCTCCGAAACCGGGGAGGCCCGCAGACCGGATTCCAGCAAACCGGCGAATTCCTCGCGGTTGTAGGCGATGCCGCCGCCGGTGCCGGCAAGCGTGAACGAGGGCCGCAGGATCGCCGGCAGTCCCACACGATCCAGCGCTTCGCCGGCCTGGTCGATGGTTTTCACCAGCATGCTGCGGGGGGATTCCAGCCCGATCTTCGACATCGCCTCGCGAAACCGCGCCCGGTCCTCCGCCTTGTCGATAACGTCGGCTTTGGCGCCGATCATCTCCACGCCCAGACGCTCCAGGACCCCGGAGCGGTCCAGCGTCAGCGCCGTGTTCAGGCCCGTCTGGCCGCCCATGGTGGGCAGCACGACCAGTCGCTCGTCCGGCCGCTCTGCGCGCTCGCGCTCTAGGATCTTCTCGACCATGTCAGGCGTGATCGGCTCCACGTAGGTCGCGTCGGCCGTCGCCGGATCGGTCATGATCGTCGCCGGGTTCGAGTTCACTAGGACGACCCGGTAGCCTTCTTCCTTCAGGGCCTTGCAGGCCTGGGTCCCGGAATAGTCGAATTCGCACGCCTGGCCGATAACGATCGGGCCGGCGCCAATGATCAGAACAGAGTCGATATCTTCGCGTTTGGGCATAAGGTCGCGCCAGGCTCGCCGGTTGTGATGGTCAAGATGGGGCGGATCCGACCGCCGCGCGGTGGTTTATCCCAAGCCTCCCGGGAACGCCAGCTTCCAGGCGGCGCGAGAAGGGCTCCTCAGCGATGGTCAGGACGCCGCTCAGGCGAGCATGTCCACAAAACGCCTGAACAGATAGTGGCTGTCCTGCGGTCCCGGTGACGCTTCGGGATGATACTGGACCGAGAAGACCGGCCGGTCCTTGAGCCGAAGTCCCGCAAGCGAGCCGTCGAACAGCGAAAAATGGGTCGCTTCCACCTGGTCCGGCAGGCTCTCCTTGTCGACCACGAAACCGTGGTTCTGGCTGGTGATCTCCACCTTGCCAGTCGTCAGATCCTTCACCGGATGATTGGCCCCGCGGTGACCCAGATGCATCTTGCTGGTCGACGCGCCCAGGGCAAGCGCCAGCACCTGATGGCCGAGACAGATGCCGAATACGGGCAGGTCCTTGTCCAGCAGTTCCCGGATCGTGGGAACGGCGTAATAGCCGGTCGCCGCCGGATCGCCCGGCCCGTTCGACAGAAACACCCCGTCCGGTTCATACCGAAGGATGTCAGCGGCCGAAGCGGTGGCCGGTACCACCGTTACCTTGCAGCCCAGCGCCGCCAAATTTCTCAGGATGTTGCGCTTGGCGCCATAGTCGATGGCGACCACGTGGTGCCTCGGCGACCCGAGACGGCCGTAACCCTGTCCCAGCGCCCACGGCGTCTCGTTCCAGACATAAGTCTGGGTGCAGGAGACATCGCGCGCCAGATCCATGCCTTCCAGGCCGGGCCAGGCGTTGGCTTCCGCTATGAGGCCGGCGAGATCGAAATCCCCGTCGGGCGCATGGACGACGATACCGTTGGGCGCGCCGAGATCCCGAATCCGACGGGTCAGCGCGCGCGTGTCGACGCCGGCGACCCCGGGGATGTCGTGGCTCTTCAGCCAGGCATCATAGTGGCTTTCGGCGCGCCAGTTGGACGGTTCGGTGATTTCGGCCCGCAGGACGCAGCCGCGCGCGGCCGGCGTGACCGATTCGATATCCTCGGCGTTGGTGCCCACATTACCGATGTGCGGGAAGGTGAAAGTGATGATCTGTCCCGCGTAGGACGGGTCGGTCATGACTTCCTGGTAACCCGACATGGCCGTGTTGAAACACACTTCGCCGACGGCGCTTCGGGCGGCGCCGATTCCCTGGCCCCACAAGACGGTGCCGTCTGCGAGCACGAGAGCGCCGGTCGCGCCCGGTGGTGCCGAGTCCGGCTTATGGGTCGCGCCTTGCATGTCCAGGGGTTTTGTCATGCGGTGGATATGTCCCAACAATTCCGGCGGTCGAGTCGCCAATAGCCGGCGTGTCCGTAGATCAAGCTCCCGCGACCGCGGCGCACAGTTAAAACAACGACCGGCCGGCGTCAACCCTTAAGTAACTATTTTCATGTTGTTTTTCAATGCGTTACAGAAACGCGTTTGGTTGCACCGGCGACAGCGATGGGATACCTTGCCGCGCCTGGAAATCAGGGCAGACCGCACACAACGAAGAGAGGGACGTTCGTGCGTCATGAAATCAACGAGGCGTTGAAACAGGCGATGCGCGCCAAGGAAGATCGCGCGGTATCGACACTACGTCTCATTCTCGCTGCGCTTAAGGATCGCGATATCGCGGCCCGCGGCAAGGGGAAGCAGGACGGCATATCGGATGACGATATCCTGAGCATGCTCCAGACCATGATCAAACAACGCAAAGAAAGCATCGCGTTGTACGAGCAGGGCGGGCGTCTGGAACTTGCCGAGAAGGAACAGGATGAGATCGACATCATCGCGCGGTTCCTGCCGAAACAGCTTGACGAGTCGGAAACCGAAGAGGCGGTCCGCGGCGTCATCGCGGATGTCGGCGCTTCCAGTCTGAAGGACATGGGATCGGTGATGAGCGCGTTGCGTGAGCGTTATCCCGGTCGTATGGACTTTGCCAAGGCCAGCGCAGCCGCCAAGGCACAGTTGGGGTAGTCCACCCGGGTTCTTCCGAACCTCGCCAAGGTTCGGTTCTTCGACCAGTTCGGACTGTGCTATTCTCCCGACGCGCGTATGAAGTTGGACGGCGACGCAGGCGGCAGCGGCGCCCAGGGGACATTCGGGTTGGCATTTCCGCCCCAGTTTTTGGATGAAATTCGGACCCGGATACCGGTCTCGGACATCGTCGCCCGTAAGGTGAAGCTCGAGCGGCGCGGCCGCGAGTTCGTCGGGCTGAGTCCCTTCAACCCGGAGAAGACGCCGTCCTTCACGGTCAACGACCAGAAGGGGTTTTATCACTGTTTTTCCAGCGGCGAGCACGGCGACGTGTTTGCCTGGTTGATGCGGACCGAGGGTCTTTCGTTTCCCGAAGCCGTCGAAAGGCTGGCCGGCGAGGCTGGACTGGAGATGCCACGCCAGAGCCCGGCCGAGCGGGCCCGGGAGGAGCGCCGCAAGACACTGTACGACGCGGTCGACGCGGCCTGCCATTGGTTCGAAGCGCAGCTGCACGCGCGGGCCGGCCGGGAGGCGCTGGCCTATCTGAGAGAACGCGGCCTGTCCGATGCGACCATCACGGCGTTCCGGCTGGGATATGCGCCGGAGGGCATGGGCCTGAAGGCGGCGCTGTCCGATCAGGGAATCGGCGAGGATCTGCTTCTCGAGGCCGGGTTGCTGAGGCGCCGGGACGGTAGCCAGGAGAGCTATTCTTTCTTCCGGAACCGGGTCATGTTTCCGATCACCGACCGACGTGGCCGGGTATTGGCTTTCGGCGGCCGCTTCATGGGCGACCACAAACAGGCCCAGACCGGCAAATACATCAACTCTCCGGAAACGCCTTTGTTCGACAAGGGCCGCACCCTCTACAACTTCGACCGCGCGCGCGGCGCCGTGCATGATGATCAGGTTCTGTTAGTCACTGAAGGTTATATGGATGTCATCGGGCTGGCGCAGGCGGGATTTCGGGCCGCCGTCGCTCCCCTGGGTACCGCCATTACGGAGTATCAGATGCAGGTGCTGTGGCAGCTGGCGCCCGAGCCGGTTCTCTGCCTCGACGGGGACGATGCGGGCCGTCGCGCCGCCGCCCGCGCCGCGGACAGGGCGCTGGCGGTCCTGAAGCCGGGCCGCTCGCTGCAGTTTGCCTTTTTGCCCCAGGGAGAAGATCCCGATAGCCTCGTCCGCGGGGCAGGGCCGGCGGCCATGCATCGTGTGATCGAGGACGCCCGGCCGCTGGCCGAGATCGTCTGGCGGATCGAAGCGGCGGCGCGTCCGATCGATACGCCAGAGCGACGGGCCGATCTGGAAAGGCGGCTCCAACAGCGCGTGGCCTCGATCGCCGACCAGACGGTCCGCGAACACTACCGACGGGTCTTCAAGGACCGTTTGTGGAAGACTTTCGCCGCCAAGAACCAGCGCCGGTCCTGGGGCCGCTCCACCGGGCGCCGGCGGGACCGCGAAGAGCCGGTGGACCCGACGGTAGATCGAAGCCTGAAGAACCAAGCGTCGTCGCTGCAGCGGCGGCAGCACGTCATCGTGCTGACCACACTCATTAACCATCCGTTACTATTGGACGAATTCGGCACGCAGATGGACGGCCTGGAATTCGACCCCGACCTTGACAAAGTCCGCCAAGGTCTTCAAAACCTCGTCTCCACTGGTGAATACCTTGACGCAGAGGCAATCAGAGCCCACTTCAGCGATGCGGAAGGTGGCAGGGTACCTGTCGGCATTTTGGACCGGCTCACCTACAAAATGGCCCCTTTCTCAAACCCGGAGGCAGATATCGCGGACGCACGCGCCGGATTGGAGAGCATATTCCATCTCCAAACCCAGGGGCGCTTGCGGGCCGAGGTTGAGGAAATGAAGCGAAATGCATCGGGGGAGATGGCCTCCGATGCCATGGAGCGGTGGCGGGCCACCCGGGAGACGATCGAAGCCGGCGAACGGCAGATTGCCGAGGCCGAGGACATTGGAAACGACTGACGGCCCGCGGCGGCACGCACGGCCTGATCGGTTACAGAGGATGAGACTGCATGGCTAAGCAGGCGGAAGCGACCGAAACCCAGGAAAACCGAGAAGACACCCCCGACGGTCCGCTGATGGACAATGTCGGTGCGGCCGTCAAGAAGCTGGTCGCCAAGGCGAAAGAGCGCGGGTACATCACCATCGATGAGTTGAACTCTGCCCTGCCGCAGGATCAGGTCACTTCAGAACAGATCGAAGACACGATGACGATGCTGTCCGAAATGGGCATCAACGTCATTGACGGCGAAGAAAGCGACGACAAGGACACCAACACCGAGACCGGGACCGAGGTCGAGGCCCAGTCGCCGTCCGGGAACATCGCCGACGACGATGTCGGCCGCACCGACGATCCCGTTCGTATGTATCTGCGCGAGATGGGTTCGGTGGAGCTGTTGTCGCGCGAAGGCGAGATCGCCATCGCGAAGCGCATCGAGGCCGGCCGCGAGAAGATGATCGGCGCGCTGTGCGAGAGCCCGCTGACGATGCGCGCCATTTCCAAATGGCACGACATGCTGATGGACGGCGAGATCCTGTTGCGCGACGTCATCGATCTGGACGCGACGTTCTCCGGGCCCGACGACAAGGCGCTGAGCCGGGAAGAGCGGGCCGCCGAGACCGGTGAGGATCCGGACGAGGCCGTCGACGAGGAGGAAGAGGCCCAAGCCAAGCCCAACGGCGCGGATACCGGGCAAGCCGCTGTTGCCAAGCCCGACGGCGAAGAGGACAAAGGCAGCGACGAGGACAAAGGCGGCGAAGCGGGCGATGGCGGTGAAGAGGGCGAGGAACGCGCGGAAGGCGAAGAGGGCGACGACGAGGACGGCGAAGACAACAGCATGTCGCTGGCCGCGATGGAACAGGCGCTGAAGCCGGAAGTCCTGGCGACCTTCGAAGCGATCGCGTCAACCTATGCCAAGCTTCAGCGCGCCCAGGACAAGCGGCTGGCCTCCATGCAAAAGGGCCAGGACCTGTCCCGTTCCACCGAAAGGACTTACGAGACCCACAGGCGCAACCTGGTGGAAATGATGGAGACGGTCCGTCTCAACAATCTCCGCATCGAACAGCTTGTGGAGCAGCTCTACGAGCTGAACCGGACCCTGACGGGTTTCGAAGGCCGGATGTTGCGCATGGCCACAAAATGCCGTGTCAAACGCGAGGAATTCCTCGAGGCCTATCTCGGCCAGGAGCTCGATCCCAAGTGGCTCAAGACCGTGGCCAAGAAGAACGCCAACTGGAAGAAATTCGCTGATCGGTACACCAAGGACATCGAGATCCAGCGTGGCAATATCGGCGAAATCGCCGCGGCAGCGGGCATGCCGATTCCGGAATTCCGGCGCATCGTGCAGACGGTGCAGCAGGGTGAACGCGAGGCCGGCCGCGCCAAGAAGGAAATGGTGGAAGCCAACCTGCGGCTGGTGATCTCGATCGCCAAGAAATATACCAACCGCGGCCTTCAGTTCTTGGACCTGATCCAGGAGGGCAACATCGGCCTGATGAAGGCGGTGGACAAGTTCGAGTACCGCAGGGGTTACAAGTTTTCCACCTACGCGACCTGGTGGATTCGTCAGGCGATTACCCGCTCGATCGCCGACCAGGCCCGCACGATCCGAATTCCCGTGCACATGATCGAGACGATCAACAAGCTGGTGCGGACCTCGCGCCAGATGCTGCACGAGATCGGCCGCGAGCCGACACCGGAAGAGCTCGCCGAGAAGCTCGCCATGCCGCTGGAGAAAGTCCGCAAGGTTCTCAAGATCGCCAAGGAGCCGATCAGTCTGGAGACGCCCATTGGCGACGAAGAAGACAGCCATCTCGGCGATTTCATCGAGGACAAGAACGCCGTCCTGCCGTCGGACGCGGCGATTCAGTCAAACCTGCGCGAGACGACGACTCGGGTGTTGGCGTCGCTGACCGCCCGCGAGGAGCGGGTGCTGAGGATGCGTTTCGGTATCGGCATGAATACCGATCACACGCTCGAAGAGGTCGGACAGCAGTTCTCCGTCACCCGTGAGCGTATCCGCCAAATCGAGGCGAAGGCGCTGCGCAAGCTCAAACATCCGTCGCGGTCGCGCAAGCTGCGCAGCTTCCTGGACTACTAGGAGAAACCCGACGTCGCTGATGCTGCCGGCCCGGTCTTAAGACCGGGCCGTCGTCATTTCAGCCAGCCGGAAGCGCTGGATTTTGCCAGACGGACCCTTCGGCAACTCGGGCAGGAAGTGGATCCGGTCGGGCGCCTTGAAGTCCCCGACCCGTCGGCGGCAGATGGCCAACAGGTCCGTCTCGGTCGTGGCCGACCCCTGTTTCAAAACGACGCCAGCCTCGATCCGCTCGCCGTAGTCGTCGCAGGCGCATGAAAAGGCGGCCGCCTCGACAACGTCGGGGTGGCTGTAAAGCGCCTCGTCGATCTCCCGCGGCGCTATGTTCTCGCCGCCCTTGATAATGATCTCTTTCAGCCGGCCGGTGATGAAAACGTAGCCGTCCTTGTCCATGCGACCCAGATCGCCCGTCCTGAGCCAGCCGTTGGCCGTGATCGACTCACTGGTCTTGGCGTCGTCCTTCAGATAGTGGCGCATGACGTTCGGCCCCCGCACCAGCACCTCTCCTTCCTGTCCGCGCGGCACTTCCCGCTGGCTGTCGTCGGCGATGATGACCTCGTTGCCGACTGCCACGCCTGGCGAGCCTATTTTCCGTCGCCCCGGCGGCAGGGGATTGGACAGGATCTGCGCGGCCGTTTCCGTCAGGCCCATGGTCTCAACGATCGGGATTCTGAAACGGTCTTCGAAGGCCTCCTGGACCTGGGGCGCCAGCGGTGCCGACGCCGACCGGCCGAACCGCACCGTGTCGATCGGACTTTCAGGGTCATCTCCGCCATCTGCGGCGTGCAGCAGATAGGAGATCTGGGTTGGGACGACGGAAAACCAGCTACAGGTATGCGACCCGATCAGATCCCAGAAAGTGGAGACCGAGAACCTGTTCGGCATGACCACGCTCCCGCCGGAGACCAACGGTCCCATTAAGGTCACGCACAAGCCGTTTATGTGGAACAGCGGCAGCACGCACAATGCCCGGTCGGCTTCGGTCAGGCGATGCGCTTCGGCTGCGTTGGCGCCGCCCGCAATCAGGCTACGATGGGTCAGGACGACGCCCTTTGAACGCCCAGTCGTACCGGAAGTGTACATCAGAAGGCCATCCGACCCGGGTTGCGGCATGCCCGTTGCCGGAAAGGCGGCTGGATGCCGGTCCGACGGTTCCGGCAGACGATCAAAAAAACCGATAACCGGGGGAGAGGCCGCCAGACCAGCCGTGGCATTACCGACAAACCCTTCGGTCTCCGCCTGGGAGAACACGAGGCCGGCCTCCGAATGTCCCAGAACGTAGGCTGTCGTGTCTGTCCCGGCAGACAGATTGATCGCGGTTGCGACATAACCGCCATACAGGCTGCCCAGAATGGCCAGCGCCGATTCCGCGCCGTTCGCCATCGCATAAGCGACACGGCCCCCGGGCTCTACACCGTGCGATGCGATCAGCGCCGCGACGGCAGCGGACGCCTCACGCAGCTCGCCATAGGTCAGCGTGATCGCTTGATCGGGATCGATCAGAAACACCCGTTCCGGTGCGACGTCCGCCCAGAGGTCGATCAGCGTGCGGACGGAAAACCCCTTCAGGTCGCCGGGCGAGAAGGGGGCCTCGATCATTTGCCGACGAAGCGCCAGTAATCGCCGAACACCTCGTCCAGCGACGGCTCGTCCGGTTTGATCGTGGTGACGACCTTGGTGATGTTGAGGAAGTTTTTGTAGTTCAGATTGTCGTCGATGGAGTTGCCGCCCCAGCTGCCGCATCCCATGGAAAGGGAGAATGGCATTCCGTTGTCGAAGGCGCCGCCGGTTGCAAAACAGTGGGCCTGGTTCACGATCATCCGGCAGGTCGGCAGCACGAGTCCGAGTTCGATCGCGCGGGACGGCTCCTTGGTATGGAGGCCCACCGAATGGCCTGCACCCTGGTAGGCGAGGACGTGGCCCGCGAGTTCGCCTGCCTGCCGGAAGTCGTTCGCCCGATAGAGGGCCGCTACCGGAGACAGCTTTTCGCCGGACTCCGGATGGCCGGCGCCGATACCCGTACCCGGTATCAGAAGGAATCGCGTCTCCGGTGCGTCGGTGAGGTCGATTCCCGCCAGTTCGGCCACCGTGCGAGCGTCGCGCGCGATCATCTCCGGATTGAGACCGCCGCCACGGAACAGCGCGCTCTTGAGTTTTTCCGTGTCGCCGCCGGACAGCATGCGGCCGCCCTCGGCCGCCAATGCCGCCAGGAACCGGTCGTAGACCGCATCGACGACGATCAGCACGTTCTCAGACGAACAGGACGTCGCGTTGTCAAAACTCTTCGAGGCGGCAATCTTGCCCGCGGCATCGTCGAGATCCGCCGTCTCGTCGACGATGACGGTGACGTTGCCGACGCCCACCCCGATCGCCGGGGTCCCGGACGCATAGGCCCGGCGGACGTTGTCGCGGCTGCCGGTGACGATCACCAGGTCCGCCAGTGTCATCAGGCGCTGGGTCTTTTGCTTGGACGAAGGCACCGGCAGCATCTGAACGAGATCGGGGTCCAGCCCGGCTTTGCGGAGTTCCGCGTGGACCAGAGCCAGCAGCCTTTCGCAGACCGGCTGGCCCTTGGGAGACGGCGACAGGATGATGGCGTTGCCGCATTTGAGGGCGTTGACAATGTTGTTGACGGGCGTCGCAACCGGATTGGTCGACGGTACCACCGCGCCGATCACGCCGATGGGCCGCGCAATCTCCACCAGACCGCGCGCAGCGTTCTCGGCAATGACCCCCTGGGTCCGGGCACGCCCGATGTCGCGCAACAGGCCGAGCGTCTTGCGGTGGTTCTTGGTGATCTTGTCGTCCACATTGCCGAGCCCGGTGCATGCGACCGCCAGTTCGGCAAGTTCGCGGTTGCGCGCGGGCTCCATGACGGCCCAGGCGGCGGCCAGGGCGGCCCGATCGTACCGCGCCTGGTCAGCGTCCTTTTCGAACGCCGCCTGAGCCCGGCGCGCCCGGTCCACGAGCCGGTCGACGAGGATCTCTTCCTCTGATTCGCCGAGCGTCGCCATGGCACTGGCTCCTCGAGCTTGTGTCACCGGAGTTTCCAAAGCACTGCCGGCCGCCTGGCGGGCCCGAGCAATGCTGCTATCCGGCCTGCATGTCCTCCCGGCTGATCCCGGCGACCACCTCCGGCTTTTTCATAGCATCGCGCCGGAACGGCTCGCCCAGTTCCTGGTTGAGGATCACCTCGATGAACGTGGTGACGCCGCTGGCCTGCGCCTGACACGCCTCCTTGAGCGTGGCCGAGAGTTCGTCCATGGAGTTCACCTGCACACCGTTCAGCCCGCAGCCCTCCGCTACCTTTGCGTAGCTCAGGTTGGGGTTGAGCTCGGTCCCCACGAAATTGTTGTCGTACCACAGCGTCGTGTTTCGCTTTTCCGCCCCCCACTGGTAATTGCGGAAAATCACCATGGTGAAGGCCGGCCATCCTTCGCGGCCGCAGGACGTCATCTCGTTCATGGAGATGCCGAACGCGCCGTCACCGGCAAATCCGACCACCGGCACGTCGGGGCGGCCGATCTTGGCACCGAGAATGGATGGGAAACCGTAGCCGCATGGGCCGAACAGACCCGGCGCCAGGTATTTTCGCCCCTCCTCGAAGGTGGGGTAGGCATTGCCGATAGCGCAGTTGTTGCCGATGTCCGACGAGATAATCGCGTCCTTCGGCAGAGCCGCCTGGATCGCACGCCAGGCCATGCGCGGCGACATGCGGTCCGGCTCGCGGCCGCGCACGTCCGAGTTCCACGACGTGCCCGGATCGTCGTCCTCGTGGTCCATGCTGGACAGGGCCTGAAGCCAGGCGGAGCGGGTCTGGTGGACCTTCGCCAGCCGGGCCTCGCGGTCGATCTCGCCCGCCTCGACGGACAGACAGTCGAGGAGCTGGGAGGCAACCTTTTTGGCATCGCCACAGATTCCGACGGAGATCTTCTTGGTCAGTCCGATGCGATCGGGGTTGATGTCCACCTGGATAACCGACGCATCCTTCGGCCAGTAGTCGATCCCGTAGCAGGGCAGGGTCGAAAACGGGTTCAACCGGGTGCCTAGCGCCAGCACCACGTCGGCCTGCGAAATCAGCTCCATGGCCGCCTTGGAGCCGTTGTAGCCGAGCGGGCCGACGGCAAGCCGGTGCGACCCCGGAAAACTGTCATTGTGCTGGTAGCCCGAACAAACCGGCGCATCCAGACGTTCCGCCAGCGCCTGGCATTCCGGGATGGCGTTGCCGATCACCACGCCGGCGCCAGACAAGATGACCGGGAATCGCGCCTCCGACAGCAGCTCCGCCGCCCGGGCGATCGCTTCGGATCCGCCCGCGGACCGTTCGATCTGGACGGTCTGGGGCAACTCGATGTCCACGACCTGCGTCCACACGTCGCGCGGAATGTTGATCTGGGCCGGGGCAGAACGGCGCATCGCGTTCTCGATCACCCGGTTGAGCACCTCGGCGATCCGGGTCGCATCGCGCACTTCCTCCTGGTAACAGACCATGTCCCGGAACAGCGCCATTTGCTCCACTTCCTGGAAGCCACCCTGGCCGATCGTCTTGTTGGCCGCCTGGGGTGTCACCAGAAGCATGGGCGTGTGGTTCCAGTAGGCGGTCTTGACGGGGGTCACCAGGTTGGTGATGCCCGGGCCGTTCTGGCCGATGCACATGGCAATCTTGCCGGTGGCCCGCGTGTAGCCGTCGCACATGTAGCCGGCATTGCATTCATGGGCGACGTCCCAGAAGGTGATGCCGGCGGTCGGAAAAAGGTCGGAGATCGGCATGAAGGCCGAGCCGATGATGCCGAAAACGTGCTCGATGCCATGCATCTGCATGACCTTCACGAAGGCCTCTTCAGTGGTCAATCTCATGAATACGCTTCCTCTTTCGTGCCGACCGGGCCCGCGTCCCAGCGCAAGCCTTGTTTTTCCGACCGGTGCGTTCGTCCCCTGAGGCGGCCTGATTCCAGCCTGCCCATTGCCTGACAGTACTCCAACCGGTTGCGGGCCACTATCTTTCTGGCGACCTTCCGGCGCGCTTTCTTCGCCTGAATCCGCCCTATGATTCAAGCTCTTTGAACGCCGTGGGATACTCGGCAAGCCCTCGGACGCCGGCGAAGGCGCCGCGGGCCAGCGGCCGGGCCATAAACGGCCGGTGGTCCTTCAGCCCAAACGGGTCCTTGATGCCGTACCGGATCGCCGGCACGAACCCGAATCGGCGGTAATAGGCAGGATCGCCCAGTACCAGCACGCGCCCGTGGCCGAGCGCGCGGCAGGTCGCCAAGCCGACCCGGGCCAGCTGGGAACCGACCCCCCGCTGCTGGAGGTCCGGATGCACGGACAGGGGTGCGAGCCCGATCGCCGAAGCCCGGTCATGGCGCGCGTGTATCTCGAGGGGATGGAACAGGATATGCCCGACGACGGTCTCGCCCCTTAACGCGACGAGCGACAGTGTGACGTCACCGCGTGCCCGCAACGTATCGACCAGCCGGCCCTCCACCGGCTGTCCGAAGGCGGCATCCACGACTTCCCTGATGGCCGCGATATCGCCCGGCCGCTCACGACGGATATGGACCATGAGGTTCCCTGCCGAGTCCCTTACGGCGCCGGCTAACGGTCGGCAGCGATTCGATCCGACCCCGACGTTTGAGGACCGGACACGGACGGATCCGCAGCGGGCTGTTGTCGGCAGAACAGGTCGTAGAGACGGCCGATGATTTCCGCGGCCTCCGGGCTGGCCAGCGCGTAGTGGACGTGTTTTGCCTCGCGGCGTGTCGACACCAGATTATCGTCCCGGAGCCGCGCGAGCTGTTGAGACAGAGTCGGCTGTCTCAGTCCAAGTTCCCGTTCCAGCTCGCTCACCGTACGTTCGCCCTCTACGAGGTGGCAGAGGATCATCAGCCGGTTCTTGTTGGCGAGCGCCTTCAGGAACGACGCTGCCTGGTGCGCACTTGCCTTCAGCGCCGCATGGTCGAATTCCTGCTTGCTCATGCCCGTGACGCGCTGCCCGCGCTGCTTGGCGTTCCACTGTTTTCGTTGGGGCCGAACCTGTTTGTTCGACCTGTCGGAGCCAACAATACAACGTGCCGCCGATCATGCCAGATCTCTGTGGGCCGGCCTGCTTGCGCCGCCTGCGGCCCGCATGTAAGTAGGGCCGGCGGTGGGCCCGTAGCTCAGTTGGTCAGAGCGGGCCGCTCATAACGGCTTGGTCGCAGGTT
>Ga0066187_1000207_pt1 | contig 23402 bp, 23 predicted proteins | sample WorMetexBAHAMAS1_FD_58706 | JGI IMG/M metagenome (GOLD analysis project Ga0066187, IMG submission 58706) | Marine gutless worms symbiont microbial communities from Max Planck institute for Marine Microbiology, Germany - Inanidrilus exumae... | ecosystem: Host-associated > Annelida > Digestive...
ACGACTGGAAATCGTGTTCACCGAAAGGTGTCGCGGGTTCGAATCCCGCTCCCTCCGCCACGGGGTTTTGGAACAGACCGTCCTCCTAGCCAGGAACCGATATCGGGTCGCAAGCCAGGCCCCGATCAGCGGTGATCGCGCATCCACTCGCTGGTGTGGTACTGGCTGGCGACCCGCCACTCGAGAAGAACGTCCCGCATCTCGCGCTTGATCGAGGCGGAATTCGTCTCGTCCCACAGATTGCGCACTTCGCCGGGATCGTTGTTCAGATCGAACAGCTGGCCGAAGTCCTCGCCGGAGAAATGGGTCAGTTTCCAATCCTTCGACCGCACCATGGTCACCATGTTGGCGTGGGTCAGGCTGGGGTCGCCGCTCTGTTCAGCGAAAACGTAACTGCGACCCTCCCAAGGCTCGCCGCGCAGCGCCGGCAAGGCTGTAATGCTCTCGAAGCTGCCGGGGACTTCGACACCGGCCAGTTCGAGCAACGCCTGGGAAATGTCGAATTGCTGACAGTACGCATCGACCCGATGCCCCGCCTTGACGATGCCCGGGCCCCAGACGATGGTCGGCACGCGGACGATCTGCTCATAGGACGACCATTTCTGGCTCAGCCCGTGATCGCCCAGGCAATCGCCGTGATCGGAGGTGAAGACGACGATCGTGTTGTCCAAATAACCCTGGCTCTCCAACGTCTGCATGATCTCGCCGACCTTGTCGTCGATCATGGTCATGTTGGCCAGGTAGTAGGCGCGCTGCCGGAACCGGGCATGCGCGTCGGGGTCGAGCTGGTGCACGACCGAATCGTGATCCACTTCGGTACAATGCCGCCTGTATTCCCTGAGCGGCGGCGGCAGCCCCTCCAGATCTTCCGGCAACACCGCATCGATCGGCAGCTCTTTCTGCATGTAGGGTTCGGCGTAGCGCGCCGTCGGGTCGTAGGGCGGATGCGGCCCCGGAAAGCCTACCTGCAGGAACAAAGGTTCGGTTTTCGGATAAGTGCGAAGCCACCACTGCGCCATGTCCCCCACGAACATGTCCGAATGCAGGCGTTCCGGCAGCTCCCACTCGAAGGCGCCGAGGCGTTGTTTGTAGTCGTCGCGTTGGCGATAGAACTCGCGCTGCTGTTTGACCAGACCGTTGGCGGCTAGGGCCCGGTCCCATTCGTCAAGGTAGTAGCGTCCTTCCAGGTATCGGTCCTTGTTCTCCACGTTGTAGCGTTCGTGGAAACCGCAGGGCGTGTTCAGCGGCCAGGTATGCATTTTGCCGATATTCACGTTGTGATAACCGGCCTCGCCCAGGTCTTCGAGCCAGGAATGGCGCCAGGTGCAGGCGTTCTTCAGGATGCCGGTGGTGTGCGGGAAATAGCCGGTGAAAATGGAGGCCCGGGCCGGCGCGCAGGACAGGCCCGCGGCGTAACAACGCGTGAATGCGCATCCCTCCCGAACAAGCCTGTCCAGGTTGGGCGTGTCCATATGGGAAAAACCCAGCGCATTGATCGTGTCGTAACGCTGTTGGTCGGTGATGATGTAGACGATGTTGGGACGTTTGCCACTCATTCGGGGGTGCCCTCTTGTTGACGTTCGGTTTCGCCGATCGCTTGGTTTCGGGCGGTTGCTTCGCGCTGTCGCCGGGCCAACCGACCCTGATAGATCGGCCACAGCAGGGACAGCACCGAGACGGCGACAAAAGCCGTCGCCATGGGACGGGTGAACAGGTCCAGGAAACTGCCCTCCGACAGCATCAGCGCCGAGCGCAACTGCTCTTCGGCGATGGGAGACAGCACGAAACCGATGACGAAGGGGCCCAAGGGGACCTTGCAATACTCAAGGCCGAATCCGATCAGCCCGAAGACCAGCATCACCCAGACGTCGAAAAACCGGTTGCCGAGCGCGTAGCTGCCGATGACGCAGAACACGAGCACGGCCGACAGCAGGTAGGATTTGGGGATGTACATGACCTTGGCGATGTACGCGATCGCGCCGATCATCAGGCCGAACATGATGAAGTTGGCGACCAGGTACGACGATATGAAACCGTAGGCCACCTCGGGATTGGTCTGGAACAGGAGCGGGCCGGGCTGCATGTTGTGGATAATCAAAGCCCCCAGCAGGATCGCATCGACCACGCTGCCGGGAATGCCCATGGTGATGAGCGGAATCATCGCCCCGCCGATGGAGGCATTGTTGGCGGTTTCAGCCGAGACGATCCCCGGTTCGTGCCCGGTCCCGAATTTCTGCGGTTCTTTCGACAGGCTCTTGGTCGTCGAATAGGCCATCATGGCGGCGATGTTGGCGCCGATTCCGGGCAGCAGGCCGATCCAGGTGCCGATGACCGACGACCGCAACATGTTGATACTGTGGGTCTTGAAGTCCCTGACCCCGATCAGGATGCCCTTGCGGCGAACCGCCAGCATTTTGGGCTTCCAGTCGATCTCCACCGCGTCCTTGATGACCTGGCTGATGGCGAAGGCGCCGATCAGGACCGGCAACAGCTTCAGACCGGCATCGAGATCGTGAAAACCGAAGGTCAGGCGCATCTGGCCCAGCGAAGGATCCATGCCTGGCATGGCCAGAACCATTCCGAGGCAGCCGGCAATCAGGCCCTTGATCATGGATCCCTGCGCCAGGGAGGCCAGCATGACAAGCGCCATCAAGACCATGGTGAAGTATTCCCACGGTCCGAATCGTAGAGCCAGCGTCGCCAATGGCGGCGACAGTCCGGCCAGGAAACACCAGGAGATCAGGCCGCCGACAAATGACGACGCGATTCCGAGCCCCAACGCACGGCCGGGCTGGCCACCGCGCGCCAGCGGAAAGCCGTCGAAAGTGGTCATGATCGAGGCCGGCGTTCCCGGCATGCGCAGCAAGGTCGCGGTGATCAGGCCGCCAGAAATGCCGCCCACATACATGCCGACCAGCAAAGTGATGGCGTTGACGCTGTCCATATAGAAGGTCAGTGGCAGCGTCAGGGCAATCAGCATGGTTGCGGTCAGGCCCGGAATGGCGCCGACAACGATACCCAGCGCGACCCCCAGGGCCAGCAGCGACAGGGGCTGAAGGGAAAAGAGATTGGCGAAGGAGGCCAGCATGTCGGCCATGTCAGACGCTCCCCCACAACCACTCGGTCACTGGCAGGTCGATGTAAAGAAACCGGGTAAAGACCAGAAAATTGCCGACGGCGATGACCACGGCGAAGCCGACGATCCAGGGAATGTGTTTGCGCTCGGCGCGGGTGAACAGCAGACCCAGCGACACCAGAAATACGACGGTTGCTTCGACGAAACCGAGGATGCCCAGATCCATGGCTCCCACATAGGCCACGCACAGTAAGAACATGCCGATGGCCGCTTTCGGCCGGCGTTTGAATTCCTGCTGCCTGGGCGCCGGAGCCACGTGGGCCTTCAGTGCCCAGATGGCCCGGACCATCACAAAAAGCGACAGCAGGGCCATGATGACGCAGATCCCCTGGGGCAGGGCCGCCGAGCCCAGCGGCTCCCAGTAGGCCGGCGGCAAATCCATGGCCGCCACGTAGATGACAATGGAAAACAAGATGACCACGGCCGAAAGAACGATATCCGCTTTCGGGTTGCTGACACCGTGCTGCATTTGATCTTTCCCCGGCTGGCAAGCGGTTGCGGATCGAAGACCGCCGGGTTCGCGATCGAACCCGGCGGCTACTTCATCGGCCGGACGCGGTGCCGGGTTACTTCTTGATGTCCGCGGCGGCCGCCTTGAGCTGCGTCAGCAAGGCGTTGGATTCCTTGCGGGCGGTGGGTCCGTCGGTCCAATAGGGGTCGAGGACGCGGTCGACATACCAAGTCTGGATTTTCGGATCGTCCATCACCGCCTTGAACGCCTTGGCCAGAACGTCGATGCGGTCCTGCGGCGTGCCCTTGGGCGCCAGCCACCAGTTGGGATTGGCCCACACGACGTTGTAGCCCAGCTCCTTGGCGGTCGGGACTTCCTTGATCTTTTCGACGCGGTTCGGGCCGAAGAACACCAGGGCCCGCATGCCGCCATCCTTCCACTTGGTGTATTCGGCAGCCGAGAACAGGGCGATGTCGGCGTGTTTGCCGAGCAGGGCCTTGCTGCGTTCGGCGCCGCTGCTGGCGGACAGCTTGCGGGTCTCGAAATTCGCTTCCTTGGCCAGCAAGGCACCGACGAAATGCGGGATGGTTCCGATGCCGATGACCTCGACCATTCCCTTGGGTTCCGCCTGCAGCTTGGCGTGAAGGTCGGCCCAGGTCATATAGGGAGAGTCCGCATGCACGGCCCAGATCGGGCTTCCGCCGCCGGTGAATCCGATCGAGGTGAAATCGTCGGGCCCAAATTCGAAGGTCCCCATGGCGTTGGCGATCAGCATCTGATGATGCCAGTGGATCAGCGTATAGCCGTCGGGTTCCGCTTCGATGGCTTGGCGGCCCGCAATGGTCGAACCGGCGCCGGGAACGTTGACCACGACCAACGGCTGGGGCAGCAGGTTGCGTTCGTTGATTTCTTTCGCCATCAGACGGGCAACCGTGTCGGTGCGTCCGCCGGGCTTGAATCCGACCAGGACCTTGATCGGTTTTTCCGGATAGGCGCCCTGCGCTTCGGCGCTGCCGCCGTTCCAGGGCGTCGCGGGTGAAAGGGCAAGGCCGACCGCGACCGCAGCCGAAACCCACCACTTGGAAATCAGTGTTTTCATATGTCCCTCCCAATTGCGGCACGCGGCCACGGAATGTCGCAACACCCTGTCGACCCGTTCCTGTATCTGGCCCTTGACGGGTGTCCCAATATACGGAACATTTGTTCCTTATAGTGGGATGGTAGAAACTGGTGGGTGGATTGTCAACAAAGGCCCCCCACAGAAGCGGTGAAACACGAAACCATGGACAAAGGGGCCCTCAGCAGCACGACCCTTACGAAAGGCCTGGTGTTGATGGAGACGCTGGCAGAGGCGGGATCGCCGATCGGCCTCAGCGAACTCGTTCGTCAGGTCGGCCTCCCGAAGAGCACCTGCCATCGGATCCTCTCGATCCTGGTCAACGAACGGCTGGTCCGGTTCAATCAGAAAAGCCGAACCTATTCGACCGGCTTCCGGTTCATGAGTCTGGCCTTTCGGACCTGGCGCAATCTCGATATCCGTCAGGCCGCCAGCGATGAAATGCAGCGACTGGGGCGCTTGACCGGCGAGAACATTCATCTCGCGGTGCCCGACGGCAACGAGATCGTGTATATCGACCGCGTCGAAAGCCATAGGATCCTACGGCTGCATTCGGCCATCGGGAACCGGGCTTCGGTCCATTGCACGGCCTTAGGGAAATCGATGGTCGCCGCCCTGCCTTCGGAACGGCGGCAGCGCGTCGTCGATTCGATCGATTTCGTCGGTGTCGCCGAGGCCACCATCACCGACCCCCAGAGATTCACCGAAGAACTGGCCGAGGTGCAACGGCGCGGCTATGCCCTCGCCATCAAGGAACACCAGTCGGATATCTGCGGGGTCGCCGCCAGCATCAGGGACTTCCGCGGCGAGGTCGCGGGCGCCGTTTGCGTGTCGGCGCCGGTCTATCGCACCGGACGCGAAAAACTGATCGCCTGGGCGCCGTCGGTGATGGAGGCGGCGACAAACATCTCGCACAATCTGGGCTGGATGGACTGATTTCATCCTGCGCCAGTCATGCGCGTCCGGCAGCTGCCGCGCATGGCTGTTGAGTGTGGCCCCAGGCGTGTTAGGATTCTCTCCCAGGATACTGACGCCCCGCCAATAACGCCGTTCAGCTATTCTGATGATTGCGCTTCGTCTATTTGGACGCGTCTTTGTCGTCCTTGCTTTGGCCGTACTTGCCTTCGGTCTCTATCTCTGGCTGGCCGGCTACGACGTCACCAAGCTGGGCGGGCAGCTGTGGTTCGAGATGCACGGGGGCAGCCTCAACATGCTGCAGTCGATCGTGCAGCGATACATCAATCCGGGACTCTGGGACGTCGTCTTCGTGGATCTGTTGCTGCTGCCGGCCTGGGAGAGCCTGCTGGGCGCGGTGATCGTGTTTCTGGTCCTGGGTGGTCTGATGCTGTGGATCGCCGAGCGGCTTAGCCACCGCCGCATGTTTAAATAGACCCTGCGCGGTTCTACTGGTCGCCCATCTTGAGCGCGTCCAGGAAGGCCGACTGGGGAATGTCCACCTTGCCGAACTGGCGCATGCGCTTCTTGCCCTTCTTCTGTTTTTCAAGGAGCTTGCGCTTGCGGCTGACATCACCGCCGTAACACTTCGCCGTCACGTCCTTGCGCATCGCGCTCACGGTCTCCCGCGCGATCACCTTGCCGCCGATCGCCGCCTGGATCGCCACCTTGAACAGCTGCCGCGGGATCAGTTCCTTCAGCCGCTCGCACACCTGACGTCCCCGCCGCTCCGCCTGGGTCGTGTGCACGATCATGGCCAGCGCGTCCACCGGATCGCCGTTGATCAGGATCTGGACTTTGACCAGCGTCCCGTCGCGGTAGCTTTCCATCTCGTAGTCGAACGAGGCATAGCCGCGGCTGACCGATTTCAACCGGTCGTAGAAATCGAACACCACCTCATTCAGCGGCAGACGGTAGATCAGCATGGCGCGGTTACCCACATAGGTCAGCTCGATCTGCTCGCCGCGCCGCTCCTCGCACAGGGTGAGAATCGGGCCGAGGAAGTCGTCGGGCACCAGGATGGTTGCCTTGATCCACGGCTCCTCGATGGACTCGATCTTGACCACGTCCGGGAAGTCGACGGGATTGTGCATCTCGATGGAGGTGCCGTCGGTCATATGGATCCGATAGACCACCGACGGGGCGGTCGAAATCAGATTGAGATCGAACTCCCGGTTGAGCCGCTCCTGGATGATCTCCAAGTGCAGCAGGCCGAGGAAGCCGCACCGGAATCCGAAGCCGAGCGCCGCCGACGATTCCGGCTCGTAGTGGAAACTGGAATCGTTGAGCGCCAGCTTCGCCAGGCTGTCGCGCAGTTCCTCGAAATCGTTGGTGTCGACCGGAAACAGGCCGCAGAACACCACCGGCACCGACGGGTTGAATCCCGCGAGCGGCTCGCTCGCCGGCTGCCGCTCCTCGGTCAGCGTGTCGCCCACCTGACAGTCCGCCACCGTCTTCATGCCCGCGGTGATGAAACCCATCTCGCCCGGCCCCAGTTCGGGCACGTTTTCGGGTTTGGGCGTGAATATGCCGACCCTGTCCACATCATGCACCGCGCCGGTTCCCATCATGCGGAGCTTCTGTCCCTTGCGCAGCGCCCCGTCGATGACGCGCGTCAGTACCACGACGCCCAGATAGGCGTCGTACCAGCTGTCGACCAGCAGCGCCCGCAGCGGCGCCTTCGCCTCACCGGTGGGCGGCGGCAGCCGGGTGACCAGCGCCTCGAGCACCGCCTCGACGCCCAGGCCTGTCTTGGCGGATATTTCCAATGCGCCGGAGGCGTCGATGCCGATCACCTCTTCGATCTGCTCGCGGATCCGGTCCGGCTCCGCCGACGGCAGGTCGATCTTGTTCAAGACGGGGATGATCTCAAGGTCGTTGTCGATCGCGAGGTAGACATTGGCCAGCGTCTGCGCCTCCACGCCCTGGGTCGCGTCCACGACCAGCAGGCATCCCTCGCAGGCCGCCAGCGATCGCGACACCTCATAGGTGAAGTCCACGTGGCCGGGCGTATCCATGAGATTGAGCGTGTAGGTTTCGCCGTCGGCCGCCTTGTAGCGCAACCGCACGGTCTGGGCCTTGATAGTGATGCCCCGCTCGCGCTCCAACTCCATGGAGTCGAGCACCTGTTCGCGCATCTCGCGCCGCTCCAGGCCGCCGCAAACCTCGATCAGACGATCGGCCAGCGTCGACTTGCCGTGGTCGATATGCGCGATGATCGCGAAATTGCGAATGCGGTTGATGTCGCTCATGAAAGGCTGGGTGATTTCCTGGCGTTGCGGCGCCGCACAATAGTGCGGCCGATTGCCTGGCGCAACACGCGCTGGATCCGGCTTGTCATCGTTCAGGTCCGCCCCGGCCGCAGGGCCCGGACGGCATCATTGAGCTGGGCCATGCGTTCGTGATCACCATGACCGCTGTCGGGATGGTGCACGGTGGCCAACATGCGAAACCGTGCGTTGACGGCTCCTGTGTCGGGCTGGCTGTCCGGCGGAAACCCGAGGACATGCAGCGCGTCGGCCCGGTTGCGGACGCCACCCTTCAACGGTGTGAAGGCCAAGGTCTTCACCACGGCCTGCAGCCGGTCTATGGTCGCGCCCCGCTCGGCAAGCTGCTCTTTCAGACCCGGCCCGCGACCGTCTTCCAGAGCGACCCCGATGCGCCCTTCGTCCAGCGCGATCGCCAGCGCCAGCGCCCGGCGAATGGTCTCGGCCGACTCGTCACCGGGAAGCCTGACCTGCAGCCGCGGCTTGCGGCGCCAGGGCTTGCCGGCGTTGGGACCGGATTTCAACACCACCGTCTCCCGGTCATCGGGGTCCGGCTCGCCGGGGTCCGGAAAATCAAGGATCATGGATCCCGGCAGCGTCAACAGGACCGAGCGCGCCAGGTCGCCCACATTCACCCGGCGGCGGGCCGCCAGCGCCAGGGCGGCATCGCGAAACGCGCTGCTGCACGGCACGGCGTGCGACCGTTTGCGCCCGGCCGTATCCCGGTCCGCGTTGCGGATCCGGACGCGGCGGAGTCCCTCTGCTGTGGCACGCTTGCTCATCGACGCATGCTTGGGTGATTCCTCGAGGCAGGTCAACTGCGAACGCAGTTGAGGCGCGATCGTGCCGCGTGGACGTTAACGAATCGTGAACCGTGTCGAGCGGTCGATTCTCAACTTCTCAGGGTACCGCCGGTGTGTTTGGCGACCGACGCAACGATCTTGTCGGCAATCGCCTCGATCTCGTCCTCGGTCAGCGTCTTTTCCGTCGGTTGCAGCGTGACGGTCACGGCGATCGACTTCTGATCTTCGGCCAGCCCTTTGCCCTGATAGACGTCGAAGACATTGACCTGGCTGATCATGCCCTTGTCCGCGCCGGCTGCGGCGCGCGCCACCTTGTCGGCGGGCACGTCGCCAGCGACCACGAAGGCAAAATCCCGCGATACCGGCTGGAACGCCGAGACGTCCAGCGCCGGGCGCAACTTGCCCTTAGCCTTGGCTTTCGGTTCCGGAATTGCATCCAGGAAAATCTCGGCCGCCACGACCGGTCCTTTGAGATCGAAGGCCCGCAGGATGCGTGGGTGCAGCTCGCCGAAATGGGCCAACTCGTTGGGCCCGAGGCGCAGAACGCCCGACCGGCCGGGATGATACCAGTCCGGCGCGTCCGGTGTGATCTGCAGGTTGCGCACCGGCGCGCCGCACGACTCCAGGACCGCCAGCGCATCCCCCTTGGCGTCGAACAAATCGACCGCCCGGGCGGCGGCATCCCAATGGCGCGGACCTGTGGAGCCGGCGCGCACCGCGGCGACCACCAGCCGCTGGTCCTCCGGCCTGTCACCCCGATAGGTCGGCCCGACCTCGAACAGGGCCGCATCGCCGACCCCGCGATCGGCGTTGCGCCGGGCGGCATCGATAAGGTTCGGCACAGCCGACGGCCGCATCACATCCAGGTCGGCACTGATGGGGTTGACCAGCCGCAACGTGTCGGACGACCAGCCAAACCTGCGTGCGTCCCGCTCTGCCAGGAACGAGAATGTCACGGTCTCATTGAGGCCGCTCCAGGCGAGCGCCATGCGGGCCGCCGATTCAAGCCGCTGGCGCGGCGACAGGGCCGGCAACGGCAGTGTCGTGTCCAGCACCAGCGAAGTCTGCGGCAGATGATCGAAGCCGTGAATCCGCAACACCTCCTCGACAAGGCAGGCCTCGCCTTCCACATCCGGCCGCCAGGAGGGGACGCCACAGATCAGCTCGTGGCCCTTCTGTTCCACCGTGAAACCGAGGTCGCTCAGGATCCGGACCTGTTCCTTCGCCGGGACGGGGACGCCGCCCAACGAGCCTACCCGGCTTTCGCGGAGCTCGATCTCCCGGCCCGTTCGGGGAATCTCGCCGGCACTCACCACATGGCTGGTCTCGCCACCGCACAGTTCCTGCACAAGCCGGGCTGCTACCTCGGGTCCCCAGATGGCGCTTTCCGGGTCGACGCCGCGCTCGAATCGATAGCGCGCGTCCGACAGGATCCCCAGGCGGCGCCCGGTCGTCGCCACCATGACGGGGTCGAACAGGGCCACCTCCAGGAACACGTTGGTTGTCGTTTCGGTACATCCGGACGGCTCGCCGCCCATGACACCGCCGATGCCCTCGACGCTGTTGTCGTCGGCGATCACCACCATGCCGCCGTCCAGGGTGTACGTCCGGCCATCCAGGGCCTCGATGGTCTCGCCGTCGCGGGCAAAACGCATGGTCGGATTGCCGGTGACCTTGTCGGCATCGAACACGTGCAAAGGCCGGCCGAGGTCGTGGGTCACGTAGTTGGTGATGTCCACCAGCGCGGAGATCGGCCGCAGGCCGATCGCCAGCAGGCGGTCCTGCATCCAGCGCGGGCTGGGCCCGTTCTTGACGCCGCGGAAATAGCGGCCCGCAACATAGGGACAGGCATCCTGCCGGTCGGCCGGCAGGTCCCGCTGCCAGACAAGGGGACTGTCGAAACCGCCGTCGATCTTCGGGGCGTTCAGCGGCTTCAGGGTGCCGAGGCCGGCCGCGGCGAGATCGCGGGCGATACCGCGCACGCCCAGACAGTCGCCGCGGTTGGGCGTGATTCCCACATCGACGACGGGGTCGTCCAGTCCGAGCAACGCCGCAAAGCCGGCACCGATATTGAGCGCGTCGCCGGTATGGCCGTGCGCCTCCAGATCGATGATGCCTTCGTGATCTTCGCTGATGCCCATCTCGCGTTCGGAGACCAGCATGCCGTTCGACTCCACGCCGCGGATCTTGCCCGCCTTGAGCGTCATGTCGGTGCCGGGGATGTAGCTGCCGACCGGCGCGAACACACCGTACATGCCGGTGCGGGCATTGGGCGCCCCGCAGACGACCTGAACGGTCTCGCTGCCCGTATCGACGATGCAGACCTTGAGCCGGTCGGCGTCGGGATGCTGCTTCGCCTCCTTGACATGGGCCACCGTAAAGGGCTTCAGCGCGGCGGCGCGATCGTCGACCGATTCCACTTCGAGCCCGATCATCGACAGCGTCTCGACCATCGCGTCCAGCCTCGCGTCGGTTTCCAGATGGTCTTTCAGCCAGTTCAGGGTGAACTTCATGACTTCACAACCCCCGCACCAGGGAGGGTTCATCCAGCGGCAGGAAACCGTAGTGGCGCAGCCATCGAAGGTCGGAATCGTAGAACGTGCGCAGGTCGGGAATGCCGTATTTCAGCATCGCGATCCGTTCGATCCCCATGCCGAACGCATAACCCTGATATTTGCCGGGATCGACCCCGCAGTTTTCCAGCACCTTGGGGTGCACCATGCCGCAGCCGAGGATTTCCAGCCAGTCCTTGCCGGGACCGATGATCAGTTGCCCGCCCTCGCGCGAACAGCCGATATCCACCTCGGCCGACGGCTCCGTGAAAGGAAAATAGCTGGACCGGAAGCGGACAGGCAGGTCCGCCACCCCGAAAATGGTGCGGCAGAATTCGATCAGCGTTCCCTTGAGGTGCCCCATATGGGTCGTTTCGTCGATCACCAGCCCCTCGACCTGATGGAACATCGGGCTGTGGGTGGCGTCGGAGTCGGCGCGGAACGTGCGTCCCGGCGCGATGATGCGGATCGGCGGCCGGTGTTCCTGCATATGCCGGATCTGCACCGGCGACGTATGGGTCCGCAGGACCAGTCGCGTGCCGTCTTCCCGCGTCGGAAGATAAAAGGTGTCGTGCTCCTGACGGGCCGGATGCTCGTCGGGAATATTCAAGGCCCCGAAATTGAGCCAGTCATCTTCGATGTGCGGCCCCTCGGCGACGGAAAAACCCATCTCGCCGAAAATGGCGACGATCTCGTCCACGGTCCGGCTGATCGGATGTACCCGGCCCACCGGTCGCGGGCGCGCCGGCAGGGTCACGTCGACCACCTCTTCCGCCAGGCGCGCGTCCAGTTCCACGTCCGCCAGCGCCTCCTTGCGGGCCTCGATGGCGTCCTGGACGGCGGTCTTTACCTCGTTCAATCGGCGGCCGGCGTCCTTACGTTCTTCAGGCGTCAGGGCGCCCAGGGTTTTCATGAGACCGGTCACCCGGCCCTTCTTGCCCAGCGCCTCGATCCGGACCTGCTCCAGCGCTTCAAGGCTGCCAGCTGCCGACACCGCTTCCGTCAGCTCCGCTTTCAGTCCTTCCAGATCCTGCATAACGTTTCCCGCGTGCTGTCTCTGTCTGGACAAAACACAACGGGGCCGGTCTCAGGCCCGGCCCCGCTACGTCTTGTCAATGTGCCTGCTTGAGGCGTCTATTGGGCGGCGAGGGCGGACTTGGCCTGATCCACAAGGCCCTTAAACGCCTCCGGCTCAGACACCGCCAGCTCGGCAAGCACCTTGCGGTCGAGTTCGATGCCGGCCTTCTTGATGCCGTCAATGAACCGCGCATAGGTCATGTCGTGCGCCCGTGCGGCGGCATTGATCCGCTGGATCCAGAGCCGGCGGAAATCCCGCTTACGCGTCCGACGATCCCGATAGGCATATTGCAGCGACTTCTCGACCCGCTGGATCGCAGCCCGGAACGTATTGCCGGCGCGGCCCCGCGTGCCTTTCGCCTGCTTGATGACCTTTTTGTGCCGTGCCCGGCTGGTCACACCTCGTTTTACTCGCGACATACCGATTCTCCCGCGTCAAACGTGCAGGAAATGGCGGCGGACGACCTTGGCGTCCGAATCCGACATCAACTGGCTGCCACGATTTTGCCGCTTCATCTGCTGCGGCCGCTTCGACGTGTTGTGCCTCAGATTGGCACTGTAGAAACGAACCTTGCCTTTTGCGGTCAGTTTGAACCGCTTCTTGGCAGAGCTCTTGGTCTTCATCTTGGGCATTTTCGATCCTTTTTTGCTTTGCCCCGGGAGGCGTTCCCCGGCCGGACCGGCCGGCCTCGCGCAATGGCAGGAGGCTCCCGATGCTGTTCGCGGCGGCCAGGCATACCCGTGAAGCCTGGACGCGCCGTTCGTCCAAACGCGCGGCGTTATAGAGGGATCGTCGAGGCGATGCAAGGGGTCCGCGCCCTTTCGGGTGCGATTCCCCCGGCGATCGACCGCGGTGGGGCCGGGCTCGGCCCCGCTTAGTCGGACTGCAGGTTCTTGAGAGCCTTGTTTGTCCGCTCTTCCATGGGCGCCCAACTGCGCCGGGCCACTTCGACGGCCATATCCATGACTTTCCGGGCCTCGTCGAAATACTCCCGAGACGCGCTTTCGGCAAATTGGCTTTGCAGCCGGAAGGCCTCTTCCGGCGACTTGCAGCTCATCAGCGTCCGTGAGGCCTCGAATGCCTCATGCTGCCGGCGGCTCATGAAACTGATCATCTCCCGGCCGATCTCCGTCATGCCGTCGACCATAGCCGCCTGGGCCTGAATCGCGGATTCCAGATTCTCGCCGTTCGAGCTCATCATCGCGGATAGATCGAATTGTGCTTCCTGCGCTTCCGCGCTGGTTGCGCGTTGCTGACGTGCCATGATTTCTGCTCCCAGATAGGACTTGCGGCGCGGTCCCGGAGGGCCGCGAGATGGCAAACACACCCCATGAACGGCTTGTGGCACACCTTCGATTTGCGTGCAATAGCCTGGATTAAATTCTTTTTATAGTTGTAGGAAGTTTCACGCACAGGATCAGCGATGCGCCCACCGTTCAACGGCAAACCTATCATTCAGGAGTGACGGATTCGTGACCTGGTATCCCGGTGGTTTCTGCGGAACCGCAACCAGGGGAGCTATTTCGGAGCGACCACCATGACCATCTGACGGCCTTCCATGGCCGGCATCTGCTCGACGCGGATCTTCTCGCCCAAGTCTTCGCGCACCCGTTCCAACACCCGGCGTCCGAGATCCTGGTGCGCCATTTCACGACCGCGAAAGCGCAAAGTCACTTTCACCTTATCGCCGCTGTCGAGGAACTTGTTCACCGCCCGCATCTTCACGTCGTAGTCGTGCGTGTCGATGTTCGGCCGCATCTTTATTTCTTTGATGTCGATGGTTTTCTGTTTTTTCCGCGCAACGTTTTTTCGTTTTTGTTCTTCGTACTTGTACTTGCCGAAGTCCATGATCTTGCAGACCGGCGGCTCCGCATTCGGGGAAACCTCCACCAGATCCAGTCCTACGCCCAATGCCCGATCAAGTGCGTCGGACGTGGCTACGACCCCTACATTATCGCCAGTTTCGTCAATCAGCCGGACTTCCTGATTGTTGATCATGTCGTTGACGCGCGGACCCTCACGGACAGGCGCGGACGCAAAGAATGGACGGCGTATTTTTCCTCCTATGCCCGGACTGCGGGCGACTGTTGACAACCGACGATGTTACGTGGCTCCCACCCCATGAAGCGCAACGCGAACGGGCGCGCCAAAGGCACGCCTCACCGATGCGGCACCGCCGCTTCGTCGCTTAGCATAGATATCGCTTGGTCCAGCGCAAGAATTTCTTGCGCCTTGCCGCCGAGCCGGCGCAGCGCCACCGTGCGTTCGTCTGCCTCGCGCTTTCCAACGACCAGGATCACCGGCACTTTCTTTACCGAGTGGTCGCGGACCTTGTAGTTGATCTTTTCATTGCGCACATCGGTCTCCATCCTGAGCCCGGCCGCTTCCGCCGCCGCAAGGACCTCCCGCGCATAGTCATCCGCGTCGGACGTGATCGTGGCCACAACGCCCTGGACAGGCGCCAGCCACAACGGCAGCCTGCCCTCGTAGTGCTCGATTAGAATGCCGATGAACCGCTCGAACGATCCCAGGATGGCCCGGTGCAGCATCACCGGGCGATGCTTCTGACCGTCCTCGGCGACATAAGTTGCATCCAGCCGCTCCGGCAGCACGAAGTCGACCTGGAACGTGCCGCACTGCCATTCGCGCCCAATGGCGTCCCGCAGCACGAACTCCAGCTTCGGACCGTAGAACGCGCCCTCTCCGGGATTCAGCTCGAATTCAAGGCCGGCGGCCTCCGTCGCCTCCATCAGCGCCTTTTCCGCCTTGTCCCAGACCGCGTCTTCGCCCGCCCGCACCAGCGGCCGGTCGGCAAACTTGACGACGAAATCATCGAACCCGAAATCCGCGTAGACCGATGCCAGCAAATCGCAGAAGTCCGCTCCCTCGGACGCGATCTGCTCCTCGGTGGAGAAGATATGGGCGTCGTCCTGGGTAAAGGAGCGCACCCGCATAAGGCCGTGCAGCGCGCCGGAAGGTTCGTTCCTGATGCAGGCCCCGAACTCGGCAAGGCGCAGCGGCAGGTCACGGTAGCTGGTAATACCCTGGCGAAAGATCTGCACGTGGGCCGGACAGTTCATTGGCTTGAACGCCAGCACCCGGTCGTGCTCGTCCTCGGCCGTGAACATGTGCTCGCGGAATTTCTCCCAGTGGCCGGAACGCTCCCACAGCACACGGTCGATGAGCTGCGGCGTTCGGATCTCGCGATAGCCGGCCCTGTCCAACCGGTTGCGCAAGTAGTCTTCCATGGTCCGATAGAGCGTCCAACCCTTGGGGTGCCAGAAGACCGACCCCGCCGCCTCTTCTTGGATGTGGAACAGGCCCATCTCGCGCCCCAGGCGACGGTGGTCCCGGCGCTCCGCCTCCTCCAGCCGATGCAGATACGCCTTCAGCTCTTTTTCTGACCGCCAAGCCGTGCCGTACACCCGCTGCAGCATGGCGTTGCGATGGTCGCCGCGCCAATAGGCGCCCGCCACCTTCATCAGTTTGAAGGCGTGCCCGACCTTGCCCGTGGACGCCAGATGCGGACCGCGGCACAGGTCGACCCAGTCGCCCTGCCGGTAGATCGAGATCTCTTCGTCGTCAGGCAGATCCTGGATAATCTGGGCCTTGTAACGCTCTCCCTTGGCTTCAAAGAAGCTGATCGCCTCCTGGCGGTCCCACACTTCGCGCACAAAGGGCCGGTCGGCGTCCACGATCTCGTGCATCCGTTTCTCGATCGTCTCGAAGTCTTCGGGCGAGAACGGCTCGTCGCGGGCAAAATCGTAATAGAACCCGTCCTCGATGCAGGGCCCGATCGTGACCTGGGTGCCCGGAAACAGTTCCTGCACGGCCTCGGCCATGACGTGGGCGCAGTCGTGGCGGATGATCTCCAAGGCCCGGTCGTCTTCGCGGGTGACGATCGCAACCGCGGCGTCCTCGTCAATTGGCCGGGTGAGGTCCCACGACTCCCCGTTCACGTCGACGACGATCGCAGCCTTGGCCAGACCGGGACCGATCGACGCAGCCAGTTCCTGGCCCGATACCGGGCCGTCGAAGGAACGGACGCTGCCGTCCGGGAGCGTGATGGCAACCATGTTTCAGTCTCTTAGATTGGACGCGTAACCGCGCGCATGGGGTCCCTGCGGGACGCCTGCGGAGGCGGTGTTTAACCCAACGACAGATTGGCCGCAACCTCGGCCACCGACAAATCCGCCAGCCGCTCGCGGCTGAGGACTGTTGCCTCGGACGCGCCGGCCTCTCTCAACGATCCGGGGCTGGCGCTGGAGACCAGCATCACCGTGGGGCATCCGACCGCGGCGGCCAAATGGACCGGCCCGGTATCGCTGCCGATCGTCGCTGCGGCGTGGCGGGCCAACTCTCCAAGCTGGAACAGATCGGTCCGGCCGCAAAGATCGATTATCGTCGGCCAAAGCTGCTTGATCTCCTCGATCATCGCCCGGTCCTGCTCGGTGCCAAGCAACACAGGCGTCACGCCGTGTTCGACCAAGTCTTGCGCCAGCGCCGCGAAACTTTTCGACGGCCAGCGTTTCTCCACCCGATGCGGCGCACTGCCGGGAAACAGAAGGGCGTATCGCGGCGGCAGGTCAAACGAAACGACATCGGCCGTAAGCCAGGCCAGATCCGGCGCCTCGATCTGTTCAATGCCCGCCAGGGCAAGCTGCTCGGCCTGCCGGTCGCGTGTGTGCAATAGGTTACGCCGCTCGCCCCGGTGTGGATGCGAGCAGCCCGCGGCAATGCCCGACCATTCCGGAACCCCTGGACGCATAAGCTGGAAATAGAAGCTAGACCGGTCGGAGGTCTGCAGATCGTACACGCGGTCGAACCGGCCAGCCTTGAGCCGGCGTCGCAGCGACAGCCACAGCCCGAACTGGAATGCGGACGGTCGCTCATCCAGCCAGATCTCATCGAACCAGCCGCTTCGCTCAGCGAGGGCCGCGAAAGGCCGGGTGGTCAACAAAACGATGTGGTCCCGCGCATGGACCCGGCGAATGGCCTGGAAGGGACCGAACGACATTACGAAATCGCCCAACGCGCCCAGCCTGATGACGAGAATCCGACGGTTGGGCTTGGTCACGCCGCCATGGGGCCGCCCCGATCGGCCGCCACTTCGTCGAGGAGTTCCTGGTACACCGCCAGCGTCGCATCGGTCATGCGGTCTTTGGTGAACTGCCGCCGCGTATTGTCGATGCCCGCATCGGCAAGCATGTCCCGTTCCGAACCCGACAGGTCAAGTGCCGTACCGATCGCGTCCGCAAGTGCGTGAGCGTCGCCCGGTTGATAGAGCCAGCCGGTCTCACCGGGCAGGACGATCTCCGGTGCACCGCCGTGATCCGGCGCCACGACCGGCCGGCCCATCGCCTGTCCCTCGGCGACGACTCGCCCGAAGGCTTCAGGGTCCGTCGAAGCGGACACAACCACGTCCGAGAGCATATAGGCTGCCGGCATATCGCCACATTCGCCGACGATGTGCACCGCCCCTTCCAGGCCGACTTTTCGCGCCAACGCCTGGATTTCGCGAGTATAGCCCACCCGTCCCTGGTCGGAGCCGACAAGCAGGCAGCGGACGTCCTCGCGGCCCAGATGGGTCAGCGCGCGAACCAGCAGGAGCTGGCCTTTCCAGCGCGTAAGTCGTCCTGGCAGCATAATGACCGGCATGCCGTCCGGGAGGCGCCACTCGTTGGCCAGCTTGATGACCCGTTCCGGGCTGACGGATGCCGGTGAAAACCGATCCATGTCGACGCCCCGATGGATGACCCGGATCCGGTGTTCCTCTACTGGATAGGTCGCCAGCATGTGCTGGCGGACGAATTCTGAGATGGCGATCACCCGATCGCCCCGGGTCATCACGGCGTTGTAAGTCTTCTTGCCGAGCAGGCCGGTGTTGTAGGTGCCGTGAAACGTGGTCACGAGTTTGGACCCCGTCTGGCGGCACGCCGCCAGTGCGCTCCAGGCCGGCGCGCGAGAGCGCGCATGAACGATCTCGACCTGGTGCTTCGCGATCAGGTGGTTGAGCCGCGCCACATTGCGGCGCATGACGATCGGGTTCTTCGAATGCACCGGGAGTTCGATATGCTCGCCGCCGTCGCGTTCGATTTCACGAACCATGGGCCCACCACTCGAAACGACGACCGAACGCCAGCCACGCCGGACCACGGCGGCCGAGACATCTGCCGCGCCCCGCTCGACACCACCAGTGACCAGCGAGGGGAGCACTTGCATTATCGTGGGGCGGCTGGTGTCGGCGTCCTCTTCCGGACTTCCGCCGTCAACGCCTTCAGTGACCATCGGTCCCCGGTCCGCTGTACCGGTGCTTCGCGTGAATCGCTATCATTCCAGAATTCGGTGCGGGTGCCCGCGCATGTCCGCTTCGTGCATGAGAGTACCGCAATGGAGCAAAGTAGCACACTGACCCGTTCGGGCGGGGCGACAATCGCATACCGCCATCGTGGCGGCAAGGGACCAGGAGTCCTGTTCTGTACCGGGTTTCACTCGACCATGGAAGGCGACAAAGCCCAGGCTCTTTCGGCCTATTGCGAGGAGCGCGGGCAACAGTTCACCCGTTTCGACTATCAGGGCCACGGCGATTCTTCCGGCCGATTCGTGGACGGCACCATCGGGCTTTGGCTAGACGACGCCTTGACGGTGCTTGACCAGGTAACCGAGGGGCCGCAAGTGATCGTCGGCTCGTCGCTCGGCGCCTGGATGGCACTCAACATGGCAAAGGCGCGACCGGACCGCGTTCAGTCGCTGCTGCTGATCGCGCCGGCGCCGGACTTCACGACCGCCCTCATGTGGCCGAGCCTCGATCAGGAAACCAAGAACGCGCTGGCGAATGACGGCGTCTGGTACCGGCCCAGCGAATTCGAGGAGGACCCCTATCCGATCAGTATGACCCTGATCGAGGAATCGCGGCAGCATACGGTGCTGAACAGACCGCCAATCGCGTTCAACGGGCCGGTGCGGATCCTTCACGGCCGCGAGGATGACGTCGTGCCGGTGGACCATGCCGCCCGTTGCCTCGACGTCGTGACGTCAAGCGACGTCAGTCTTGTCCTGATAAAGGACGGCGACCACAGGCTGTCCACACCCCGGGATCTGGCGTTGTTGATGCGAACCCTCGGCACACTGCTGGAAAACGCCTAAAGAAGGCCGCGCAATCCCCGTCGATAGTCCGGCCAGCGAAGGGCGACCCCCAACTCCTCCTTGATCCGCCGGTTGGATACCCGCTTGTTGTCCGCGTAGAAGCTGCGCGCCATATCGCTCAATTCCGCCTCGTCAATCGGGATCAGCGGCGGCGGTTCGCGCCCCAGCAACTCGCAGGCAAACGCAATGACCGCCTCGGGCGGCGCCGCCTCGTCGTCGCAGACATTGTAGGCGCTGCCGGGCCTGGGCGACGCCATCGACGCCCGCAGGACCCCGACAATGTCGTCCACGTGAATTCGGCTGAATACCTGTCCAGGCTTGTGAACGCGCCGCCCCCGCCCCGACCGCACCGTCTCCAGGGCATTGCGGCCCGGACCGTAGATCCCCGCCAACCTGAACAGGTGAACCGGCACGTCCATGTCCCGCCAGAGGGCCAGCCAGCCGTCCTCGGCATGAAGCCGCCGCCGCCCGCGCGACCCGGTCGGGTCGCGGTCGCTGGACTCATCGACCCAGCCGCCATCCCGATCGCCGTAAACGCCGGTGGTCGACAGATAACCCACCCACCGGAGACCCCGCACCGCGGCGATGTCGGCGCCATGCCTGTCCAAAACGGGGTCGCCTCGTTCGTCCGGCGGGATGGAGATCAGGACATGGGTGCTGCCGTCGAGAGCCGTCTGGGGAGCTTCCAGCGGCCGATCCCGGTCGAACAGGTGGGCATCCACACCTTCGGCTTCCAGCGCCCGGCGTTTTTCCTCCGACCGGCAGGTCCCCGCGACCGTCCAGCCTTCGGCGCGCAGCGCTATCGCCAAGTGCCGCGCCGAGTAGCCGAATCCAAAACAGAAAAGCTTCGTCATTCCTTCGATTGCCGCCGAGCCGGTTGTCGGCCAATGGGCCCCTTGCCAAAGAACCGCACGATGAGGACTTATAGGGGGCGCCCATGATCACCCGCAAGCACATGACCCGTGTCGTCGCCCTGCTGGCCCTGGGCGCCTGGACACCCGCGCCGCTCGCGGCACAGGACTCGCTCCGGCCGATGTTCAAGGACGAACGCCGCTACGAGTCCTGTATCAAGTTGACCCGCCGGGCGCCCGAACAGGCCTATGAAGACGCCCGGGCATGGGAATCGTTCGGCGGCGGTCCGCCGGCGCGCCACTGCGTCGCCCTCGCGCTTATCGCCATGGGACAGTACCAGGATGGGGCCGAGTTGCTGGAGGCGGTCGCGCTGGATCTGCCCACCGAATCCAACCCCGCCATCAAGGCTGAACTGCTCGCCCAGGCGGGGCAGGCCTGGGGTCAGACCGGAGATCTGGAAAAGGCGGCCGCGGCCCAGACCGCGGCGCTGGAGGTCGCACCGGACAATCCGGACATCCTGATCGACCGCGCCATGACCCTCGCACTGGCGAAAAACTACTGGGAGGCGATTGACGACTTGAACGCAGCTCTTGAATTGCGGCCAGAGGATGCAGACGCCCTGGTGCTGCGGGCAAGCGCGTACCGGTTCGTCGACGTCACCGATCTCGCCTTGGAAGACGTCAACGCTGCGCTCTATTACGAACCGGATCATCCCGAAGGTCTGCTGGAGCGGGGCAATCTGAAACGCTTGACCGGCGACATCGAAGGAGCCCGTGCAGACTGGCTGCGGCTGGTGGAGGTGCATGGGGGCCGGCCGGCCGCCGACGCTGCGCAACTCAATCTGCAAGCGCTGGAGGTCTCGGTCGAGTAACGGACCGGCGCTTGCGTCGCGGCCACCGGAAAGGCACCATCGCGCGCCGCTTTGTCTCAAACGCCTTCACGGAAAGGTAGCGATGACTTCATCCCAGCCCGGCATACTGCCGCCCATTCCGCCGCTCAGCCGCTACATGGAGTTTCGCCTGGCTCCCGACCAGGGAGCCACGAGCGCCCTTGGGTCGCTGGCCGAACATCAGATTGGCGACGAACTGGTCATCGGTCTCGGTCCAGGGCTGGTGCAGGGGCTGGGTCATGCCATCGAAGGGCTGGCGTCGTTCCCCAGCTTGAGCGGACCCGGATGTGAGGTGCCCTCGACCCAGGCGGATTTGTGGGCGTGGATCCGCGGCGAGGATCGCGGGCAGATCCTCCATCGCGGCCGGACGATCGCCGGCATCCTCGGTCCGGCATTGCGTTGCGAACGTAGGGTGGATGGATTCCGCTATGGAAGCGGCCTGGATCTGTCCGGCTACGAAGACGGCACGGAAAACCCTGTTGGCGAGGCGGCGGTCGCTGCGGCGATCGTTGACAGCACGGGCGACGGACTGGACGGCGGCAGTTTCGTCGCTGTACAGCAATGGGCGCACGATCTCGACCACTTCGACTCCCTGCCTCCGGCGGTTCGCGACAACATTATCGGCCGGCGCGCCAGCGACAATGAGGAGTTGGACGACGCCCCCGCATCGGCGCATGTGAAACGCACCGCTCAAGAGAGCTTCGACCCCGAAGCTTTCCTTCTGCGCCGCTCGATGCCCTGGGCCGATGCCAGCGGCGAAGGGCTGATGTTCGTGGCTTTCGGTTGCACGCTTTACGCGTTCGACGCCCAGATGCGCCGCATGGTCGGTCAGGAGGACGGCGTCGTTGACGGGCTGTTCCGCTTCAGCCGGCCGATCTCGGGCAGCTATTTCTGGTGTCCTCCGGTCCGAGACGGGAAGTTGGATCTTGGTGCCCTTGATCTTTAGGGGCGGTCAGAAATCCAGGTCGGCATAATGCTTCGGGGGCGGCGCGCCAGGGATGTGGTCGCCCAGGATCGGCCGGAAGCTCGGCCGCGACTTGATCCTGGCATACCAGTCCTTCGCCGCGGCGTGGTCCTCCCAGGGGACGTCACCGAGATAGTCGACCGCCGACAGGTGTGACGCCGCCGCCAGATCGGCGACCGAGATGGAATCGCCGGCCAGCCATGTGCGCCGTTCGATCAGCCATTCGATGTATTCCAGATGCACGTGGATGTTTTCGTGACCGGCGCGAACGGCGGCCGAATCCGGTTCACCGTGGCCGAGTAGGCGCTTGGTGATTTTCTCGTCGACCAGATTGATCGTCACCTCGGCGTGAAATTTTTCGTCGAACCACAGGGCAAGGCGACGCGCCTCGGCGCGGTCGAACGCGTCCTGGCCGATCAGCGGCGGGTTCTCGTAGACCTCGTCAAGGTATTCACAGATGACGCCCGCTTCCGACAGAACCTGGCCGTCATGCTCGACGAGCACCGGCAGCCTGCCTCGGGGGTTGAGAGCCAGGAACGCCGGACGGCGTTCCCATACTTTTTCGATTCTGAGTTCGAAATCGAGTTTCTTCTCGGCCAGTACAAGCCGAACCCGACGGGAGAAAGGAGAGAGCCAAAGGTGATACAGAACCCGCATGCCAGCGATATACAGGGCGGCCGCGAAGTCGGCAACGGCGACACGCATCCGCTGCAACATCGAGACGGGCACTGCCCCGGAATCAGTTCAGTTGTGTCTCCAGATGGTCAAGCGCTTTGCCGCAGTCCGTCGCAAACGAACAGTCACTCCGCGCGATGCATTTCCGGATCAGCCGCATGACCGCGTCAGCCTGATCGCGGCGTCCCAACTCGATCAGGCTCTCGACCGTTTCGAACAGTTCCTGGCATTCCGGTGCAACCGATTGACGGGCTCGGTTGTCTTCGGCATCCATCATGACAAGGAAACTCCAGGTTGATCGACCGACAAGAGTAGGAAATACGGACGCGGCGTGACATTGCGCTAGGTCAAACCAGTGTCGGATTGGCCCGGCGGGGCGGGTCACGCCGGCAGGCGTACCGCGCCCGAGCTGTCCAGCGGGAAATGCGGGTTCCAGGCAATCTCCCAACCGTGCCCTTCGGGATCGAAGAAATATCCGGAATAGCCGCCCCACTCGGTGTCCTGGGCCGGCCGGCCCA
>Ga0066187_1000208_pt1 | contig 23316 bp, 17 predicted proteins | sample WorMetexBAHAMAS1_FD_58706 | JGI IMG/M metagenome (GOLD analysis project Ga0066187, IMG submission 58706) | Marine gutless worms symbiont microbial communities from Max Planck institute for Marine Microbiology, Germany - Inanidrilus exumae... | ecosystem: Host-associated > Annelida > Digestive...
AACCCTGACCAACCTCACCTCGCTCAATCTGGGGCATAACGACATCGGCGATGCCGGCGCAAAGGCGATCGCCGAAACTCTGACCAACCTCACCTCGCTCGAGCTGGACAGCAACAATATCGGCGATGCCGGCGCCAGGACGATCGCCGAAAACCTGACCAACCTCACCTCGCTCAATCTATGGTTCAACAACATCGGCGAGGCCGGCGCCAAGGCAATCGCCAAAGCGCTGACCAACCTCACCTCGCTCGAACTGGACAGCAACAATATCGGCGATGCCGGCGCCAGGGCGATTGCCGACAACCTCACCGACCTCACCTCTCTCCAACTGGGCGGCAACGACATCGGCGATGCCGGCGCAAAGGCGATCGCCGAAAACCTGACCAACCTAACCTCGCTCCAACTATGGAGAAACAACATCGGCGATGCCGGCGCCAGGGCAATTGCCGAAGCCCTGACCAACCTCACCTCGCTCAGTCTGAACAGCAATAACATCGGCGATGCCGGCGCCAGGGCAATTGCCGAAACTCTGAATAGCCTTACCTCGCTCGGACTAAGCGGCAACAACATCGGAGATGTCGGTGCGAAGGTGATCGCCGAAAACCTGACCAGCCTCATCTGGCTCTATCTAGGCGGCAACAAAATCGGCGATGCCGGCGCCAAGGCGATCGCCGAAACCTTGACCAACCTCACCTCGCTCGACCTGGGCGACAACGATATCGGCGATGCCGGCGCCAGGGCAATCGCCGAAAACCTGACTGGACTCACTTCACTCGATCTGGGCAGAAACAAAATCGGCATTGATGGCGCCAGAGCGGTATTTGAAGCGTGGTCACCTGAAGCCAAAAGGGCTCGCCTGCAGAGTTTGAACCTCCGAGACAATGAGGATCTTGGCGATCTTTTGACAAAGGAGGTTCTGGAATCCGAAGACGCCCAAGCCATCCTCGCGGCCTACCGGCGCTATCAAGCCGACTCTGCACTTCAGACACTTCGTCCCCTCAACGAGGCGAAACTGCTCGTCGTCGGAAATGAGGCAGTGGGAAAGACGTCCTTGCTGCGCTTCCTCGTCGATGGCGAGCCACGCGACCCGAACCAAAAAAAGACGCCGGGCGTTGCGACACACGAACAAATCGAAACGGCAAGCTGGTCACCCGAAACAAATGCGGACCGGGATCGCGTTTCGCTGAATGTATGGGATTTTGGGGGGCAGGAAATCATGCGGGGGACGCACCGGTTCTTTCTAACAGAGCGAAGTCTTTACCTATTGGTATTGGAAGACCGAAGACAGGATGACGAACCTGTCGCGGAAAACTGGCTCAAGACGATCGTAAATCGCGGCGGCGAATCGCCCATTATCGTCGTGATCAACAAGTCCGACGGCGGAAAGGAGGACCTGCGCCTAAACGAAGCCCGGCTTCTCCGAGAGTATCCGAACATCGTGCGCTTTGTCCGAACGTCCTGCGAAGCGGACGACTGGGCACGAGACAGCATTGCGGATTTGCGCTGGTTGATCGCAAAGACGATTTTGGATCATCCACAGCTGAAGCATGTGCGCGATCCATTTCCGCCCGCCTACCTTCGCGTGAAGAAGGAACTTGGCGAGCTTGCGCGCGAACGCTCGGTGCTAACGCCTTTGCATTACCAGCGAATCTGTGAACAGGGCATCGACGAAGGTGAGACCATTACCAATCCAGATGAGCAGCGTGCGCTGCTTCGCCTGCTCCACGATCTTGGGGTCGTTGTTGCCCACGGGCTGGACCGGGACGCGCCAGCCGCGATTCGGGGCGTCACCTTACTGGATCCAAACTGGCTGACAGGTGCGATTTATCAGCTGTTGAACGAACCCAGGCTTCGCGACCAGGACGGCGAGTTCGAGCGAAGCCAGATGAGCGAGTGGCTCGATCCACAACGGTATCCGAACGAGCGCCACGAGTTTGTGCTCGAGATGATGCAGGATCCGGATGTCGGGCTCTGTTTTCCCCTCCACGACGTCGCTTCCGAACGATATCTCGTCCCTGAAGCGCTCCCCGCCAACGAACCGGACTACGACAACTGGCCGGCTGACTCACTGCGCTTCCGCTACAACTATGCCTTTCTGCCCGCGGGTCTTATTCCTCGATTCATCGTTCAAGCTCACCGCAATCTCACGAAGAGGAAGACACGCTGGAGAACAGGTGTTGTCCTTGAGGCAGATAAGTGCCGCATTCTTGTAAGCGCCGGTCTTGACCGACGCCGGATCGACATTGCGGTTGACGGGCCAGAGGACCGACAGCGCTCTGCGTTGAGCGTGGTTCTCGACGACTTGGACGCGGTCCACGAGAAGAACCCCGAATGTGGGCCTGAAGCAAGGGTCCCGCTGCCGGACAATCCAGAGGAAGATGTAGGTTACGAACATCTTCAGGATCTTCAGGAACTTGAAGGCTTGGACTACAAATTCTATCCCGAGGGCAGCAAACGGTCCTACACGGTTCGGGTACTCCTGGAGGGCACCAAGCGTACGCGGCGAAGAGAGAAACAAGAACAATCTGCGGCATCAGATAGTCCGGCTGCGTCCGTACAGGTCACGTCACCAACATGGGAACGTGCGGCCATCTTCGGTGTCGGCGTTGCGTTCGTGTTTATCCTGTTGATCATTGCGTTCGTTTTTCCAGATCCGACCGTATTCCAGTTGTTTATCTTCCGGACTGTTCTGGCGCTCGGCGCAGCAGGAATCGGAGCACTCATCCCCGGTTGGCTCGACGTTGAGTTCAAGGGCTGGCTACGCGCTGGCGGCGCGATCGCGATGTTCGCGCTGGTGTACTTCATCAACCCTCCGCAGTTCCTTGTAGACGGCGGTCCCCCTGCCTCCGAGGTAGCAGACTGAATGACGTCAACAATGCGCGTTTCCTAAGTCGCGTCCATCAGGTTTTTCGCCGCATACGCCACCGCCTCGATCGTCTGGTCGATGTCCGCATCGGTCAGCGCCAGCGACGGATAGACCTTGCTCTCGGACTTGAAGATGCCCTTCTCCCGCAGCAGCCGGTTGAAGCGTTTGAGCCTGTCACCGTCGCCCTTGAACACGCCGCGATAGTCGATCACCCGGTCGGGCGTGAAGACCACGTCGAACAGCACCGGGTCGCCGACGATCTGGTGATCGATGCCGGCCGCCGAAAGATGCTCGCCGACCGCCGCCATCAGCGTCTTGCCGGTTTCGATCAGCCGGTCGTAGCTGCCGGGGCGTGCCAGGACCTCCATCGTCTTGAGACCCGCGGCGCAGGCCACCGGGTTGCCGCTGAGGGTGCCGACCTGCATCAGGAAACCGTCGTCGCCTACCTTGGCCTTGTCGAAATGCGCCATGACGTCTGCCCGGCCGGCAACCGCGGCCAGCGCGAAACCACCGCCGATGATCTTGCCCAGGGTGCAAAGGTCGGGCACCACGCCGTAACGCTCCTGCGCGCCGCCGTAGCCCAGCCTGAATCCGGTGACCACCTCGTCGAAGATCAGCAGGATGCCGTGTTTGCGGGTCTCCTCGCGCAGGGCCTCCAGGAATCCGGGCTCGGGCGGGATGATCCGCTGCAACGGCTCGACGATGACGGCGGCGATCTCGGAGCCGTGTTCGGCGATCTGGGCACGGACGAAATCCGTGTCGTTGAACGGCGCGATCAGCATGGCGTCGCGCACGCTTTCGGGAATGCCCGCGGAATCGGGCACGGCGACGGGGAAATTCGCCAGCCGTTTCGGCGCCAGGCTCATCAGCGCCTCGGCCGACATGCCGTGATAGCCGCCTTCGAACTTCAGGATCCGGTCCCGGCCGGTGAAGGCGCGGGCCAGGCGCATCGCGTACATATCGGCCTCGCCGCCGGTGCTGACATAGCGCACTTGGTCGGCACAGGCGACGGCCTTGCAGATTTCCTCGGCCAGTTCGATGCCGCGAGCGTTGTTGGCGAAAAAGGTCATGCCCTTGGCCAGCTGTTCCTCGACCGCCGCCACCACCTCCGGATGGCCGTGACCCAGGATCATCGGCCCGGATCCGATCAGGTAGTCGACATATTCGGTGCCTTCTTCGTCCCAGACGCGCGCCCCGCGTCCTTCGCGGATCACGGTCCCGGGGTCGAAATTGCCGAACCCGCCGCCCGGCAGCACCTTGTGTGCGCGGTCGATCCAGTCGCGTTGTGGGTTTCGAATGTCCATAACAAGACTCCTTCTAAGCGAACACAGCCGCAGGCTCGCCCAGGACTCCTACATCGGGCGTCACGCCCAGTCCCGGTTCTTCGGAGGGCTTCAGGCGGGCATTCTCCCGGCGCGGCCCATCCGCCGCGACATGGGGCGCGACGTAGCCCGAGAGGTCGCAGGCGTTCAGAAGGAATTTCTTTGGCGTCGAGACCGCCATGTGCGCCACCGCCGCGGTTGCGATGTCCGAGCCCCAGGTATCTTCGACCACCATCATGGTCCCCAGGTGGAGGCACAGGTCACGTGCCCGGCGCAGCGCGGAGATACCACCGAACTTGGAGAGTTTCAGCGCCACCACATCCATGCAGCCCAGTTCGTGGGCCCGAAGAAGCGATGCAAGATCGTGGCCTGCCTCGTCGATCTTCATGGGCAGGCCTGAGGCCCGGCGCACTTCGGCGCAGGCTTCCAGACTTTCGCAGGGCTGCTCCAGCATGATGTCGAGATCGCGGACCGCCTGCGCGACGCGGATCGCCGTCAAGGCGGTCGCGCCGCAGTTCCAGTCGCCGTACAACAGGGGACCGGGACCGACGGCTTCGCGGACCGCGGTCAGGCGCGCCACGTCCGCCTGCCAGTCGTCGTCGGCACCCAGCTTTGCCTGAAACTGCCGGATCCCCTGGGCGAACGCGTCCTTTGCAATGCGGGCCATCTCGTCCGGCTCGACGCAGGTGATGGAATGATAGAGCGGCGCGCTGTCGACCTGCCGCCCGCCGACCAGCCGGTAGAGCGGAAGCCCGGCCGCCTTTCCGGTCAGGTCCCACAACGCCATGTCGACGGCGGACTTGGCGTAAGGATGCCCCTTGAGCTCCGCGTCGCAACGCGCCATCAGGGCCTCCGGCCCGACCGGGTCCGCGCCCAGCACGACCGGCGCCAGTGCCGCCACCGCGGGCGCCACGCCGCGGTCATAGGCAGGCAGGTAGCGGGGAATCGGGCAGACCTCGCCCCAGCCGGTCAGACCTTCGTTGGTGTCGATCTGCAGGACCGTCGTCGCCACCGTCTCGCAGGCTTTCGCGTCGGCCATGTAATAAGGAAGATGGCTGGTCAGGGGGACGGTGAAGACCGCGATGCGTGTGATCTTCATGCGTCGGTCCTCGGCCGCAGGTTGCCGGGATCGTAGGCCGGCCCGTCCAGCACCCGCGCTTTACGGGGACTGCCCATGACGACAACCTCCAGGCGGGTGCCGGGCAGCGATGCCGCGGGCTCCACGTAGGCGAAGGCGAGAATTGTTTCCACGCTGTGACCGTAGGCGACCGAACTGGTCGTCCCGACGACCCGGCCGTCCATCAGGACAGCTTCGCCGCCGTGACCGTCGGTTTCGCCGTCGGGCTCGATCGAAAGGTAAACGCAGACCCAGGGAAGCGGCCGGTCAAGGCTGGCCCGCGTCGCCTCCCTTCCCAGGAACTCTCCCTTGTCCAGCTTGGCGAACCGCATGACGTCGGCTTCGGGCAACGTCACCTCGTTGGTCAGTTCGCCCGCACCCTTGAACGCCTTTTCCAAACGCATGGCGTTCATGGCAAACGAGCCGTAGTCGGCAATGCCGTGCGCGGTGCCGGCCGACCACAGGGCATCGTAGACATCCGGCAGATGCTCGCGGGGCCCGTGGAGTTCCCAGCCCAGCTCACCCGCATAAGAGAGCCGCAGCGCCCACATGTCCCGGCCCGCAACGGCGATCTGTTGCGCCGTCAGCCAGCGGAAATGCGCGTTGTCCAGGGCTGCGTCGGTGCAGGCGGCGAGCACGTTGCGCGCCTTCGGCCCCTGCAGCGCCAGCGCCGCCCAGGCGTCGGACAGGTTCTCGACGACGACGTCCGCGCCGTTGCGGTGCCGTCCCAGATGGTCCAGCAGGCGCTGTTCGAAAAAGGCGGCGCAGACCAGGTAGAAGCGATCCGCGGCCAGCCGCACAACCGTGAGTTCGACCTCGATGCGACCGCGCCGGTTCAACAGATGCGTCAAGGCGATGCCGCCGACCTTGGCGGGAAGCCGGTTCGCGACGAGGCGATCGAGCATCGCCTCTGCCTCTGGTCCCGACACCTCGACCTTGGCAAAGGCCGTGACGTCCATGATGCCGACGCGTTCACGTACCGCGGCAACTTCGGCGCCGACCATGTCGTGCACCACCGTGCGGCGGAACGAATAATGGTCCTGCTGTTCAACGCCGTCGCGGGCGAACCAGCGCGGCCGTTCGTGACCGTAGACCTCTTCGAAGACCGCGCCCTTCGCCTTCAGCCGTTCGTAGAGCGGGCTCGGCTTGACCGGTCGGCCGGCCAGCCGGTTGAAGTGCGGGAACGGAACCTCGTGGCGCAGGCAGTAGTCCTCCTTGGCCTTGAGCACCTGCCAGTCCTTGTCGGCATAGGGGCCGAAGCGACGGGGATCGAATTCCCGCATCGAGATGTCGGCGGCGCCGTGCACCATCCAGCGGGCCAGTTCGCGGGTGAGCCCCGGACCCCAGCCGATGCCGATCTGGGTGCCGCAACAGCACCAGTAGTTGGGCGCCCCCGGCGCCGGGCCGATCAGCGGGTTGCCGTCGGGCGGATGGGAAATCGCGCCGTGCACGTCGCGCTTGAGGCCCAGTTCGGCAAAAACGGGCATGCGGTCCATGGCGTTTTCCAGCCACGGCATGACCCGGTCATAATCGGCCTCGAACAGTTCGTTCTCGGCCTCCCAGGGGCAGTGGTCGACCCAGACGGTGTTGGGGTTTTCCTTCTCGTAGATCCCGATCAGGCCGGACTTCTGTTCCATGCGGATGTAACCGGAAACCAGACGGTCGTCCCGGATCACCGGCAGTTCGCGGTCCAGTTCCAGGAATTCCGGCACCGTATCCGTTACGAAATAGTGGTGCGTCATCGACGTCATGGGCAGTTGCAGGCCGCTCCATTCGCCCATCTGTCGGGCATAGGTACCGCCGGCATTCACGACGTGCTCGCAGACGATATCGCCCAGTTCGGTGGCCACTTTCCATTCGCCGGTCGGCAGCCGGCCGATGTCGGTTGCGCGACAGTGGCGGATGATCCGCACGCCCAGCTGCCGCGCGCCGATGGCCAGCGCCTGGGTGACGCCGGACGGGTCCACATGGCCGTCCTCGGGCGTGTGCAGCGCGCCGAGAACGCCGTCCAGGTTATAGAAGGGATGCAGTTCCCGGATCCGTTCCGGGCCGACCAGTTCCATCGGGAAACCCAGCGCCAGGCCGACGCTCAGCGTGTGGCGCAGCCAGTCCATCTCGTCTTCGTGGTAGGCGAGACGGAAGGACCCGCAGCCGTGCCATGTGACGGACTGCCCGGTCTCCCGCTCCAGCGCGCCGGCATAAAGCCCGATGTTGTAACCGACGCATGTGCCAAGCGCGAAGCTGGAGGTGGAATGGGTGATCTGGCCGGCGGCATGCCAGGTGGAACCCGACGTCAGCTCCGCCTTTTCCAACAAGACGACGTCGGTCCAGCCTTCATGGGCAAGATGATAGGCAAGGCCGCAGCCCATGATGCCGCCGCCGACAATGACCACCTGTGCAGTGGCCGGCACGGTCCGGCCTTGTTCTGACGCCACGGCGTTCGATCCCTCAAGCCCCGGTCATCCGGTATTGAATGGACAGAGAAATCGTACATTTGTACACTCGTCAACCATGAATCGGATAATTGTACCAGAAACCGATCCGCGCGCGCCGGATACGCTGTTGCAGCAGCTTGCCGACCGGCTGTCCGACCTGACCCCGGAAATGCGCAAGGCGGCGGCCTACGTTCTTGAAAACCCCAACGAGGTGGGCGTGTCGTCGATGCGCGAGATCGCCGGGGCGGCCGGCGTCAAGCCGAACACCCTGGTGCGCATGGCCCGGTCTTTCGGGTTCGACGGCTACGAAAGCTTCCGGGAGCCGTTCCGCGAGGAGATCCGCAAGGGCGGCGCCAGTTTCCCCGACCGCGCCCGCTGGCTGCAGTCGCTGTCCCGGGGCGGCAAGCTGGGCGGGCTTTATGCCGACATGGCGGCAAGCGCGATCGCCAATATCGAAGAATCATTCGCCGCCACCGATGCGGGTCGCATGAAGGCCGCGGCCGATGCCATCGTCGGTGCGCGGCACGCCTACGTCCTGGGTGTCGGCATCAACCACATGCTGGCACGCAACTTCGCCTATCTTGCCAGCATGGCAATCGAAAATGTGCGCGCGATCCCGCGCGACGGCAGCCTGGCGGTGGATGACGTGGCCGGCGCCGACGCGCGCGACGTGCTGTTGGCCATGACCTTCAAGCCCTATCGCACGGAGGTCGTGGACGCGGTGGAGCTGGCACGGACACAGGGTGTCACCGTGATCGGGATCTCCGACAGCCCGGCCTCGCCGCTGGTGTCAGGAAACGATCTCGGTTTTGTCGTCGGAACCGACACGCCGCAGTTCTTTCCCTCGACCGTCGCCGCGGTGGCGGTGCTGGAAACCCTGATGGCCTTCGTCATCGCCGAGACGGGGCCGGACGTGGTCGCCAACATCGAGCGGTTCCATGAACGCCGGCATGCCCTGGGCATCTATCGCACCGAGCCCGGAGGGCGGCGATGAACGCGCCCGCCGCACCGGTTCATGCCCTGGATGCACGCTATTACACAGACCCCGAGATCTTCGCGGCCGAACAGAACGGTCTTCTGGCGCGGACCTGGCAATTCGCCGGCCACATCTCGCAGGTCAATAAAGCCGGCGACTACTTCGCGTTCGAGATCGCCGGCCAGAGCCTGTTCTGCGTGCGCGACCGCGAGGGCGCCGTGCGCGCCTTCTACAATGTCTGCCAGCACCGCGCGCACGAGCTGGTGTCCGGCACCGGCAACTGCAACCTGATCGTCTGCCCGTATCACGCCTGGTCCTACGACCTGTCCGGCGGGCTGCGGGCCGGCCCGAACCTCAATGCGGTACCCGGGTTCGACCGCGGTTCGATTCGACTGACGGAGGTGCGCACCGAGACCTTCTGCGGGTTCATCTTCGTCAACCTGGACCCCGACGCCGACTCGATGACGCACTGGTTTCCCGACGTGGAACGGGAAATGCGCGCCTATGTGCCCGGGATCGACGCGCTGGAACCCTTGGAATGGGTGGAGATCCCCGAACACTGCAACTGGAAGGTTTCCGTCGAGAACTACTCGGAGTGTTACCACTGCAAGCGCAACCACCCCACCTTCGCCAACGGCGTCATCAAACCCGAAACCTACGACATCCAGCCCCAGGGATATTGCCTCCGCCACACGACCGAGTGCCAGAACCTCGACCGGATGAGTTATCCCATCGACCTTGATGCGAACCGGCACGCCGGCGACTATTCCTCCTGGTACCTCTGGCCCGCCTTCTCGTTCCAGGTCTACCCGGGCAACATCCTCAACACCTACCATTGGCGCCCCGTCGACGTTGACCGGGTTGTCGTCTGGCGCGGCTGGTACACCGAAGGCGGCGTCGATTCCGATGTGATCCGCGGCCTTGCCGCGCAGGATCGCGCGACGACCGCGGCAGAGGACATCCGCCTTGTGGAATCCGTCCAGCGCGGCTTGAACAGCCGCGGCTACAAGGCCGGACCCCTGGTGATCGACCCCAGGGGCGGCGTGAATTCAGAACACTCGCTGGCGGCGCTGCAACGATGGATGCGCGACGCCGTGGCCCGCTGACGGCGGCCGCGGGTCGAACTAAGGGAGGGAAGCATGGATAAGGACCGTTTTGCCCTGGGGCTCGCGCGGCGCAGGGCGACGCTGGGCGAGGCCTATGTCCAGAAAAGCCTGGATGCGGCCGACGACTTCACCCGGCCGTTTCAGGAAATGATGACCGAATGGTGCTGGGGGTTCGGCTGGGGCGACGAGACGATCGACGCCAAGACCCGCTCGATGATGAATCTCACCATGCTGGCCGGGCTGGGCCGGATGCAGGAATGGGAAACCCATTGCCGCGGCGCGCTGACCAACGGGGTCACGCGCGATGAACTGCGCGCCATCATCCATGTGGTCGGCATCTATTGCGGCGTTCCGGCGGCGCTGGAATGTTTCCGGTCCGCCAGAAAGGTCCTGGACGAGCAGGGCGCGGGCTGAACGCGAACAGATAAATCGACTTACGGCACGAAGAGTATAAAGTGTCGCATTGAAGAAATACTCGCCGGGCGCTCTGCAGCAGACTTGGCGCGGTCGAGGAAACAATAACGACGGCCGGTGCATTGTCCGTCTTTGCGATGCGTCCGCCGCCTGAACGGGAGGAAACGCATCATGCCGGAGAACACGTCACAACACGTGGCCAAGGAAGGCGTCTGGAAAGGGCTTCATCCCGCGATGGGCCTTGCCTCGAAAGGCATGGTCCTGGCCTTCGTGGTGTTCACGGCGCTGAACGTGGATTTCGCCAACGCGATCTATTCCTCGGTGCGCGGCTGGATCGAATCCGCGCTGAACTGGTACTACATCAGCGCCCTGGTTGTGATGCTGTTCGTCTGTTTCTACCTGATGGTCAGCAAGTTCGGCAGCGTAAGGCTGGGCGACGACGACAGCAGGCCCGAGTTCAGCAATTTCTCGTGGTTTGCCATGCTGTTCTCGGCCGGCGTCGGGATCGGCCTCCTGTTCTTCGGCATTGCAGAGCCGATGTTCTATTTCGACAACACCCAGCCCTGGGGCTATCCGAACAACCCCTTCGCCGACCATGACGGGTTCGCGGCGATGGATATCGACCGCGCGGTCGTCGCCATGCGGGTCACCTATTTCCACTGGGGTTTCCACGGCTGGGCGGTCTATGTGCTGATTGGCCTGTGTCTCGCCTATTTCGGGTTCCGCAAGAAACTGCCGCTGACGCTGCGTTCGGCGCTTTATCCGGTCATCGGTGACCGGATCTACGGCCCGATCGGCCACGCGGTGGATCTGTTGGCAGTGTTTGGAACGGTGTTCGGCGTCGCCACGTCGCTGGGCCTGGGCGTCAGCCAGATGGCGACCGGCCTCAACGTCCTGTTCGGGGTCGACCCGGGCGTGACGACCCAGATCATCCTGATCGTGATCATCTCCATCGTGGCGACCTTCTCGGCGGTATCCGGCGTCGGCAAGGGCATCCGGATCATCTCGGAATGGAACATCTGGCTCAGCGTCGTGCTGCTGGCCTTCTTCCTGTTCGGCGGCCCGTCCAAGTGGCTGATGGGATTCTTCGTCACCACGGTCGGGGACTATCTGTGGAACGTCATCCCCATGGGCTTCGCCACCTTCAACAACGAAGGCGACGCGGCCTGGCAGGGCGGCTGGACCATTTTCTACTGGGGCTGGTGGATTTCCTGGGCGCCCTTCGTCGGCATGTTCATCGCCCGGATCAGCCGCGGCCGTACGATCCGCGAATTCATGGTCGGCGTCATGTTCGTGCCGACGACCATCGCGTTCTTCTGGCTTTGCATCTTCGGCGGCAGCGCCATCCATGCGGAATTGAACGCGGCCGGCGGCGTCGGCACGGCCGGCGTGGCGCAATTGATCCGGGACTGGAATCTTCCCGCCGCCCTCTACGGCACCATCGACCTGATCACCGACATGGCATGGCTGAACTGGGCCATGGCCGCGCTGGCCACGTTCCTGCTGGCGACCTGGTTCATCACGTCGTCGGATTCCGGCACGCTGGTGATCACCACGATGCTGAGCATGGGCAACGACAACCCGCCGCAGCGGTTCCGCATCGTCTGGGGCCTGGGCGAAGGGTTCGTCGCGGCCGTCCTGCTGCTGGCCGGCGGGTTGAAGGCGCTGCAAACCGCCTCGATCGCGGCGGCGCTGCCGGTCAGCGTGATCATGCTGTTGATGGCATACGGCATCATCAAGTCGCTGCACGAGGACCCAAGCGCCGTGGCGGCGCCCAGCGAGGCCACGGCACCCGACGGCACCAGCCTCAGAGGGGAACTGCACGCCTAGGCAAACGAACCAACGGGAGGGAACTGAGATGAAAACGATGATTCGGTTCGCGGCCCTGGGTCTGGCCGGCGCGCTTCTGGCGTCGGAACCGGCGCTTGCGCAATCGAAAGACCTGACGGTCGTCTCGTGGGGCGGCAGCTACACTCGCAGCCAGATGCTGGCCTACGTGAAGCCCTATCGGAAAGAGAGCGGCGAATGGGTCGCGATGGAAACCTACAACGGCGGATTGGACGAGATCCGCGAGCAGGTTGAAACCGCGAACGTGGTCTGGGACGTGGTGGACTTCGAACTGTCGGACCTGGTCCGCGGCTGCAACGAAGGCCTGTTGGAGAAGATCGACCACGCCAGCCTGCCGCCCGGGGCCGACGGCACGCCGGCCACGGACGATTTCATCCCCGGCGCCTTCACCGAGTGCGGCGTCGGACAAACCGTCTGGGCGACCGTCGTCGCCTTCAACAACGAAGGCGTCGGAGGAACCGCGCCATCCACGCTGGCGGACTTCTTCGATGTCAAAACCTATCCCGGCAAGCGGGGACTGAGGCGCGACCCGCGCGTGATCATGGAATGGGCGCTCTTGGCCGACGGCGTGCCGGCCGACCAGGTCTACGCGGCGCTGGCGACGGACGACGGCCAGGAGCGGGCCTTTGCCGTGCTCGACCGGATCAAGAACAGCATCGTCTGGTGGGAGACGGGGTCCGAACCCGCGCAATTGCTGGAGTCGGGTGAGGTGATCATGACGTCGGTCTGGAACGGGCGGATGTTCGGCCCGATCGCCGAGGACGGCAAGCCGTTCACCATCATCTGGGACGGCCAGATCTGGGACATCGATTCCTGGGGCATCCCCAAGGGCACCGACAACATGGACAAGGCCATGGCCTTCATCCGCTTCTCCACCGGCTCGGGGCCGCTGGCGGACCAGACGAAGTACATTTCTTACGGTCCGGCCAGGAAGTCGGCGATGGCGATGGTCGCTGACGGCACCAAGGCGCTGTTGCCCACGGCCGAGGAGAACATGGCCAATGCCTTGCAGTCCGATGCCAACTGGTGGGCGGACAACCACGAGACGCTGACCGCCAAGTTCGAGGCGTGGCTGGCGAAGGGCGGGCGCGGCCTGGCGGGTTCCGCGCGCTGATCGGGGCCGTCGGCCCGAGGGCGTGAAGGCCTACGCCCTCAGGCCGGGCGTCCGGCCGATAGGAGTCCGTCCGCGCCGATGCGGACCGGCACCGGATCGCTGAGGGCGCCGACGAACCGCCCGTCCGCCGTCGTGCCCTGGAACGCCATTTCGAACAGCCCGTCGGGCGTTTCCACCAGCCGTCCCGCATACCGGCTGCCGGTGGCATCGCCGTCCAGGAACGGCCCCGGCGCGATGGACCAGGGCCCGAGGGGGTTGTCGGCGACCAGATAGTGGGTGCCTATCACCGGGTCGCCCGGATAGGCCTGTTGGTAGGCCTCGGACCAGTGATGGCCGGCGGTGCAGAACAGGCAGACCCACCTCTTCCCGACCTGAATCACCTGCGGCACCTCCAGCTGGCCGAAGCCGCCGGTAAAGACGGGCGGCGCGGCCCGCCAGTGCACAAGGTCCGCCGACCGGGCTAGCCCGATGGCGCCACCGGCATTGGCCTCGGCGATGCCGGGCACGCGCGCGGTGAAGAACATCAGCCACCCCTCACCCTCCGGATCGCGCATCACCCAGGGATCACGCAGGGCCCGGTCGTGCCAATGACCCGGCGCGTATTCTTCGTAAAGGGCGGGGTCCAGGTCCAGGGCCAACCCGTCGCCGACCCGCTGCCACTGACCGAGTTCCGTTGCCGTGGCATGGCCGATGCGCTGCTTCAGCCCCTCTTCACCCCGGCTGGTGCCGGTATAGAAAAGGTGCCACAGGCCCGTGTCGTCACGCACGACCGACCCGGTCCAGGTGGTGCAGTCGTCCCAGGCCGGTCCCGGCGCCGGTGCGAAACAGGTGCCCCGGTAGGACCAAGTCTCGAGGTCGGCCGAGACCGCATGGCCGACGCTGACGTTCCAGTGGCGCAGCTCGGGGTCGCCGATGGACTTCGGCGCCTGCAGGAAAAAGGCATGCCAGTCCGTGCCGTCCCGGGCGAGCCAGAAATCCCAGATCCACCTGTCCTCCAGCGCCAGCATAAAAGGCACCTCCTAAGGCGCGCAGGCGCGAAACTGTCTGCGCGGTTGCAACTGTCGATGATATCGCCTGAAATACCGAAACGAACCATCGGACAAAGACCGTCACGCAGGGGAGGAACCATGTCAATCCGCACAATCGCGCGCGCTTCGGCGCTGGCCGCGGCAACCGTCCTGGCGCTGGGCACCGGCTCCGCCGTCGCGCAGACCGAGCTGTCTTTGTGGTACCACGGCGCCGGCAACAAGACCGAGCGGGCGCTGCTGACCCAGATCATCGACGACTTCAACGCCGCCCAGGGCGACTGGAAGACCGCCATCGAGGAGTTCCCGCAGGCCTCCTACAACGATTCGGTGACAGCCGCGGCGCTGGCCGGCAATCTGCCGGACATCATCGACGTCGACGGCCCGATCCTGCCCAACTGGGCCTGGTCGGGCTACCTCGCGCCGTTGGAAATCGACCAGGCGAAGCTGGACCGGATGCTGCCCGGCGCCGTCGGCCGCTGGAATGGCAAGGTCTACGGTGTGGGGCTGTGGGATGCGGCCTGCGCGATCTATGCCCGGAAATCGGTGCTGGACAAGCACGGCATCCGGATCCCGAGCCTGGACAATCCCTGGACCCGGGACGAGTTCGACGCGGCGCTGGCTAAGCTGCAAGGGTCGGGCGATTTCGACTTCGCCTTCGACCCGGGCATGGCCTGGACCGGCGAATGGTACCCGTACGCCTTCGGTCCGATGCTGCAAAGCCAGGGCGGCGACCTGGTCGACACGGTCAAGAACCAGGCCGACGGCACGATCAACGGCGATGCCGCGCTGGCCTTCGGCGAATGGTGGCAAAGCCTGTTTTCCCGCGGCCTGGCCCCGGGCACCAGCCAGGACAGCGCCGACCGTGAGACCGGCTTCCTGGACGGGAAATACGCCATGCAGCTGAACGGCAACTGGGCGGCGCTGCCGCCGCTGGAGAAGTTCGGCGACGACATGCTGTTCCTGCCGGCCGTCGATTTCGGCGGCGGGCCGAAGATCGGCGCGGCCAGCTGGCAGTTCGGCGTCGCGGCCACCTCGGACCACAAGGACGGGGCGACCGCCTTCATCACGTTCGCCATGCAGGACAAGTATCTCGCCGCCTTCTCCGACGGGATCGGCCTTATCCCGCCGACGCCCGAGGCCGCGGCGATGTCGGAGAAGTACCGGCCCGGCGGTCCGCTGGAGGTCTTCTTCGGGCTGTCCGAGACGCAGGCGACGCTGCGCGCGGTGACGCCTGGCTACGTGGTTGCCTCGGCGGAGTTCGAAAAGGCGATGGCCGACATCGCCAACGGCGCGGACGTGGCCGACACCCTGGACGCGGCGGCCGACGCCATCGACCAGGACATCGAGAACAACGGCGGTTACCAGTAACGGCGACTGACCTGCCCGCCCGGACGCCGTCCGGGCGGGCCTTCTCTTTGACGTCTTGGGGAGGACCAGGTGGCCAGACGCCGCGATGCCGAACGGCGCCGGCAGACCATCACCGGCTGGCTGATGGCCGCGCCCGCCTTTCTGCTGGTGATCGCCTTCCTGGTGGTGCCGTTCTTCATGGCCTTCGGCTTCTCGCTGACCAACCAGCGTCTGATTTCGCCCAAGCCGGCCGAGTTCGTCGGCATGCGCAATTTCGAGCGCATGCTGGGCATCGGTTTCCTGACCCTGGACCCGGTCACCGACGACAACGGCGCGATCGTGCGCGACAAGGACGGTAACCCCACCTACCCGCGCCTGCGCAGCTTCACCCGCAACAACCCGGACTACCCGCACCTGAACCGGATGCGGGAATGGTTCGCCGTCACGCTTGCCGGCGAGCGCAAGTTCACGGTGCTGGCCCGTGACGTGATCTTCATGAAGGCGCTCAGGAACACCGTTCTCTTCGTCGCCGTCGTCGCGCCGCTGCAGGCAAGCCTCGCCCTGGGCCTGGCACTGCTGATCAACATGCCGTTGAAGGGCATCAACTTCTTCCGGACGATCTATTTTATGCCCGTGGTGATCTCCATGGTCGTCGTCTCGATGCTGTGGCGGTTCATCTATGACGGGCAGAACGGGTTGTTGAACACGCTGTTCGCCCTGTTTTCCTTCGGCGCGTTCCAGCCGGTCGACTGGCTGGGCAACGCCTCGACGGCCCTGCCGGCGATCATGGCCATGTCGATCTGGCAGGGCGTGGGTTTCCACATGGTGATCTGGCTCTCCGGCCTCCAGACGATCCCGAACGAGCTCTACGAGGCCGCCCGGATCGAAGGTGCCACCCGCTGGCAGCAGTTCCGCTTTGTCACCTGGCCGGGCCTGCGGAACACGGCGATCCTGGTGATGGTGATCATCACCATGCAGGCCTTCACGCTTTATCCGCAGATCCAGGTGATGACCCGCGGCGGGCCGGTCGATTCGACCCAGAGCCTGGTCTTCCAGATGGTGGTGCGCGGCTACGAGAAGCAGGACATCTCCGGCGGTTCGGCGATCTCGGTCTTTCTGTTCCTGTTCGTGCTGTCGATCTCGCTGTTGCAGCGTTACCTGACGCGGGAACGGAAACGATGAGCGGCGAACGGATCGTTGCGGTTTCCCTGCGTTACCTGCTGCTCAGCTGGATCGCGCTGATCTTCGTCTTCCCCGTCATCTTCATGGCCGTCTCGTCGCTGAAGCCGGACCTGCAGCTGCTGCGCGACAGCGCGTCGCTCAGGGCGTTCCTGCCGGTGGGGGACATCTCCTTCGAGAATTACTTCGCGGCCTTCGAACGCGCCCCGATTGCGCGCTTCGTGCTCAATTCAATCTTCGTGACAGCGGTGACCCTGGTGCTGTCGCTGTTCCTCTGTTCCATGGCGGCGTTCTCCTTCGTGTTCCTGGACTGGAGGGGCCGCTCGGTCGCGCTGGCGGTGATCCTGGCGACCTTCATCCTGCCGTTCGAGACCATCGCCGTGCCGTTGTTGATGATCGTCAACAACCTGCCCTGGATCGGGGTCGGCGGCGTGGAATGGGGGTGGCTCAACAGCTACCAGGTGCAGATCATCCCCTGGATCGCCGATGCGCTGACCATCTTCCTGTTCGTGCAGTACTTCAATGACCTGCCCAAGGACCTGGTCGAGGCCGCGCGGGTCGACGGGGCGAGCTGGTTCAAGATCTACTCCAAGGTGATCATGCCGCTGTCGGGCCCGGTGCTGGCGACCGCGGCGATCCTGAAGTTCATCAAGATGTACAACGACCAGTTCATCTGGCCGATCATGGTGGTCCAGGAGGAGGCCTACCGCCCGATCATGGTCGGCCTGCAATACTTCTTCCAGCTCAACACCGCCTGGGGCGAGGTGATGGCCTATCTCACGGTGATCACCGTGCCGGTGTTGGTCTTTTACCTGCGCCTGCAAAAGGCCTTCATCGCCTCGATTGCGAGCACGGGGATAAAGGGATAGTCGGGCGGCTTGTTCGTCCGGCATAGACATTGACCGCGCAACCCAATCCCTAATGGTCGCATGTGTGATCTCCGTCACTTAACTGACCTTTCAAAGTGACTACGCTATACTGTTTTGGCTGCCCTTCTAATATCAGGGGGAGAAAACGAGGCCATGTCCGATAGGACGCTGCTTGTGGCCTTGAGGAAATTGGGAGACACCGGCCACACGTCGGCTGGCGGCGAGACGCGCAAAGACCAGGACGATGCTTGAGGCCCGGGCGCTGCTCAAGGCTGTCGCCCTCCTGCTTGTGGGGGCGGCTTCAGTGTTGCTGCCGTCCCTGGCGGCAGCGCAATCCGAGAAGTCGGTCTCGACGACGGGGGTCTGCAGCCCGATCGTCATCGATGCGGGTGGGAACGTCACCAACAACATCAACTGCCCAATCACACTGTCGGAAGAACAGCTCGCGCAACTGAACGAGGCGATCGCCAAAGCCGCGTCTTCCCAAGCTGCGCTTGCAGGTCCATGGGTGAAGAGAGTCGAGACCCTCAGCGGCGAGTTGCAAGTGCAGAGGTCGGCGTTGGAGAACTTCTTCCGGATCCTGAAGGAAAAAAACGTCAAGCCCGGTGAGTTGGACAATGCCTTGCGACAGATCGCCACGCGGCATCTGGAACTAACTCAACGGCTGGCGAAGAGCGCCGAGACCGGCGACCCGGAAATTAGGGAGACGCTGGCCGACGCCAAAGCCGACATTGAGCAGGGCAACTATGAACGTGCCGACGGCCTGCTGGCGCGTGCCGAAGAGTTGGACTTGCGCGCGATCGCCCAACAGCAGGAGGAACTCGGCGCGCGCAAACTGCGCGCCGCGGAAACGAGGGCCGAGCGCGGCGAACTCAGCCGGATCGTGCTCGACGCCCTGGAAGCCGGGCGGCACTATGCCGGCGCGGCCCGGATCGTCCCCTCTTCCCATCCCTTGGTCGTCGCCCAATACGCGAATTTGGCCGGCAACGCATTCCAGGACGGCGGCGCCTACGAACGCGCAGAGGAACAATACGCCCGTTCACTGTCGCTGCGGGAACGGCACCTCGAACCCAACGACCCTGACATCGCCCAAGTCCTCAACAATCTCTCTGCCCTCTATCACCACACCGGCCGTTACGCCGAGGTCGAGCCACTTATTGAACGCGCCCTGGCGATCGCAGAGGCGGCGCTCGGGCCCGACCATCCCACCGTTGCCCTTTACCTCACCAATCTCGCCAACCTCTATTCCGTCACCGGCCGTAACGCCGAAGCTGAGTTGCTCTTCAAGCGTGCGCTGGCGATCGACGAGGCGCCGCGCCGCCCGGACCATCTCCACCACCTCGCCGCGCGCCTGAGGAGCGTCGCCCGCTTCTATCACGTTACGGGCCGTTCTGCCGAGGCCGAGCCGCTCTTACAACGCGCGCTTGCAATCAAGGAGGCGGCGCTCGGCCCGGACCATCCCGCCGTCGCCCAACTCCTCGTTGACATCGCCCGTTTCTATCACACCACCGGCCGTTCTGCCGAGGCTGAGCCACTCCAGCGGCGCGCCCTGGCGATCAACGAGGCGGCGCTCGGCCGGGACCATCCCGCCGTCGCCCAAGTCCTCGATGACATCGCCCGTTTCTATCACGTTACGGGCCGTTATGCCGAGGCCGAGCCGCTCTTCCAACGTGCCCTGGCGATTAACGAGGCGGCGCTCGGCCCGGACCATCCCGCCGTCGCCATCCACCTCAACGCTCTCGCGGCCCTCTATTACGAAACCGGCCGTTCCGCCGAGGCCGAGCCGCTCTTCCAACGTGCCCTGGCAATCGACGAGGCGGCACTTGGAAGCGATCACCCACATACCAAGGCCGTTCGCGCCAATCTGCAAAAGCTACGGATCAGGAACTGAGCGATGCCCGAAGCGGAACTGCTCACCTCGCTCGGTGAAGTCGCGGGCATCGGCGGCATCGCGATTGGCCTCGTGCTGCTGATCTTCCGCGCCGTGACCGGCAGCGCTCTCAAAGTCAAGACCGAACGGGGATACCGACTGCTGCGCCTGGCGTTGATCCTGACCTGGTCCATCGGACTGGCGGGTGTGGGGGTTTACGGTCTCGGATTCTTTGTCGGGCCTCGAGATGGCGGCGACACCATCACGACCAAGGGCGACCGTTCGCCGGTCGTGAAGGACACGGAAGGTGATGTGACCATCACGATCGGCGACGAGCCTCGCAAGGACTAGGACGATGCTTGGGACCCGGATGCAATTCAGAGTTTCCACTGTCCTGCTTTTCGGGGTGGCTTCGGTGTTTCCATCCCTGGCGGCGGCGCAGGACGGGCGGTCGATCTCGACGACGGGGGCGTGCAGCCCGATCGTCATCGATGCGGGCGGCAACGTCACCAACAATATCAACTGCCCGATCACACTGTCGGAAGCACAGCTCGCGCAATTGAGGGAAGCGATCGCACAGGCCGCGCGTACCCAGGCGGGGCTTACGGGTCCGTTGGTGGAGAGGCTCGAGACCCTTAGCGGCGAGCTGCGGGTCCGGAAGTCGGCGCTGGAGAACTTCTTCAGAATCCTGAAGCAAAACAATGTGGAGCTAGGCGATTTGGACAGCGCCTTGCGGCAGATCGCCACCCGGCATCTGGAGCTCACCCAAAGGCTGGCGAAGAGCGCCGAAACCGAAGAACCGGAAATCAGGGAGACGCTGGCTAAAGCCAAGGCCGCCATCGAACAGGGCGACTACGACCGCGCCGACGGCCTGCTGGCGCAAGCCGAAGAGCTGGACCTGCGCGCGATCGCCCGACAGCAGGAAGAGCTCGACGCGCGCAGGCTGCGCGCCGCGGAGACGCGGGCTGAGCGCGGCGAACTCAGCCTGATCAAGTTCGACTACCTAGAGGCGGCGCAGCATTTTGTCGGCGCGGCCCGGATTGTCCCCTCCAATCATCTCCTGGTCGTCGCGCGCTACGCGAACATGGCCGGCAGTGCTTTCTATGATGGCGCCGCCTATGCGGGCGCCGAAGAGCAATACAACCGTTCGCTGTCGTTGCGGGAGCGCAACCTCGAACCCGACGACGCGGAAATCGCACTCGCCCTCAATAATCTCGCCACTGTCTATTACAGCACCGGCCGTTACGCCGAGGCCGAGCGGCTCTTCCAGCGCGCTCTGGCGATCAACGAAGCGGCGATTGGCCCGGACCATCCCGACGTCGCCATCCGCCGCAACAACCTCGCCCGCATCTACCATGACACCGGCCGCTACGCCGAAGCAAAGCCGCTCTACCAACGCGCTCTGGCGATCAACGAGGCGGCGCTTGGCCCGGACCATCCCGACGTCGCTGTCGTCCTCCACAACCTCGCCGATCTCTACAGGACCACCGGCCGCTACGCCGAGGCGGAGCCGCTCTACCAACGCGCCCTGGCGATCGATGAGGCGGCGCTTGGTTCGGACCATCCCGACGTCGCCATTGACCTCAACAGTCTCGCCACGCTCTACGCGGACACTGGCCGCTACGCCGAGGCGGAGCCGCTCTACCAACGCGCCCTGGCGATCGGCGAGGCGACACTCGGCCCGGAACACCCCGAGGTCGCCACCAGCCTCAGCAATCTGGCCACGCTCTACGCGGACACCGGCCGCTACGCCGAGGCCGAGCTGCTCTTGGAACGCGCTCTGGCGATCGACGAGGCGGCGTTTGGCCCGAACCATCCCAATGTTGCCCACGATCTCGGCAATCTCGCCGGTCTCTATCACGACACGGGCCGTTCCCCCGAAGCCGAGCCGCTCTTCCGGCGCGCCCTGAAGATCTTCGAAACGTCGCTTGGAAGCGATCACCCGAAAACCAGGATCGTTCGCGCCAACCTGCAACGGCTACAGAGCGGCAACTAGGCGATGGCGGAAGCGGAACTGCTCACCGCGCTTGGCGAAATTGCGGGCATCGGCGGCATCGCGACCAGCCTCGTGCTCCTGATCTTCCGCGCCTCGATCGCCAGCACCGGTATCAAGGGATAGGCGGGCCCCTTCATCAAGGCCGAACGCGTTCAGCGGGACGCGACCCGTCTTGCGGCTTCATCGGCCAGGTGCGGGTTGCCGGTCCGAAACTTGAACAGAAACGTGAAGCTGGCGATCTTCCACGCCGCGACATCACGCACCAGCTTGATGCGGTAGGTTCCGATGATCCAGGCCGTCTCGCCCCCCGGTTGCCCGGCCATGAAGTGCGTGGCGGTTCCGTGGCACAGAGCCAGGGCCGTGTCACCGTCGATCTCGACGATCTGGTTTCCGATCTGGTGGTGCATCGCGTCGTAGCCCGGCAGCACCGTTGCCCAGCCATCGGTCACAGCCTTCGGCGAGATATCCGCCGGGTCGCCGCGCCCCATGGACGAATAGTCCAGATGGACAGGATCTGTCATGAGACCCTGGATCGTTTCCCAGTCGCACCGGTCCGCCGCAGCAAAGAGGCGCGCGATCGTGTTCATGATCTCCTGGTAGTCGCCCATATTGTCTCCTCAAGATCACATTCCAGGTGCCGGGCCTGCATCCGATAGTGCCCGAAGCATCGAGCCCCGGTCGTGAATGCAACAAATAACAACGCCTCCAACATTGATCCATCTCGACCTGTTCTTCCTCGAGACGCGCATCCGTGGTTCGTCGAGCGCAGAGGGTGTGCCTGGCCGGGATTCTCAGCAGCGCCTGCTAATAGAGATCAAGGACAACTTGAGCCGAGGCGGATATTTCTCTCAGGTGCAAGCAGTGAGATGGCACACAGCACCGAATGGGAGAGAACGAATGCCGCAGACACTTCTGAAATTCCTCTCCGCCGTCATTGTGGTGTTGGGGCTCGAAGGCATTGCCTCTGCACAGGCCGCCGAAAGCCTGGGAGACATCGTCGAAGACGCCGCATTGTCCATCGACCCCGCCGAGATCTCCGTCTCGGGCGTGTCCTCGGGCGGCTACATGGCGAACCAGTTTCACCTTGCGCACTCGGCGAAGATCATGGGCGCCGGCATCGTCGCCGCCGGCCCCTATCATTGCGGCGGAACGCCCAGCTTCACCTGCGACTACATGCCCGTCGGCTTCTTCATGCCGCACGACACGTGCCAGGCCAGCTATGTCTGCACGGCGCTGGCCCGCGCGGAGACCTTTTTCGGGTTCTATCTCGGGCCGCCCGACGCCGACCATTCGCTGCAGTCGGCAGAGGACGAGGCGGAAGCGGGGCGGATCGATGCCCTGGGCAACCTGAAAGGCGATCGCGTCTGGCTGTTTTCAGGCGGGCAGGACCGCCTGGTGCCGCGCGATGTGATGGACCAGCTGCACGCGGTTTATGAAACGTTGTTCGCACGCCCGGAGATCGCCAACCCGGTGGACGCGATCGACTACCAGAAGCTCGGCGAGGCGGAGCATGCCATGGTGGTGTCGATCCCGGGCCCGCCCGACGCGAACACCTGCGGCGACTATGGCCCCCCGTTCATCAACGATTGCGACTACCCGGCGGCAGGCCGGCTGCTCGATTTCATCTATCGCCTGGACGAGACCAACACAGAGCCGCCCGGTCCCGACGATTGGGACAGGGACGGCCTCGTGCAGTTCGACCAGGCGCCGTTCCTGCGAGAGACCGGCGAAAGTGCGAGCATGCACGACCTCGGCCATGTCTTCGTGCCGGAGCGCTGTCGCGGCGGCGAGACCTGTGCCTTGCACGTGGCCTTCCACGGCTGCCGGCA
>Ga0066187_1000209_pt1 | contig 23192 bp, 22 predicted proteins | sample WorMetexBAHAMAS1_FD_58706 | JGI IMG/M metagenome (GOLD analysis project Ga0066187, IMG submission 58706) | Marine gutless worms symbiont microbial communities from Max Planck institute for Marine Microbiology, Germany - Inanidrilus exumae... | ecosystem: Host-associated > Annelida > Digestive...
CAAGCACCTCAAAGGATGCACCTCCTACCAAATTCCCAGCAAGTTTAGGACTTCACCTTGCGTGAAGCCTGCCTCGTGTAGTTTTTCGTTCAAAGTTGGATCGACAGTTACGAAAGGCCCGTCCGTCGAGATCTCATAGTCCTCTGCTGACGTGGGTGCTCGATCGACGTCCTGTTCGCCAAACCGTTTTTCCAGCTGCAGGTAGGACTTAAGAAGCGAGTCTGTGCGAATCGAGCCATTACGAGCATCCCAGAATTTCTCAGGCAGCCCTTCCGGCCGGATCGAATCCAAATCCTCTAACGGCGTTTCGGATCGATGTTGGTCAGGCGGAGTTGGTTCCGTTAGTTCGATTTCCTGATCGAGTTCTTCCATCATCGATGTGCTCCTGCTCGCTGTTCTGAAAAGGTCATTTGTCTAACTCGGGCGCGATCCGCGCTGGATCAGCGATTCCAGGTAGGTGACGACGAAGCGCTGTCCTTCGAGATGGCGTAGAACTCGATTTGGACAATCGGCTGACAGCAACCGCTCGCGCGTCAACTGCCTAAGGTGCGTCATCAGACGCGTGCCCTCGGGTCCGGACAAACAGCGGGCTGCGGCGACCGCCAAGGCTCTTTGTTCCGTGATTTCCCCCGCGTCTGTTGGAGCGGCCCCCGTTCCGTCTTCGAACCAATGCCAACCTGCCGGTTTATCCCGCATTTTCCCAACCTCCCGGCAATACACCTGCCAGCGGATCGGTGGAGGCCTGAACGGTGGATGGTTGATCCATACTCGGGGACCGCATTAAATCGGTCGGGACACCAAAGGCGCGACCGAGATGATGCGCGACGGCCCTAGAATCGATGGCGTCGAGTGCGTCGCCTCCCAAGACCTTGATGCTATCCAGCCAGCGAACGATGTTATTCGCTTCACCCTGTGACTGGTTGCGGGCAAGTGGAGAGCGGTATTCGAGATCGATGACGCGCCCTTCCGCTTGAAGGTCGGGAATTTCGCCGCGCCGTGTCAGGATCGACAGTCCGCGCCTGACCAGGGGCGTCAACAGCTCCGATTGCAGCCTACCGTAGGTAGCGCCGAGCAGACGGGCCATTTCGGCTGCCCGCTCGAGAACTTCCGTAGCCGTCATCGCCGGGGTGTCGGGCTGCCCCAGGCGGTCCGCCAGGAGGGCCCGACGGATTCCCCGCCTCAGGTCTTCCAGAATCAACTGCGACAAGTCGAAACGTCCGGGTGCATCGAGAGGCGTCAACCCCGCCGATCCGACGGCTTTGGGAATAATGGTGCCAGGCCGAAGCGAGATGTTCGCCGGGTTTAAAACGCCGTCGTCGTCCGCCTGCCAGATGCCGGTGACCGCAATGGAGGCGTTCTTGAGGACGAGCTCAACGACCTTGTTGGCTGTCTTTATGTCTGGCAAGGCCTTCATGACCGGGGAGCGTCCATAGACTTCGCCAGGCGCTTTGAGCCAGCGGAAGTTAATGAACGGCGAGTGGCGAAAACTCCCTCTGGCGAGAAATGCCGGTTCCAGGGCGCCGTTCCCGTGCGGTTCGAGGATTGCGGTATATTCGAATTTTCCGGACGACGGGTAGACCGCTTCGATAACGGGGTACGTTTTTTCGGTCTTATTGCTATCGGCGTCGCTGCCGAGAAGATCCTTTGACGCCTTGGGAAAACGTTGCCGGAGGTGCGCCGCCGTCAATTCCGACCGACGGAATGTCGTATCCAGGTCGCCACCGGCACTCTCCTCGTACGCCAATTGAGACAACGGTACGGCCGTAAACCGAAATGCCGATTTTGATCCGGTGGCGGCCTCCTCGAAGAGCAGCGTCGCTGTCCCGGCTGTGATTAGGTCCAAGTAGCATTGGTGCATTTCGACCGCGAAGTTTGACCGGTCGAAGGTGGATTGAAGGATGCGGGCGGAGCGTTCCAGACTGTCACCGAGTATGGACCTTTCGTCGTCTGAAATGTCGGGGCCTTCGGCGATGCCGAACCACCGTGCCCATGGAGGGGTCAATTGCGACAGCAGGCTCGCGGCCAGCTGTTCGACAGCATCCGGTGCCGTTCCGTCGAACAGGTTGTTGACCTTTCCGGACCCTTGGTTCGGCCCGGATACAACTGATTCTCTTTGCGGAAAGGCAAACTCGTAGCACTCTCGCCAATGGGATTCCCAGCATTGGCGTTTGTCCATGGCACGCTTGTATCGCGCAACGACCTCGTTTGGCGATGGATCCGGCATCGTCACTCTCCGAGCAAGGATTTACGTGTCACGAGAAACGGATTCTCCTGCAAGAGGCCGCGGGGCGATGTGGCGATAAGACCGAGGCGGCCACGCCGTTTCCGGGCGATCGCTTCGAGGCGCCGTTTGCGCTCATCGTCTCCGGCTGTTGATTCCGGTGCCGGAGGAGGAGGTGGCGGCGGCGGCGGTTTCGGTGCGGAAAAAATCCCACCCATATTTCGGATTCCTCTTCCCAAAAAAAAGGCCACCCGACGGGTGGCATGATCCGGACGCACGTGTCCCTTTCGATGATTAAGGTATAACGGATATTATTGCGGGAGTCAAGAATTTTTTTCTAATATCTGTAAAAATACCTGAAATCTTCTCGGGCCTGGTTCTACGCGTTTTCGATGAGACACCGGTAGAGCTGCCAGGGTGTCAACACCCAGGGGGCACGAATACCCACAAGGCGTTTGACAGCTTCAACGCAGGTGAAGACAGCAAAAGGTTGTTTCTGGGCTGGGGTTTTGGGTTGAAGCGTTTTCACGGTTTGACAGTTGTGGGAGTGGAACCAGCGTTCGAGGTCGTCGCTCTCAAAGGCGCCTAGGACCTCGACGTTCGTTCGGTGGGATAGGGGGTCGTAGAGGACCCAATAGGGAGGATCCTCGATAATGGCGAAACAATGACGAAACCCCGGTTTCAGAACCCGCAGCCAGGCGATGTCCGTTTCGCCGGAGAATACCACCAGAACGGCATTTTGACGGATCGCATCGGTCGCCGGTTTTCCGGTCATTCGACGATGTCCTTCGCCTTCAAGATGCTGGACAAGCGATCAAGCGCCTCATCCCAGAGGGCAAACGACCGTTCCTCCTCGCGGCATCGTGGGTCCGGGGCCCTCTCCTGGAACCCAAAGTGGTTCAGAACTCTGAGGTGCTCGCGTCCGATAATTCTCTTCAAGGCCAGTCCTTTGACGGCGCGATAAAGGTCGTCCGGTTCACAAGGACGGCAGAATGGGCCTGTCCGGTTTTCAAAGCGGGCGCCGTCTCGACGTGCCTTGTGACATCGGACGTACCAGAACCAGGCTTCCTCGGCTGTCGAAAAGGGTTTCTCCTTACGGGAATCCGTTAAAGTCGGGGGTAAACGTCTAATTCTCATCTGTGGTTCTAACCTAAGTTGTTCATGATTTGTTCCGTATATCGTCGGAAAAATATCCTTTGTCAACGGAAATTAATGTGTTATCTTCCTAAACATCGTAACAAACTTAAGGTTGGCCATAGACCGATGCTGAAACATGCGGACGTTTGGAGGGCGGTTGACCGCCTTGCACAGGAACATGGTTTGTCGGCTTCCGGCTTGGCACGACGGGCCGGTCTCGATCCGACGACGTTCAACAAAAGCAAACGCACGACGCGCGAAGGCAAGTTGCGATGGCCGAGTACGGAAAGCGTCTCGAAGATCCTCGCGGCAACAGACGCAAGCATCAACGAGTTCGTTTCTTATATGGGCGAAATCGGAGGCGCCGGCGTTTACCGCAACATTCCCTTGATCGGATTTGCTCAGGCCGGCTCCAGCGGCTATTTCGATGACGCGGGATATCCCGCCGGCGGTGGATGGGATGAGATTCCGTTTCCCGGTTTCGCCGATCCGCATGCATACGCGCTCGAAATTTCGGGTGACAGCATGGTTCCGGTGTTTCGTGACGGAGACACGATCATCGTTTCTCCGGAAGCCAATATCCGTCGCGGAGACCGGGTCGTTGTGAAAACGCGAGATGGCGAAGTGCTGGTCAAGATCCTCCAACGCCAATCGGCCAGGAAACTGGAACTGCAATCCGTCAATTCCCAACATGACGATCGCAGCTTGGCCGTCGACGATATCGAATGGATGGCCCGGGTCATCTGGGCGAGCCAGTAACCGATCGTAAACGTCACCGGCAAATCACTTTCTCCTATTGACGCGAACAGGGTTCTGATGGACCTTGCCCGTAACCACGGGAGGGCGGTTCATGGGCAAGGCAAACGCACACAAACAAGGACGTACGGTCACGTTTGCCGATGGCGAATGGACCGAAGGTGACCCCCGGTTGGTCCGTACCAGGGAACATGGATTTTGGTTGTCGTCGACCGTGTTCGACGGCGCGCGCGCACTCGCTGGCAAGACCCCGGATCTCGACCTCCATTGTGCGCGGGTCATCTCCTCGGCGCGGATCATGGGTCTCGAACCCGCCATCTCCACCGAGGAAATCGTCTCCCTATCCCTCGAGGCCGTCGCCAAATTCGACGACGATGCCGAACTCTATATCAGCCCCATGTTTTTTGCTGAGGAGGGTTTTATCGTTCCCGACCCGGCAAGCACCCGGTTCGTCCTCAGCGTCTTTGAAGCGCCGCTACCGGAGCCGAAAGGATTTTCCGCCTGCCTGACCCGGTATCGGCGCCCGGCCCGTGACATGGCGCCGACCCAAGCCAAGGCCTCGTGTCTCTATCCCAATGTGGCCCGCGGCGTGCGCGAGGTGAACGCCAAGGGATTCGACACCGGCGTCGTATTGGACCCCAACGGCAACGTTGCCGAGTTCTGCTACACGAACCTCTTTTTGGCCAAGGATGGTGTGATCCACACACCGGCCATAAACGGCACGTTTCTCAACGGGATCACGCGTCAGCGCGTGATCCGTTTGCTGCGCGATTCCGGGGTCGAGGTTCACGAACGCGCCATCGATTTCGAGGAGGTTATGGAAGCTGACGAGCTGTTCGGGACCGGCAATTATGCCAAGGTCGTTCCCTGTACGCGCCTCGAAGACCGTCCGTTGCAACCTGGTCCTTTGTATCGACAAGCCCGCGAACTGTATTTCCAGTTTTCCGACACGACTTAACGTTCGATCAGACGCTCAAGTCTTCACCGGCGATGACACGGCCGAGAAGAGCCTTCGACTCCTCCAGCCCGTAGAGCGCGAAGAAAGATCCCATGCGCGGGCCTTGAGGCTGTCCGAGCAATATCTCGTAAAGAGCCTTGAACCAGGATTTAAGATCTTCGAACGGGTGGCGTTTTCCGACTTCATAGACTTCCGTCTGGATGGTTTCGGCGTCGGCCTCGGTGTCGAGGGCGCGGAGGGTATCGAGCAGATCTTGTAAGGCAGCCTTCTCCATTTTCGTCGCCGGGCGGTACTGCTTCTCCGGTTTGACGAAATCCCGATAGTAGGCGATGGCGTGCCCGACCAACGTGTCCAGGATGGGTGCTGAATCAGGCGTCGCATCGGGGCGGTAGCGGGATATAAAGTGCCACAGGACTTCTTTCTCCTCCGTGTGGCACACACTGGCCAGGTTGAGAAGAAGATTATAGCTGACAGCTGTTTCCCCGGCCGGCGGTCGCCCGGCGTGAATGTGCCACGCCGGGTTGCTCATTTGCTTGTCGGTCTCCTGACTTGCATACGACGACAGATGGCTCAGGTAGTCATCGACATTGCGCGGAATCACATCGAAGTAGAGGCGTTTGGCCGCCTTCGGTTTTTGATACATGAACAGCGCCAGGCTTTCCGGTGTCGCATAAGCCAACCATTCTTCGACCGATAGGCCGTTCCCCTTCGATTTCGAAATCTTCTCTCCGTTCTCGTCGAGGAAGAGTTCATAAGTGAAACCAGCCGGCGGCGTGCCGCCGATGATCCGGCAAATCTTTCCCGATTGTTTGACCGATTCGATAAGGTCCTTTCCGGACATCTCATAATCGACCTGCAATGCCGTCCAACGCATCGCCCAGTCGGGCTTCCATTGCAGTTTGCAGTGACCGCCGGTGACCGGCGTTTCGATTTTGTTGCCGTCCTCGTCCTCATAGACGATGGTTCCCGCATCGGTATCGGTTTCAACGACGGGCACCAGGAGAACCCGCCCGGTTGTCGGGCAGACCGGCAGAAACGGGCTATAGCTGACGCGGCGTTCCTCACCCAATGTCGGGATGATGACGTTTTTTACGGCCTCGTATCGCTCGAGCACCTTGAGCAACGTTTCATCGAATAAGCCGCTCTTGTAGCACTCGGTCGCGCTTCGGAACTCGTAGTCGAACCCGAAGGTGTCGAGAAACGCTTGGAGCCTGGCATTGTTGTGATGGCCGAAGCTCTCGTGCGTAGCGAACGGGTCGGGGATGGTCGTCAGGGGTTTGCCGAGGTGCTCCTCCATCATTTCCCGGTTGGGGATGTTGTCAGGGACCTTGCGCAATCCATCCATATCGTCGGAAAAGGCGAAAAGCTTGGTCGGAATATCCGACAATAGAGAGAAGGCGTGGCGGACCATGGACGTCCGGGCCACTTCCCCGAAGGTTCCGATGTGCGGCAATCCTGAAGGACCATACCCGGTTTCAAACAGTACATAGCCCTTTTCCGGGGTCTTCCCGCCCAGCCGTTTCAGAAGATCCCTGGCTTCGGCAAAAGGCCAAGCATTGCAGTTTTGTGCGATTTCGCGAAGGTCGTTCATGGCGGGCGGTCAACCGGTTGTGGATAGCGGCTGGAACCTAGAGTCCCCGTACCCGGACGTCAACTCTGCCCTGCCACCTTATCAATGACGCCAACGCCACAATCGTCAGTAGGCGTATTCCTGATAGATCGGTTCGACGGACTGCTGCCAGCGCCGGCTGTATGCGCACAAAAGTTCATCGGCTTGCGTAAACCCTGACTCGGCGATCTGAAACAACGTTCTAAGGTAATGGGTTTCATCAAGTCCGACGGTGTCCAGTCTCTTGCGCCGTTTCAGCCCGCCGTGAGCGATCTCCAATACCTCCAAGGCTACCTCGCGTACCGTTTGCCCGCGGAAGGGCGTGTTCAGAGCCCTGCGCGGAACTTCATCTCTCAAATAGTCGCGTTCCACTTGTGTCCAATCAGAAATCAGGTCACAGGCTTGAGATCGGGCCTCTTCGTCATAAAGGAGGCCGACCCAAAACGCCGGGAGTGCACAGAGGCGGGCCCAGGAACCACCGTCGGCACCCCGCATCTCAAGATACTGTTTGAGGCGGACTTCCGGGAACGCTGTCGTCAGGTGGTCAACCCAGTCGGAAAGAACCGGGTATTCGCCGGGCAGCGCGGGGAGCTTACCGTCCAGGAAATCACGGAATGATTGGCCCGAGGCGTCGACATAGGTTCCGTCCCGGTAAACGAAATACATGGGAGCATCGAGAATGTAGTCGACGTAACGTTCGAACCCGAAACCATCTTCAAAAACGAAGGGGAGCGTTCCGCTGCGATCAGGGTCCGTATCCGTCCATATATGACTCCGGTAGGAAAGATATCCCGTCGGTTTGCCTTCCTTGAAGGGTGAATTGGCCCATAACGCCGTCGCGATCGGCTGCAGCGCTAAACCCACGCGGAACATTTCGATCATCACCTCTTCCGTCGAAAAGTCCAAATTGACTTGAACCGTGCAGGTCGACTTCATCATCTCCAGGCCGAGGTTGCCTTTCTTCGGCATGTATTCGCGCATGATCTTGTAGCGGCCTTTCGGCATCCAGGGCGCGTCATCGTTGGATCCGTTGGGCCGGTAACCGAGGCCCAGGAACCCGATCCCCATTTCGGCGGCGATGGCTTTCACCTGTTGAAGGTGGGCCGCAACCTCGTCACAGGTCTGATGGATGTTCTCGAGCGGCGCGCCGGATAACTCCAATTGGCCGGCGGGTTCCAAGGTGATGGCGCAACCGTCATCTTTTTTCAAAGCGATGATGTTGTTGTTTTCGGTCACCGGAACCCAGCCGAACCGCGTCAGTCCATCCAGTAGCCGACGAATGCCGTTTTCTTCATCATAGGTCAAAGGACGAAGGTCAGAGAGGTGGTAGGGGAATTTTTCGTGTTCCGTACCGATTCGCCAATCCGATTCCGGCGTGCAGCCTGCCTGCAAATACTCGACCAATGCGGTCTTGTCGGTGATCGGTTCGCCGGGAGGGGTCGAGCCATGTGCCATCTTGGTGTCCTTCCGTTTCTGGTGCCTCTCCCGAGACGCCGTACAAGGCTTGAGTTAGTCAGTTTGACGCGTCCGTCAACGCCCGGGCGCAGGAAAGGGCGGTTATCGCCGCCGTTTCGCTCCGCAGGATCAACGGGCCCAGATCGATCGGGTGACAAATCGGGGATTCGGCAAATACCCGGCGCTCTTTTTCATCGAATCCGCCCTCCGGGCCGATTAGAAAGCCGCAACCGATCGGCGGAATATCATTGGCAAACGCGATGTCACCCAGGACGTCCGCAATGGGTCGGCCGCCTCCGGTCTCGTCCGCAATAAGCAACGGTCGTTCGTCGGGCCATCGCTCCATGAGTTCGCCAAGTTCACAAGGGGGTGAAATCTGAGGCACGGTCAAACGACCACATTGCTCGGCAGCCTCCCGGGCATTAGCGGTTAACCGTTCCGTATTGATCCGACGACTGGTGGTCAACGACGTGAATATGGGCAAGAGGCGCTCGGTCCCCAACTCGGTGGCTTTTTCGATGATAAAATCCGTTCGGGCCTTCTTGACGGGCGCGAACGCCAACCACGGGCCCGGCTCGGGCACTTGCTCCCTTAGTTTATCGCCTGGGCGAACAGTGGCGGATTTTCTGCCCAATACTTCGATCTGGCACGACCATTCGCCATCGCGGCCGTTGAAAAGAGATACCCGGTCGTCCCTACCAAGGCGGAGGACGTTGGTCAGGAAATGGGCATGGGCAGGCGACAGGGAAACGGAGTTGTCCCTTTCGAGGTCACTTTCGACATAGAGACGCGTTTTCGATGAGTCCATTCGCTGCCCAGGATCCTTCCGAGATCATCATAGGTACGAGCATCCATTCGGCAAGCGTTGGCGGGCCCGGACCGAACCTCTTATAGTGCAGTTATGAGCGAAATCACCCAGACGGATGCGGCCACCGATATCCCGGACCGGAGTTGGATCGATCGGTTTGCCCCGGTGAGTTCGAGGCCTTATCTACGGCTCGCGCGCCTCGACCGGCCGATTGGTACCTGGCTGTTGCTACTACCCTGCTGGTGGAGTGTCAGCCTGGCAATGGCCGGTTGGCCCGACCCTTGGTTGTTCCTGCTTTTCGGCGTCGGTGCCGTCGTCATGCGCGGTGCCGGTTGCACCTTGAATGACATCGCGGACCGGGATTTCGACCGCAAGGTCGCGCGGACGGCAACCCGGCCGATCGCCAGCGGCACGGTGAAGGTCCAACAGGGATGGCTTTTTTTAGGGTTCCAGCTGCTGCTGGGCCTGATGGTGCTCGTTCAGTTGAACACGCCGACGATCTACCTCGGCTTTGCTTCGCTGGTCCTCGTCGCGACCTACCCCTTCATGAAACGGATCACCTATTGGCCGCAGGCTGTTCTCGGACTCGTCTTCAATTGGGGCGCATTGATGGGGTGGTCGGCCGTCCACGGCGAGCTGGCCTGGCCCGCGGTCATCCTTTACGTGGGCGGTATCTTCTGGACGCTGGGATACGACACCATTTATGCGCATCAGGACAAAGAGGACGACGTCATTGTCGGCGTCAAATCGACGGCCTTGAAGTTCGGAGAATATTCGAAGGTCTGGTTGTCGGGCTTTTACACGGTGACCCTGGTTCTGATTGCTGTTGCCGGCTATCTCGCGAGCCTCGCCTGGCCCTTCTATTTGGTCCTCGCCCTGGGGGGGCTGCATCTTTCGTGGCAGATTCACACGCTCGACATCGACGATCCGAAGAATTGCCTGCGGCGGTTCAAGTCGAACCGCGACTTCGGTTTCATCGTCCTGGTAGCGATCGTCGTTGGGAGTATTGCCACGTAAAGCGACGACGGATCCTAGATAATGGCGTGACGGACCTTGGCGGACACCCATTCGCTGAGAATGACCGTGGCGATGATCACCAGAAGGATGACACTGACTTGCGTCCAGGCCAGGTTGGCGATAGAGGAACTCAAGTGTAGGCCGATTCCGCCGGCGCCGACGAGACCGAGAATGGTCGATTCGCGAATGTTGATGTCCCAGCGGAAGACGGAGATTCCTGCAAAGGCCGGCAGCACCTGGGGGACGATACCGTAGGTCAGGATCTGTGCGCCGGCGGCTCCGGTCGCTGTTACGGCCTCCACTTGGTTCTGATCAATTTCCTCGATCGCTTCGTAGAGCAGTTTGGCACAGAAACCAATCGATCTAAGCCCGATCGCGATAACGCCGGCGAAAATGCCGGGTCCAACGATCGCCACCAGGATCAAGGCCCAGATGAGAGAATTGATGGATCGCGAGGAGACGATGATGAACAGCGCGATAGGCCTTACGAAGCGAGCGCTCGGCGTGGTGTTGCGGGCCGCGCAGAAAGCTGTCGGCACGGCGAGAATGAGTGCCATCACAGTACCCAATGTGGCGATATTGATCGTGTCCCAGATCGTTCGCCAGAGCACGTTGATGTATTCCCATTTGGGCGGCACCATGCGTGAAGCCATGTCGGCTGCCTGGTGCGGCGCATCCCAAACGAAATCCCAGAACGTTTCCTCCGACATCAATTGCCAGCACCAGACGAAGACGACCGTGGTCAGGAAATAACCGCCCCAGATCGTCAACTGGGTGTTGCGGTCGCGGCGTTGCCAAACTTTCAGGCCTTGGTTTTCGCTTACCGGCATCTCATTGCACCCGCTTGCGGATATAACCTGAAGAGTACTCGACGGCCATGACGATGCCGATGATGACGAGCAACACCGACGCCGCCGTTTCGTAGCCGTATTGGTCGAAGGCGTTGTTCAAAACGACGCCGATACCGCCGGCACCGACGATGCCGAGAACGGCGGATTCGCGGAAATTGATGTCCAGGCGATACAGCCCCAGCCCGATCATACGCGGCATCACCTGTGGCTGAACGGCGTAGTTGATCCATTGCAGCCAACTCGATCCGGTGGCCTTGACCGCTTCCGCCTGCGCCGGGTCCATGTCCTCGATGTCCTCGGCCAGCAGTTTTCCGTAAAAACCGATCGTCGCGATGACCAGCGTTATGAAACCGGCAAACGGACCGAAACCGAAAAGCTTAACCATGAAGATGGCGATAATGACTTCCTGGAAACTGCGTGAGACAGCGAGGACACTGCGACAAAACAGATAGACGGGCATCGGCGCCAGGTTCTTGGCCGCACCGAGACCGATTGGAATGGACAGCGCGATACCGATGATTGTCGAAGTCACAGTCATCCATAGGCTTTCGTTGAGGCCCGTGAGAATCTCGTCCAGGTTGGTGATGAAATCGGGTGGGAAGAACCCGCCGATGAACTTGGCGCCTCGCGGCATGCCCTCCATGACGCGGCCCCAATTGACGTCGAGGGTACCGAAGGCAACGGCCAGGTAAATACCTGCACCAAGCCACAGGCACCAACGGAGCAATGGCCTTTGAACCAGCGGCGGCTTTTTCCAGCGCCGGGGCGCCCCGGTTGCGGTTGCGGTCGATGCGGTCATGGATCCAAGTTCAGGTCATACCGGCCATACGGTCGCGGTCGAGTTGAGGTCCGAGGTCTTCACTTTCGTCCACCTCACCGGCTTCACCCTCTTCGCCGTTGTCGTCGTCCTCGACTTTCTGGATGGTGGCTTCCCAGTCTTCCTCACCATAGATCTGTGTCAGCACGTCGGCACTCATGCCGTCGGGCGGGCCGTCGTAAACGATTTCTCCCAATTGCAGACCGACGATCCGCTGAGCAAACATTTGCGCCAGGGCGACGTCATGAATGTTGATGATCGCCGAGAGATGGCGTTCTTCGCATAGCTCGCAGATCAGACGCATGATCTGACGCGACGTTTTCGGGTCAAGGCTGGCTGTCGGTTCGTCGACGAGGAGCAGTTCCGGGTCCTGGATCAATGCCCGGCAAATGCCGACACGCTGGCGCTGACCGCCGGAAAGCTCGTCGGCCCGCTTGTCGCACATGTGTGCCAAGTCGACACGGTCGAGCAGGCGGAAAGCCTCGTCGATGTCGCTTTGCGGAAACTTGCGGAAATAGCTTCGCCAGAATCCGACGTAGCCCAAGCGGCCCGAAAGTACGTTCTCCATGACACTCAAGCGCTCGACCAGGGCGTATTCTTGGAAAATCATGCCCATACGCCGGCGTGCTGCGCGCAGTTGACCTTGATTCAAGCTGGTCAGTTCGACATCGCTGAGGTGAACGTATCCCGAGGTCGGCTCGATTAACCGGTTGATGCAGCGGATCAAAGTTGATTTGCCGGCTCCGGACGGGCCGATCAGCGCCATTACCTGGCCGTTCGGGACCTCCAAGTCGATCCCTTTCAAGGCGAGGTCGCCGGTCTTGTATTGCATAACCAACTTGTCGAGCCGCAGCATAATTTCCCCCGACAAAAATCGAAAAAATCAAAAACTCACCCTCCGAGAGCCGGGCATCATAACATGATGCCCGATCGCGCGGAGGGTGAAAGCAGTCGTCTTATTTGCAGGTGTACTTGACGCCGTTGGCCGCGTCGATCTTGCGGATCACGGCCCAATCCGACTTGTGATGGATGCTGACGAAGCGGCCTTCCTTCTTGAATTCCTTCTGAAGGTCGGAGCCTTCCCAATTGAAGGTGAAGAAGGCCTGTTTGATCTTCGCGGCCACTTCCGGATGCAGGTTGTGGGCGTGCCCGTAACCGGTCGTCGGGAAGGTCGCTGATCTGTAAATCGTCGTCATCTTCGACGGATCGACTTTCTTCCTGTCGATCATCCGGTTCAACACGGAATTGGCCACCGGAGCAACTTCATAGTCTCCGTTCGCAATGCCCATGATCGAGTTATCATGCTTGCCGGAGAAGTTCGTCTTGAAATCCACATCCTTGACCAAGCCGAACTCGGACTTCAGCAACGCCGACGGCGCCTTGTTGCCGGAGTTCGACGTCGGCGAAGTGAACGTCAGGGTCCTGCCTTTGATATCGGACGGCGACTTGATCGGACTGCCCTTGGGCACGATGATTTCCATTTCGTAGCCGTAGGAACCATCCTTGGACGCCATCATGGCGAACGGCACGAGGCCTGCACAACTCACGGCGACAGGGTTACCGCCGGTATTGACGCCGGCGACATGCAGGCGCCCTGAACGCATGGCTTCATATTGAGCGGCGTAGGATTGCACCGGGAAAAACTTGACCTTTTTGCCGGTCACCTTCGCCATGTGGTCGATGAATCCCTTCCAAACCTTGGCATAGACCGCCGGGTCTTCCACCGGCGTGTAGGAAAAGATGATAGTGCTGGGGTCGACCCAATCCTTGGGGTCGAGAGGCAAGTCGGCGACCTGGTCGCGGTTGCGGTCGCAATACTGCTTGTCGAGTGTGCCCCGATAGCAATCCTCGGCGAGAACCGAAGAAGGTGTCATGGTGTTGACGGCTCCGGCAATCGCAATCGCGACCACAGCCGAAACCAAGCTTTTGGTTTTGATCATTTAATCCCTCCCGTGATGTAGACGTAACCGATGTCCGAGGAAAACGTCACTGCCTCGGACCGCGCCAACGTTACATTTTAATGCAAAAAATATTACATGGAGGGTGGGGGGTAGCAATCAGATTTTCTGTTTTCGGACTATTAGAACCCACTGGGTAAATAGCCGCTGAACGAGAAGTTGAGGGCGCCGCCAGCCATCTTCTCGGATCGGTGCCGACGCCTGTTTCCGTCTGTCACAGATTCACCGATAAAGTCTTCGATCGGCTTATTCGGCTCGGTATGGTCGCGTACAACGACCTGGATTTCAGGTTGTGATTTCGACGGCCAACAGCGGTTACGGGCCCGTACTTCTTCAAGCGCGATTGGCTTTCCTTCCGGCGCAAACACGCCGCGCCGGCTGTTATAAACATAAAGATCGTCGATGGCCGGACCGGTCTCCGGGAGCGGTTCGATGCCAGTCAACCGGCCGTATTCATAGTTTTCGTTGGGCAGTTCCGTTTCATGCATACGCTGGAGCTGGCGGTCGTCGAGCCAGTTGACGAACAGGCTGACCGTAACGCCGGGTGCTTGGTGGAGGGTGGCGGCGACAGACCCGTAGGCGGTGATATGCGCGGAATAGACGACGTCGAAATCTTTCAAGTCCGTACGGACCACTGGGATCATCCCCCAATCGGCACCGACAAACTTCCGCGACAATTGCTCGGGGGATTGATTGGACCCGACAGCGAGCACAGGCGTGCGGCCATCAAAGTCGAGCCGTTCGATCACCGTCGTCAGCGGCTCGATGCCGCCGTCCTGGTAGACGTATGAATGGTCCGGGATTCGATAGGGGTAGGACGTGGCGCGTGCGAGGTCGACCTCGATCTTGCCCATAAGCCTTAACCGTCAGTCCCCTTCGCCGGGAAGGTATTGGGATACATCGACCTCATCGATTTGCGACGGGTCGAGAAAACGATCCGCGTATTCCTGATAAATACCGGACTTCAAGAACAATTCGAACAGATCGCTGTCGATGTGTGCGTCCTTCTTCATGAACGACATGATCTTGACGCAGGCGCTCAAGGGCTTGGCCGGTTTATAGGGTCGGTCGGCCGCTGTCAGCGCCTCGAAGATATCGGCGATGGCCATGATCTTGGCCGGGATCGACATGTCCTCGTTCTTCAATTTGCGCGGATACCCGGTGCCATCCATCTTCTCGTGATGCCCGCCCGCGTATTCGGGAACCTTCTTCAAGTGTTTTGGAAAGGGCAACTGCTCGAGCATGATGATCGTTTGCACGATATGGTCGTTAATCTTGAACCGTTCCTCGTCGGTCAACGTTCCCCGGCCGATGGCCAAATTCCGGACTTCGCCCAAGTTGAACTTGTGCTCCGGCACATCGAGTTTGAAGCCGAATGCGTTATCTTCAGACGCAGCGGGTTCCGGGGTGTCGCGGAAAATGATGTGGTCTTCGCGATCTGCAAGCAGGTTCTCGACGACAGGGAGTTCCGGCTTCGGTGTCCTTTCTTTACGCTTCGCCTCTTCGTGGGAAATGCCGATACGATCGTCCAAGGTGCGGGTCCACTGGATGGCGGCAATTTCCTTGAGGCGCTCGATACGTTCCGGCGCCATAAATTCGCCACCGAGGTTGCATTCGGCGATGAAGGCGAAATCGTCGTCCAGTTTGGCGAGCCGCTCCTCAAGCTCAGCCCGCAACGTTTCCGGATCACCCTTGTTGTCGATCACGGCCTTCAGATAATCAATGACGGCATCGCGTTTGACCACTTCGAACCGTGTGCGGACTTCGTGGACCCGATCGTAGATGGTCTCCAGCTTGGTCGCCTTGTCGACCACGTATTCCGGCGTCGTCACCTTGCCGCAATCGTGCAACCACGCTCCGATATGCAGTTCGTACATCTCGTCTTCGGTGAGATCGAAGCCGGTGAAGGGCGGATCCTCGGATTCACATGCGGCGCGGGCCAGCATCTTGGTCAGCTCCGGCACGCGTTGGCAGTGACCGCCGGTATAGGGTGACTTGGCATCGATGGCCGACGCGATCAACTCGATGAAGGAATCGAGAAGTTTCTTCTGGCCTTCCAAGAGTTGCTGGTTATCGAGGGCAACGGCCGCCTGCGAGGCCAGCGCTTCGATAAGGGGTTGGATTTCAGCGGAAAACGGAATGACGTCGTTGGTTTCCGGATCCTGCGCATTCAATAGCTGCAGGACCCCGATGACCTCTTCCTGACTGTTCTTCAGGGGAACCGTCAGGAACGACTTCGAGCGATAGCCGGTTTGTTCGTCGAACTTCTTCGTGCCGGAGAAATCGAAATCATCGGCCTCGTAGGCATCGGGGATGTTGACCGAAGCTGCAGTCAACGCGGCGGCGCTGGCAACCTGTTTCATGTTCTTGTCACCCGTTTCAGGATCGAACATGTTGACTGGCGGAAAGGATATCTCCTTGCCCGTCGTTCCTCCCATGGCGATATTCAGAGAATCGGTGCGCATGATCTCGAACTTGAGGCGCGTCCCCTCCGACGTCGGTTCGAACATCGCCGAACCGGTCATCGGATCGGTTTTCGATTCGCCCCGAATATACAGGGTTCCGCCATCCGCATTTGTCAGCGCCTTAGCCTCAAGGAGAATCATCTCCATCAGGCGGTTGATATTGCGTTCCGCCGATAGAGCGATCCCGATCTCAATGAGACGTTCGAAACTGGTGGCGCCGTTCCCGTCAGCCATTTCCCACCCCAAAAAAGTCTTTGAACAAAAGGGTATCCATCTTTTCTTACGAACACAACCGCGCGAATAGTGCGGACTTGACGCTTGGGCCGGCGTTCTGTGCAATAGGGCCGCAAACCCGCCTGGAAAGCCCCTATGGCCTATTCTTCACTTCGCGACTTCCTTTTTCAGCGTCTGGAACCGTCCGGAAACCTCGTTCGGGTTCGGGAAAAGGTGTCGACGCACCTGGAAATGACGGAAATTCAAACGCGCTTGTTGGCAGAGGGCGGTCCGGCCGTCCTTTTCGAAGACGTCGTACAAGGCGACGGGCGATCCAGCGGTATCCCGGTACTGGTTAATCTTTTCGGCACGGTTGAACGCGTCGCCTGGGGTATGGATCGGGAACCCGGCCAATTGAAAGAGGTCGGCGAAACACTGGCCTTTCTGCGACAGCCTGAACCGCCCGGTGGGTGGCGTGAGGCCCTCGAAATGCTGCCACTGGCCAAATCGGTGATGTCCATGAAACCGAAAACGGTTTCGCGGGGTCCCTGCCAGGAGGTCGTGTGGGAAGGCGACGAAATCGATCTCTCGCGGTTGCCGATCCAGACCTGTTGGCCGGGTGAGCCGGCGCCGTTGATCACCTGGCCATTGGTGGTTACCCAGGGCCCGAGCGCACTGTCGCCGGACGGTGACAAGCGCGATGACTACAACCTCGGCATCTACCGCATGCAGGTGACCGGCCGCAACAGGACTCTGATGCGTTGGTTGAAACACCGCGGCGGCGCCCAGCATCACGCGCGCTGGAAGAAAGAAAAGCCGGAACCGCTTCCCGTCGCTGTCGTCATCGGCGCCGACCCGGCGACCATTCTCGCTGCGGTGACGCCGGTCCCGGATACACTCTCCGAATACCAGTTTTCCGGACTGTTGCGTGGTGGCAAATTGGATCTGGTCCCCTGCAAAACGATCTCGTTGAAAGTGCCGGCGCAGGCGGAAATCGTCATCGAAGGCCACGTTTCTCTCGATGAGTACGGTGATGAAGGACCCTACGGCGACCACACCGGCTACTACAACGCCGTCGAACGATTCCCGGTGTTCACCGCGAGCGCCGTAACCATGCGTAAGGATCCGATTTATCTCTCTACATTTACCGGCCGGCCGCCGGATGAGCCGTCGGTTTTGGGAGAGGCTCTCAACGATGTTTTCGTGCCGCTGTTCACCCAGCAGTTTCCGGAGGTGGTGGATTTTTGGCTGCCGCCCGAGGCTTGCTCCTACCGTGTTGCCGTCGTTTCCATGAAAAAGGCCTACGCCGGTCACGCGAAACGCGTGATGATGGGGGTTTGGTCCTACCTGCGCCAGTTCACGTACACCAAGTTCGTCATCGTTGTTGATGACGACATCGATGCGCGCGATTGGAACGATGTCGTATGGGCCTTGTCGACGAACGTCGATCCGGCCCGCGACGTGACGTTGATCGAAGGAACGCCGATCGATTACCTGGATTTCGCGTCCCCGGAATCCGGGCTGGGATCGAAGATGGGGATCGACGCGACGACGAAGGTGCCACCCGAGGTGCGTCGTGAATGGGGCCGGAAGATCCGCATGACCGATGAGATCATCGACGAAGTCACCCGAAAGTGGGAGTCCTATGGCTTGCCAGGTTCCGGCAGGCCGATATGGAAATAACACGCGGATTCGTTCCGTCTAACCCGATAACCAGATGATAGATTTTATCTATTAAATCAGAAAAATAAATCAATTTTACTTCAAGCATCGAAATCGCCATTTTGTCTCCAGCGCCGATGCGCATCGAGATAACCTTCATTAATGGAGAATAGAAATGGCTCAAACAGTTCCTTCCGTCGTCTTCAAGACCCGCGTCCGCGACGAGGCCCTCGGTGGGCCGAACCCCTTCGAATGGAAAGACCTGTCAACGGACGAGATATTCAAAGGCAAGCGCGTCGTCCTTTTCGCACTTCCTGGGGCGTTCACGCCGACATGTTCGTCGACCCACCTGCCACGCTACGAGGAGCTATACGATGAGATCGCGGCGCAAGGGGTCGATGAGGTGATTTGCCTGTCCGTTAACGACGCTTTCACCATGTTCCAATGGGGCAAACAATTGGGCGCGGATAAAGTCTTCCTTCTGCCCGACGGCAATGCCGAATTCACCCGAAAAATGGGCATGCTGGTCGACAAGTCGAACCTCGGGTTCGGTATGCGCAGCTGGCGGTATTCGATGGTTGTCGACAACGGCGAAATCGAGAAGGTCTTCGTCGAGCCGGATTTCGGCGACAATTGCCCAACCGACCCCTTCGAAGTGTCGGACGCCGACACCATGCTCGCCTACCCGAAAGGCGTCTCCCAGGAGACCTCTCAGGCCGCATAAACTGGTTCTTGCCGGTCAACAGGTACCAAACGGTAACAGGAACGGCGGTTCAGACCGCCGTTCCGCCGACCGTGATGGTGTCGATCAGAAGTGTCGGTTGACCAACGCCAACGGGGACGCCCTGGCCGTCTTTGCCGCAGGTTCCGATGCCCGGATCGAGTTTCAGATCGTTGCCGACCATGCCGACCTTTGTCAGGACGTCCGGCCCGTTTCCGATAATCGTCGCGCCTTTCAGGGGTTCCCCAATCTTGCCGTCCCGGATCTTATAGGCTTCCGTGCAAGAGAAAACGAACTTGCCCGACGTAATGTCGACCTGGCCGCCCCCGAAGCTGACCGCGTAGACACCGTCCTTGACCGAACCCAGAATCTCCTCGGGGTCATGCTCACCGTTCAGCATGTAGGTGTTGGTCATGCGCGGTATCGGCGCGTGGGCGAAACTCTGGCGACGACCGTTGCCTGTCGATTGGGTGCCCATCAAGCGAGAGTTCATACGGTCCTGCATGTAGCCCTTCAGAACACCGTCCTCGATCAGCACAGTGTTTTCCGTTGGCGTTCCTTCGTCATCGATGGTCAGGGAGCCGCGTCGATCGTCGATGACGCCGTCGTCGACGACGGTGACGCCTTTCGAAGCAATCGCATCGCCCATCAGACCAGCAAAGGCCGAGGTTCCCTTGCGATTGAAATCGCCTTCCAAGCCGTGACCAATGGCCTCGTGCAATAAGATCCCCGGCCATCCGGGTCCCAGCACCACAGGCACTTCTCCGGCTGGGGCTGGCACCGACTCGAGGTTAACCAAGGCCTGGCGCAAAGCTTCGTCGACAGCGGATTGCCAAGCGTCTTGCTCGACATGGGGGCCATAGGCAGTCCTTCCGCCGATGCCGTGGCTTCCCGACTCCATGCGGCCGTCCCTTTCGACGACAACCGATACGTTGAGCCGTACAAGGGGCCTGATATCGGCAACTCGCTGGCCGCCGGCTCTGACGATTTGGACGGCCTGCCATTCGCCGGTAATCGAAGCCGTGACCTGTTTGACCCGTTCATCCTTTCCGCGGGCGTAGGCATCCATGCTCTCCAGCAGGGAAACCTTGTCTTCGAAACCAAGAGAGGCGAGGGGGTTGTCGTCGCTATATAGACTGCGGTTGGTGCCGACAGGCGAATCGCTCATCTCGCCCGTATGCCCGTGGGTCACCGCTTTCACAGTGTCAGCGGCGCGTTTCAGGGCGTCCTCCGAAAGCTCCGAAGAATGAGAGTATCCGGAGGCTTCGCCGATGACGGATCTAAGACCGAAACCCTGGGTCGTATCGAAGGCGGCGTTCTTGACCTTGCCGTCATCGAAGACGACGCTTTCCGATTGGCGGAATTCGAGGAACAGTTCTCCATCATCGGCCTTACCCAGGGCATCGTCGACGATGCTTTCCACGCGTGTTTCGTCCAGTCCGGTCTTTTCATAAAACATGGAGTTGGTACGCGCTAGATCGCTCATGTTCTGATCTCCTGTATCCTCTGCCACCGTTGTTTTTATATAGGTGGAAACGGCCTGCGGATCGACCACCAATATCGATGCGAACGCCGACTTGCGGGAACCTCGGTTCGAAGGCTCGTTTTCACCCGCAAAAACTTGGCCTTGATATTCTAAGCGATGACGCTATTGTGCCGTCCATCGTGGTGATTTGGTCGACCGGCTTGCGGCCACGTAAAACAACAGCGCTAAAAGGTCGGAGCGAATTCAGCCCTGACCCGCGCGGTTGGGGTTTTTTGTGGCCGAGGGCGAAAACAAGGAGGACCTCATGGGCGGCATTGAATTCGATCCTGCATCGTGGCGGAGCGCCACTCGTCTGGTGCGCGGCGGCACCCAACGTTCGGCATTCGACGAGACCAGCGAGGGCATATTCATGACCTCGGGATACGTCTACGATTCCGCCGAAGAAGCGGAGGCGGCTTTCAACGGCGAAAAGTCCCGCTTCGTCTATTCTCGTTATGCCAATCCCACGGTCCGCATGTTCGAGGACCGTTTGGCCCTTCATGACGGCGCCCGGTACTGCCGCGGCACTTCATCCGGTATGGCAGCCATGTTCGCCTCGCTTGCGTCGATGCTAGAAGCCGGCGACCGCGTCGTTGCCTCGCGAGCGCTATTCGGGTCCTGCGAGTACGTCATTGCCGAGCAACTGCCGAAATACGGTGTCGAGACGGAACTTGTCGACGGCACGAATTACGACCAATGGGAGCATGCCCTGGATAAACCTGCGAAGGCCGTGTTCCTTGAAACGCCATCGAACCCAACATTGGAGGTCATCGATATCCCGAGGGTCGCGGAAATGGCCCACAATGCCGGTGCGCGGCTGGTCGTCGACAACGTTTTTGCGACGCCTGTCTTGCAGCGGCCTCTCGATTTGGGAGCCGACGTCGTCATGTACTCCGCGACCAAGCACATAGACGGCCAGGGCCGGTCCATGGGCGGCGCCATTCTCAGCAACGACGAAGAATACATTGAGGAGTTGGTCGAACCGTTCTTGAAACACACCGGACCTGCGCTCAGTCCGTTCAATGCCTGGACCCTGCTCAAGGGTCTGGAGGCACTGGAACTGAGGATCGATCGCCATTGCCGGAACGCTGCGGCAATCGCTGAGGCATTCGTCGACCATCCCGGGATTGTGCGACTCCTCTACCCGGGTCACGACAGTCATCCCCAACACGATCTGACGAAAAAACAGATGCTGGCGGGCGGTACCATGCTTGCCATCGATCTGGCGGGCGGAAAAGACGCCGCCTTTCGTTTCCTCAACGCAATGCGAACCATCGATATTTCCAACAACCTCGGTGACGCCAAAAGCCTGGCTACACATCCGGCGACAACGACGCACCAACGCCTGAGTGAAGAACAGCGCGCAGAACTGGGCATTTCCCCGGGGCTTGTCCGCCTGTCCGTCGGTTTGGAGGATGCCGACGATCTGATCGAAGACCTCGATCGTGCGTTAGCGGCGGCGGAATGATCCAAACGGCTCTGGTGCTGCTTGATCAGCTTTGTCCCCAGGGCAGTCCGGCGACTTTCCAGCCGTTGACCTTGCCGCGATGCCCGGAGGGATCACGGTCGCCTTCGAATCCGCCGCTGACATTGTAGCATCGGGTAAACCCCACCGCCGTCAAGGCTTGGGCCGCATGTTTGGACCGCACACCGGACCGGCAGATGAACAGCAGCGGACGCGCCTTGTCGTCGATTTGACTTTCGATGGTCGGTACGAATTCGGGATTGGTCGACATGGAGGGAAATACCTTCCACGGTAACCAGACCAGTTGTTTTCCAGTCGCGGAGATATCCGGCGCACCCACGTATGCCATTTCGGCGTCGGTCCGGACGTCGATCAACAATGACTCTTGCTCGGTCTCCAGGAGCCCCCAGCATTCTTGGGGAGTAATATCTCCCGCATAGGATCCGTCAAACATGTTCGTTCACCACCCTGCAGCAAAATTCTCAGCTCTCCACCGTCCAAGTATGCCCCTGGCGCAAGAGAGCATTCAAATCCTCCGTACCCTTATCGGCTGACGCTTTTTCGGTCAATCGCTCGACATCAGATTCGAAACTCGGGTAAGGGTTGCAGTATAGAACACCGAAAGCGACAGGAAACTCCGGACGTTCCATGCCGGCAAGAAGCTCAGCCAACGAGAGATTCGTCTCGTCATGGACGGCGATATCGTCTTGCGCAATGCCGTTTTCACCTAAAGTGACGACCTCCAATCTGAGTTTCTTCGAATTCAGGCGGAGGCCTTTCCGGTTCTCTTTGCCGAACAGGAGCGGTTTTCCATGTTCGACCAAGATCTGGTGATCCGCTCCGGTTTCGCGATTCGTCACGTCGGCGAAGGCGCCGTCGTTGTAGACAATGCAGTTTTGAAAGATCTCGACGAAGGATGCTCCCTCGAACGCATGAGCCCGCGCCAGTATTTCCGGCAAATGTTTTTGCATGCTGTCAACGGAACGGGCGACAAACCGCCCGCGAGCACCCAGCGCGAAGCGTGTTCCCGACACCGGGCGCTCGAATGACCCCATGGGACTTGACGGTGACCGGGTTCCGGCTCGTGACGTCGGCGAATATTGGCCTTTCGTCAGGCCGTATATCTCGTTGTTGAACAACAAGAACTGGATATCCACGTTGCGCCTGAGGACGTGCAGCAAATGATTTCCACCGATAGATAGGGCATCACCGTCGCCGGATATCACCCACACATCGAGATCCGGGTTCGCCAATTTGACGCCGGTCGCCACGGCTGGCGCGCGGCCATGGATCGTGTGAAACCCGTAAGTCGAAACGTAGTAGGGGAAGCGTGAGGCACATCCGATGCCGGATATGAATACCGTGTCTTCCTTGCGTGCACCGACGTCGGATAGCGTCTTCTGAACGGCCTTCAAGATCGCGTAGTCACCGCATCCAGGGCACCACCGGACTTCCTGATCGGAAGCGAAGTCCTTGGGCGAAAGGTTGCCGCTCGAGGTTAGAGCGCATTTGAGGAACGTTGAATCAAAATTAACGGTTTTCTGATTCCCTGAC
>Ga0066187_1000210_pt1 | contig 23178 bp, 20 predicted proteins | sample WorMetexBAHAMAS1_FD_58706 | JGI IMG/M metagenome (GOLD analysis project Ga0066187, IMG submission 58706) | Marine gutless worms symbiont microbial communities from Max Planck institute for Marine Microbiology, Germany - Inanidrilus exumae... | ecosystem: Host-associated > Annelida > Digestive...
CGCCGGCCAGCATGGTAGCGTGAGGCGTTCGCGGCATGACAGGTGATAAGGAACAGGGAGGGACGGCCGCACAACATGAACGACGAGACTTGGCATCGCGGCACCGCAGTTGCCGAGATGCACAACAAACCACGGAACTGAATTTTCAAAAGGGAGGTTAGGATGAAACAGACTGCATTACGTGTGCTCCTGTCGACGGTGGCGGGCGCGGCGATGACGGCGGCGCTGGCGATGTCGGCATCGGCGCAGGAACTCCGGTTCTGGACGACGGAAGAACAACCCGACCGCCTGGCGAAGCAACAGGCCATGGCGGCGGACTTCGCCAACAAGACCGGCATCAAGGTTCAGGTCATTCCGGTGCCGGAAAAGGACCTGGGCACCCGCACCACCGCCGCTTTCGCGGCGAACGATCTGCCCGACGTCATCTATCTAACGCTGCAGTATGTCCTGCCCTGGAGCGAGGCCGGTATCCTGGATACCGAGGCCGCGACGGAAACCATGGACGCGCTGGACACGTCGACCTTTGCGCCGGGTGCGATCGAAATGGCGAAGTTCGGCGATGACATCGCCGCGGTGCCCGTCGATGGCTGGACGCAGATGGTCGTCTATCGCAAGGACCTGTTCGACGCGAAGGGCCTGGCGGCGCCCAACAGCTACGAAAACATCATCAAGGCCATCGAGGCACTGCACAACCCGCCGGAAATGTACGGGTTCGTCGCGGCGACCAAGATCGACGAGAACTTCATGAGCCAGGTCCTGGAGCATGTGTTCCTGGCCAATGGCGTCTCGCCGGTCGACGCCGAGGGCGTTGCCAAGCTGGACGAAGAGGCAACCGTCGCGGTCCTGGATTTCTACAAGGCCATTGCGAAAGCCAGCCCGCCGGGGGACCTCTACTGGAAGCAGTCCCGCGAGCTTTATTTCGCAGGCAAGGCGGCAATGATCATCTGGTCGCCCTTCATCCTGGACGAACTTGCGGGCCTCAGGGACTCCGCGCCGCCGACCATCAACGACGACCCAACCTCGCCCGAACTGGCCAGCAAGACAGGTGTGGTCACGACGGTGTCGGGCCCGAACAACCCGAACGGTTCGGCTTGGGCGGACGTCCGTTATTTCGGGATCACCAACGATGCGGACACGGATGCCGCCATCGAGTTCGTCAAGTACTCGATGGACGAGGGTTATCTCAACACGCTGTCGATCGCGCCGGAAGGCAAGTTCCCCGTGCGGCGCGGAACGACCGACAGCCCGACCAAGTTCATTGACGGCTGGGCCAAACTTCCGGTGGGCGTCGATCGCAAAAAGCCCCTGTCGGAACTTTATCCGCAGGACCAGATCGAGATGATCGTCTCCGGCCTGGAGACCGCCAACCGGTGGGGCGTCAAGGAAGGTCAGCTCTCGCTGGCTTCCAAGATCATCAATGCGCAGGTCTTCAACAGGCTGATGCGCGAATACATCGATGGTGAGCGTTCGGCGGAAGAAACCGTCGCACTGTTGAACGAGGAGCTGGGGCGGATCCAGTAACCGCGCCGATCCCGGCGGGACCCTTGGACGGGGTTCCGCCGGGAGATTCCCGTTGCCCTGACACTGTGGTTTGGCTGTTCTCGGGGGAGTGCCGACATGGCAACCATCGCAAACGAAGCTAGCGCTGTTCCGCGACGCCGCAAGGCCGGAACGCTCGCCAGAGAAGAGGCGCGCCTCGCCGCCGTCATGCTGGGGCCCACATTCCTGATTGTCGCCGCCGTCGTTCTGTTTCCGGTGCTGGCCAGTTTCTGGATCAGCTTCAAACCCGTCTCGCTGGGCGACCTGCGCGCGCCGACGCCGATTGCCAACGAACGCGTCCGCGGCGATGCCCTGGCGCCCGGTGACCAGATCACCATCCAGTACCGCCTGCGCAACAGCTCGGACAAACGCGAGATCAACGATATTGTTCTCACCGACACACTGCCGAAGGGCCTGACGCTGGTCGAAGGCGATGAGCGCTGCGTCATCGCCGGCCAGTCGCTGACATGTCAGCTGGGAACCTGGGAACCGCGCCACCGCGAGCGCCTGAACCTGGTCTTCGAGGTCGACGCCGCGTTCCTGGAGGCCGGCGTCTCGCCACGCGACACCAAGCCGGAGATGGCAGGCAATGCGATCAACGTACTGACCAGCCTGGAGTTCAACCTGGACAACTTCCGCAAGGTGTTCGAGCAGCGGGAGTTCTGGACGGTCCTAAACGTCACGATCGCCTACACGATATTCGGCACGCTGGGTTCCATGATCCTGGGGCTGTTTGCGGCGCAACTCCTGAACGCCTCATTCAAGGGGCGCGCCTTCCTGCGCGGCCTGTTCCTATTTCCCTACGTCTCACCCGTGATCGCCGTTGCGTTCACCTGGCTGTTCCTGCTGGACCCGTTCAGCGGGACCATCAACGCCTTGTTGATCCAGTTCGGCGCGATTGAAAGTCCCATCAACTACTTGGGCGTCCGGTCGGTAGAGATCGAGATGTTTGGCCTCACCATGGGCTTTCCGCTGGCGCTCGCCATGGTGATTGCGTTCGAGGCATGGCGCTATTTCCCGTTGGCCTTTCTGTTCATTCTCGCACGGATGCAGTCCCTGCCCAGCGACCTTTACGAGGCCGCGCAGATCGACGGCGCAACGCCGTTCCAGATGTTCCGGTACATCACGCTGCCACAGCTCATCAGTATCCTGTCGGTCCTGTTCCTGCTTCGCTTCATCTGGACCTTCAACAAGTTCGACGACATCTTTCTGCTGACCGGTGGCGCCGCGGGCACCCGAACCCTGACGGTCGATGTCTATGAACAAGGTTTCGCGCTGGCGAACCTGGGGGCGGGCGCTGCCGTGTCGGTCATCATTTTCTTCCTGCTCGCCTTCTTCATGTTCATCTACTTCCGCTTCGGACCGGAAGGAGAGATGTGATGGAACGACATCTGGGCACGATCCTCTCCGTCATCCTTGGCGCGCTGTGGTCCTTCCTGGGCACCATTATCTGGGCGGTTGTCGCCGCGCTGCTTGGCGGGTTGAACACGACGGTGCCGCTGGGCGCGGGTCTGATTGCCGGCGCCCTGGCGGGCCTTGTCTACGCGCTGTGGGCACACGGCCGGCAGAACGTCGTCGAGCGTTACTTCTGGCCAACGGTGACCGGCTTCATCGTCTTCGTGGGCTTGAACGGCGGGGCGCCGTTCGGGCTCAGCCCCGGCGAGGCACCGGTCTGGGGCATCGGCGGCGCGCTTGTCCTGCACTTCGTGGTCGCCTGGTCCTTGCGTGGCTGCCTTCATGACCAGACCCTGGACGTCATGGGCCGCTACATGACCGAAGTCGTCGTGCTGCGCGCGCTGCGCGGCGTGGGCATGGTCTTCTTCGTCGTGCTGGTCGCCTTGCCGTTCTACGCCATGCTGATCAGCAGCCTGAAGAACCAGGCGGATTTCCTGGAGAACCCCCTGGACTTCACCGTCGACCTGACACAGGGGCTGGGCGAGCTTTTCGACAGCTATTACGAGGTCCTGACCGCTTTCCGGTTCAGCCGCTATATCCTGGTCTCGACGGTCGTATCCGTTTGCACGGTGATCCTGACGCTCGCATTCGCGATCCCCGGCGCCTATGCAGTCTCCCGCCTGCGTTTCCCGGGCCGGGCGATCCTGTCGCGATCGATCCTCTTGATCTACATGTTCCCGGCCATCGTGCTGGTGATCCCGCTTTACAGCGTGTTCAGCCAGTTGGCACTGCGCGACACCTTGCTCGGCTTGTTGATCGTCTATCCGGCGACGACGATCCCGGTGGCGCTTTACATGCTGCAGGGCTATTTCCGCGGCATTCCGCCGGAACTGGAAGAGGCGGGGATCATCGACGGCTGCACCCGCGCGGGCGTGATCTGGCGCATCACCCTGCCGCTCAGCCTGCCTGCACTGGCCTCGGTGGCGCTTTACGTGTTCATGATCGCCTGGAACGAATTCCTGTTCGCCTTCATGTTCCTGGACAACCCGGACATCTTCACGCTGTCCCGCGGGCTGGTCTCCATGAACAGCTCGGAGGTCCCGCGTCAGTACCTGATGGCCGGATCGGTGATCGTCACCGTGCCGATCCTGGTGATCTTCCTGTGGTGCGAACGCTACCTGGTCAGCGGCCTGACCGCCGGCAGCGTCAAGGGTTAACCGGGCCGACCTCCCTTACCCGGCGAACCGGACGTCGGGTGGCCCGGTCACTCCCGCGTCGAGGGCGAACAGATCGCCCTCGCGCGGGTTGCTGGCGATCTCTGCCGCACTCAAACCCTCCCGTGCCGAGGTGATGAACAGGGTGCGCCGGTCCGACCCGCCGAAGGTGCAGCTGGTCGGGTTGGTGGCGGGCACGTCGACGATCCGGTCGATGGTCCCGTCGGGCGCATAGCGGATCACGCAGCCACCGCCGAACCGGGCATTCCACAGAAAACCCTCTTCGTCGATCGCCGATCCGTCCGGCACGCCGTAGCCTTCGGTCCGGGCGAACACCCTTCGGTTGGCGATCGTCCCGGCGGCCGGGTCGAAATCGTAGGCATAGATGGTCTGTTCCAGCGAGTCGCCGAAATACATGGTCCTGTTGTCGGCGCTCCAGGCCAGCGTGTTGGACAGGCGGATGGTCGGGCCGGTCATGTCTGTCGCCGTTCCGTCCGGATCGATCCGCCACAACGCGCCCGAGGTCTCCGTGATCGGGCGGGGCGACCCGTCCGGGTTCAGGTTGGTCTGCATCGAACCCACCCAGAAGCGGCCCTGGCGGTCGCATTTTCCGTCGTTGAACCGGTTGTCCGGCCGGTCTGCCTCGGGTCGGCACAGTTCGGTGAAACTGCCGGTCGCGAAGTCCAAGAGGCAGATGCTGCTCGCCAAGGCGACGATCGCCCCGCCGCGCGCGCGGAGCGCCATGGTGCCAACGAAATCAGGCGCGTCCCAGGTCCGAAAGACGCCGCTCGACGGTTCCAGCCGGTGTATCTTCTTGTCGATGATCCCGACCCAGTAAAGCGCCTGTTCCTCTTCGGACCAGGTGGGCCCTTCGCCCAGCATGTTCGCCGCCTCGAAGACGAGCTCCGCCTCTGCCATTCGTCCGTCCCCCCTGCCTGTTGCAGCAACAAGCCTAGCCCGAATTCCGCCAGGCCGCATCCGCCACGGAAAAGCTGCTAACATCGGCGCAACGCGTTGACCCGTCCCGGCCGGTTCCCGGGGAGAAAGCCAATGCAGGACAACCCGCCACCCGACGCCATCGTTCTTCGCCGCGCACTCGCCTGCCCGCCGGAGGCCGCCTGGACCGCCCTCACCGACCAGGCAAGGATCGCGGAATGGTGGGGCGACTATGTTCCGCTCGAAGCCACTCCACAGGGCAGCTTCCGGGAGGAGTGGCGTGACGGCGACGGCCGCACCGTGACCACCAGCGGAAAGATCACGCGCTTCGAGCCTCCGGCGACGTTGGAACTGACCTGGAAGGACGAGGACTGGCCCGTTCAGACCATGGTGCGATTCACGATCGCTCCTGATGCGGGCGGAACGGTGCTGACGGTGCTCCATGCGGGCTGGAATCGTTTCCCCGAACAACGGGGTCCGGCGCTCAGAAAGGCCCACGAGGCTGGCTGGAGGCTTCACCTCGACAGTCTGGCGGCCCTGTTAGACGGGGACGCGCCGTAGATGAGCGCGCGGCGCACGAAGGCGATTGCCCGGCCGATGCTCGTCGGTCTACTCGGCGCCTTGTGGCTGGCTTCCACGTCGGCACAGGCACAAGGCGACGGCGTCGCCGGTGTGTCCGCACAGGTGGGGATCTCGAGCGCGTTGCGCGCCGCCACGCCCCGGATGATCCTGGCCGGCGACCGGTTATATCCGGGCGATCGCGTCATGACGGGCCCCGGCGCACGCGCAAGAATCGTCTTTGACCGAGGTCCCACGGTATCGGTCGGCCCCCAAACAAAGCTCGACGTCACCGCCACGGACGCCGAGGCAACCATCCTCAGTCTGATCGGCGGAACCGTGCGTGTCGAAAGCGTCGCCGATGCCCACCTCGAATTCAAGGTTCGAACCCCCCCCATACGACGCTGACACTTGGCGGTGCGGACTGTTTCGTTGCGGTTTCGCCCAGCGGTTCGATCGTTTTCGTCAGATCGGGGCGTGTCGTCGCGACCACCGCGGTATCCAGGGATGCAACGGTCCTGGTAAGCGGTGTCGGATCCGAAATCCCCGATGGCGAAACCCCGCATTCTCCGACCGTATGGGACCAACAGCGGATCGACCGGTTCGTCGAATTGACCAGAATTCCGCCGCCCTGAGCGGATGTGGCAATGAGTTTGGTTAACCGCGTAATGGGATTAACAGTCGGTTAAACCGCATTGATGACAATGGCGGCGGTAGAGGTGTGTCGGTCATTTGGCAGTCACCGGGGGCAGCGCTATCACCATCAAAGCGGATTTATCGGTTCTCGACTCGCTTGACGCGAATGTCGCGGTTCTGGACACGGCCGGACAGATCGTCGCCGTCAACGAAAGCTGGCGCCGGTTTGCCCGTGCGAACGGCTATGCGGGCAGCATCTTTGGCGTCGGGCAGAATTACGTCCAACTTTGCGCCGCCACGCCCGACTCCGCCGCCATCGCGGAAGGTATTCGTCAGGTCCTTGCAGGCCAGCGCCCCTCATTCTCGATGGCGTATGAATGCTCCTCGCCTGAGGAGATCCGCTGGTGCAGTTGCACCGTCACCCCGTTCGTTGCGGACAGTTGGAACGGTGCCCTGGTCGCGCATACGGACGTCACCGAGGCGTTCCACACGATCAATGCGGTCGAGGCGCATAAGGACTCCCTGAAGACGTGCCTGAACAACATCGATCAGGGAATCAGCCATGTGGACCGCGACCTGAACGTCGTTTCGTTCAACCGGCGGTTTCTGGAGATCCTGAACCTCCCCGCCGACGCGTTCGCGCCCGGCGACCCTTTCGAACGGTTCGTGCGCTACAAAGCAAACTGCGGCGAGTACGGCCCCGGCGACGTCGAACAGCAAGTGGCCGATAGAATGGCCGTTGCGCGCAAGGGCGAGCCGCATCGTCTGGAACGCACCCGGCCCGACGGCAGCGTCATCGAGATTGTCGGCCGTCCGCTGGACGATGGCGGCTTCGTGACGACCTATACGGACATCACCCACCGGGTGTAGCAGAGCCGACAAGTCGAGGAAAACGCCGCCTTGGTGCAGCGCATCACCGCCAACCTGCCCGGTGTGGTGTTTCGACTCGTGATGCTGGAAACCGGCCGGATCGAGGTCGCCTATTGCAGCGAAGGCATCCGGAACTTGATGGGGCTGACCGCAGCCGAGGCGATGCAGGACGGCGATGCGCTGTTCAACCTGATCGTCAGCGACGACCGTGCAACCTGGCGCGATTCGGTGTTGCGGTCGGCAGAGACGATGGACCGGTTCGACATCGAATTCCGGGTGCACAGCACCACCGGAGAGGTGAAGTGGCTGCGCACCATTGCCCGCCCCCGCCGGTCGTCGGACGGGACCATCGTTTGGGACGGGCTCAGTCTGGACATCTCCGACCGCAAGAAGGCGGAGACGGCGATCCTGGTCAGCGAGCAACGGTTCCGCGATGTCGCCGACGTCGCGTCCGACTGGATCTGGGAAATGGACGAGGAGCTGCGCTTCACCTACCTGTCCGACCGCTGGGCCGAAATCACCGGGCTGGACCCGAATGCCGTCCTCGGGCGGACCCGGCGGGAGCTGGGATGGGCCGATCCGGACGACGAGAAGTGGCAGGCCCATTTCGCCGACCTGGCCGCCCGCCGGCCGTTCCGCGATCTTCAGTACACGTTTCTGACGCAAGACGGCCGTCCCCTACACTGGTCGATCAGCGGGATCCCCATCATCGACGAGCAGGGGTCTTTCAGGGGCTACCGTGGCACAGGCACGGATATCACCGCGGTGGTCGAATCGGCGCTGGCGGAACACCGCGCAAGGGAACAGGCCGAACTGGCCAATCGTTCGAAGTCCGAGTTCCTGGCCACGATGAGCCACGAACTGCGGACGCCGCTCAACGCGATCCTGGGTTTTTCCGAGGTGATGCTCAAGGAGATCTATGGTCCCGTCACGCCGGAGCCCTATCGGGACTATGCGCAGGGAATTCACGAAAGCGGTCAGCACCTGCTCAGCCTGATCAATGAGATCCTGGATCTGTCCAAGATCGAGGCCGGGAAGTTCGAGCTCAGCGAGGAAGACATTGATATCGCCGAGGTGATCGACGGCTCTGTCCAGGTGGTCCGCGACCGGATCAATGCCGGCAAGCTGCGCCTGGAGCTTTCGATTGCCTCCGCCATCCCCTTGCTCCATGCCGACGAGCGTGCGCTGAAGCAGATCCTGATCAACCTCTTGTCCAACGCCGTGAAATTCACGCCCGAAGGCGGCCTTGTGTCGATCGGCGCCGATATCGAAAACGCCGGCGATCTTAGGATCTCGGTGGCGGACACCGGCATCGGCATTGCCGAAGCCGACCTCCCCGCGATTGTCGAGCCGTTCAAGCAGGTCGAAAACACCATCGCCCGGCGGTACGAAGGAACTGGCCTGGGGCTGCCGATCGTCAAGTCGCTGGTGGAACTGCATGGTGGCCGGATCGAAATCGAAAGCGTCGTCGACCAGGGGACCGTGGTGACGATCCGTCTCCCGGCTTATCGCGTCGCCGCCACTCCACGCGCGGCCAGCGGCTGAACCGGCTCGGGCGACCGTCCCTTGCCGGCCGTCGCGATCACATGACGAGATCGCACCGATCGGAGCATTTCAAACGGCATCGGTGATGCCCTAGACTGGCCCGCGATGGCGATCCCCGAGGTGACCGCTTTTCAGGGACGAACAGGGTGCCGGCTGGACTTTGCCTTGCAGCAGGGCGGGCGTGTCTGCCTGTACGTTCTCGCGCACGACCTTGTCCGGGTTCTGTTCCTGCCAACCGGCGAACCCCGTATGGCACAGACCTGGTCCGTCGCCCCTGACGGCCGCGATGTCCCGTGGGAAGGGCTGTCGCGGCTCACGGGTCTCGACGGTCCCGGACCGGACTTCGCCGTCGAAGAGCGCCCCGACGGTCTTTCCATTCAGACAGATACCCTGGGTCTGGACCTGCTTTTCCGTCCCTTCCGTATCCGCTGGTCCGGCCTGAGCGACGGCATAGAAGAACCACTGTCCTTTGCGGCGGACCGGCCAAGCGAACCCTATCGGCTGGAACCGGACGGGTCGGTCTTTCATGCGCTTGTTCGGACACCGGGCGACCGGATCTACGGGCTGGGCGAGAAAGCCGGTCCGCTGAACCGCGCCGGTCGCCGCTTCCGGATGCTGGGCCTGGATGCGTTCAACTACGACGCCGCGATGACCGACCCCTTGTACAAGCACATTCCCTTCACGATCACCAAGGAGGCACGAACAGGGCTTGCCTACGGCCTGTTCTACGACAACCTTGCCGCCGGGACGTTCGACCTGGGATGCGAAATCGACAACTACCACGGCCTCTACCGTTACTACGACGCCGAGGACGGCGACCTCGACTATTACGTCATTTTCGGCCCACAGGTGCGCGACGTCGTTTCCAAGTTCGTGGCCCTGACGGGACCAATGGCCTTCGGCCCGAAATGGAGCCTCGGCTTCTGCGGCTCGGCAATGAACATCACCGAGACCGACCGCGCCGAAGCCGGCGTCCTTGCCTTCGCGGAGGAATGCGATGCCCGGGGTATCCCTTGCGAAGCCTTCCAGCTTTCTTCCGGATACAGCGCGGCCGGCGAACGGCGGCATGTCTTCCAATGGAACCGCGACCGCTTCCCGGATCCGCCGGGGTTCGGCGCCGCGCTCAGGCAATACGGGATCAAGCTGGCGGCCAACATCAAGCCCTGTCTCCTCACCGACCACCCGGCCTATGCCCGGGCGGCCGCCGACGGGCTGTTCATTCGACGACAGGACGGAAACGGCCCGGTTGAATCGCCGTTTTGGGGCGGTCCCGGCGCATACCTGGATTTCACGAACCGCGCGACCGTCGCCTGGTGGCAGGAGCGGGTGGGCGAGACGCTTCTGGACCAGGAGATCGCGGCCACATGGAACGACAACAACGAGTTCGAGGTCTGGGACCGCGATGCGGTCTGCGACGGTTTCGGCACGCCGGTGGCGACCCGCCTGGTCCGCCCGGTCCTGGGCATGCTGATGACGCGGGCCTCGCGCGAGAAACAGATCGAGCGCTCGCCCGAGATCCGGCCGCATGTGGTGTCGCGGGCGGCGTGCCCCGGACTCCAGCGCTACGCGCAGACATGGACCGGCGACAACGCCACGTCCTGGAGAACTCTCAAATACAACAACCGCATGGGCCTGGGGCTCAGCCTCTCGGGCCAGTTCAATCTGGGCCACGACGTGGGCGGCTTTGCCGGCCCGCCGCCGGACCCGGAACTGCTGGTCCGCTGGGTTCAGAACGGGATCTTCCATCCGCGTTTCGTGATGCACTCGTGGAACGACGACGGATCGAACACGGTGCCATGGATGCATGAGGAGGTCGCGGGCCTGGTGCGCGACGCGATCCAGTTCCGCTATCACCTGATGCCCTATCTCTACACGCTCTACCTGCGGGCCCACCGCGACAATGAACCGATCATCCGTCCGACCTTCTACGATTTCGAGGAAGACCCGCGGACATTCGAGGAAAACGACGACTTCATGCTCGGCGGCCAACTGCTTGTCGCTTCGGTCGTGGAACCGCGCGCGCAGGAACGGTCCGTCTACCTCCCCAAGGGTCCCGACGGCTGGGTCGACGTCAATCGGGGCGCCTGGTACGGCAGCGGCAAGACCATTGTGGTCCCGGCCCCGTTGGACGTCGTGCCGCTGCTTGCGCGGGACGGCGCCATCCTGCCGATGAACGCGAACCCGCGGCCCGTGGCACCGATGGAGGACACCGACAGGATGCTGTGGGTCTTTCCCCACCGCCGCGAAGGCAAATCGCAGTTCCGGCTGTACGAGGACGACGGCGAGACGACCGCCTACCAGCGCGGGCACTTTTGCGAAATCGAGATCGTCATGGAGACAACGCCCGACGAGGTCCTGCTGTTCGCCCATCGCGAAGGCGTGTTCGAGCCCGGCTATTCGGAGTTCACGGTCGTGCTGCCGGCCTACGAGAAAAGACCGATCCGCCTGAACGGCTGGCCCGTAGATCGGTTGACGGATCCGATCGTCTTGACGATCTGAAACGCTCCGGAGGCCCAGACCATGCCGGAAACCGGCCAAAACGCAGCCAAGCAAGAAGCCGATCTCGCCTTGACCCTGACGCGGGCAGAAGAAGCGGGGCTGCGCGTCCTCCTGCGCGGCAAGCTGATCGCGGTTTTCATCGTTGCGGCGTGGTACGTGATCTCCCGCGCCTACCCGGTCAATCTCTACGTCGCTCTCGTGGCCGCCATGGTCGCGGTGATCACGATCCTCCAGTACCGTCTCATCGGGACGCCGGCGGACCGCTGGTGGACGCGCTATCTGTTCATCACGGTCGACGTCATCGTGATCGTCGGGGCGGTTGTCTTCGGCCTGCCGGCAATGGGCCCCGATCTGCCGCCGATCCTTGCGTTCCGGATCGACGTCTTCAATTTCGTCTACCTGGCCCCGGCCATTGCGGCCCTGAGTTTCTCTCCCTGGCTCGTGATTTGGGCAGGCCTCGTCGGCGCGGCCGCCTGGTGGGCAGCGTTCGGCTGCGCGCTGTCGACAATGGACAAGGCTGCAGTTCTGGACTGGGGTGACATCCCACAACCGCCCACACTGGACGACTATGTCGCCGTATTCTTGAACCCCAATTCTATCGGCACCGGCAGCCGGATGCAGGAAACGGTCGCGCTTGTGACGGTCTCGCTGATCCTGGCCATCGCGGTGCATCGCGCCCGCGCCATCGTGCGCGCCCGGGCAGAGGCGGAACAGGCACGCGACCTGGTCACCCAGACATTCGGACAGTATGTGCCCGAGGCGGTCGCCCAGGCGCTGATTGCCGACCGCGGCGTCCTGGCCCCGACCAAACGGCAGGCGACGGTGCTGTTCCTCGACATCGAAGGGTTCACGCGGCTGTCGGAATCCCAGCCGCCCGAGCGCGTGCTGGCGATGTTGAACGACTTCTTCGAGGCGGTGGCCCGGGTGATCGCGGAGAACAACGGCGTCATCATTCAGTTCATCGGCGATGCGGTGATGGCCACCTACAACGTGCCGCTGGAGGACGATCGGCACGCCGCCAATGCGATCCGCAGTGCCGCGCAGATCCAGGCCCTGGTGAACGCGCAGGCCTTCGAGGGCGAACGCTTGCGCGTCCGGCTGGGGCTGAACACCGGCGAGGTCGCGGCCGGCAGCGTCGGCGGCGGGCAGCGCCAGACCTACACGGTTTACGGGGACGCCGTGAACCTGGCCGCGCGCCTGGAGGCGATGAACAAAGAACACGGGACGAAGATCCTGCTGTCCCAGACAACCGCGGCGGCCGCCGGCGATGCCGTGCCGCTGCGGCGGATCGGCACCGCCCCGGTCCGCGGCAAGGAACAGCCGGTGGAGATTTTTACGTTGGCCGTGACGGCTCAGCCGTCGTGATCGCCGGCTTCGAACTCGTCATAGACGGCCCGCGCCATCCGAATCATCTCGTCGCGCCCGGCCTCGCCGACCATCACATAGCCCAGTGAGCCTTCCAGCCAGTAAAGCGCGGTCGCGCCCTCATGCTCGTGGACCCGGAACGCGGTCTCGCGACCGTCCTCGTTGATCGCCATGTAGCAGGTGATCCGCTGGCCGTCCGGGCGTTCGTACATGAACTGTGCCGCCGCCTTGCCCGCCGCCGGCAGCAGTCGTCCGCCGACCAAGCGATAGCCGAACGCGGACAGATCGGGGGCCTCGATGGTATGGCCGATGCGTTTCGACAGCCATCCCACCAGGTGCGTCTCTTCCTCCGCACCCACCTCGACCGGATGTTTCACTTCGACCACGTAGACCTGGTGGGCCGAGGCCGCCCGCGCAGCCATGTCCATGACGACGGGCGGCGGCACCACCGCGTCGTGGGCCAGCCATCCGCCGGCCCCGCCGACCGCCACCAGGACAACGGCGGCGGCAATCTGGCGCCACCAGTGTGCCGTCCGGCGCGGGCGTCCCGCCGCGGCATCCAGCAGCCGGTCGGGGATGTTCTGGTCGGCCGGCGCGGCAAAGGCCGCCTGCAGCAGGCGGTTCTGCGTCCGATAGGCCGCAATCCGCTCGGCTTCCTCGGGCCGCTCCGCCAAATAGGCCTCCACGGCCGCGCGCCGCGCGGGTTCCAGCGCGTCGTCCACATAGGCCTGGAGCTCGTCTTCGTTTTTGCGTTCAGACTGTGCCGTCATTTAACTCTCCGCAACCCGCCGGCGCCTTCCTGCAACAGGGCGCGCAACCGTTCCCGCGCCCGCGCCCGCGCCAGGCGGGACATCACCGTGCCGATCGGCACGTCAAGGACGTCCGCCGCTTCCATATAGGTCAGCCCCTCGACCGCAACCAGGAACAGCACGTCGCGGTGCTGTTCGGCCAGCGCGTCCATGGCGCGCGCCACCTGGGCCATCTCGGTCTGGACCGCCTGCGGTGCCGGCCGCCCGAACTCCGCCACCGCCTCCAGCGAGGCGGCATCCGGCCTGCGGCTGTCACGGCGGACCTGGTTTGCGAAATGGTTGTGCAGGATCGAAAACAACCAGGCGCGCAGGCTGCCTTCCTGCCGCCACATCGACTGGCGGCTGACGGCCCGTTCCAGGCAGTCCTGCACCAGGTCATCCGCGCGCGCCGGATCGCGGGCCAGGGCGCGCGCATACCGTCTTAGCGCGGGGATCTCCTGGACCAGCAACAGGGCGAAATCGGGCATATAGAAGCACCGCGTCAGTTGAACGGCGTCTCGTGACGCCGTTCTTTCGATCTATAGACACGCGCGGCGGCGCCTTATTCCCCTGCCGCCGTCCCTTGGATTATCCTTCACCGGCCTGACCGACACCACCCCTGCGGGTTTTACAGGAGACCAACCCATGTCAATTCCGTCGCCGCCATAGACCGGTATTGACAGTGCCATGGACGCCGCCGCGGACAAGGCTGAAAAGCTCTTAACGGTGGTCGCCACGCTGGCCGAGGAACTGCATCCCGGCCAGATGGCCGACCGGCCGGTGACGCTGGACAGCCTGCTGGATCAGGACCTGGGCTTTGACAGCCTGGGCCGGGTCGAGCTTGTGCTGCGGGTCGAGCGGTCCTTCGACGTGACCGTGCCCGAACAGACCTTTGCCAGCATGGAGACGCCGCGCGACCTGCTAAGGGCGGTGATCGGCGCGCGGGGCGCGCGGGTGGCAACGGCCGCGCCGGTGGTCGAGGCGGCAGGACTGGGTGCAGCGGAAGTCGCACCGCCCGAGGCCGACACCCTGGTCGCGGTGCTGGACTGGCATGCCGCCCGCCATCCGGACCGGCCGCATCTCAGAATCTACAGTGACGAGGGCGAGGGCGAGATCGTCACCTATGGCGCGCTGAAAAGCGAGGCCACGGCCGTGGCAAGAGGGTTGCGCCACAGCGACCTTCAGCCGGGCGAGGCCGTGGTGATCATGCTTCCCACGGCGCGGGCCTATTTCGTGACGTTCTTCGGCATCCTGATGGCCGGCGGCGTTCCGGCGCCTATCTACCCGCCGCTGCGGCCGAGCCAGATCGAGGACCATCTGCGACGGCACGCGCGGATCGTCGAGAACTGCAGGGCGCGCCACATGGTGGTGGAGGACGAGGCCAAGCCGGTCGCACGGCTGCTGCAGTTCCAGGTGGAGATCCTGCAAGTCGTGACGACGCCAGAGGAACTCGCCGCAGCGGGTGCCCAGGCCGAGGCCGACCTGCCCCTGCGCACCGCCCGCGATACGGCCTTGCTGCAATACACGTCCGGCAGCACCGGAACACCCAAGGGCGTGGTCCTGACGCACGCGAACCTGATCGCCAACATCAGGTCGATGGCGCAGGCGATGAAGGTCAGCTCGGAGGACGTCTTCGTCAGCTGGCTGCCGCTTTATCACGACATGGGCCTGATCGGCGCCTGGCTCGGCAGTCTTGTCTACGCCGTGCATCTGGTGATCATGCCGCCGCTGGCCTTCCTGGCGCGCCCGCAGCGCTGGCTGACGGCGATCCACCGGTATCGCGGCACCTTGTCGGCGGCCCCGAACTTTGCCTACGAGCTGTGCCTGAAGCGGATTCCCGACGACACGCTGGATGAGCTGGACCTCGGTTCCTGGCGGGTCGCCTGCAACGGCGCGGAAGCCGTCAGCCCGCAAACGGTCGAGCGGTTCTGTGAGCGGTTCGCCGCGGCCGGTTTCAAGCGCGAGGCCTTTATGCCCGTCTATGGGCTTGCCGAATCGTCGGTGGGCCTCGCCTTCCCGCCCCTGGATCGCGGCCCGCTGATCGACCGGATCGAACGAAAGACCTTGATGACCGACGGCAAGGCGGTCCCGGCGGCGGAAACCGACACGACGGCCTTGCGGTTCGTCGCCTGCGGCCGCCCGATCCCCAACCACGAGGTCCGCATCGTCGATGCCGCAGGCCGGGAAGTTCCCGAGCGCGAGGAAGGCCGGCTCCAGTTCAAGGGCCCGTCCACCACCGGCGGTTACCTGAGAAATCCCGAGAAGACCCGCGAGCTGTTCGACGGCGACTGGTTGGAGTCCGGGGATCTGGCCTATGCCGCGGAGGGCGATATCTTCATCACCGGCCGCACCAAGGACATCATCATCCATGCCGGGCGCAACATCTACCCGGAGGAACTGGAAGAGGCTGTCGGCGATCTGGACGGGGTGCAGAAGGGCAACGTCGCCGTCTTCGGCAGCACCGACCCCGACACGGGGACGGAACGCCTGGTCGTCCTGGCGGAGACCCGCAAGCGCGCACCCGCCGACCAGGCGACACTGCGAACGCGCATCAACGACCTGGCCGTCGATTTGGTGGGCACGCCGCCCAACGACATCGCGTTGGCGCCGCCGCGCACCGTTCTGAAGACCTCCAGCGGCAAGATCCGGCGCGCGGCCTGCCGGGAGCTCTACGAGACCGGGTTGATCGGGCGCAAGCGGCACGCCCTGTGGTGGCAGGTGGTCCGGCTGAGTGCGGCCGGCCTGATGCCCGAGGCGCGCCGGTCGCTGCGGGCATTGCATGCGCTGGGTTATGCCGTCCTCGCCGGCGTCGTGTTCGGGCTGATCTCGCCCTTGATCTGGTTCGCGGTCGTGCTGTCACCGCACCGCTGGCGTTGGTCGGTCCTGGGCAGGGGGCTCAAGCTCTGGGCGCGCCTGTCGGGGATCGCGATCTCCTTGCGCGGCGTGGAGAACCTGCCGTCGGCGGCCGAACCGTGCGTCATGGTCTCCAACCATGCGAGCTACCTGGACGGATTTGTCCTCGCAGCAACATTGCCCCGCCCCGTCATTTTCATCGCCAAGGCAGAGTTGGTACGGCAATGGCCGGCGCGCATCCCGTTGCGCAAGATCGGCGCCGCCTTCATCGAGCGCTTCGACAGCCGCAAGGGTGTCGAAGACGCCAAGGAGGTCGCCAAGAGCGCGACCGGAAACCAACCGCCCCTGTTCTTCGCGGAAGGAACCATTCGCCGCGAACCTGGCCTGCTGCCGTTTCACATGGGCGCCTTCGTGGCGGCGGCGGAAGCCCGGGTTCCGGTCGTGCCGCTGACCATCCGCGGCACACGATCGATCCTGCGGCCCGACGGCTGGTTCCCCCGCAAGGGAACGATCTCCGTCTTGATCGGCCCGCCGATCGACCCTGCCGCATTCGAACAAGCGTCCGACTGGACGCTGGCGCTGCGCCTACGCGACGCGGCGCGGGCCGAGATCCTGCGCCATTGCGGCGAACCCGATCTCAGCCACGAGATGACGGCGGTGGCCGACCTGGAAAGACCGCCCGCGGCTACTTAGTGTCCAGGTCGGTGACGCCGCTCCAGTCCGGATCCGGCGGCTCGCTGGCAAGAACACGCGCACGCCGGGCCATGACCGCTGCGGGCGGGTCGCTCGGGCCGATCTTGTCGAACGCCGCCGCCGCGTCCCGGAAGCGCCCCGCCCGATAGTCCCGCAGCGCGGCGCCGTAACGCACGACCCTGTCCATCACATCCGGCGCCACGGCGCCGGCAAGGCCGATCGGTTCGAACAAGGTCACGGGCGTGCTTCTTCCGACGACGCGCACCGTGTCGATCTCGCGCAGGACAACACCGTCGCCGCAGGCTGTCGCTGTCGCATCGCTGATCAGGATGCGCGTTCCATAGACCTTGTTGGCCCCTTCCAGCCGCGCGGCCAGGTTCACCGCATCGCCGATCACCGTGTAGTTGAGCCGGCGCGCGGAGCCGATATTGCCGACGACCATGCGTCCGGAGTTGATTCCGATCCGGGTGTGCAGAGCCACGCCGCCGGGCACGGCAAGCCGGTCGCGCGCGTGCGCCAGTCTCGCCTGACAGGCAAGCGCCGCCTCCACCGCGTGGCGCCGGTCGTGGTCGTCCGCCAGCGGCGCGCCGAACAGCGCCAGCATGCCGTCACCGTAATAGCGTTCCACATAGCCGCTGTGGGCTTCGACCACCTCGGTCAGTTCCGAGAAATAGTCGTTCAAGAAGGAGACGGTCTCCTGCGGGGCTGTGCTTTCCGCCAAGGCAGTGAAACCGGCAAGGTCGGAAAACAGCACGGTGATGTCGCGCTCTTCGCCCCCCAAGTGCCGGCATCGCGCGGCTTTCGACCAGCCGCTCCAGCAGGGCCGGGGCCATGTAGTAACCGAACGCCTCGCGGACATGCCGTTCGTCGCGGTCGATCACGGAGACCCGGAACGCGTTGGCGGCCGCGAAGGCGAGCGCGCTGGCCAGCACCGGCTCGAACAGGGGCGGAGCGATGCCGCGGCCGAACAGCACCAGGGCGATGCCCGACCAGGCGAGGCTCACGGCCAGCCATACGACACCGGCACCCAGCGGGTGAAAGCGCATGACCGCCAGGCCGCACAGCCCGGCGGCCGACAATACGATGAGGGTGACGATCCAGCCCTGAATCTCGCGCAGATAGTCCCCCTGCAACAGATTGCCGACGGCGGTTGCCTGGACATAGACACCGGGCACGGTGCCGCGTGCGACCAGCCGGTCCGATCGGCGTTCCGGCAGGGCCTGGGTGCAGGGTTCAGGCCACCCTTCGCCGTCGGGCCGGGTCACCAGCCGTGCCGAGGACGGGACCCGGTCCTCCGCGTCCAGAACGGTGCCGAAAACCACGACCTTGCCGGCAAAGGCATCCGCGAAGAACTCCGTCCGCCCCTGCTGCGCACAGTGCCAGAGATCCGCAAAGGAATAGGTCGGCAGCGCACCCGGCGGGTCGGCATAGTTCAACCGCAGCACGGCGTCCGGTGCCCGGCGCTCGTCCGGCGGCGCCGTGTCCATGCCCCGATGCCGGTCCGCCAGTTCCAAAGCAAAGGCGGGCTCGCTGACGATCCCGTCTTCCGTCTCGCGCTGCACGAACAGGGGCACCGCCCGCGCCACGCCGTCCGGATCGGTGTGCAGGTTCAAGGACCGGATGTTCACCGAATGGCCGACCGCCCAGCGCATGCGTTCGTTGGGCAGGATCGGCTCGTCGCCGAGCTGGGTCGCGCCCAGCACGATCCGCTCGCTGCGGCGTTCCCGCGCCAGCACCTGCAACAGCGGCAGATCGAACCGCTGATCACCGAGAAAACCCGCTGCCGAGGTGGGAAAGACGATGTCCCAGCCGACCACGGTGGGTTCGGCGGCCAGGACCGCCTCCATCACGGCGGCGATCTGCGGTGCCCACAACACCCGCGGAAGTCCCTGGAAGGGCGGCGTGCGATAGGTGCGCTCGTCGACCGCGATGACCGCGACGGCGCCGTCCTCAAGCGGCCGCGCCACGCCCGCGACACTGCGCAACCAGAACAGGACATCGGTGCCCGACCGCATCACATCCCGCGCCCCGGGCATGCAGGCAAGCCCGGTGGACACGATGACGATCAGGGCAATGATGACAGCGTGGGTTCGCCGCATGCTTCAGACCGGCCTCACCGGCCTTTTCATCGAGAGAAAACCGGGAACGCGGCCACCACAGCGTCCGGCTATTGCAGCGCCTCCGCGGCCTTCAGATAGGTATCGCAGGCCTCGATCTTCAAGAGATCCTCTTCCGCCGCGATGACGCAGTCCCGGTACTGGTTGACCAGCTTCAGTCGCTCGCGTGCGATGCTTTCCTGGGCCTTGAACGAGCTTTCCTTGGCCCGTGCCGCCCGTTCCTCGGGCGTCGGGCCCGAACAGGCGCTCAAGGCGGCGATCAGGACAGCGCAGGCGACCGGCAAAGCATTTTTCATCAAGTCCCCCTCATCAGAAGTTCGCGTTGGTGCTCAAAACCGCATCGATTATGCCGCGCGCGCCGATGCACCACCACCACAATACGGTGTTCAAAGAGCCATGAGGCAGCCAATCGCCTGCATGTCCCCATCTTCCGCGACCGTCGGGCGGGAATGTCACCGCGTCGCGGCGGCGCTTGACGGGCCGATCCGGTCACGGATACTCCCCGGCATGAACCAGCCACCCAAGTCGCGCGGCGAGGGTACAGCCGACGAAACCAGGATCGAAGGCGTCCTGGTCGAGCGGCGTCCCCGCGGGACGCCGGCCCCGGTGGTCTTCGACAGCCCCCACAGCGGTGCCGACTATCCCGACGATTTCCGCACGGTCGTGCCGCCGGAACGCCTGCGCCTGGCGGAGGACATGGATGTGGACGCGCTGTTCGCCGGCGCCCCGGCACGGGGCGCCCTGTTGCTGGCGGCGCTGTTTCCCCGCAGCTACATCGACCCCAACCGCCCGCTGTCCGACCTCGATCCCGACCTGATCCTGGGCGCATGGCCGGAAAAACTTGCGCCGAGCGCCAAGTCCGCACTGGGCGTGGGACTGATCTGGCGGAACGAACCCACGGGCGGGCCGATGTATAACCGCAAGCTGACCGTGCGCGAGGTGCAGGCCCGGATCGACGGGTGTTATCGCCGCTACCACGACCGGCTGCGCGCGGCGCTCGACGACGCCCATGCCCGGCACGGCGCGGTCTGGCACCTCAACTGCCACTCCATGCCATCCGTCAGCGGCCCGCTGTCGCCGGAAGGCCCCGACATCGACCGGCCCCAATTCAACCTTGGCGACCGCGACGGAACCACCTGCGACCCCTCCTTCACCGCCTTCGTCCGGGAGACCATCGAAGGTCTGGGTTACCGATGCACCGTCAACGACCCCTACAAGGGCGTCGAACTGGTGCGCGCCTACTCCGACCCGGCCCGGGGACGCCACAGCCTGCAGATCGAAATCAGCCGCGCCCTTTACATGGACGAGACGGCTTTCACCAGGACCAACGGTTTCGGGGCACTGAAGGCCGATATCGACCGGCTGATCGAGGCGATCGTCGATTATGTGGGCGCGCGCAGCGGGAACTAGCACCCGAGCCCGCCCCCTCGATCGCCAATTCTGTTCCGTCGCAGCTTGGGTTACCCTGACTGCCGCACCTCGCACCGACGGTGGAAAGGAGCGCTGCATGCGGCGGCTCGCCGGTTTCCTTCTTTTGTTGCTCTTCGCGCTGCCCGCGAACGCGCAAAACAGCAACGCCGACCCGGTTCAGATCTATGTGGAAGACGGCCAGTTCATCAGCCACGTCATTACCGTCTTCGTTTCAGCAAGGATCACACGCGCGCAAAACCCCAAGCTGATCCTGCACCAGCCCCGCACGCCGTTCGGCGACGCAATTCGCACCTTCAAAGGGGCGAAGCTGGTGGACATGGGCGTGAACCAGACAATGGCGATTGGCCTTGACGGCGGCAGGCCGATCTTCCGGAGCGGAACGGTGCTTCTCTTCAGCCTGGAGGAATACCAACCCACCCTCTACAAGCCCGTCTTCCGGGGCCGCCCCGTCCTTCACTGGGATCCCGCCGACGCGTCCGATCCCGGCATCGTCATCAGCGAAGGCTCGGTCTATTTCGCCAACGCGCCAGTGGTCTACACGTTTTCGATTGCGATCGTGGTGATCCCGGTTCTTGTTCTCGGATGGATCACCCACCGCGCGCGCGGCAGCGCTTTCGCCCTCGTCTGCGGCCGCGACGGGCGCCTGTCGCTGGCCCGCACGCAGGTCGCTTGCTGGACCGCCGCCATCGGGACCGGCGTGTTCGCGTTCGGCATCAAGGAACTTCAGGTGCCGAACATCCCCGAGTCGCTGGTGGTGCTGATGGGCCTTTCGCTGGGCACCGGCGGCATCAGCTATGTGCAGTTTCTCAGACGCAGCGGAAGCAAGCCGGATACGAGCGACGAAGGCGGAACGGCAACGCCGGTACCGAAGCCGGTTCAGCCGCCCCGGCCGCGTCTTGCCGATCTGATCACGATCCCGGACCCGGTCTCCGGCGACACACTCTCTATCGCACGCGCCCAAATGGTGTTCTGGACCGTGCTGCTGCTGGTCGTCTTCCTGGGCAAGAGCTTCATCGACGGGGCACTGTGGCACGTCCCCTGGGAGATGGTCGCCCTGATGGGGATCAGCCAGGCCGGTTATCTGGGACCGCAATTCGCCAAGGCATGACCGTCGCCCGACTCATCCGTCCGCCAATCCGTTCAGGTCGTACTGGGCGGTGATCATCGACGGGGTCATTCGGTCGCCATAGCCGCGCTGGACCGCGTCTTCGAAATCCTGCCGGATGGCCCGGGCCACCGCCGCCTGGAGCGAGGCGTTGTCGGCGAATTCCGTAAAGTAGGTCATGTCCTTCAGCGCATTGGAGATGGCGAACTTCATGCGTTCGAAGTCACCTTCGACCGCACCGCCTGCAATCAGCTGGAACAGCCCGCTGTTGACACCGCCGGCCGAAATCAGGTCGTAGAGCTTCTGCGGGTCGATTCCGGCGGCGCGGCAGGCCGCGAACGCCTCCGCCGTGACCGCCACATGGCTCATCGCCATGAAATTGTTGATCAGCTTCAGCGTGTGTCCCGCGCCGACGGCGCCCACATGGAAGATGTTCTCGCAGAACGCCTGCAGGACGGGTTCGACCTTTGCGAACGTCTCCGCCGGGCCGCCGACGATGGAATTCAGGGTGCCCTTCTCCGCTTCGATCGGTGTCCGTGTCAGCGGCGCATCGACGAACTCGCAGCCCGCTTCGGCAAGCGCCGCGGCGACCTTTTCGGTCGATCCGGGCAGGCTGGTGGAACAGTCGACGACGATCAGGCCCGGTCGCGCACCGGCCAGGATCCCGTCTTCTCCGAAGATGCAGGCCTCGACCTGAGGGCTGCCGGTGACGCAGAGAATGACGATATCGGACGCCGCAGCCACGCCGCGCGGGTTCGACGCCTCGCTAGCCCCCAGCGCGACAAGGCGCTCCAGCGCCTCGCGTTTGCGGTGGGCCATGGTCGTCACGGCGAAGCCCTTTTCCAACAGGTTACGCGCCATGCCGCGGCCCATCAGGCCCAGGCCGATAAACCCGACGTTCATGCTGCTCTCCCCTTTTTCCAGTGTTCGCCGGCACGGAAGCGCCGCGCAGGCCTGTCCCGGTAGACCAAGACCACTGGCTTGTCAGAAATCCCATGCTCAAACGACGGATTTTCGCACCTGGAGCCGTGTAACACCTGAAACGCGCCGTCATCCCGGGCGGCGCACAGGACAAGGAGACAGGACATGCTGCAATTCACGCGCTTCGGCGGCCGTTTGGCCCTGGTCAGCGTCTTGGCGCTCACCATGGTTTCGGGCATCGCCTTGGCCCAGGGCGGCCGCGGCAACGGCGGCCCGGACGGTGCCGGCGACAGGTCCGGCAAGGCACAGCGGATGATCGAGTTCCTCGATATGAACGGCGATGGGGCCCTGACGCTGGACGAGATCGCCGCCGAGCAGGACCGCCTGTTCTTCGCTGCCGACGTGGACGGCGACGGAAGCCTTTCGGTCGAAGAGTTCCGGCGGCGGGGCGCGTGGTTCCAACGCATGCGGACGACCACCCTGTTCGATCTCACCGATATGGATGGCGACCGGGCGATTTCACCGGACGAGGTCAAGAATCCGTCCGCCCGCTGGTTTGCGCGCTATGATGCCAACGGCGACGGCAAACTGGAGGCCAGCGAGCTGCCCCGGCGGTCGTCGCGCGGCCGCCGGTAGGCCCAGGACGCACGCCAACGGGCGCTCGCGCCCGTCACGACGACTGACAGCGATACCGGTTCCAGATGGACGCACGG